>Ga0302325_10003397_pt1 | contig 37603 bp, 29 predicted proteins | sample Palsa_T0_2_FD_201948 | JGI IMG/M metagenome (GOLD analysis project Ga0302325, IMG submission 201948) | Peat permafrost microbial communities from Stordalen Mire near Abisko, Sweden - Palsa_T0_2 | ecosystem: Environmental > Terrestrial > Soil > Palsa > Peat permafrost | place: Sweden: Abisko...
TCGTGTTCATGGAAACCCGCATCGCGTTTGCTTATTTCTGAATCTTCCCTCGAGTTTTGATTGATCGCGCCAAAGCCTGTGTCGATCTTTCGATGCGCGATGAACGATGTAGCTTGATGACATCCCCATCAACTACGAAGCATGCAGCCTCGCTTCAACGGACACCCCGTTCGAATGTGATCTGGTGCAAAGTCTCAACTGCGCTGATAATGAGGGGACGGGCTTGTGCTTAGAAGAGGAAAGCCGCAAAGACCGCGGTTACTCGACCCGTGCCTAGCTAGGTAACCGCATCATCCTGGCTTACAGTTTCATGCTTCTAAGGATAAGAATAGAAACATCCCGGTGGAGAGGCGATGATCAACGGAAAGCGCATCGCAGTCGTATTGCCAGCATACAATGCGGAAAAAACGCTTGAAATGACCGTGAGAGAGCTGACTGACATCGTTGACATCCGGATTTTAGTTGACGACTCAAGTAAGGATCAGACCGCTGCCCTTTCGCGGCAACTTGGCCTGCTGACATTTATCCACGACCACAACTACGGATACGGCCGCAACCAGCAGACTTGCTATCGCGAAGCTCTTGCTGCAGGCGCCGACATCGTGGTAATGGTCCATCCCGATTATCAATACTCGCCATCGCTTGTCCCGGCAATGGCGGGCATGATCGCGAGCGGCGTTTACGATATGGTTTTGGGCTCTCGCATCCTTGGTAGCGGCGCTTTGAAGGGCGGGATGCCGCTGTACAAATACATCTCCAACAGGTTTCTCACCGCATTTCAGAATTTATTCCTGGGCGTGAAGTTATCTGAGTATCACACCGGCTTCAGGGCTTTTTCAAAGGATCTTCTTGAGACACTTCCGCTGCTCGAAAACTCGGACGATTTCATCTTCGATAATCAAATGATCGCCCAGGCCGTAATGTTCGGCTTTCGGATCGGCGAAATTTCCTGCCCGACGAAATACTTCAAGGAAGCCTCATCAATCAATTTCAAGCGCAGCGTCGAGTATGGGTTCGGCGTCATGGCGACGACGGCCAGTTTTATCGCGCACAAATGGCATATCCGCCGAATCCCCAGATTTGACCCGGCCGGCAGAAGAATTACGCAGAACTACTACTCTGCACTTGCGCACCGCCCTTGAGACAAGAAGTCATGGGAACAGGCACCAGGTGGATGAATCGTGCGAGTATCCTCCTGCTGCTCGTGGGTGCAGGAATCTCTATTATCTGGGGAATTTCCTTGGAACGGGGCGTGCGCGGCGGGGTCATGGGCTTCCCCGGAATCTACTTCGGCACGAAGTGCTTGCTACAAGGCGGCGATCCCTACGACGTAAACCAATTAGAGCGTGTCTACCAGGCCCAGGGAATTCCAATCCCTTCCGAGTCAATTGAGCGCCGGCAGTCAGTCACTCTGTATGTCAACCTGCCCACTACTTCCCTCTTCGTCGCCCCATTTACTTTTTTGCCGCTGGCAACGGCGCAGACACTCTGGCTGCTTCTGGTCGTAGGGAGTTTTTCCCTCGCCGCGCTCATGATGTGGCGGCTTGGGAAAAACTATGCTCCCGGTGTTTCCCTTCTCCTCACGTTCATTGTGCTTGCAAATTGCGAGATCATTTTTTCCGGAGGCAACACAGCCGGCCTCGTTGTGGGGCTCTGCGTCATTGCCGTCTGGTGTCTGTTGAAAGAGCGGTTCGTTCTCCTGGGAGTCATTTGCCTCGCCTCTAGTTTGGCAATCAAGCCGCATGATGCGGGTCTCATTTGGCTCTACTTCTTGCTCGCTGGCAGACCTCAAAGAAAGCGTGCATTGCAGGCGGGCGCCCTGGCCCTCGTTTTGGCATTGATTGGTACCGTTTGGATCTCGCTCGTCGCCCCGAATTGGGCGTCGGAACTTCGATCCAACCTGGCAACGATTTCGGCGCACGGCGGAATCAACGAGCCCGGACCAACATCGATCGGCGTGGGAAGCCCGGACATGATCATCGATCTGCAGACCGTTGTCAGCATCTTCCACGACGAGCCGCGAATCTACAATTCGGTCACCTATGCCATCTGCGGGATCATTCTGCTCGTATGGGCAGTCGCAGTAATTCGTTCGCGACCCATGCCCGAGAATGCCATTTTCGCGCTCGTGTCGTGCGCGGCTCTGTCGATGCTTGTGACCTATCATCGCTCGTATGATGCGAAGCTTCTGCTCCTATCCGTTCCAGCCTGCGCCATGCTGTGGACAGAGGGCGGCGCAATCGCATGGATGGCTCTCCTCATCGGCGCTGCGGGCGTGCTGTTCACGGGAGATCTCCCGTTGGCCGTCCTGATGCACCTCACCCGACACCTGTACTCACCGGCCGTCGGAATAGCTGAAAAGACCGTGATTGCCGTAGTGACTCGTCCGGCTCCTCTCATCTTGCTCGTGATCGCCATTTTCTATTTGTTGGTGTACTTACGTCGGAGTTATCCACAACCGAGCGGAGAGAAAGCGTGAAGCGAGTCGGCGCGGCCAGACAAGGGCATTGAGCGGACTGTCCATCGCCGCACCGCAAATCGCGCGTACCCTCCCATCCGCTCTTGCCGTTTCCGATCCAGATTTTAGAGTATTGGAATTCGGCAAATAAGCGCATGCGACAAGACAGGTTTGCGCTTTCGAGCACATATCGGACTTCCGGCTCGCGAAGCCCCTTCGTCAAGTAAGAAGCTCGGTTTCCAGCATGCTATTCTCGCGGTGACTCGTATATGAATTCGTACCCCAGCTCGTGGCCGACCCGCCTGGGTCCTGCCCCGAAATTGAAGGACCTGAACCTCATTTTCTGGGGCCTGCTTTTCGTCGGATTCATACTGCCTTTCTGCATCGTAGTCCTCAACAATCATCGCCCCCCGGATGCCGACTTCGCCGGCTTCTATAGCTTGGGTCGCATCCTCAACGAGCACTCGCCTCGCGACCTTTATAACTACGAATTGCAAAAGCAGATCTGTCAGGAAGTTCATCCAAGAAAGAGTGCATATGGTCCACTTCCCTACCCTCCATTCGTTGGACTCTTTTTCAGACCTTTCACACTGCTCCCTTATTGGGCTGCTTACACGCTGTGGGTGATCGTGTCCCTGGCTCTTTACGCATCCGGACTTGGGCTCATGATCGAACGATTCTTCCCGCAAGAACCTCTCGCCCGTTCCTTGCTTTTTGCGCTTGCCTTTTCTTACTGTCCCTTTATTGCGTATACGGCGGCGAATGGGCAGCTCGCGGCTGTGGGCTTCTTCGCCCTGGCTCTTGCTCTTCGGGAAGATGATGCCGGCCGGCCTCTCCGCAGCGGCCTGGCGTTGTGCCTTTGCCTGTTTAAGCCGACAATGCTGATCCTCATTTTGCCAATGCTGCTATTCAGCAGACGATTTAAGGCAATTCTCGGATTCGCAGCCGGAACCGTAGTCCTCTTCCTGATAACCTCCGCGTTTGAAGGCTTCGGTGTCTGGCCTGATTTCATTCGTACCATTCAATCCTTCGGAAGCTCCTCCGTAGGGGTGAAGAACCCCTCGTTTCTTCCTCTTGCCATGTACGTGGATCTAACGTCGTTCTCGTCCCATATTCGCGGCGGTCGCTCCTGGTTGGGGCTTTTTGTCATTCTTGGCTGCGGATCGCTGGCGCTGGCATATCTGGTGAGGTTTTGGTTGAGGGCGCGAACCGGCGGGCGACTCTATAACAATCTGCTTTGGGCAGCGACACTCACCTGGACGCTGCTGATTAACGTCTATGTCCCAATCTACGATTCAATCCTGGTTGTGCTCTCAGTTCTAATGACCGCGGGCGTTTTCCAACGTCTTACGAAGCAGTCTATTTATCGATGGTTCACCATCAATTGGATCCTTATTCTTATTTGCTCGTGGTTCTCCGTACCTTTGAGCAGAATCACCGGCGTTCAGCTCCTGACTTTGCTGTTTGCCGTTCTCGGTGTCCTGCAACTAATAGCGCTTGGCAGATTTGCGCGTCAGTCCTCACTTCCGGGGAATGCTTGACTTCGCAAAAAGCTCGTACCGATCGTTGCCCGCGCCCTCGGTTCGCACGACGCGCCAGCCCAGAGTCTGTTCAAGAATGCTGACAAGCGGCTCATTCTTATTCAGGAGTGCATGGTCAATTCGATACTTCTCCAAAAGACGGATCGAGTCTCGGTGCTCGACGATATCGATATAATCTCTCATTACTCCCAGGCGCTCGAAACTGTCCCATCGAGTGTCAACAAAGATCGGCTTCCGATTGAAATCCATCATGCCGCCTAAATGTTCCTCATTGAACGTTCGCCATTCGGGCTGGATCGACGCAATGGTTTGCAGTGGGAATCCTGCTTTAACCCCATCTTCAAGTGTGGAATTGCTCGGCATATACAAAGCTGTCACGAATATTGCGCTGATCGCGACAAGCGCATTCATGACCGGAATCGTCGTTGAACTGGGGTTGAAGTTGCGTTTGAAGTCTCTAGCAAGCATTGGAGTCGTCAAAATAGCCGCAAAATACGAGAATCGTACGTGTGCAAAAGCCGAATACCAAGCCAGAAAAACAAAAGCTAGTTCATAGACCTTCCAAGTCCTTCCCCGCAGGCAATTCATAAGCAACATTGCGAGAATAGCGATAGCAACGACAGCCCCTATCCGAGACGAAAGGTTGAGAGGCTGCCATTCCGCGATTTTGGAGACGCTTAGTTTCTGGTTCAACATCATATCTAGGGGGTTCCATAGGAGCCGCCAGGAATACGGATTCATCAATAGTGAAAACAGGCTTATTGCAAATACGGCCCACAGCTGATTGCGCTCTTTTCGAGTCCAACCTTCTTGGAGAAAGACGCCTTTCCGGACTGAGAGCGACCCGCACAGGATGTAAGAGACGAATAAAACCAAGCCGATAAGCCAAGTACCGTGCAAGTTAACCCAGATGCAAAATATCGCAGGGAGGAGCCAAAGGTAGCGCTTCTTGCCCCGATCTGAAGCTTCCAGGATTAACATTTCCGCAGACATTGCAATATAGGCAAAGGCAATCGTTCGTGGGCCCGCATTCACCGTCATGAGAAAAAAACCTATGGCACTTGCCCAAAACGCCGAACCGGCCTCGCGCGACATCCACCAGCCACGCCAATAAACCAATAGGACATTTAAGTAGAGCGCGAGAAACGAAATGAAATAGACCCCCTTTAATCCCAAAGCCCGATAGCTGCACCAAAATGGCAGTTCGGCAAGCCATTCCCAGTTTATCCAGCGCTGGCCGGCTGCCGTGAACGAGTAAGGGTCCGTCCAAATTACGTTATGGTCGATACATAGAATTCGTGCATTCGATAGATGCCACCAGATATCCGGATCGGTCATGAATGATTTAGGCTGGCTTAGTGCGGAGAAGATCACAGCTACAACCATCAAGATCGCCATATCCATCAGTTGCCGACCGCAGATTCTTCTTAGGACGGCCGCGAACCGATTCCCGCCATCCACGTTCGGATGGCCTTCGTCTGAACTCTCCTGAGCAGGTGATCGAGAAGCCATAGGATCAAAGTATCCGACCATCCGATAAGGCGACAAGAGAATCACCGCCGACGCGAAACTGTCCGTATTTCATCTGTCAACGTTGCCGGAATTCCCGCGTTGCCAAACCTCTTACTATCGTCCGAAAACCGTCTTTTCCAACCTGATAGACTCTGTAGCGTGCCAGACGAAGCCAAGCCGCCGGTCTTTCTTCTCGATGCAATGTCTTTCATTTTTCGCGCATACCACGCGATGCAGCGCAGTCGCCCCATGTCGACCCGATCGGGATTGCCCACGGCTGCGACCTACGTGTTCGTCAACATGATCAAGAAGCTGCGACAGGACTTCTCGCCGCGCTATTTTGCCGCCGTATTTGACGTCTCTGGCGAGGTGTTTCGCGACGAGCGAGCGCGCGCGATAGGTATGCTCCGTAAGTGGAACTCGCAGACCAAAAGTTTCGACGAAGTGAGCTATGAGGGATATAAAGCGCACCGGGAAGCGATGCCGGAGGATCTGCGGCGCCAGATCCCATATATTCGCCGCGCCCTTGAGGCACTTCGCATCCCGGTACTTGAGGCGCTGGGCTTTGAAGCCGATGACGTAATCGGTACGCTCGCCCGCGAAGCAGCGGAACGCGAACACGAAGTCTTTATTGTCTCAGGCGACAAGGACATGATGCAGTTGGTCACTTCAAGGGTAAAAGTGCTGAACCCGCAAAAGGACAACCTCATCCTCGATCCTGCCAAAGTTGTCGAGACGCTAGGCGTCCCACCCGAGAAAGTTGTCGATGTGATGGCTCTGCGCGGCGACTCGGTAGACAATATACCCGGTGCGCCCGGCATCGGCGACAAGGGAAGCGTCGAACTAATCGTTCAATTCGGCAGTGTGGAAGCCGTCCTCAACCGAGCAAGCGAGGTGAAGCGCAAAAGTTACCGTGAGTCGCTCGAGCAGAATCGCGAAGCCGTTCTTCTCTCGAAGGAGCTGGTCACCATTGACTGCCATGTGCCACTCGAGTTGGACCTGGAATCGATGGCGACACTGCCCCCAGACACTGAAGCTTGCCGCGAATTATTCACCGAGCTTGAATTCACTTCCATGCTGCGGGAGCTTGAGCCTTCGCTCACCGGCGCACCGATTGACCTGATCGAAGACCCGGACGCGGAACAGACTGCCGCCTTCTACAATGCAGCGCGTGCGTCTGGATTTGCGTTCGCGCTTGACGCCGCCGAACCCGTGGAGGAAGAAACCGACGAGGGCACTCCGCAGTTTCCATCGCTTTTGCTGGCAATTGAAGAGGCAGAGCAAAAGACCCGGTGTAATATCGGAGTCTGCGCCGAGCGCGGCACTGCGCTTCGTCTGCCTCTTACACAAGAGCTGCGTGCGTTGTTGCAAGATGCGGCTGTGCCAAAGCGCGTTCATGATCTGAAGCTGGCTCTCCATGTCCTCCATGGATTTGAAATTGAACTGGCTGGAGTTGCGGATGACGCGATGCTGCTTTCCTATGCGCTGAATCCCACGCACGCAACACAAACGCTCGCCGACGTCGCTGCTCGCCATGGACAAGGTCCGCCTTCCACGCTGGCGGCGGCAGCTGCGGCGATCGATGCGCTGATTCCCGCGTTGCGGTCTGAAGCGGACCGCACCGGAGTGGCACGCGTGTACACGGAGATCGATCTGCCGCTTGCGCCAGTGCTCTATCGAATGGAACAGGCAGGCATACGCATCGATATTCACGCATTGGACGGCCTCTCGAAGCGTTTTGCCGTCGAATTGGAGCGTGTGGGCGAGCGTATCTTTGAGCTGGCAGGACGCCGATTCAACATCAACTCGCCGAAGCAACTTGGAGAAGTCCTCTTCACCCACATGGGCCTGCCAGCTCCAACGGTCCGCGGAAAAGGAAAGGCTATTTCGACTGCGCAGGATGTCCTGGAACAATTGGCGGAAGCACACGACGTTCCGCGCTTGGTTCTTGAGTTTCGGCACCTGGCTAAGTTGAAATCGACTTATATTGATGCATTGCCTATGCAAGCCGATAAAAACTCGCGCGTGCACACCACGTTCCAGGCGGCGGCTACCGCAACGGGCAGACTCTCGTCAGTCAATCCCAATCTCCAAAACATTCCCATTCGAACAGAGCTGGGCCGGGAAATTCGTGCTGCTTTCGTCGCCTCACCTGGGATGCAGTTGCTCTCGGCAGATTACTCCCAGATCGAGCTGCGTCTGCTGGCCCACTTCAGCAGCGACCCGCTCCTGGTGCGTGCGTTCGCCAATAACGAGGATATTCATACAATCACTGCAAGTGAAGTATTTGGTGTTCCAGCAGAGTCGATGGATAAGGAAACGCGCAACCGCGCAAAGGCGGTGAATTTCGGAATCGTCTATGGGATTTCTCCTTTTGGACTCGCCGCCCAGTTGGGGATTCCACAAGCTGAGGCAAAAGCCTACATCGACCGATACTTTGTGCGCTACGAAGGAGTGAAGGCGTTTATCGAAAAGACACTCGAAGCGGCACGGCGTGAGGGCAGCGTCCGCACAATGTTCGGCCGAATGCGGCCGATCCCGGACATCGAGAGCAGAAATCCCAACCAACGCGGCTTCGCTGAGCGCACAGCCATTAATACGCCCCTACAGGGCACAGCTGCCGACCTCATCAAGCTAGCCATGATTGCCCTGGACCGCAAACTCACAGAGGGGCGACTTAGAACCCGCATGGTCTTGCAGGTCCACGACGAGTTACTGTTTGAAGTACCTTCCCACGAAACGACGGAAGTGGAGAAACTCGTCCGTGAGGAGATGGAGAGAGTTGTGACACTGTCTGTGCCCCTGATCGCAGATTTGGGCTTTGGTCCAAATTGGCGGGACCTCTAGCACGCAAGGTACATATGTAATTCATCGTGGAATCTGCGCGCTTGTCCCAACCCAACCAAATGCTACGATGTCCACAATGGCATCAAACGATGATATTGAGCCCTGTCTTACTGCGGTGATGCCGGTCTACAACGAGGCCGCTACCGTGGCCGAAGTTGTAAGAGTGGTATTGGCGCAGCGCCCAGTGCAGGAGCTGGTGATTGTCGATGACTGCTCAACGGACGGCACATGGGAGCTGCTTCAGCGATTGGCGGCAAACGAATCGCGCATTAAGCTGCTTCGCCACGCCATAAATCAGGGTAAGGGTGCGGCGCTACGAACAGGCATTTCGCATGCTGGTTCGCAAATTGTCATCATTCAGGATGCCGATCTCGAATACGATCCAATTGAATATTACCGGTTGATCGCGCCAATTCTGTCCGGGAAGGCCGACGTCGTGTTTGGTTCGCGCTTCCATTCAGGAACCGACGCTCGTCGTGTCTTGTATTTTTGGCATTCGATCGGAAACAACATATTGACGCTCTGTTCCAACATGGCAACAGACTTGAACCTCACCGACATGGAGACGTGCTACAAGGCCTTCCGTCGCGAGCTAATTCAAAACATCCGGATCGAGGAGAATCGATTCGGATTTGAGCCGGAGATTACCGCCAAAGTTGCAAAGGCAAAAGTGCGAATCTTCGAGGTAGGAATCTCCTACAGAGGCCGAACGTACTTAGAAGGCAAGAAGGTAGGCTGGCGCGACGGATTCCGAGCGATTTGGTGTATCTGTAAGTATAATCTCCTAAGAAAGTGAACGCTCGACCCAACATCACGGCACAAACTGCTGATTTCGAATTCGCTGCACTCGCCGAAGCGAGGAATTACCGAGCGGCCCTATTGCGCGATTTTGGACCGTATTTATGTGGGAACGTGCTTGAGGTTGGTTGCGGAATAGGTCAGGTTTCTTCTGACCTTATGAGAATTCCGGAGATTCGTCGATTGCTTTCCATTGAGCCAGACGCAGCTTTTTGTGCTCAATTCCGTTCACGGCTTCCCAATTACGAATTGCTTAATGGAACCGTGGCTGATCTGAACTCAGAGACGCCTTGGAACGCAATTCTGAGTATTAATGTTCTGGAGCACATCGAAAATGACCTGGAGGAGCTGTCGACTTACTATCGCCTTTTGCAACCCTCCAAGGGCGCACTTTGTCTCTTCGTTCCTGCACGGCCGGAGATCTATGCGTCAATTGACAAGGATTTCGGCCATTTTCGCCGCTACACGCGACCGGAGCTACAGAGGAAGCTTCGAAGTGCAGGATTCAGTCTCCGATATTTCCGCTACTATAACTTCGTTGGTTACTTTCTATGGTGGCTTAGCTTCTGCATTTTAAAGAAACGGGCTTTCGATGTAGCAGCCGTTCGATTGTTTGACCGTGCTGTTTTTCCCTTGGTTCACGGACTTGAAACGCATATTTGTCCGCCGCCAATTGGACAGAGTCTGATCGTAATAGCGATTGCTCAGTAGAATGACAATGTAGAGTAGGCGCAGGCATCGCTTGAGAAGCCAAAATGATAACGCAACCTCGCCGTTGCTTAACGATGCACCTGTGACGGCTGCTCATTCCAAGCTACGCTTCACCCTGCGCGGTTTTTCCTCCTTCAATGAGCGTTACCTCGGGAGCGTATCGGACGTACACCGAAAGGTAAAAGATGCTCATTGCGAGCAAACTGAGCGGAGCCGGGAAGACCTGAATGGCGATCAAAAGATGACTGAAAAATGCCGTATTCGGAATTCGGAGGTGACCGATAGTGCTCAGCACGATCAACCACGAAAGATCTCCGTTAAACAGAAATGCCGCGGTGGTTACCAGAAAAGCGATATGCCCGGTTCGGCTCTTCTCCGCGCAAAGCATTGCGCAGGCCGGGACGCTAAGGATCAAGAGTTTCGTGTCAAGCTGCCGATGATAGATAGGGAGCATGGTGAGAGCCGAAATTGCTGCAAGCGCGAGCCACGCTTTGTCAGGAGAGGGTCGCGTCCGCATCGTAGCGAACACCCACAGCAACAAGAGTGCACCACATATCGCGTACGTGAAGGGATTATAGAAACGCGGATCGTCTCGGAAGAAGCTAATCGCTGTTTGTAGATTTACCATCATCCCAAGCCGATGCGCGCCGCTTGAAGCGGGTCCAGGGTCGTTTAGAGCACCATGCGCCGAAAACGCCTGCAATGTTGACTTTAGTTCGCGGAACCAGTCTGGTGCCACTTCTGTGACCCACACAATGGCCGGAAGACTAAGGCCAACGGTTACCAGGAGAGTTTGGAGGGCGCGCTTGCGTTGTGTACCCCCTGCTAAAAAAAAGTATAGCCAGACTAAGCAAACGTCGTGCGGCTTGATCATGAGTCCAAACGCAAAACACAGAATCCCTGCAGGTACATATTTTCCCTTTACAAAACACCAAACCCCCACGATACATAAACTGATTGCAACGCCAGCTGGGTTGCCGATAAAAGCGATCAATTCGCTGTTGGCAAGCATAAATCCAAGAAGAAAGCCGGCCGCAACGGGCGCATATTCTGCCGCAACGGACCAACATAGAAACGAGGCAAAGGATAGCCCTGACAATATAAAAGCCATCCAAATGGCGCGCGATAGATCAAAGCTTAACATCGCGAGCGGCAAAGTGAAGGGAAGGATCGTCGGCAAATATCCTAGCGCGATAGCCTGCGGGCTACGAGGGGGATTCGCTGGCGTCCGATCTCCTCGCTCTTCAAGGTAGACCTGCATTAGATTACGTTGGCTGTATGGATCTAAGTGCCTCAGAAGGCATCGAGCACCAAAATAGGGCCCCTTCAAGTCAATCATCGACATAGGGGCGCTGTACTCAAGTGCGACGCTCAAAAACAGTAGCATTAGAGTTCCGAGCAAGATCAAGTACAGACCGTCTTTACGTGCCTTGGTCATGCTCAGTCACCTTCCACGTCTATCCAGGCGCAACCGCAGCAGAACCACGCTTATCGATTCATCCGGTTGCGGGATTAGTTAACCGATCGTGATTCGTACGTCCTCAGGATTCTTCGCTGCCTCCAGAGCAGTGGCACCGGATGCTCGCCGCTTATATACCCACAAATAAAAGACACCTACCACGAGCAAAATGAGCGGAACAGGAAATACCTGCACTGCTATTAGCAGAGGGCCCGATAACCAACTAACAGAAGCGGAAAAATGCTTGAGGATACTAAAGAAGATCGCCCACTGAAGGTCTCCAGTCAATAGAATTCCCGCGGTGGTCACCGCGACCGCAAGCCACCCGATCAGACCACCTTCAGCCCACAGAGTGGCGCAGGCAGGCACCGTAAGTAACAAGAGCTTTGCGTCGCCCAGTCGATGATAGACGGGAAGCATTGATAAAGGCGCTATTGCGGCAAGCGCAAGCCATGTGCGGGTAGGCGACGGGCGTGAGCGAACAGTGGCGACCGACCAATAAACCAGAAGAAGACCGCTTATGAGATAGCTGATTGGGTTATATACACGCGCATCGTCACGGAAAACGCTGATTACCGATTGCATGTCAATAACCATGGCGATCCCGTGACCGGCCATCGATTGGGGGCCGGGGTCATTGAGATGGCCATGTGCCGAGAGCGCCGCCAGGTTCGAGCGCAATTCCGGGAACCAATGGGGCGAAACATATGTAACCCATAACAAGATCGGCACGCCCATGGCGACGGTCACAATCAAAGTTTGCAACGCGCGCTTCCTGTAGATTCCCCCCGCCAGCAGAAAGTAGAGCCAGACCAAGCCCGCGTCATGCGGTTTGAGCATGAGACTTACGGCAAGGCAAGTGACACCCGCAAGCGCGAAGCGATTCTCAACGAGACACCAGACAGCCACGACACAAAGACCTATTACAATGCCAACTGCGTTGCCAATGACTAGAAGCAACTCGCTGCTTGCCAGGATCATACAGATCAGAAATCCCGCGACTACCGGCGACTGCTTCGCCCCAACTTGCCACATAAGAAACGATGCAAGAACGAAGCTCGCGGCAATCAGGATAGACCAAGAGAGCAGCGCAGGTTCCCAAGGAAGCAATGCGATGGGTGCGACGATAAAGCTTGTCGGCAAATACATGTATTGTGACATTTCCTGATACTGGCGCCTCGCGGAACCATTTCCAAGATCTCCACCATCAACCAGGAAAACATGCTGGAACTGGCTCGCGCTATACGGGTCGACGTTTTGAAAGAGGCATCGAGCGCTGTTGTAAACGAATCTATAGTCCGAAACAGGGTGAGAAGAGCTCATCGCCAATACGCTGCCTAGCGCGAGAAAAACTGCCGCACCAAGTGAAACTAGATACAGTCCGTCTCTGCGCGAATTCGTCATTCATAACCTCTGGTGAAAAAGAGGACTTCTGGAGGCAAAACTCAGAAACTCCTCGACCGACCATGCCCAGTTACCACTACTTGAATCCGGTACACTCGATAGCACAAGGCCGTGGCAAATCATTTGGAGTCGGACACATTGTCGGCATTTTCCTGCCCTCTATTTAACTAGCAAGATAACTGAGACATTCCTGCTTTTGGAGCCGATCTTCACTTACGAATCGGAATAGGTAACTCCCTTCACGCTCCCAGTTCCTTGCGGATCGCTTCGGCTATCGCCTCGGCATGGCGGCGCATGGCCTCTTCACTCTCAGCTTCTATCATGACGCGCGCCAGCGACTCGGTACCGCTATAGCGAATGACGACTCGCCCCGATTCCCGCAGCTCGTCTTCAGCGGCTCGAATGCGCTTCGCCACCGCCGGTATCGATTCCAGTGGCCTCTTTTCGCGAACCTTCACGTTGATGATGACCTGCGGAAACACTTTCAGATCCGCAGTCAACTCATCGAGGGTCTTGCCGCTTCTGGCCACCAGATCGAGAACTACGAGCGCGGTCAACATGCCGTCACCCGTTGTGGCAAGGTGCGGGAACAAAATGTGGCCGGACTGTTCGCCACCCAGCGCAGCGTCGTTTTTCTGCATCTGCTCAAGCACGTATCGATCGCCCACCGGCGCACGCAGCATACGGATGCCTGAACGCTTGAGTGCCGCCTCAAGGCCCATGTTCGACATCGTAGTGGCCACAACCAAATTGCCGGTCAATAAGCCACGGGACTTCAGGTCGCGAGCGGCCATCAGCAAAATGGCATCTCCGTTGACGACGTGTCCCATCGCATCGGCCAGCATGCAGCGGTCAGCATCACCATCGAAAGTGACACCGATCTCCGCGTGGCGCTTCAGAACTTCGCCCGCCACCCAGGTAGGATGAAGCGCGCCGCAGCCCTCGTTGATATTGCGGCCATCGGGAGCGATGTTGAGAAGAGTCACGTCTCCGCCAAGCCGTCGAACCAACTCGGGCGCAATGGCTGCGGCGGCGCCGTTTGCGCAATCCGCCACGATGCCGAGGCCCCTGAGTTGCAGTCCCGGAACGGAATCAATGAGGAATTGAATGTAGTCAGCCTGGAGGGAAGCGTCGTCTTCGATCGGCGGAAGTTTCGACGGATCGGGCGCAACGGCCACTTCCGCATGATGCAGGATTTCATCCTCGATCTCAAGTTCGAACGCGTCGGGCAACTTGAATCCGTCGCTCCCGAAGAGCTTGATGCCATTGTCGCGCCACGGATTGTGAGACGCAGAGATTACGATGCCCGCGTGGAATCCATGGGTGTGCGCCAGGAATGCGACAGCTGGTGTCGGAACAACTCCTGCGCTCTCGACCGCCACACCGGCTTCGCGCAAGCCGGCGGCGATCGTAGATGCGATCCAGAAACTTGACTCCCGCGTGTCGCGACCGAGAATGACTTTCGGCTTCGAAGCTGCTTTGCGCACAGAATGGCCTATCGCCAACCCAGCCGCGAAGACCGTGTCTGCGTCGAGAGGCGGCTCACCTGCAATACCGCGAATTCCATCTGTACCGAAAAGCTTGCGTTTTGCTGATGTGCTCATCGTCTCACTTTTTTCTGGATCGATTCTTCGGTGGAGCATCGGTCGCATTCTCTTCGACTCGGCTCGAAAACGAGCCATCATTCAGGCGCGTGCGGACCAGGTCGCCAGGAGCGAGCTGGAAGGCAGAGCGAACGAGAACGCCGTCGGCGTTCTGAACCAGAGCATAGCCCCGATGAAGAACTTCGAGCGGCGAGAGGGCGTGAAGCCGCGCTTCTGTTGCGCGGAGATGCGTTGCCAGATCGCGAACAAAGCGCTCCCATGTGCGATCAAGCCTTGTGGAACTCGTGGCAATTCGTTCGCGGACTTCACCGAGCAATCGACGTGGATCGTGCCGCAGGACCATCCCGGCAAGCTCGGCGACTCTGCGCTGCAATCCGTTCAATCGATCGCGCTTGGCTCGTTCCAAGAAAAGGACGCAATCGTCCAGCCGCTGATCCAGTCTGTTCAACAGCGAACTCATGCGCCACTCTGCGCGCTCCACGTGGAGACTGTCAATCTTCTGGCGCGCGTGGAGAAGCTGGAAGCGTACAGCATGCTCAATTCGCACTTCAAGGCTGGTCACGCGTTCCGCGACTTTATGCTGGGCTTCGGTAATCAACTCCGCTGCCGCGGAAGGAGTTGGCGCTCGAAGATCGGCGGAAAAATCCGCAATCGTGAAATCAGTTTCGTGGCCTACTGCACAGACTACGGGCAACTGAGATGCTGCAATGGCGCGCGCCACACGCTCGCTGTTGAAGGCAGCCAGGTCTTCGAGGGACCCTCCGCCGCGCGCCACAACAATGACGTCGACCAGGCCCGACGCGTTGAGCTGGGCTAGGGCCGTCTCGATTTCATCCGGCGCGGATTCGCCCTGAACGGAAACGGGATAAAGCAGCACATTGAGCCCGGAGTGCCTGCGTCCGACGATATTCAGAAAGTCGCGAATGACCGCACCGGCGGGGGAAGTGACAATACCGACGGTGCGGGGAAACGCAGGCAGCGGACGCTTTCGTTCGGCGTCAAAGAGTCCCTCGGCTTTGAGCCGCTCCTTCAGCTGTTCAAACGCCAGTTGCAATGACCCCGCGCCGACCGGCTCCAGAGTCTCCGCCACCAGCTGCAGCTGACCGCGTTGTTCATAGATGCTGACCCTGCCGCGCACCAACACATGTAAGCCATCCTCTGGCCGGAAGCGAAGAAGCACAGCCTGACGGCGAAACAATACCACCGGGAGTTGTGCCTCGGCATCCTTGAGGCTGAAGTAAATGTGTCCCGAGGGCGCCGGCCGGAAGTTGGAGATCTCGCCTTCCACCCACACGTCAAAGAATTTCTTCTCAACGGTTCCACGAACCTCCTCCACAAGTTCGCGAACGGGCCAGATACGGCGTGCGGGGCTCTCCTCAAAAATGAGGTCGAGTTGGCCGGCAGATGAATCGCGTAGGTTCACCAAGGTCGAGTGTAATTGCTCGAAGCCAACCTATCTTCTCCTCGCGGCGACTATGCCTCTGAGCTGCGAGGCAAGGGCGGCAGGGTGCCCGTTCAACATCGGGGAAGTTGACGGTCCGCTTGAGTACAGCAGTTCCGCTTCACGCGCCAGTTCCGTACCGCGATCAAGCCCAAATGTCCCAAGAACACCTGCAAGGTTGTGTGCTGCGGAAGATGCCTGCTCGCATTGAGCGGGGGTCAGGGAGCCTTCCGCGAGGGCTGCGGCAGCGTTTTCCAGGGTGGACACCCGCTCTTCGATCTGCGGCAAAAACTGGGCCCATAGCCGGCTCATGGCCTCGGCAAGCGCTGATGGATTGGGCATCCCCATCGAACTACTCTCTCTACTTCCAGCCAAGCGCGTTCGCAATCTGCGTGGAGAGCGTAAGCGGGTCGAATGGTTTCACAAGCACTGCATGAATACCGAGATCGGCAAAACGCCGCCGGTCCGTGGCCTGCACTTTTGCGGTAAGAAACAAAACCGGGATCTTCGCTGTCACGGGATTTTTCCGCAACTCACGAAACGTGGTGGGGCCGTCCATTCCAGGCATCATCACGTCCAGAAGAATGGCGTCGGGTTTGTATGTTGCAGCCCGGGTGAGGCCCTGAGCCCCCGAGTTGGCGACCATCACTTCCCAACCAGCCACGGTCTCGAGGCTCATTGCTGCAACTTCTCGAATATCATCTTCATCGTCGATGATGAGGATGCGGTGCGGCATTGCCGTTCTCTCCAAAGTCGACCGAAGATCCTGGTGGCTCAGCTACCGGAAGAGCGCCAACACTCCGCCGGTTAAGATAATAATCTATCGGACACGTTTGGCGCGCGTCCGGAACACGTCGCTGCGCAGCCCTCGAATTCAGGCGCTGGCCACACCCGATACATCGGCAACTTCTGCTGCCGATTCAATGTGACGGGAGCCTCGCAATATCGTAAGAACCAATTGTTCAAGCTGCTCCGGTTGTACCCGCGCTCGCTTCAGCAGCGTCGTCGGTTCAATTCCGAACTGGGCTCCCGAAGAGGTCAAGCCCAGGCCCGAATAAGCCACCAGGACAAGATGCGTCAGGATGTCCCGATCCCGAAGCCAACCCACCAAGCCGAGTGCCCCATTGTCGGGCAAACCCACGTTAAAGACAAGAAGGTGCGGGTGGAATGCGAGGCATTCATCCATTGCCTGTTCGCGGCTGCGCGCCATTCTCACTGTGGTGTTATCCCCTGAGAAAGCTTCGCCCACAAGGAGCGCCATCTGCTCGCTTTCTTCAACGATCAGAACCCGCGCCATTTCCCCCGCGGATCCCAGCACGCGGATCAGCTCCGACATCTGCGCTCTTGCATTGGCCGCGCGCATGCTCCCGTTTCGGACAGTCTCCGTGGCATTTTGCTGAGTATCGAGACTCAACACGATGATCGGTGTGCGGGACTCAGGAGCCGCTCTGCGCAGCTGCGGCAGTAATTCCCATCCGTTAATCCCGCTGGAACCGGTATCGAGCACGATCGCCTCGACGCCATCATGCGCCGCAACTAGAGTTTGCTCTACGTTGGCGGTTTCGAGAATGCGATAACCGTGCTCGGCGAGCTGCGCGCCGATTAACGGCCGTGAAGCGCCATTATCGCTCGCCAACAATACCACGCCCTGGCCGGGTGAATCATCGGCGGCGTTCTTGGCCTTGGTTGCCGCTGCTGGATGATATGGCAGAAAAACTCGGAATGTTGAACCGCGTATCGGATTGCGTTCCGCCCAGATGCGCCCATTATGCTGCGACACAATCGCGCGGCATATGGCAAGACCCAGGCCGCTGCCGCCCTTCTGGCGTGAATCGGAGGCATCGACCTGCTGGAACCGCCCGAAAATGGCCTCGAGTTTGTCGGCAGGAATCCCGCGGCCCTGATCGATGACGGAGAGCGTCATGCCGCTGGAACCCGGTCGCAACATGATCGAGACTGCCGAATTGGGCGGCGAAAACTTGATGGCATTGGACAAAAGATTGGTAAGGACCTGGAGCAAGCGGTCGGCGTCTGCGGTGATCTCGACCTGGGTTTTGTCATGAATCAGCAGGACGCCCGCACCTTCCGCCATCAACTGCATACTATCCATGGATTGCCGCACCAAATCCGCCATTTGCGCCGGACGAAAGACCAGCGGCTCGCGTCCGCTCTGGGCGCGCTCCAGATCGAGAATGTCGTTGATCAGCCGCACCAGCCGATCCGAATTGCTGAGTGCGATGCGAAGCAGGTTGGTCGCCTTATCGGTGATGTCGCCCAGGATGCCGGAGGACAACAAGCCAAGCGCCCCACGAATGGAGGTAAGCGGCGTGCGCAACTCATGGCTCACGGTCGAAACAAATTCATCCTTCAGCCGGTCAAGAGCGTAGCGCTGGCTGATGTCGCGAAAGCTCAGCACGGAGCCGGAATAGCGCCCCATGTCGAGGATCGGGTTCAGAAAGTACTCCGCGGGGAAGCCTACCCCGTTGGCGCGATAAAGGGTGTCTTCGCCGGTCGAAGGAACACGCCCGCTCGAAGCGCGCAACAAGGCACAGTCATCGCCGCATTTTTTGCTGGCGGGAGCCGAACCGTGCACAAGTTCGTGCACGGGCTTGCCGATCAGGCTGGCCGCCGGCGCACCCAGCAGCCGGGTTGCCGCCGGGTTGGCAAAACGCACAAGCCCATTCCGGTCGACGCCGCAAATCCCGTCCGCCACCGAGTGCAAGAGAATCTTCTGTTGCCGGCTCAGCTCTTCGGCACGTTCCCGCTCGCGGGTACGCGCGAGCATCTGGCCCAGCGAGGCCGCTACTGTCTCCATCGCTGCCGTGGTTTCGCGGTCCTCGCGCAGCCGCATGTGGCAATAGAATTCCAAAACGGCGAGCACGTTGTTGCCCACCTGCACCGGCGTTGCCCAACCGGACACCATCTTGTGCCGCATCGCGCTTTGGACGCGCGGTTCTGAGGCGGCCTTGGAGAGGTCGCCAACCCAAACCAGGCGGCCCTCTTGCCACGCACGCCCTGGAAGGCTGCCTCCCCGCACCAGCGTCGTGCTTACACTCTCCTGGATCAGCGCCTCTGTTTCTTTACCCGGTACTCCCCATGCCGTGCTGAACTCGAGCCTGTTTTCTTCGGCGTTGATCTCCCACTTCACGGCGACATCCCAACCTTGCGAGACGCACAGCGCCTCAAGCACGCGCATCGCCGCCATCTCCGATGAGACGTTTTCTCCCACAATCTGCGTAACCAGCAACTGCAAGGCGAGCCGATGCTCCCGCTGTTTCTGCTGCGTAACATCGCGAACCAGGCATTGGACGGCCATCGCCTTCCCTGCCCTGCGCCGCTGGTGCAGGCTCAGTTCGAGTTCCTGCAAGTGGCCATCCGAAGTTTCATTGCGAAGCGCCGCGCGGTCGATCGTCTCGCCATTCATCACGCGACGCAACAACGATGCGGCCTCGGCGCGGCAATCCGAACTGAAAACCTGTTCGAAGAATTCGCTTTCGATTTCCCCCGCCTGATCCTTGCCAAAACACCGTTTCCACGCCGGATTGACGTATAGGAATCTTCCTGTCAAATCGAGCGTCGCAACCATCTCGCTCGAGTTCTCGAACACATCCCGATAACGCTCACGCGCTTCGCGCTTCCATTGGTCTTTCCGGATGGTCGTGCTCTGATCGAGAGCCACGGCGACAAGTCCCGCCGGTTCGCCTTCCTGGTTGCGGAGCGCTGAAAGATGCAACCGTACGGGAAACAGCTCTCCGTTCCTTCGCCGCAGGTGCGTTTCGAAGCTGGGCACTTGACTCGGCAGTAAAGAACGAACTACCTCCGCATAAGCCGCAAGGCGGCCCGCAGGCGTGGACTCATCGTCTTTGTCGATGCCGCAAACCTTCTGCATCTCCGCAATCAGGCGCGCCCCCTCACCGGGCGCCAGAAGCTCCACTGTGCGGGACTTGTTGATCAGTTCAGCCGCACGGTATCCCAGCAGTCTTTCAGCGGTAGGATTGACAAACGTCACGCGGCCGTCGAGCCCGATAGAGACAATAATGGGGCCGGCTGAGTCGAGCAGGTCCTTCAGCGGATCGCCGGAGTAGTGACTCGCCGCGTCGCGCTCATTGGAGTTGTCCGCCAGCAGCCGCATGGCCACTGCGGCCGTCAGACCGATCGCTGTCATTAACAGGAGCCAATCGAAGCGCGGACCCGCCTCAAGACGCGCGGTAATTCCTCCCGCGGCCATTGCCAACGAGAGCACGGCAAGCGCAGACCACATCGAAGGAGATGTGTCGCGTTCCGTTTCCTTTGTTCGTTGGGTTCCGCTTGTCTCCATGCCTCTGCGGCGTTGCTGCGATCGATTGCCTGCGCCCGTCCTGAAACTGCAATTTAGGACTGCGCCCTCACCGCTCCTCCAATCATCTTTGGGTCACTGTTGTTATTGCGCGGCCCTCGAGGGGTCAGGACGCATTAAGAGAATGGGGCGACCGGCCATCAAAGGCGGGTTGTCCTGTGCGAAAACATCCCCACAGACAGGCAACTTGGCGCCAGTTGCATTCAGTTGCGGCCGCTTCTTGCGATTCAAACGGCAAAGATATCTATTCCGGCTCGTAGGTAGCACCATACGCCTGCTGTACATGTATGTTACTCAAAAAACGCCGGATTGAACCCAGAATGGAATAGCGATGGTTACCGGAGTGACGTTGAGGGTGGCGTCCCTCCAACTTCCTCCCCGCCTTGTAATGATCCGTTCGCGTTCTTCTCAATCGTATACTGCCCCCATGTTCAACTTGCGGCTTTATCCCCGCTTCGGTCTGCGCTTTCTGATCGCCCTTTCCTGTTCTTTTGCCATGGCTCCGCTGGCCCATTCCTGGGGCAACGAAGGCCATCGGCTAGTCAATCGCCTTGCTATCAGCAGCCTGCCGCCCGATGTGCCGGCGTTTCTTCGCTCCGAGGCAGCGATCGAAGAGATCGAATACCTGGGCCCGGAACCTGACCGATGGCGCTCTCCCGCCGAACCGGAGTTAAACGCAGCGCAGGCGCCGGAGCACTTCATCGATCTCGAGCCCGCCGACGCATTGGGCCCATTGCCCCGGAACCGTCTCGATTTCGAGGCCAGGGTCTTTGCTTCCGGCCAGCGCCCCGAGAAGATCGGCCTTCAGCCGTGGCAAACGACCGAAGTATGGGAGCGTCTGAAAGCGGCTTTGCGCGAGTACCGGCGCCTGACGGCGGCAGGGCAGAACACAGGGCCAGTTGAGCAAGCCGCACTCTTCTATGCGGGGTGGCTCGGGCACTACGTCGGCGACGGCTCCCAACCGCTGCACACCACGATCCAATACAACGGCTGGGTCGGCGCAAACCCGAACGGCTACACGACTGCACACACCATTCACTGGCAATTCGAAGGACCGTTCGTCGGCGCAAATATATTCGCACAGCAGGTCGAACCCAAGATGACACCGCCGCATGCCATCGATGGCGATATCTTCAACGCCTATGTCGCCTACCTTCGCCAGAGCGCGACGCACGTAGACAAGGTCTATGAATTGGAGAAAGCCGGAGGATTTGTCGGCGCAGGTTCGCCCGAATCGCGCGACTTTACTGCAGCGCGTCTGGCGGCAGGGGCAAGTATGCTGCGCGACATGATATTTACCGCCTGGCTTGAGAGCGCAAAGGCGGTGCCGGACCCCTACGCCGGCAAGTAAAAACGGGACAGCGGGCCTGTCGCTAGACAGGATCGTTCAAAATGAATCATTCTTCGAGCCGAGGTGCCCCGCTGCTCTTCTGCGTGTCAACGGGATAGGTCTGGATTTCGAGATCGATGCTGGCAATCTCGTCGCCGCAGTCCTGCGGACTGAGACGTGTGCACTGGCAAAGTTCGGTAAAACGGATGTGGCCGCTGCGGCTGAGTTCCAGCCCAGAAGCAATCAGGACCGTGTAAATATCAACACAAACTTGCCGTTCAAACTCAAACAGCAGGTTGACCGCGCCTGAGTCGTTCGCACCCCTGCTCAAAACCCACCCACCGCACCCCAGAATGGCGCCGGTCAAAGTGTGTACGAGACGGGATGGTTCTACAAGAGAAATCGCCCTCATCTGCATGGCCCAGGGAATCGCTGGATTCCGTTTGTCGACGATGGGAGCGAGCTCTCTCACGATGGAGTTATCGGAGCCTTGGGGCCGAGCATGATGAATGTGCGGGAGTGGCACGTCGCATGACTGCCTTTGACACATCCAACAGATTCGGATCAAAAAGTGTCGCGGCATTCCGCCGGAAATTGGGCGGCCTTCATCCCCAAAGAATGCTCGAAGAGTTTTGGCCGGGCCTGGGGATGAATGGTTTAGTTTGATATCCAGGATTGGATTTTCAGGACGCGATTTTTAGCATGATCGTCGGAAGCGGAATTGATTTGGTCGAGATTGGTCGCATTCATCAGTCGATGGAGCGGTTTGGCCAGCGGTTTCTCGATCGCATATTTACAGCGGCGGAGCAGGCCTATTGTCTGCGCAAGCGCAAAGCAGCCGAAAGCCTTGCGGCGCGCTTTGCGGCCAAGGAAGCGGGGGCGAAGGCGCTGGGAACCGGAATCAGCCGTGGTGTGAATTGGCTCGAAATCGAGGTGGTTCGCGAACCGGGCGGAAAGCCATCGCTACGCTTCCACGGACGAGCCGCCGAGATTGCAGCCGCCCTGGGTGTCGCGCACACCGCTCTCTCGCTTACGCACTCCGGGGATTTGGCGATGGCCAGCGTGGTGCTCGAAGACGAACAATAAAGCACTCCACGCGCTGGTACCGAGGGAACCAAAATCCTCCGGGTGATTCTTTTTAAGAAAGAGGCTCCTTGCACGATTCGGAGATTCCGCAGCAACGGGAGAAGCGCCATAGTCCTGCCTGTCTGCTATCCTCAAGACGTTAAGGTTGATAGGTCCCGGCTCAAAATAATCAGGGGAGCGCCGTGCCAAGCCGCAAAGAGATTCAGTGGTCGCAACTGAGAGTCGGCGCATTGGTCCTTGTGGCCGTGGCTGTGCTTGTCGGACTCATCTTCCTTATGTCCGGCTCAACCGGCGGCATTTTTGCACCGAAGCTGAAAATGCGCTCGTATTTTACAAATGCTTCCGGGCTCAAAGACGGCGCGCCGGTGACGCTCGAAGGCGTAACCATCGGCAACGTTCTCCACATCCGTGTAGTTCCAGAGCGGAATCCGACCCCCGTCGAAGTCACAATGAGGGTCGGCGAGGAGTATCTGCGCGACATACACGTGAATTCAACGGCGTCGATCGCCCAGGCCGGAGTGCTCGGCGACAGCTACCTCGACATCGACTCAAGTCGGGCTTCGGGACCGCCTCCGGCCAACAACGCCGAACTGCGCGCCACCGAATCGCCCAACATCCAGTCCGTGATCAGCACCAGCCAGGATTCCATTCAGGAAATTTCCACCCTGATTCGCAAAATCGATATCGTGATGGATTCGATCAATTCCAAAAAAGGAACTGTCGGCGAGTTGATCAACGATCCGGCCTACTACGCGAAAATCGCGCGCATCACCGATCATCTGGAGAAGATTACCGGCGAAATCAGCGAGGGCCAGGGGACGATCGGGAAACTGATCAACGACGATACGCTCTATTCACGGGCCAATTCGGCGATCGACAACGTGGATCGGATTACTGCTTCTCTCGATCAGGGACAGGGAACGGCCGGAAAGCTGCTGAAGGACGACTCGCTCTACAACAACCTGAATACGACCGTCACCAGCGCCAATAACCTGATCGCCCAGATCAATGCTGGCAAAGGGTCGATCGGCAAATTGGCAAGAGATCCGGCCTTCGCGCAGAAGCTCGACGATACCATCACGCGCCTCGATTCGATCCTGACCACCGTCGACGAGGGCAAGGGGACAATCGGCCAGCTGGTCCAGAACCGTTCCTTCTACGATCATCTCGACCAGACCACGGACCAGGCGCAGCAACTGCTCAAGGCCATCCGTGAAGATCCGAAGAAGTACTTCATCATCCGCCTCAAGGTGTTCTAGACTTCGCCCGTCGTTCACGAATGGGACGTTCGATGAAGAAATGGCGCTGGCGCAGAATTCTTATAGCCCTTGCTTTCCTGCTCGTCGTCGTGGGAGTGACCCCTTTCGCGCTTCTCCTATGGTTTGGGTACGCGCATAATTTTCAGCCGCTCTCCATGCCCCTCCCGCTCAAGCAGGGCAAATATACGTCCGCGCGTTTTAGAACCGATTTGGACGAGCCCTACATGATCCAGGTGGAATTTGCCGATTCATCCCACCGCGGCATCGGGCTGAATCCGGACGCCATTTTCGATCTTGACTGGAAGATCGTTGACGCGAACGGAACCATGATTCAGCAAGGGACTCAGAACACTCGCCTGAGTTGGGCTAACGGGGTGAATCTCGGCGAGTACCACCCTAAACGCGGCGTCGCGCAGCGATTCATTCTCAATCTTCATCGTGACATCGTGGAATCCGAAGGCTCCAATGTGACTCTGGAAGTGAACTCGACCGAAGATCCTGAGGGCATGGCCATCGGATACTACGTTCTCCGCTTGTGGGCCATCGTCGTGGCGGGCTCCGGTTCGATCCTCCTTGCAGTATTGCTCATTCGCCGACCGGCGTCCCCCGAAAGACGCGCCAAAACTCAATGAAGCTCTTCAGCCGCACGACATGGAAGAAATCGCTCACCACCAGATAGAAAAGTGTCGATCCAGCCCACACAAAATGCATGGCGTCCGGGCCCAGCTCATCGCTGAAAGGCAGCGGCGCAGCCGAGAACACCATCGCGAGCACGATCAGCGCGAGCTTTACGATCCCCATCACCAGATTGATTTCCATCAGCTTGCTGGCGAAGGCTCTACCCAGCCGAAAGCTCACAACATAGGCCGAACTCGCGGAGCGGTCCTCCAGCAGCATCAACATGGGCGCGACCGCAAAGGGCCAGCTGACAAGCGCCCACAGGGTGAAGAATCCCAATGACAGAAAGATCGCCCAGATCGAATATCCCACCAGGTCGGCGTCGCCGTCAGGAGTGATGTGGGTCGCCGCGACCCATTGGATCGAATGAAACCATCCCCAGAAGACAAGGCCCAGCAAAGCCAGCCATCCGGCCTGCAGCGCAATCATCGCCGACGGTCTGAACCGGAGTCCAGGCTCAATGCGTTGAAGAACAAGCCCGCGGCCAACCCCCGAAACAATGCTCCACGCGATAGCAGCGGCCGGAGCAAGCCATGTGAGAGTGCGCACGACATATGGTTCGTAGCGCGACCACACATCGGCCAGTTGCACAACTGCGACCCATGGATTCTGCGTATCGAGGTTCGAGAGCCCTGTGTAGGAAGGCGGCAGCAAGGTCAGAATCTTCTTCGCCTGCCAAAAGCAGACCCAGAGAAACGGCGCTCCGAACAACCACCGCCATCCGATCTCAACCGCAAGAATGGAAGGGCGACGGAAGACCCAGCCCATTTGATCGACAAGTTTCTGTGTCGCCCGCACCGGCCGCGCCATCAGGGGATCCGCTTTCACTTAACGACCAAATTAACAAGCTTGCCGGGAACGACAATCACCTTCACCACGTTCTTCGCTGCAATCCGCAACTTCAACTTTTCGTCGGCCAGTGCTGCCAATTCCATGTCCTTCGCACTGGCGTCAGCCGCCACACGAACAACTGTCACGAGCTTGCCATTGATCTGTACAGGAATCTCAATCTCGTCTTCCTTCGCTAAATCTGGATTGCTCACAGGCCACGGAGCGCGCAATACTGCCCCCTCCTCGGCGAGGTTCTCCCATAGTTCCGCAGCGAGATACGGTGCGAATGGCGCGAGCAACAGAGTTAATGTCCGCAGCAGTTCATGCACCACCGACGCGGGAACTTCGCCAGCTGCGAGCTGCGCATCGGCAGCCTGCATCTCATTCACGAGTTCCATGATGGCTGCAACGCACGTGTTGAAGTGCCAGCGCCCTTCAAAATCGAGCGTGATTTTCGCGATGGTCTGATGCAGCTTGCGCAGCAGCTTCAGCGAGACCCCGCTCGGCGCAATGACAGCCTCACCCTTCGCCGCGCGCGCTACCGGCGTGTATTTATTTGCCAGCCTCCATACGCGGCCCAGAAAACGGCTCACCCCCGCAACGCCGTCCTCCTGCCAATCGAGATCCCGATCCGGCGGCGCCGCGAAGAGCGAGTACATCCGCGCGGAGTCCGCACCGAAGCGAGCCACCATGTCGTCGGGCGAAACCACATTGCCCTTCGACTTCGACATCTTTGCGCCGTCCTTGATCACCATGCCCTGCGAGAACTGACGCCGCACCGGTTCGTCGTCCTGCACCATGCCCAGATCGCGCATGACCCTGGTCCAGAAGCGCGAATAGATGAGGTGCAGAATCGCGTGTTCCACGCCGCCAATGTACTGGTCGATTGGAAACCAATAAGCCACCCGCGCGGGATCGAACGGCGCATGCGCATTCTTCGCGTCGGTATAGCGATAGAAGTACCAGCTCGAATCGACAAAGGTGTCCATCGTGTCCGTCTCGCGCTTAGCAGGACCGCCGCACTTGGGGCAGATGACGTCGACAAACTCCGGCACACGCGCCAAAGGCGAGCCGCCCTGCTGCGTGATTTCGATGTGCTCAGGCAGGAGCACGGGCAACTGATCATCCGGCACAGGAACGATGCCGTCGCGTTCGCAATGGATCATCGGGATCGGCGTGCCCCAATACCGCTGCCGGCTAACGCCCCAGTCCTTCAGGCGGAACGTCACCTTCGCTTCACCAAAGCCACCGGCCACCGCCACTGCCTGGAAGCGCTTCACCGCTTCTTCATAGCCAAGCCCGTCAAATTCGCCCGAGTTGATTACCACGCCATCCTTGGTGGTGAACGGAAGCGAAGGCTTTTCGGCGTTTGCATCCGCAGGCGCGATCACACACCGTATAGGAATCGCATACTTGGTCGCAAACTCGAAATCGCGCTCATCGTGCGCGGGCACACTCATAATTGCGCCGGTCCCATAGTCGCTCAGTACGTAGTTGGCAACCCAAATAGGCACCATCTCGCCGCTATATGGATTGATGGCGAAGTGACCCGTGGGCACACCGTGCTTCTCAATCTCCCCGATATCCCCGGTTTCCCGCGCGATCTTCTGCTCCTCGATAAGCTGGCTCACCTGCATCTTCAGGCCCGCATCGACCGCGGTCAGAGCCGTCACCAGCGGATGCTCGGGAGCAAGCTGCAAGCTTGTTGCCCCAAAAATCGTGTCCACTCGCGTCGTGAACACACGGATCCTTGGTCTTTCCGATCCCTGTTCCCCAGTCCATTGTCCCTGCTCCACTCTTTCTGTTCCCTGTTCCCTATTCCCTATTCCCTGGTCGATTTTTTCCGCAAGGAAAAAATCGACCTCCGTCCCTTCGCTGCGGCCAATCCAGTTGCGCTGCATGGTGCGCACCTTTTCCGGCCAGCCGTCCAGTTTGTCGATGCCATCCAGCAATTCCTGGGCGTAGGCGGTAATGCGGAAGAACCACTGAACCAAATCGCGCTGTTCGACGATCGTGTCCTCGTGGCGCCAACAGCGCCCTTCGATCACCTGCTCATTCGCCAATACAGTCGCGCACTCCGGGCACCAGTTGACCTTGCTCTTCTTTCGATACGCGAGTCCTCGCTCGTACATGCGCAGGAAAAACCACTGGTTCCACCGGTAGTAGTCGGGCAGGCAGGTGGTGACTTCGGTGGCCCAGTCAAATCCCATGCCGAGGCGCTCAAACTGCCGCTTCATCCCGGCAATGTTGTTGAGCGTCCACTCGCGCGGTGGCGTGTTGTTCTTAAGCGCGGCGTTCTCGGCCGGCAGCCCGAAGGCATCCCATCCCATGGGGTGCAGCACGTTGTAGCCGCGCATCCACATGTGGCGCGCCAGCGCATCGCCGATGGAGTAATTGCGCACGTGCCCCATGTGCAGCTGGCCGCTGGGATAGGGCAGCATCTCCAGCACATAGTACTTCGGCTTACCGCAGGAAGGGGGTTCGGCCGCATACAGCGCGGGGTCCGCAGCCCAGCGCGCCTGCCACTTCGCCTCAATTGTCGCAGGGTCGTATCGTTGTTCTTTTTCTTCCGCCATCACCCTTCAGTGTAAATGGGAGGCGGCTACTGCTCCGGCCGGGGGGTAGTGTCCTATTAGTGCGTTGCCACTCCAGTGACGGAATTTCTACTGGCCGCGGGCCGCCCCTTTTCGCTTAGAATGATCTCTCGATGGAGATCGACTTCATGGCCATCCTGAAAAGACTATGGAAGTCGTACTGGCACGCGGTCTTTGCACCGCTGGCGGAAGACGAAAAGAAAGACTGGCAACCCTTCCAGTTCTAACCCAGTGCTGGGTCGTCCTAATTGTGCGTTGCTGAACTCAAGCTTACTTTTTAGGATTTAACCAGCGCTGGGTGGCTTGGGTAACAAATGACGATCCGACTGCGGAGAGCAGGACCATCTGGAGATCGTTCCGCTGTTCAACGGTTAGAAATCTATTGAGTCTCTGGCGGCCTTACCTCTCAAGGCCGCCACCAACGTAGCAACGCAGAGTTAGGACACTACCGGCCGGGGCGTGCATGATGACTTGCCTCGCCTGCGGCTTCGCGCCACCTACCCCTACGGCTGGACAGCCAGGCACTTCCTCGTCGACAATTTCGTAATCCGCAGGGGGTTGGAATAGAGCGGGGTCGGGATCGCCCAGGGTGACGCTTTCCAATTCTCTCGTGAAATGCACCTGCGGATCGTCGATGACCTGGAGAACCGTGAGGAATTCCAGGCCGTGGGTAGTGTCATGCCATTCCTCGAAGGTCCTTTCAAATGGCTCAGTGTTTCCGATCCCAAATGTGCCTGTCGGAATCGTCGTGATGGATCTGAATCCGCGGACCTCGATGCCTTTGATCCTTTTGGTTCCCAGGTCTCCACCGTCCTGTCCCGGAGGCTTCGCTCGCAATTCTGCTCGAAGCGCATCGAAGGCTTGATGCACCCTCGCTGTCGGATCATCCGGCGTGGGCTTCGCCGGTAGTGCCGCACCTGCCTGCTGTATCGAGTTGGTTGGGGGCTCGCCGGGCGCGGGCTTTGCCTGCGCCGCAATCGCCGATGGCGTAGAAGCCGCCGCGGGAGCTGCGCAGGAACGAACTCTGTCCGGATCGAACGGGTGCACCACTGTCGCCCGATGCGCCACAAACCCCTTCTCGCCTGAGTGCATTACACTCCAACTTGTACGGGTTTGAGCTAGATCTCCCACAAGGAAATAGGTCGTTGGCGCCGGATCTCCTGTCGGCAGGATGATGGTTTGGGAGTGCATACTCAGTCCTTGTGAGTTTCGGGCTTCAGCAGAGATTTCCCCGGTGGTTCTGGTCCTTCCGTCGGCCAGCTTCCGCACCCAGGTTTCTCTGTACTTCGCCGTATAAGGCATCCACCTGTGCGTAAAGCTCTCCTTCTTCACGGCGGCCGACAGGTCTTGTCCTACCTGACCCAAAACCGACAGGGCCGCACCCGCCGCTGCAACCAGCGCCAACGCCGCACAGATGGTTTCGCGCATAACTTGCACCTTAAGTCGCCTTCGATGACGCACACAGTCTGACGCCAAGCAAGGGAGAATGCAAGCCCGATTGCAAGAAAACCTAGGGTTTCTAAAAGTAAGAGCAATTGTGCTATACTTGTCATACAAGCTATACAAAGCTGAGGAACCCATGCTGGCAGTCCGCATCCCCACCGAAATCGAAACTCGTCTGGAAAAACTCGCGGCCCTCACTGGGCGTCCCAAGAGTTTCTACGTTCGCGAAGCACTCCAGGCTCATCTGGAAGAGATCGAAGACACATACACAGCTCTTTATCGTCTGGAGCACCCAGCCAGGCGCTGGACCTTAGAGGATTTAGAGAATGGTTCGGACCTCGGACGATCCACCAAAAAGAGATAAGGCTTGGGCGGTCGAGTTCGACGATCGTGCGCGGCGCGAACTGCGCAAACTCGACGAAAAAATTCAACTAGCCATTCTTCGCTATCTGCGCTCACGCATCGCTGTTGCGGAAGATCCAAGGCGATTTGGAAAACCGCTACGCCGAAGCCTGGCGGGGCTTTGGCGCTATCGCGTCGAAGACTACCGCCTGATCTGCCGCATTGAAGACGAACGAATCGTCGTGCTGGTGCTTCAGGTCGGCCATCGCCGAGATGTCTACGAAGACTGAACCAAGCTCTTCAGCACCCGCACGTTCCGCTCCTCGTCGCCCTCTTCATCCACCGGTGTCTCGGCAATAAAAGCAGCATGCACAAAGCGCTTGTCATTCAGCAATCGTCGAAAGGGTTCCACTCCAATCGTTCCCTGCCCGATGTGCTCGTGCCTATCGAGCTTCGACCCGCGCGCAGCCTTGGCATCGTTGCAGTGCCACACGCGTACCGTGTTGAATCCCACCGTCGCCGCAATCTGCTTCATCGTGTCTTTGTATCCTTGATCGCTCACGATGTCGTAACCAGACACATGCGTATGGCACGTATCCAGGCAAACTGCCACCGGCGCATGCGCCTTGAGCAACGCCACCAACTCAGCCACCTGATCAAAACTTCCGCCCAGCGAACACTCCGAACCGGCCGTATTCTCAATGAGAATCGTGAAGGTGGTCCCCTCCCACGGCAGGCCATCGCCTGCCTTCTCAATCGACTCCGCAGCCAGCCTGAGGCCCTCGTCGCGCGTCATCCCCTTCCACGATCCGGGGTGCAGCACGAGATAGTCGGCGCCGAAGGCGAGCGCTCGCTCAATCTCGCCGCGAAACGCAACCACGCTCTTCTCGCGAAACTCCTTCGTCTGGCTGCACACGTTCACCAGATAACTTGTATGAATGACCAGCGGGCTTACGTCCAATTCCGCGCGCAGTTTCCGCATTCGTTCACACTGCTTCGGGTCCACCTGGGGTGCCCGCCACATCCGCGGACTCGATGAAAACATTTGAAATGTGTTGGCGCCAATCTCGCGCGCCCGCTGCACAGCGTTCGACGCCCCGCCCGCAGTCCCAAGATGAACCCCGATGCGCTTTGCCATTCACACGAGTCTAAACGGCGTCGCCACATGTCCGGGGTCCCCAGCAATAGGGGTCCCCACAAACAGGTCCTCGTTTGTGGGGAAGAGGGACAGGTCCTCGTCGCTGGGGTGGTTACAGCAGCTTCATCGCATCCGGATCCCAACGCACCACGGCGCCTTTTTCAATACTGAGATTGCTCAGCAGGGCTGCGCCCGCCGCGCGATACCCAAACACCGCATCCTCCACTACCGGCTGCCGCGACCGAACCGACGCGAAGAAATTCTTGAAGTGATCGTAGCTGTCGCTGTAGCCTTCGGGCGTCACATACCGCTCCGACCCCACCGGTGGAGTTCCCTCGAAATGCTTCCGCGGATATTTCTTCCGATACTCAGTCTCGATCCGATTCTGCATAGCCTCAGGGAATGTATCGATTGTCAACCCCGGCTCGGTTTCACGCGGCACGCGGCTCACGGTGACACCGGTCCAGCCAATCTCTAAGGTGCCCTCTGAACCAGTAAACACAAGGCTCTCGCTCTCCTCGCCACCATCGACAAAATTTACGCGCACACTCAGATTGAATCCCTCGCGATAATCGAAAAGCCCCAACACCACATCCTGCGCGTCGCGCCCGTCATTCCAATAACGCAAAGCGCCCGTCGCCATTCCTTGCGTAGGCCCGTGCGAGCCGGTCACAAAATGCGTGCCGCTAAAAAGATGCACAAAAAGGTCCCCCGCGACACCGCTTCCATACGCCTTCCACTTCCGCCACTGGAAAAAATGCTCCGCATTGAAGGGAATCTTCGGCGCATTCCCGAGAAAGCGAGGCCAGTCGCAAGTCTCCGGCGACGCATCCGGCGGAACCGTGTAATTCCACGCGCCCATCGACGAGTTCCGGTCCCAATGCGCCGTCACCATGTTCAGCTTGCCAATCGCGCCCGAGGCCAACAGCTCTTTCGCCTTGGCATAAACCACCGAACTCACCCGCTGGCTCCCAATCTGCAGAATGCGCCCCGTCGTCCGCGCCGTCTCAATCATCTCCGGCCCGTCCGAATAATGATGAATCATCGGCTTCTCGCAATAAACGTCCTTGCCCGTCTTCATCGCGTCCACCGACGCCTGCTTGTGCCAGTGATCCGGCGTACCGATAATCACAGCATCGATGTCCTTCCGCGCCAGAATCTCGGGATATTCACGCGTGGTGAAAATGTCGTCACCCCACAGTTCCTTGCTCCGCGCCAAGCGGCCGTCATAGCAGTCAGCAACCGCCACCAGCTTCACACCCGGCACCTGCACGGCCGTCTTCGTATCACCCATCCCCTGCCCGCCCGCACCGATCAGCGCGATCTGGATATGGTCGTTCGCAGAGACTGGCCGGGCGGGCTCTTCCTGGGCCGCCAGCACATGAATTCGCTTCCCCGTTTCCGCACCTGCCGCGCTCGCCAGCGATGCCGCCGAAACCGCCCCGGCAGCCTTCAGAAAATTCCTGCGATTCCAAATCTGCACAACTCCCCCACGGCGAAGTTTTCCGCCGCATACAACCATACACGGACGGGATCACCCCGACGGCCGTAGATTCTTCTGAATTGAAGACCGCTCGAACTACGCGAAGTTAGTCGTCGTTATCGCGACGCGTCTTCGCCTTATGTTGCGTCAGCAGCGTGGGCACAGGCGCATTCCCCATGGCATCCTTCCACAGGATCACGTTCAGCGTTTGCGCATCGGCCCGATCCGCATGACGAAAGTCCATCTTCATGCTCTCTTCCGCACCCGGCGCATGCTTCGCGTTCGCGGTATAGATCAGGTTGTTATCGCGATTCGATGTGTCCGCGTCGAAGGGTACCTGATCGCCGGGTCCCGCAAATTCACTCGCAATCAGCGAACTGAATGCGTCGTTGTTGTTCATCGGCGGCAGCCCCAGCAGCGACTCCATCGTCCGCACCACACTCACCGTCGAATAAAAATGGCTATCGACAAATGGCCCGCCCTTGGCCCCGTGCGGCGCATATTTGCTGATCACAAGCGCATAACTGCGATGCGCATCCACATGATCCGCGCCGTCCTGCGCATCGTCTTCCAAAACAAAAAACGCCGTGTCGTCCCAGAACGGCGAATGCGAAATCGCTTCCACGGCGCGGCCCACCGCCAGATCGTTGTCGGCCACCGACGCCTTTGGTGTTGGCCCACCCGGACGCGTTCCCGCGGTGTGATCGTTGCCCAGGCGCAGCATCACAAAATTCGGCATCGTGTCTTTTCCTTGCTGCTTGTCCGCCAACCAGCCTTGCAAGTGCCGCATGAAAATATCGACGCGCACCTGGTCCGGAATTTGTAAGTTGAAGTCCGGCGCCTCCTCGGCAAAATGCCCCACGAGTTCCGGCTTCGTCGCTGTATTCGCGGCCATCATCGGAATCGGCCATGGCCATTTGTTCACACCGCCGCCCCACTCCGGCGGCAGACCCTCGCCTGGCGCAACAGCCTTGTGCGCACAGCTGCGTCCTTGCAGCATCGGCCCCAGTTGCGGATTGCTTGCGGCCGGCTGATCGCAAAAGATCGTCGAGATAAATTCGCCAAAGTGGTAATACGTCTTTCCATGCGCCGCGAGATCGCCCCACAGATAACCGCTCTGCGGCTCATTCACGTCGGGAATCTTTTGCAGCAGCGGATAGCCCGCAGCCACCACGCCTTCAAAATCGTAGAAGCGCTGTCCCCCGCGATACGACTGTTGCCACGTCTTCTCCAAATAATCCGATCCGATGGCGGCGTTCGACCAAACATGCCCGTCACCCGAAACTTCGCCGGAATCAAAAAAGTTGTCGAGAACGCCAAACTGCAACGCCAGCTTGTGAATGTTCGGTGTAACCGCAGCCCCATACATGGTGAGGCTCGGATCGCCATTGCCCACCGGTCTCCCGTTCTGCGCCAAATCACCGAGCACCTGATCGTACGTGCGATTCTCCTTAATGATGTAGATGACGTGCTTGATCCGGCTCTCACTCGACCCGGAGAATTGAATCCTTTCTGCCGCCGCTTTCATGCGGTTCGAGCGCAACACCTCATCGGTCCACTGCGACAGATTCTTTTCGATCTCCGCGGAATCAATTGCAGCCAGCGATCCATACAGGAGCGTTCCGATATATGTCGACGGCCTCCTCAGAGGAATCTTCCTTGAACTCTCGGTTTCCGGTTGAGGCATCTTGTTGGGCCCGGTTCCCTTCCCTTTTCCGGTCGCAACGTAGAGCGTTCCGCCTCCAGGCGAAGGCAGAAACGCCAGCGAAAACGGCAGCCACTCGGTCGGCACAAATCCATCCGGCTCCGCCATCCCTGCGCGCGCCGCCTTTGCCGTGAGCTTATGCGGATCGATCACCGCCACCGCGTCGCTCGCCATGTTGGCCACGTAGAGCCTGCTGCCGTTGCCGTTCAGAGCCACCGCCAGTGGCTCGGCGCCAAAATAACTCTGCCCTGGCAGACGTGTATCAAAATACCCCTTCACTGTGAACTGATCTCCGCCCACATTCACAGCCGCCACCGCGTCACGATTCGCCAGCGCGACATACAGCGTTTTTCCGTCCGGTGCCAGCGCGAACGAACAGGGATGCGTGCTCGGCGCAACCGAATTCGTGGGCTTCAAAAGTGCCAGCTTGCGGCCCACTTCATTCTTCACAAGATCGAGTTCCACAATCTCCGACGCATTCCAAAGCGCAACAAAGGCGCGATGGCCGTCCTGCGAGAGCGCCAGCGCGCCGGGATAGGTCGACGGCACAGCCTCGCTCTCGGCCAAGTCAAACCGATGTTCAATGGCGCCGCTCGCCGCGTCCAGCAGCAACACGTCGTCGGAGTAGTTCTCCGCCACCAGCAGCTTCTCTGCGCCGGCATTGGCGATCACTTCAATCGCAGCCGGAAACGGCACTCCCTTGTCGCCATCCTTTTCACCGATCAGCCGCGTCGAGTGTCCGGGCGCGAGTTGCTCAAGCGGCAGGCGAATAATCCGCTCCGGCGTCACTTTGCCCGTGGCGAATCCATATACCACGATGCCGCTGCCCGTATCGTCCTTGCCCGTGCCCTGCGGATCCGTTAATGACCCGATGCTCGCGTAGATGTGCGTGCCATCGCGGCTAAACGCAAGCCCCGAATACAGAGTCTGCTTCATCCGGATCAGCGTCCGCGCATCGGGAAAATCTGAAATCTGGCCCGTCTGCGTATCGAGCACCGCCAACGACTGGTCATAGTTCGACTCCGCCGTTCCGAAGCCCGCATTCACCGTTACTACGTAGCGCTTGTCGGGCGAGATCGCAATCGACATCGGCAGGCTATTGATCTTCTGCGGAGCACCAGGAACAGGCTCGATCAATTGCTTGCTGGTTGACAGGTCTAGCGTTTGGGCAACGAGCTGGCCCGCAGCGAGCGCGACGGCCATTGAGACGACGATCATCGAAGTCTTGATGAACATGGCTAGAACGATAGCAGGACGCGTCGGCGCGCAATGTCACACAAATGTTACAAACGGCACACGGCCCTGGTTCGACATAGTGAAATCCGCCTGACCCTGCGGTTGCTGCAATAATCGAATGCATGCGTACGATCATCACCGCAGCAAAGTTGTGGGACGGGAGCAGCTTGATTCAGCGTCCGATCGTCACGGTGGAAGATGGGCACATCCAATCCATCGCAAGCAGCAATTCAAGTGAACGACCGGCAGGCGCGCAAGTTCTCGACTTCCCCGGCGCGTTGCTTGCTCCAGCTTTCTTTGATGTGCATTTCCACGGAGCCGCCGGGCATGACGTGATGGAAGCGACACCGGCCGCGCTCGACACCATCAGTTCATTTTTGGCGACACGCGGAACAGGCAGCTTTCTTGCTACCACGGTCACCGCACCGCTCGACACCACGCTCAAAGCCGTTGCGGAACTCGCAAAACTCATCGCGAAGCCGCCAGTCGCCGGCCATGCGCGCCCCATCGGCATCCATCTCGAAGGGCCGTTTCTATCGCATGCCAAGCGCGGCGTGCAGCCGGCTGCGCATCTGCTCGCACCCGATATCGCGACCTTTGATAAGCTGTACGACGCCGCAGAAGGCCATGTGCGACTCATGACGCTGGCACCGGAATTGCCCGGCGCGACAGAACTCGCCGCGCACGCAACCGCGCGCGGGGTCCGCATCTCCATCGGTCACTCCGATGCGACCGCAACTGAGACGCGAGCAGCAATCAGCGCCGGCGCGGTCAGCGCAACGCACACGTTCAACGCCATGCGCCCACTCGATCATCGCGAGCCCGGCATTCTCGGCACAGTGTTAACCACCGACGCACTGTTCGCCGAAATCATCTGTGACGGCATCCACAACGCACCGGAGATGGTGAAGCTCTGGTGGCGCGCCAAGGGTCCTGACCGCGCCATCCTCGTGACCGATGCGATGAGCGCCGCGGGCATGCCCGACGGCGAATACAAGCTCGGCGGTTTTGCGGTGCAGGTAGAAAAAGGCCGCGCCACCGCCAACGGCGTGCTCGCCGGCAGCGTGCTCACCCTCGATCGTGCGCTCGCCAACTTTGTCAGATTCACCGGCGCGACTGCGGAGCAGGGTGTGCGTCTGATGACAGGCAATCCAGCCGCGATGAGTGGGGTCACCGAGCAGGCCGGATCGATCAAGGTCGGTCAGGCCGCCGATCTCGTCGCCGTGGAAGTGCAAGGTCATCTTGTCGGATCAGTGATAGGCGGGCAGCCAATTTCCGTTTCCTAGAAAATTTCGGCATCGAGCGCTGAAAACTTTGGGTGCCCCATCCAAGCTCCCGGGGTCCCCGCGAACGGGTCCATGTTCGTGGGGTAGTCGAGGGTGGGAAAGCACGATCTTCAATGTGCGAAATTGCGCTCGGAAACCTAACTGAACTTTTCACCCAGCCGCTGCGCACGCCATATCGCACCTTCAATGCCTGCAACCTCAGTCTCACGGATCGGCATCGCAGGAGCCGCCGCGCGCAGCCCGGCGAAGAACGGTTCACGTACGAGACGCGCCTTGCCGACAACACTTCCAATCCACGCCACGGGAACTTCCGCCATGAGTTGGTGCTTGCGTCGCAACTTTGCGCGAACAAGCAAAACCGAATCCACCAGGTCGGAAGCCGCCTGCGCCATTACGTCTGCGGCAACAAGATCTCCGTCTTCGGCAAGCTTGCTGATGGCTGGCGCGAGCGCCGCAAAATCCGGTCCTGGCGTGCCATCGCCCACATTCACCAGCTCATCGATCGTGGTTGTTCCCCAAATGTGTCCGACTGTCTCCAGCACACGGGTCGCTTCCTCGCGGTCATAGGCCTTCAAGGCGCGGCGCACGGCGTGCAACCCGATCCAATAGCCCGAACCTTCATCCCCTAGCCGCGAGCTCCATCCTCCTGCGCTCTCGCGGCTCCCATCGGGAGCCCTGCCAATGCAATTGGAACCCGTGCCGGCAATCTGCAGAATGCCCGGCCCACCTTTGAAAGCCCCATCGAGTGCGATCACTTCATCGCCAACAATTTCAACCTTCGTCGCGTCGAATTCCCGAAGCACGCTGCTGATCCATTCCGCCACGCCTGGCATCTTGGAACTGGCGACACCCACCGAAGCTGCACACACGCCCTTGACGCCTGCCTGCGCAAATACATCTTTGAGAATCGCGCGCAGGTTGGTATCAGCGGCTTCGATACCCACGCGCAATCGTTTGATCGATCCGTTCTCGGCAAAGGCGAGAACCTTCTCATCCTCGACAATGGATGCTCGAGTGCGCGTTCCGCCGCCGTCAATCCCTAAAATTATGTTCCCTGACATAACGTTCCCCAATCAGACGC
>Ga0302325_10003399_pt1 | contig 37602 bp, 39 predicted proteins | sample Palsa_T0_2_FD_201948 | JGI IMG/M metagenome (GOLD analysis project Ga0302325, IMG submission 201948) | Peat permafrost microbial communities from Stordalen Mire near Abisko, Sweden - Palsa_T0_2 | ecosystem: Environmental > Terrestrial > Soil > Palsa > Peat permafrost | place: Sweden: Abisko...
CGGTCGTTCTTGCCGTCCATCAGCCGGCGCGCTTCCGCCACCGCCGCCTCGGTCTTTCCGAGGTCCGATAAAACGGTGGCGCGCTCGGCGGACACGGTATGATCCTTCGGGAACTTCTTAACCGCAGTATCGGCTTCCGCCTCGGCCTTGGGATAATCCTTGGCTTCGCGGTAGGTTTCTACGATCTCCGCTTGCGCTCGCCCCGCGCCGTCCGGGTCAAGATCGATCAACTGGCGGAAGGTGTCAACGGCCGGGCCGAACTGTTCCATGGTTCGCTCCAATTCGCCCAAGCTCGAAAGCAGGAAGCTACGGCTGCTCTTTTCGGACGCGCTGTAGCTCTTCTTGGCGGTGGCGTCCAGGATTCCTTTCAAAGTCTTGATGGCGTCGGGAATCTTGCCTTCGGCCTCCAGTAAGTTCACGTCATTGTACTGGACTTCCAGATCGTTCGGATCGATCTCCTTAGCTTTGTCCGCCGCTTCGCGAGCCTTGGCGAAATCCTGTTTTTGACGGTAGATCTGCGATATGCGCAACTCAGCCTTGATGTCCTTCGGATCTTCGGCAACCGCCTCCTGGTAGAGTTTCAAGGCTTCATCCAGCTGGTTGGAAAGCAGCAGATCTTCGGCCAGCGCCATCTTGAGCTCCGAATTGCCCTGTTGCTGATCGAGCGCGCGGCGCAGCATTTCGGCCGCCAGCGAGTAATCTTTCAACTGCTCGTACACATTGGCGAGGCTGGTGAGGCTGCGGGGGTTGGGGTCCTTATCGGCCACCTTGCGCAGCAGATCGGCGGCGGCTTTGTTGTCGCCGAGATCGGCATAAACAGTAGCCAGGCCGGTCATGGCGTCTTCATTGGCGGCGTCCAGCTCCAGCGCTTTCTTGTAGGCGGCCATTGCTTCGGTGGAATTCATGAGCGCCTTCTGCAGGCGGCCCTGCATGATCCAGCTGTCGACGTCCTTGGGATCGCCCTCGGTTATTTTCTGGTATTGCTCGATCGCCTTTTTCACCATGTCGGCATCGATTTGATTGCTCTGCGAATCTCCGATCAAGTGGGTGTAGATACGGGCCAGCAGCCGGCGCGAGTTCAAATCGCCGGGGTTCTGTTTGAGCGCGTCTTCGGCGTCCAGCACCGCTTCGCGCAGCCGGCCGGATTGGATGTATAAGTCTGAAAGTTCCTCGGCGATGAAGGTTGCGCTGGGGTCGGCTTTGAGAGCCGCGCGGTAGGCTTCCGCGGCCTTACTGAAATACTCGCCGCGATTGCCGTAGGCGGCCGCCAGTTCCGAGTACAGATGGCCCAATGAATAGTTGTAATATGCGGAAGCTTTGTCCGGCTGTGCCGGAGGTTGGGCGGGGGCTTGCTGGGCGAAGGCGGCAGCTGAGGCTGCCAACAGGAGACAGAGGAGGCTGACCAACCGGCGCTTGGGGATCATCAAAGAAGGCTCTCTTTCCCATACCCGGATCGCTCAATCCAGGGACAGACGGACTCCACTCCAGTATAACCCCGAACAACGCAGATGGTCGCGGAAGGCGTACCATAGGGAGTTCCACTTGGCGGAAATGGCGTCTCGAAAACCGATTAGTCGCCCAATCACTTACGAAGACGCGGGAGTCAGCATCGACGAAGCGGACCGCGCGGTTTCGCTCATCCGCAAGCATGCCCGGGGCACCTTCACGCGCTCCGTTTTGACGGACATCGGGAGCTTCGGCGGCGGCTACCTGCTCTCCGGCTGGAAGAACCCGGTGCTGGTGAGCTCGGCCGATGGAGTGGGGACCAAGGTAAAGATCGCTTTTCTAACCGGTCGGCACAACACAATCGGCGAAGATCTGGTGAATCACTCGGTGAACGACATCGCGGTGCAAGGGGCGGTCCCGCTGTTTTTTCTGGATTATTACGCGGTCGGAAAGCTGGATGCCGGAGTGGCGGGGCAGGTGATTGAGGGCGTGGCGCGAGGGTGCCGCGCGAACGGCTGCGCGCTGATCGGCGGCGAGACGGCGGAGATGCCGGGGCTGTATCAGGCAGGCGAATACGACCTGGCCGGGTTTATCGTGGGCGCGGTGGAGCGCAAACAGATGTTGACGGGAGCGGGGATCCGCGCGGGCGACGTCCTGCTGGGCCTGCCATCGAACGGCCTGCACACCAACGGTTACTCGCTGGCGCGCAAGTTGTTGTTCGAGACGGCGCGGCGTCCGCTCACTGGCGCGCTGGCGGATGAACTGCTGAAGGTGCATCGCAGCTATCTGAAGCCGATCCGCGCTCTGATCGACGCCCGCATGCTGAAGGGCGCGGCGCACATTACCGGCGGCGGCATCACCGATAACACTCCCCGGATATTACCGGAGGGCTTGGCGGCGCGCGTCAATGTTTCCAGTTGGACCATCCCGCCTTTCTTTGAGGAGCTGCGGGCGATCGGCAATCTGGATGTGGCCGACTATCGGCGGACGTTCAACCTGGGCGTGGGGATGATCCTGGTAGTCGCCAAGCGAAATCTGGGCAAAGCGCGGGCCCTGTTGGGCGGCCTGGGCGGGGCCTGCTTCCACATGGGCGAAGTGGTGGAATCGCGCGGACCCCGCGTGGAGTATGTGTGAAACGGCTGGGAATCCTGCTTTCCGGCCGGGGCTCCAATTTCGAAGCGATCGCGGAGAACGTTGAGTGCGGGAAGCTGAACGCCGAGATCGCGGCGGTGATTTCGAACCGGGCGGAGGCGCGGGGGATCGAGATTGCCAGGGAGCGCGGTCTACCGGCGGTGGTGCTGCCGTCGAAAGGCGTCGAGCGCCAGGAGTATGACCGGCGCCTGGTGGCCGAACTTCACAACCGTGGCGTGGAGCTGGTGTGCCTGGCGGGTTTCATGCGCCTGTTGACGGCGGAATTTTGCGAGGCATTCCCGCTGCGCGCGTTGAATATACATCCGTCGCTGCTGCCCGCGTTTCCGGGGCTGGATGCCCAGAAGCAGGCGCTCGAACATGGCGCCAGGATCAGCGGCTGCACGGTGCATTTCGTTGACCAACATTTGGACGCTGGTCCGATTATTTTGCAGGCTGCAGTGCCGGTGCTGGACGACGACACCAAGGAGACGCTGGCGACGCGGATTCTGGTGGAAGAGCATCGCATCTACAGCCAAGCCATCGGGATTATTCTTTCGGGACGATGGTGTATTGAAGGCCGGCGCGTGATCGCGAGGTGACTAATTGAGAAGACTCGCCCGCGCGCTGCTTCCCACCTGTCGCTACTTGATGCAAACCGAGGTGCATGTGTTCGCGTTCTCCGTGTCGGCGGGCTTGTTGCTCTCCTTCTTTCCGTTTCTCACCGTCATGCTCTCGATATGCCGGTACGTTTTGAAATGGAAGGCCGGTGTAAGCGCAGTGTACTTTGCTTTGGACGACTATTTCCCGGACGCGTTCGGACAATTCATCCGGCGGAATTTCGAAGTAACGGTGGCCTCGCGCGGTCCCGTTCAGGTGGTTTCTGTGGTGCTGCTGTTCTTCACCGCCAGCGGAATCTTCGAGCCGTTGGAAGTGGCGCTGAATCGCGTCTGGAACTGCCCCAAGAATCGAAACTACTTCAAGAATCAGTTGGTCAGCCTGGGGCTGATTTTCGCGTGCGGAGCATTGATGCTGATTTCGACTACGCTGACCGCCTTGAACAACCGGTTCCTGACCGGCATCGCCATGCGCCAGACCGCGCCGGTGACCAACCTCATCGGGCTACTGCTGTTCAAGGCGGCTGCCATCCCCATGTCGATGCTGGTGCTGTTTCTGATTTACTGGCTGCTGCCCAATTGCAAAATCAAGGCCGCCCGCATTATTCCGGCGGCCATTATCGTCGGATTCTTGCTGGAGATCCTCAAATACATCAACCTTTGGACCTGGCCCTACCTGCGCGGGAAGTTACAGTCCGAATACGGACCCTTCTATTACACGGTGACGATCATCTTGTGGGGATTTCTGGCGGCGCTGGTGGTTCTGGCGGGAGCGGAGTGGACGGCGCGGCAATCACAAGGCGCCGCTGCTTGTCAATCCGGGGATTCAACCTAGGCGATAAACAGGACCAAGTTCCTATTGCACAGAACATGACGAAGTCCCACACTGAGTGTTCACCCCCCCATGGCTTCGGCATCCCTGCTGTCTACGACCAACCCGGAAGATCTGGAACAAGGCGCTCCGAGCGGGCTGGAGCTTCTCTCGCGGTCGCTGAGCGCGGCGTCGCAAGAGGAACCGGCAAGCGGGGGTGTGGTTCCGTCGGTGCCTGAGACGCTGGAGGAAACGGGGCTAGCTGCATCCACGCTGCAGCAGCTCATCCTGAAGATGCTTTACTCGCGAGGCGATATGCTGGGCCGCGAGTTGTCGGAGGCATTGGGTCTCAAGTTCAGCCTGATCGAAGGGATCATCGACCTTTTCAAGCGCCAGCATCTCATCGAGGCTAAGAAATCGCTCGGCATGGGCAATAGCACCGTGTTGTTCGGGCTAGGGGAAACGGGTAAAAACTGCGCGCGCGAGTACATGGAGAGCAACCAGTACGCGGGTCCTGCGCCGGTTCCTTTGTCTCAATACGGGGAGATGGTCAGGAGGCAACGCCGCGCCGCGGGCTGGCTGACGCCGGAAGCCCTGCAGGAAGCTTATCGCCGCATGGTGGTGACGCCGCGCATTCTGGCGCAGATCGGCCCGGCGGTGAGCTCCGGCAATTCGTTCCTGATTTACGGGCAACCGGGCAATGGGAAAACATTTCTGGCTGAAGCGCTGATGAACGTGGACGACTCGCATGTGTATGTCCCTCACGCTTTGGATTGTCAAGGCACCATCGTTCAGGTGTTCGACCCGCTGTATCATCAGCCGGTGGAAGATACCGAACAGCAATCGGTTTTCTCAACCGGGCCGCAGCATGACCGCCGCTGGATCAAGTGCCGGCGTCCGTTCATCGTCACAGGCGGCGAGCTGACGCTCGAAATGCTGGATCTCAACTACAACGCGACGTCGAAGATTTACGACGCGCCGTATCAGTTAAAAGCGAACAACGGGATTTACCTGATCGACGACTTCGGCCGGCAGCAGTGTACTCCGGCCGAGGTGCTGAACCGCTGGATCGTGCCCATGGAACGGCGCGTGGACTATTTGAAATTTCACAGCGGCGGTAAGATCACGGTGCCATTCGAAGCGTTTTTGATTTTCTCCACCAACCTGAACCCGGAACAATTGGGCGACGAGGCGTTTTTGCGCCGCATTCAATACAAGATGCTGCTGCGCAGCCCGGATGAGCAAGAGTTTACGACCATCTTCCAGCGGTTCTGCCAATCCAAAAGCCTGGAGCACAACGACGGGCTGATCGCGCGCTTCATCGACAAGCACTATCGCAAAGCCCAGCGGCCATTCCGGCGCTGCCATCCGCGCGACATCCTCTCGCACGCCATCGACCTGATTCATTTCGAAAAGCTGCCATTCCAGCTGACCGACGATCTGGTGGATCGGGCCTTCGAGAGTTGTTTCCTCGAAGAGACCGGCGACTAGCCGAGAGTTCGCAGGTCTTCGAGGTCGACGTTTCCGCCCGACAGGACGACGCCGATCTTCTGAACCCTCCGCGGGAGCTTGCCAAGCATTACCGCGGCGGCTGAAGCGGCGCCGCTCGGCTCCACCAGGATCTTCATTCGCGCGAGCAGGAATTTCATGGCATCGCGGATTTCTGAATCGCTTACCAGCACAATATCTTCGACGTGCTTCTGAACGATGGGGAACGTGATTGCGCCGGGTTTCGGCGAGCGCAGCCCGTCGGCGATGGTTTCAACCAACGGAATCCCAATGCGCTCCCCGGCGCGCAACGAGAGAAGCGTATCGTTACCCTGTTCAGGTTCGACGCCGAAGATGCGAATACCCGGGCGAATGGCGTGAGCCGCGATGGCGTTGCCCGAGATCAGGCCGCCGCCGCCGATCGGGATGACCAGTGCGTCGAGGCCCGGTACGTCACCGAGCAACTCCAGAGCGACAGCGCCCTGGCCCGCGATAGTCCAGGGATGATCGTAGGGAGGAACGATGGTGGCTCCGGTTTCTTCAGCAATGCGCTGCGCGATGGCTTCGCGATTCTCAGACGCGCGATCGTAGCGGATGATTCGGGCGCCGTGCGAACGCGTGGCCTCAGCCTTCTGAGCGGGGGCGTCGGCAGGCATCACGATGGTGGCAGCAATACCGACGAATTCGGCGGCGATGGCCACTGCTTGTCCATGATTGCCGGAAGAGTACGTCACCACTCCGCGCGGCAAATCGTTTTTGGGAATCGACAGGACGAAGTTGGCCGCGCCTCGGATCTTGAACGCGCCGCCGCGCTGGAAGTTTTCGCACTTGAAAAAGACGCCGGCTCCGGCTAGTGCGTCGAAGGTGCGCGAAGTGAAGACGGGCGTCCGACGCACGATGTGGCGCGTGCGTTCCGCGGCTGCTTGAATGTCGGAGAACTGGACGTCGTTGATGTAAATCTGGTTCATGCGCCGGGGCTAGTAGCCCGATTGTTTGTCCACGATGAACTCGAGCGGCTGTCCGCTGCGAAAGCGCTTGAAGTTTTCGATGAATTGCTTCACGGCTAGCTCCATCCAGCCGGTAGTGTGATCTGCGGAGTGGGGCGACAGCAGTACGTTCTCCATTCGATAGAAAGGGTGATCGGCGGGCAGCGGCTCGGTCTCATATACGTCCAGCGCCGCGCCGCGAATTAGAGCCTGGTTGAGCGCGGAGATCAAGGCGGACTCCACCACCACCGCGCCACGGCCCACATTGATGAAGACGGCGGATGGCTTCATAAAATGGAACTCCCCGTATCCGAGCATCGCTTTCGTTTCCGGTGTGAGCGGCGCGGCGGCCAGCACGTAATCGGAAAGACCGAGCATTTCGTTTAACTGCTCGCGCGTAAAGGAACGCTCCAGAACCGGGTCATTTTCCGGCGACGGAGGGCGACGGCGAAGAGCCACAACTTTCATGCCCAGCGCATGAGCCAGGCGGGCAACCTCCCGCCCGATTCCGCCGTAGCCGACCACGCCCAGCGTCTGATCGCGCAGGAATGCGACGTCGAATTGTTCCCAGCGCGCGGCCTCCTGCTGGCGAATCAACCGCCGCAGATCTTTGGCGAAGAAGAGCATCGCGGCGAGGGAAAATTCGGCCAGCGCGGGACCGAAAACACCTTTGCCGTTGGTCAGCGGGGCGGGGCTTGCGATCAGCTCGGGCGACAAGACTTTCTCCACGCCGGCCGCTAGAGCATGGATCCATTTCACACGCGCCGCAAGCGGCAAAATCGCTTGCAGCGCCGTGCCATCGTGGAAGCCGTTGAGGATGACGTCGGCTTCGGGAGCGTGCTGTTTCAAGAAATCGAGATCGGTTCCGGTGAGTACGGTCACCGGCTGCGGGAGACTGTCAAGATAGCGCAGAAACGGATAGTGCGGGCTTGAAATGACGAGCAGCGTTGTGGGGTCCATGAAAATTGGAAGATAGCACGAAGCTGTTAGACTCGTGGCGTGGCCCCTCCGGAACAATTGCGCGATCTGCCGTCGGTGGACCTGGTGGTGAGCGGATTGGGCCACTTAGAGAGGCGTTTTCCCCGGCGGTTGCTGGTGGAAGAAGTGCGCCGGGTGCTCGAAAAAATGCGCCAGGATATAGGAGCCGGGCGTGATGCCAATTTAGTGCTGATCGAGAAGCGCGTGGAGCGCAATCTGGCGAAGCTGGAGACTCCGTCGCTGCGTCGAGTGATCAACGCAACGGGTGTGGTGCTGCACACCAATCTGGGGCGGGCGCCTCTGCCTGTCTTCGAGCCACTGTTCGGCTATTCGAACCTGGAATACGATCTTGCGGCCGGGCGTCGCGGCCAGCGGGACGTACATGCGTCGGATTTGCTGGAGCGTCTGGTGGGCGCACGCGGAATTGCGGTCAACAACAACGCGGCCGCCATTTATCTTGCGTTGAACGAACTGGCATCTGGATTCGAAGTGATTGTGTCGCGCGGCGAGCTGATCGAGATCGGCGACGGCTTTCGAATCCCCGAGATCATGCAACGGTCAGGCGCGATCCTGCGCGAAGTTGGGACGACAAACCGTACCCACATCGGGGATTATCGCGACGCGATCAACGATCGGACGCGGCTGTTGCTGCGGGTTCATCCGAGCAATTTTCGGATCGAGGGATTCACAGCGCGGCCCGAGCTCCATGAATTGTCCGCGCTCGCAAAGGAACGCGGTGTTCCCCTGTACGAAGACCTGGGCAGCGGGTGCGTGGCTGACCTGCGCTCGTTTGGGATTGAAGAACCGCTGGTGGCGGATAGCATTCGGGCCGGAGTGAATCTGGTGTCGTTCAGCGGCGACAAACTGCTGGGAGGCCCCCAAGCCGGGATTCTGGCGGGCGACGCGGAGTTGGTAGCGCGCTTGCGGCGCAATCCGATGTTTCGCGCGCTGCGACTCGATAAATTGATTTATCAGGCGCTCGAAACCACGCTGCGCAACCTGGTTTTGGAACGCTGGGACCAGATTCCGGCGTTGCGCATGATCTCGCAATCGAGCGAGGAGCTTCAGACACGATCGAAGAAGTTGTGTGGACGCCTGGATGGCCTGCGGGCGTCGGTGAGGGAAGGAAGCTCGGTAATAGGCGGAGGCTCGACACCCGGGCAGCCGCTCCAAAGCTGGCTGGTCGCTATCGATTGCGCGGACGTCGTCGAAGCGGAGCGGCGCTGCCGGTTGAGCGACCCTCCAGTGGTGGCGCGAATCGAGGAAGATCGGCTGCTGGTGGATCTGCGGACGATATCTGCGAATGAAGAAGACGACCTGGCGCGCGTGATCCGAGCGGCCTGTGCCTAGAGCCGCGACAACAGCATTGCAAGCAAGGCCGTACGGTCCGCAACGCGATCGAGCAGGATGCTCTCGTTGGCCGCATGCGCGCCTTCGCCCACGCCGCCGAGTCCATCCAGCGTGGGAACGCCGAGCGCCGCGGTAAAGTTGCCGTCCGAGCCTCCGCCGGTGGCCGATTCCTCCAGCCTCACGCCGAGTTCCCTGGCGCATGCACGCGCCGTTTGAAACAAACTTCGAATGGCCGGCGATCGCTCCATGGGGGGGCGATTGAGGCCGCCCTCCACGTGAATGGAGCAGCGTTTGTCCGCCGGCTGCAGCGATCGAAATTTCTTATCGAGCGCCGCCGCGTCCTTCTCTTTCGCGATCCGGATGTCCACCTCGACGCGCGCCTCGGCTGCCACCACGTTGGTGCGCGTGCCGCCTGCTATCACGCCCGGATTCACGGTGATGCCCCGCTTCAGATTGGTGAAGGCGGCGATCTTAGGGATCTGGCGCGCCAGTTCGACCACCGCGCTGGCGCCTGCCGCGAAGTCGACGCCCGCGTGCGACGCCCGGCCTTTCACGGTGACCGCGTAATCGCCGACGCCTTTTCGCGCGGTCTTGAGTTTGCCCTTGAGGCCCGTGCCCGGCTCCACTAAGAGTGCAACAGCGCTTTGCCGCGCGGCCTCTTCGGTGAATTGCCGCGAAGACTCGCTGCCCACCTCTTCATCCGAATTCACTTGAAACACGATGCTGCGCCGCACGGGGATTTCGAGCATGCGAAGCGTGTGCATGGCGTAAACAAAGAACGCGATGCCCGATTTCATATCGAGCACGCCCGGTCCCCACAAGCGGCCCTGCTCCTCGCGGAGCGGCATTTGCGCCAGGGTGCCTAGGGGCCAGACAGTATCTGAATGCGCCAGCACCAGGATTCTGCCGGCGCCGGATTTCGCCCCGGGCAGCTTGAACTCACAGCGCAGGTGATTCCCAAAACGGCCTCCGGGCAAAGCGGTCACACTAGTGGCTCCTTCGAGCCGGTCGGCGAGCAGATTCACGAGCCGGTTCACGGCCTGCGGCTGATCGCTCGGCGATTCGCATCTTGCCAGCTCGCGAATGAATGCGACGATGGCGGGCTGCTTCGCCTCCGCAAAAGCAAGGAACGGATGCACTGCCTGTTATAATAGCCAGTTCGCATGCCGCTGCTCGACATCCAGGAAATTCGCGACATTTTACCGCACCGCTACCCGATGCTTTTGGTGGACGCCATCCTGGAGTTGGAAGCGGACCGCATCGTGGGCATCAAGAACGTCACGGTGAACGAACCGTTCTTTATGGGCCATTTCCCGGAGTATCCGGTGATGCCGGGAGTGCTGGTAGTGGAAGCGATGGCACAGGTGGCCGGTGTGCTAGTGCTGAAATCGGTGCCGGACCGCAAGAACAAGCTGGTTTTGCTGGCGTCTATCGAACAGGCCAAATTCCGGCGTCCAGTGCGGCCGGGCGATCAGCTTCGCATTGAGATGAAGGTCACCAAGCGCAAAACAAGCGTCGCGAAGATGTACGGCCAAGCTACCGTGGACGGGGTGGTGGTGGCCGAAGCCGAGCTGATGTGCAAGCTGCAGGACCTCAGGTCCACCCCGCTGGCTGAAGAGCCGGTGCCAGTCCCTTAAGCCCGCGCATGGCCATCCACCAGGCGGCAATCGTCGACCCACAAGCTCGCATCTCCGCCAGCGCCGAAATCGGGCCGTATTGCATCATCGGAGCGGATGTCGAGATTGGAGCGCGCACGCGTCTGATGGCGCACGTGTATGTGGAGGGCGTCACCGAGATCGGCGAAGACAATATCTTCTACCCGTATTCGACCATCGGAGTGGCCTCGCAGGATTTGAAGTACAAAGGTGAGCGGACGGAGACGCGCATCGGGAGCCGGAACAAAATTCGCGAATTCGTCAGCATCCACCGCGGCACCGAGGGCGGCGGGCTGGTGACAGAAATCGGCGCTGACAATCTGGTGATGGCCTATGCGCACGTGGCGCACGATGTGCGGATCGGCAACCACACGCAGCTTGGAAATGCGGTCACATTCGCGGGGCACGTTACGGTGGAAGATTGGGCGGTGATTGAAGCATTCAGCGGGGTGCACCAGTTTTGCCGGATCGGAAAGCATGCCTTTGTCGGCGGCTACAGCGTGGTTACCAAAGACGTGTTGCCGTACTCGATGACCGTGAGTCCGCGGGAATCGAAGGTCTTTGGCGAAAATAAAGTCGGACTGGAGCGGCGCGGATTCGCCAGAGAGTCCATCGAAAGTCTGCACAAAGCATTCCGGCTCTTGACCAAATCCGGACTCAACACCACGCAGGCGGTGGAACGGATTCGCGCGGAAGTGCCCGGGTGCCCGGAGGTGTGCGAGTTGCTGGCGTTCATAGAGCGGGCTGAGCGCGGGTTCATCAAGTGAGCCGGTACGGCATGATCGCGGGCAATGGCCGTTTCCCGCTGCTGGCGCTGGAAACCGCGCGCGCGGCCGGCGACGACGTGGTGGTGCTGGCGATCAAGGAAGAGGCGTCGCCCGAGGTGGAGCAACTTGCCGGTCGGTGCTACTGGATTTCGCTCGGCCAGCTTTCCCGCTTAATCGAAATCCTCCAGGAAGAGGGCATCACCGAAGTGATGATGGCCGGACAGGTAAAACACCTCAGGATCTTTTCGTCCATCCGGCCGGACTGGAAACTGGTGAAACTGCTGGCGGGCCTGAAACACAAGAACACGGATGCCTTGATCGGCGGCGTGGCGCAGATTCTTGCCGAAGAAGGCATTCGTCTGGCCGATTCCACGCTGCTGTTGAAACCCCTGCTGGCGGACGCCGGCGTGATGACTAAGCGCCGGCCGACCTCCGAAGAGGAGCACGACATCGCTTATGGCCGCAAGATCGCGAATGCGCTGGCGGGCTTGGATGTCGGCCAGAGCGTGGCGGTTTGCGACGGCGCCTGTGTGGCGGTGGAAGCGATGGAGGGAACCGATGCAATGCTCGCGCGGGCGGCTTCACTGGTGAACCGAAGGCCACTGCGCCTGGTGAAGGTCTCGCGGCGGCGCGGACATTTGATGTTCGACGTTCCGGTGGCTGGACCGGGAACCATCGAAGCGATGCAAAACGCGGGCGCGACCGCGTTGGCCGTGGACGCGGGCCAGACGCTGCTGCTGGATCGAGAGGCGATGCTCGCGCGGGCGAATGAGCTCGGCATCGCAATTGCAGGTTACGAGCCGGAACAATAGCGGGGATTACTCGCGCTTGTTGCCGATCAGGAGCGAGAGCAAGTATTCGTTGGCGGCGGGATGGGTGCGAATCTTTGCCCAATCCGCAAAGGCAGTCTGGGTGGCCGTCACCATCGCCTGTGCGTCCATAAAGGCCCAGGTCAGTGAGTTGTCATAGTCAGCTTGGTGGCGAGCGTCTTGCAGCTTTACGAACGTCTTTGCAACAGTCCTTAGTTCCGTTGGCGCCACTGGCGAAGGAGAGCTCCATCCCCGCCAGGAGCTCCGCACGATCGCATTGGACACATCCTTCATGGTCCGATGTTCAAACCTTCGTTCCAGACCAAATCGTGCTGTTGAGGAGCCATTCCAGCTCTGGACCGCCTCCTGGACCAGAAGATGAAAAAGCGCGTAGTATGCCGTCGAGATCGCTCGCCGGAATGATGCCTGTTGTGGTTCCGTTGGCGCTGGATCGGCAAGACGGCCAGCCAGCGTCAGCAGGTCCTCCGCTATTCCCATTTCGGGTCTTTAAGCTGATCCTGTTCAGTCTTGGTACGGAAGTTAAAGTACGGAATGTACACCGAGTATTCCGATTCGTACAGCGCTAGATCGTTAGTCAGTGCATCTATGATCTGGCCCGTCAGCTCAGCTATGGGAATGGTGCGCCGGGCTTCGTCTGTCACAACGATTCGAAAATAGATCGCTGGATCGCCATCCCAGTCCCGGCTGAACGAATGCCGGATACGAACAACTTCCGCGGGGAACTTCCTGGCGACTTCATCAACCTTTTGCGCGAAATCCTTCAATTGCTGGGGGCTCAAATAGGTTGTCGCCATGATTCACCTATACACCATGATAAGTTAGGTTTTGAACAAAATTCGGGTGGCCGTTATCGGCGCGGGTGTGTTTGGACGGCATCACCTGCGCGTGCTGAACCAGTCTTTGAATGCCACACTGGTGGGTGTGGTGGATTCCGATCCGGAGCGCGCGGCTCAAGCGGCGGCCGAGCACAACTGCCTGACGTTTGCGACGCTCGGCGAGCTGAAGGGAAATGTGGATGCAGCCGTCGTAGCGGTGCCAACGTCGCTCCACGCCGAAGTGGGCTGCGAGTTGCTCGAATCCGGCATCGACGCCCTGGTGGAAAAGCCCATTGCGCCCGATCTGGCTTCCGCGCGGCGCCTGGTGGACACTGCGGTGCAGCGCGAACGCATCCTGCAAGTGGGTCACCTGGAACGCTTCAATCCCGTCGTGGCGGCGGTGAAGAAAATCGCGAGCATTCCGCTTTTCTTCGAAATTCACCGGCTCAGCCTTTTCAGCCCCCGCAGCCTGGATGTTGACGTGGTTCTGGATTTAATGATTCACGACCTCGATATCGTGCTGGACCTGGCGGGCGCGATGCCGGAGGAGATTCGGGCCGCGGGGATTTCAATTTTGTCCGATAAAGTGGATATCGCCAACGTGCGCCTGGCGTTTCCGGGCGGATGCATCGCCAATCTGACCGCTAGCCGCGTTTCCACCGAGCGGGTCCGCAAACTCCGGCTGTTTCAGCCACACCAGTACATTTCGCTCGATTACCAGAAACAGGAAGCCGTTGCGTACACGGTTAGCGGAAACCAGCAGATTGGATTTCAGCCGCTGCCCGCCGTCAAAGAAGAGCCCTTGCGGCTGGAGGTGGAGTCGTTCCTGGAGGCCGTCGCCAATCGGACGCGCCCGCTGGTGCCGGGCGAAGAGGGACTTCGGGCGCTCAAAGTGGCCCTCGCAATTCTTGATAAAATTGAAGAGCACGCGAAGTTGGTCACCGAGCGGCTCCAGTCACTCCCCTAGCGACAACTTAGCAACGTCGGGCGCACGATCAACGTCTTTCAGTGGGCATCATGACAACAGGCGCGGATACCGGTCCTAATTTCTTGCTGGACTGGCACGAATCCGCTGACTCGAACAGATTCTGGCGGGCGGCCACGGGTACGCTGATTGTGCATGCCGGGATTATCACGCTAGTGTTCTGGCTGGGGAGCTTCAGCGGCCCGGCATTCAGGGAAGGCACCGAGATCGTTCCCGATTTCAAGCAGGCCGTTCACCTGATATTGCCGCAGGACCTGACGCAAAAGGCGCCGAATAAGGGTAAGGTGGCGAAGGAAGTGAACGTGGAGGATCTAAAGCCGCGGCCGCCTTCGCAGGAGCGCCTGCCTCCCGCGCCTGCGGTGCGAGCGTTCCAGCCGCCGAACCCTCGGCCGCCTGGTCCACAGCAATCCACGGTAACGCCGCGCATCGCCGAGCCTCCGAAGATCGACACGCCTCTCACGGCGCAAAACACCGCGCCCGCTCTGCCTGCGCTGTCCGGCACGCCGAAGGCTCCTGCGCCGCCACAGATCCAGCCTGTAGAGCAGCCCAAGCTGGTGTTTGAAACGCCGGGACAGAATGGTCCCAGCGAGCACAAAGGCGAGGCAAAGCTGCTTCCGCCGAAGGCGAGCGTCCAGGAAGCGGTCAAGGACATTGCGCGCGGCGGCGGCGGGGACGGTCACGTGATTGTTCGGGACATGGATCAACCTCCCGACCTGCCCAGCGTTCGTCAGCCCGGTCAGCAGCCACAGCCAGGCAGCAGCTTGGAGCTTCTGAGCGACACAAAGGGCGCCGATTTCAAGCCATATTTGATCCAGGTTCTAGCGCTGGTTAAGAGGAATTGGTACGCCGTAATTCCGGAGAGCGCGCGCTTAGGTAACCACGGATTCGTGGAGATTCAATTCATCATTGATCGTAGCGGGGATGTTCCGAAACTGGTGATTGCGACGCCCTCTGGATCAGAGGCTTTGGATAAAGCAGCGGTGGCCGGGATTGGCGCGTCGCAACCTTTCCCTCCGTTTCCTAAGGATTTCAACGGGCAGCAGTTAAGACTGCAGCTGGCCTTTAGGTACTGACTACTGCAACACCACCAGCGGCGCACGGGCGAAGCCGAACTTGCGCGCTTGTTCGTCGATGACGCTTACCTGACAGGTGTACTGGCCGGGCGGGATGTTCGCGAGCGGCATCTGGAATTCGAACGCCAGTGTGTTGGGACGTCCCGATTTTGGTTTGGTGACGCGGACCGGCGCCGATTCGAAGGATTTCGACTTGCCTCGGAACATGGTCAGCTCGGCCGATACGCTGGGCGAGGCCACCGCGCCCGGATCGTAGACCTCGAAGTAGACGTAGAGCTTCTGATTCTTGCGGAAGACGCGCGTGATGTCGGGGATCAACTTCGTTCCGTTGTCCACCAATGGATGCTCGGCCAGCAGTTTCTTATTGCCGCCCGCTGTGCCGATGCTGGCCGATAGCGGCTCGCGTTGATTGCTCCACACCACCGAACTCATTCGCACGCCCGACGTCTGCTTGCTCAAATCCGGAACAGTGAACTTCATTTCGAACGTCCCCATCTTGCCGTTCTGGTTTTCGCGCGCCAGGAAACGAAGAGTGTAGTCGCCCGGCGGCAGCGTCACGCCCGTGTCATATTCCACGTGGCGCTGCGCGAGCTGCGCGGCATTTTCTTCCGTCAGCTTCAGCTTGATCTCGTCGCGAATGCCGCCCAGCATCTTTCCGCGCGGGTCGCGGATCTGGCCGATGAAATCCAGATCCGTGGTCGACTTCGGCGAAAGACCCAGCGCCGTACCGGCCAGGCGGACGGTAATCGGGACGAAGTATTTGTCGCGTCCCGTCTGGAAGTAGTCCACTTCCATGGCGAGCGGCAGATCGGTGAAAGGATCGTCGAGTGTTAGCGCGTCTTCAAGCTGCCGCTCCTTATCGCTCGAATTCATCTTGCCCCAGACCTTGGCGGCGTAATAACCGCGGCGGTAATCGACCTTGGCGGACTCGGGAAGCGACGCGATTTTCACCGTCACATGGCGGTACTTGCCATCCTGCGCGGGGTTGGCGCTATAGTAACCGAGAACGTAGTAACTGCTGATGTCGGACTGCACCGCCTTGATCCCGAGCGTTAGATCGTTGCTGTCGAGTAGCGCTTTTCCGCCGGTGTCGGCAGCCAGGGTGTAAATAGTGTCCTGCGTGTCGTGAAAAGAAGTGCGGTTGGAGGTATAGGTATTGCCGGTGAACACGCCCGTCCCCTTGGGCGAGGCCTGCGTTGCGTCACCAGCCGGCGCCATGGCCACCAGGCCGCGCGCGTCGATGGGATAAAAGGCCACATTAGCGCGCACGGCGGCATTTACAGTGGCGCGGATCTGCGATTGATTGTCGACACCCGTCTTGCCGATGCCGCTTGAAAAATACACTAGCGCCTTCTTTTCGGGAAACGGCGCCAGCTTGCGCGCGGCGTCTTCGAGCGCGCTTAACTTGCGATCGGTATTGAAAATATTGAACTCGGTGTCGTCGGCCGTGAACTCACCGCTGTCGTCGGTGGGATCGGCGCCGGTTGCGGCCAGTGCCGCCAATTCGCTCGAATCGCCCACGCGCAGCGCTTGAATCGCGGTCACCAGCGTCTCCCGATCGTTGGTGAATTCCTGCACCACGCGCAATTCGTTGGTAAGCGTCATGATGGACACGGTGTCGGACGCGGTCATCTGTGTGTCGATGAACTTGATGGCGGCATCGCGGGCGCGAATCTGCTCGGCGGGCTGCATGGACGAAAAATCGAAGAATATGGCGATCAGCCGGCGGTCCTTCAGTTGGTCGGACTTTACCGGGGCCGCTTCAGCCGGAGGAGCGGCCTTAGTTTCGGCCGGCCCACGCGTCTTCAGCGTTGGCGCGGGCGCTTCAATCGCGGGCAAGGTCTCGCCATTCAAGCGCTGCAGCTCGAACACCGAAATCTGCTGCGGCTTACCGTCTTCGAGCAGTGTGAACTGATCCTTCTTCAGGTCTTCGATCGCTTTGCCACTCTTATCTTTGACGGCGACGTTAACGATCACAAGGTTCGTGTTGGTCTTAAAAGTCGGCGAAGGCTGGTCCTGCGCCAGCAGGCCCGCGACGAGCAGAACGGCCAAAATGATTCGAAGTGCGTTGCCGGACATTGCGGGCATCTTTTTTTTATCCGTGCCTAAAACTTTTTATCCATGCCTAAAAACGGAACCTGATATTGATGTCGGCGGTCCGCATCGCCCCCGCCGCAGTGGGCAGGCCGTACAGCGCGGAGCCAAACACCGTGTTCACATTGGTGATATTTACATGATTCAAGGTATTGGTTGTTTCCATGCGCAGCTCGATACGTTTGCGGCTGCCCTCGCCGCCGATGGTGAAATAGCGGCCGAATGCGGTGTTGAGCGACCAGGACCATGGCCCTGGAATGGTGTTTCGTCCCGCGTCGCCCAGCTCGCCCGGCGGCGGGTACGTGAAGGCGGCCGGATTGAAGTATCCACTGCCGTCGATGACGGGCAGGCCGGTGGCCTCAGCGCGCCCGCTGCCCACCACTCCGGTTCCCGCAACGTTCGATTGGTTCCCCAGGATCTGAGCCGTCAGCGGAGTTCCGCTTTCGAGCAGCGCCGATCCGCTCAAGGTCCAGTTGCGCTTCCACCAGCTCGCCTGCACCGGCGTGCTGAGTACGTAATTGAGATTCAACACATGCCGCCGGTCGAAGCTCGACAGGCCGCGCTCGGCGCTCAAATCGAACGCGTTCTGTGCGACGACGTTGCCGACGCCGCCAAACGTGGAGCTGTCGTCGATGGACTTGGAATAAGTGTAGAGGATATTGAACGACATGTTGCGGGCGAAGCGCCGCATCAGGCGCACCTGCCCGGCCTGATAAATCGAATTGCCCCAGGAACTGTCGTAGATAAACTGCTGCGCGTTAGCGATTGGCAGGCTTTGCTGCGACGTTAGAGGCGACGATCCGGGCGCTGCGCGATTCGGTACGGTTTCGGTGTCCAGGTCGGTGCCTTTGGTCCCCAGGTAGCTCAGCTCAAAGAAAAACGAACGGCTCAAGTTCTGCTGCACACTCACATTCCAGCTTTGAGCGTAGCCGACTTTGTAATTTTCTTGGACTGCGTAGGTATTCAATACCGTGGCGTTGGTGGGAGCGGTAGCAAGCCCGTTTTGTAGCGTTAGCACATCAGCGCTGCTGGTGGTCAGTCTCTCCGTTACGGCGAATGGCGGCTGCTCGGAAAGCTCCGTGGCCAGACGATTGAGCGCGGTTGGATTGTAGTAAATGCCATAACCCAGGCGCACGACCGTGGAATGCTTCGAGCTCGGTTTCCAGGCGAGCCCGCCGCGTGGCGCCCAATCGTCGCGATCCGGCTTGATCAGGCTGTCCGGAAATCCCGGGGTGCCCGGATAAATCGGAGTCACGGCGGTGAAGCCCGAGGCGATATCGAGATTGGCGATGTGCCCGTATTTCTCCGACAGCGGCGAATAGTACTCGTAGCGCAGCCCAAACATCAGCGTCAGGTTCGGATTCACGCGCCAATCGTCGTTGGCATACGCGTCCCAGGCGTTCTGGCGGAAATAGGTGCTGTCTCCTCCGAACTGAACCGAGCTGGCCTGCGGCAAGCCCAGCAGGAAATCCGCGAAATCCAATCCCGTGTTGGGTACCGGCTGGCCGTTCACGATCTCGCTGGTGGCGATTCCGCTGAACGCGAACGTGCCGCGCGCGTTTTGGTCCGTAGTCGTGTTGCGGTCCTGCCGCTTGAAATCTCCACCGAACGTCATGGTGTGATTGTGCTTCACCCAGCTATAAGAATCGCCCTCCGACACGTATTGCACGGCGGAATGCGAGGGAAGGGCATCCGTGAGGCTGGCAAAATTGGTGAACGACAGTGTCGGCGGACCATAGTTGATGGGCTCCTGCGAAGTACCGTTGATACCGAGTACGGAGGCAATATCAGTCCCGTACGAAAAATCGGAATCCTGCGTAGTGCGATTGCGGTTGAACGTCAGTGTCGCGGTGTTGATGCCGTTTGGGCCGACGTTATGCGTCCAAGTTAATACCGTGTTGTCGCCGAAACCGCTGCCGGGATCGAGAAATCCGAACAATTGCGCGGTCTCGCTCTTGCGGCGCTGGAAGCTTTCGGTCAACGAGAGCCGGTCATTCTTGCCGACATTCTGGTTCAATCGAACACTGACGTTGTCGGTATCGGCCGGAACAGCGGTGACAAAGTCGTAATTCTGCACTGTGCCCGGAAGATTCGGCTTCGGGATCAAGTTGAGCAATCCCATGACGGCAGTATTGGTGTCGAACAGGCTGGGCGGGATGATGTTACCCGTGAACGGCGCGCCCGTGGCCGGATTATAGATGGTGGGAACCACGCCGTTGATGAATGTCTGTGAAAAATCTCCCATGCGTTCCGCGCCTGTCGGCACAGTACCGACGTTGTAAGATGCGCTTTGGCCGCGCGTGGAGTAATAACTCACCGTGAAGAAAGTGGAGTCGCCCTTCAGCAAATGCGGGATGCGGAGCGGTCCGCCAATCACGGCGCTCCAGCGGTAATTGTTGAAGTTCGGCTGCAGCTCCGGCTGTCCGCTCAACGAGAACTGCTTGGCATCGGTGTCAGCGCCCTGCCACTGGAACGACAGGTTGCCGTGGATGCCCTGGCGCCCGCGATTCGCGCGATTGCCAATGAACCCGCCGTTGCCTCCCGGCCGTCGACGCTGGCCTCCCGGGCCACCGAAACCACCGCCGCGCCCGCCGCCAAATCCGCCACCACCGCCGCCACGTCCACCGCCGAATGCGCCGCCCGGACCGCCGGGACCACCACCAGGACCTCCGGGAGCGCCGGGAACACCGCCGGGTTGGCCTTCGACACTCACTCCCGGCAGACCACCAGGACCTTGCAGACCCATGGGACCGCGCAGACCGAAATCATCCTGGCCGGTTTGCAAGCCGTTGCTCAGCGATCCGTTCACCAGGAACGCCTCGTTGGCGTTGGCCGATGACGGTGGGGCGATGTCCTGCGGCGCGGACGCCGCCAGCTGGTCCAATTCGTTTTCCGTGGTTACGGCCGAGGCGCGGAAACCGCCCTGCTGCTGGGGACGCTGTGCCAATTCTCTCGGCTCATTCTGGCGGAGAGGCTGTAACTCGAGCGACCACTCGGTGGGCTGCGATCCCGGACCGATCTGGATTTGCTTGCGCGCAGTCTGGAATCCAAACATCTGGACTTCCACCGTATAGGCTCCCGGCGCAAGATCCGGCAGTTCATAACCGCCGGATTCGTCGGTTGTGGTCACCGCGCGGCGCTCGCCTTGAGTGGCTACCACTGTTGCGCCCGGTAGCGGCTGGACGCCGAACTTAACCGTTCCCGTGTATGTGACGCTGGACTGCGCGGATAACGACGCGGCAAGCACCACCGGAAAGAAAAATCGGATCACTAGCTAAAGGATCGCATTTCCCTGCTCCGCCGTTACCGAAAACGGTGTAAAAGAGGGTAAACATGCTGAGCCTATTTGGCCTGCAGGAGTACCACGGTGATATTGTCCGGACCTCCGGCCTGCTTGGCTGCCTCAATGAGGCGTTCACACTTCGCCTGCAGGGAACCGTTGCCCGACAACTTGTCTGCAATCACGCCCGCGTCGATCACGCCGTGCAAGCCGTCGCTCGAAAGCAGAATCAATTCGCCGGGCTGCGGGCGGAGCGTGTAGGAATGCACGCGCAACTCCGGGCTCACGCCGATCGCCATGGTCAGCACATGCCGCATGGGGTGTGTTTTCAGGCTAGCTTCGTCAATCCCAAGGCGACGGCCCACCTCGTTCACCCAGGTCTGATCTTCGGTCACGCTGGTTAACTTGCCGCGGTCGTAAACATATAGCCGGCTGTCGCCAACGCTGGCGATCAGCAGCTCAGGACCAGCTTCAAGAGCCGCCACCAAAGTGGTTCCCATGCCCTCCAACTCGGGATTGCTCGCAGCCTCCTGCATCACTCGCACATTGGCCTCGCGAAACGCTTGAGACAGCGTTTCCGCGTTCGGCTCAGGCGCGTTCTCCAGAAAGGAGGCGACGGTTTCCGCAGCCAGTTTGGAGGCGTGTTCGCCCGCCTGAGCGCCTCCCATGCCGTCCGCCACGATGTAGGCGCGGGAGGGAGCGATCAGATAGAAGTCTTCGTTATTTTGGCGTACGCAGCCAGGATCGGATAGACCGAACGCTTCCAGCATGGGCTTTTTGGATTATACCCGTTTCCCCAACTTAGGCACGACAGCGCGGGGAACGTGCTGAAAACCCACGGGCCGTCAGGGCTTGTCGGGCTGTAAGACGGCCTTCAGCTGCCAGTAAGCGCTCTCTTCATAGTTCGTCTTCAAACGCTCCAGCCCTTCGGTCTCTGAATCGCCCGGCCGAGGACCACTGCGCTTTTCACAGCGTCCCAGCAGAAGCGCGGCTAGCGCGTCGTCCGGATCGCGATCCAGCACGGTGTGAAAACGTTCGGCCGCGGCGGTGAAGCTTCCGGCCCGCCAGAGCGCGTAGCCCAGGTTGAATTGATACGACGAATCGCTGCTGTCGCCTTCCAGGGCTTTCCGGAAGTTATCCACGGCGGCAGGAATGATATTGGCGCGAGATTCCGCGGCGGCCAGATTGTTGTACACCTCGCTCAAGGGAACTACGCGGGCCACCATCTGAAAGGCCGCCTCGGCGCCCGCAAAGTCGCCAGTGTGGTATCGGCAAAGACCCAGGAAAAAATTGGCCTCGTGGTAATGGACGTCTCCGGGCGACACCTTTTGGAACCACTCGGCGGCCGGGCTGTATTCCTTCTTGCTCCACAAGAGGCGGCCGAGCTGAAAATCGGGCAAAGAATAATGAGCATCCAAGTGGGCGGCCTGGGTGAAGAAGCGATGCTTGTCGTCGGAGTTGGTGGCGAGCAATCCGCGTGTATAGTTCTCCACCGCGTCGACGCGCACGGCGGGGTGGCGCTGCTGGAATTCGGCTTCCGACGGCGCGCTGGCGGGCTTCAGATAGCGCAGCGTTTGCCATGCCAGATGCTCTTGCAGCGCCGCCAGATCTTCGAGCGCGCCAACTTCGCGGAACCCTGGGCCCTGCTTGACGTGCTTCAGGTCCAGCACGCGTGCCGTGATTTGGAGTGAACCGCGGCTCTTGGTGGCCGAGTCAAGGACTGGCGTAACTTCGTACTGGCCGAAGATCACCAGTTCGGCGTCCAGTTCCTCGCCGATTTTGACCACGGAGGCTGTGGTGAGCAGCGCGTAAGGCCGGAGTGACAAACGGCGATAAGCCTCCATGCGGTCGTCCCGGTCGAGCGCCATTAGCCCCTCGGAGGCAAGCGCTTCGCGAACCGATTCGGCCAGGCTCTCGCCTATCCAATCGAGATTGGAATTCTTCGAAACGTTGAAAAAGGGCAGAACCAGGTAGGTTGCGGCCTGCGCGGGCGGAACCAAGAAAGACAGTCCCGCCAGAGCGCAAAAAAAACGGAGCACGGTTTTATTTTACCGCGCAACAGAATTTACCGCGCCACAGCATGCCTGAAGGAAGGACGGCAGTCGGAGGGGCCGCCGCCCTAAGAGAGGCCCGGGGATTGAAGCCTCGCAGCACGAATGGAACCTCAGTTGGTGGCGTTCGACGTTTTGTCGAACACGACGCGCATGGTGGTGCCGCCGATACGGATCTCATCCACTTGCATGCCATTTACGCGGACAGCGGTGCGCTGAAATTTCTGGCCGTCGTTCTCAATCTTAACCGGCGCTTCGGTCGCGGTTTTACCCTGCTTGATAACCGCGGTCTTGTCCTTCAGTTCCAGTTTGTAGTCGCCTGCCTTCAGTTCCGACCCATTAATCATGACGGGCTGGTAGAACGTAACGTTGTAGCTGCTGGCAGCGCTCGCAACACCCAACGCGACGACCGCAAATCCTAGTAGAAAATTCTTAACCATTGTTGTAACTCCTCAACGTAGACTTACTAACTCCATGTCTTTATACGTGAAGGATGCTTTTCTGTTCCGCAGAAATTCGTGAATATTTTGTTGCTCAGTCCGCGCTAACTCGCCGCAGTATCGCGAGCGCTTCCGCTTGCACCCAGGGATCGTCCCCGAAGCCCTGAATCCAGTGCGTGCCCTGCTCCTTTCGAAACCAGGTTTGCTGGCGCTTAGCGTAACGGCGAGTTTCCTGTTGCGTGGATTCCAGCGCCTGCTCTTCAGTGATTCGTCCTTGCACCATTCGCAACGCCTGCTTATATCCGAGTGCTTCGAAGGGCTTCGCTTCCGCCGGAACGCCAGCAGACAGAAGGCGCCGCACCTCATCGACGAGACCTTGCTGGAACATCCTTTTGGCGCGCTCGTTGAGCCTTTCATAAAGAAGATCGCGTGGCGGATCCAGTCCGATTTTGATGGGCAGGAAGCCGCTAAGCGGCACTCGTCCACGCTCGAACATCGAAGATAGCGTCGCTCCTTCCAGCAGGCGGACTTCCAGGGCGCGCATGGTTTTGTTCTTATCGTTGGGATGAATTCGGGCTGCCGAGACTGGATCGAGGCGGGCCAGGATGCGGTGTATGCTCCCCGGACGCCTGAATTCCCTCTCCTGGAGGCGAGCGCGCAGAGAATCGTCCCGTGAGGGCCCTGCCGACAATCCCTGTAAGAGTCCGCGCATGTAAAAACCGGTGCCACCCACCAGCACCGCTCTTCGTCCGCGCCCTGAGATTTCGCGAATCGCCGCTGCGGCAACGCGCGCATAATCGCCCGCCGTGAAGAGCTCCGTCGGTTCCACAATATCGATCAGGTAATGAGGAACGTCCTGCCGTTCCGTAGCAGGGACCTTCGCGGTCCCAACATCAAAGCCGCGGTAAACCTGCAGCGAGTCGCAATTGACGATCTCTCCGCCCATGGTCCGCGCGACGTAAAGGGATAGATCGCTTTTGCCCGCGCCGGTGGGCCCCAGTATGACGGGCAGAGGAATCAGACGGTTCTCAACCACGCTCCCGCCGATGATAACGCGCCAGTGCGGGGTTGTGGCGTGCTACTCGACAAATCCGCGCCAGGTTTTGCCGCGGCCATCGCGCAGCACAACGCCGAAGCTATCGGAAACTCCTGTAATGGTGCGGCCGTTTGCGTCGCGAAATGTGTAGCGGACCGATTCTTCGCTCACCTTCTCCGCGGTGCCCCGCCAGATGTTGCCGAATTCGTCGCGCAAGCGCAGATGATCGCCATGGCCGAAGCCGTACAAACGTGTGTTGGTACCCTCTTCCTCGAAATTGAAAAACCCGCCAGGCATTTTGCTGTGGACGCGACGGCGCTTGAAGATACCATCATGGATCATTAACTTAATTATCATGGCCTTTGGTCGAGTTGCAGATCAGGGAATCACCTTAGGATTCCGGATCTGCGTACCTAATCTTTTACACTCGGTGAGGGGTGTATTCTCAGGTCCAAGGGCACACTGAACTTTGCCGGATTGGGTACTTCCCGGAGGCTGCTGAAAAAAAAAGAGCCGCCTGCTCACGCGCGCGGCTCAGAATCGCCACACATCATGAGAATCGTGTTGCAGCGCGTTAAGACTGCTCGCGTCGACGTCGCGGGCGAAACTGTAGGGTCCATCGGAGCCGGATTATTGATACTTCTCGGCGTCACTCAAACCGACGATCGGGAAGACGCCGAGTATCTCGCTGCCAAGGTGGTGCAACTTCGAATTTTTCCCGATGAAGCGCGCCGCATGAATCGCAGCTTACTCGAAGCTGGCGGCTCGCTATTAGTGGTTTCCCAATTCACGTTATATGGCGATTGCAGAAAGGGACGCCGGCCGAGCTTCGATCATGCCGCTCCACCCGAGCAAGCTCGCGCCTTATATGAATACTTTATTCGGCTTCTAAGATCGAGTAACATTGCAGTGGAAACAGGCGTCTTTCAGGCCGAGATGGAAATCCACCTCATTAATGACGGTCCGGTGACTTTCATACTGGACTCCAAGAGAAGCCTCGCGGAACATTTCCCAGGGGAAGGGTTGTAAAAGAGTAACAGACAAGGTAATCGCAGCCTCGTCCGCCGGTTGGGTATCATCGATATGTAGGGCGATATGTAGGGCGCCAAACAGGAGCACCAATGCCTCGCACGGGAAACGTGATACGGAATCACTCCTTGTTGTCCGCGGCTCTTGTGGGACTCGAGCTGCAGAAACAACGAATTGACGAGCAAATTCAGGAGGTGCGTTCACTCTTGGGGAAAGCCAGCGTCCGTCGCGGACGTCCGCCTGGTTCAACAAACAAAGGCTCAACTAACAAAGGTTCCACTAACAAAGGTTCCACAAACGCCGGCTCGACCGACGGTGGTTCCCGCGCCAAGCGCCCCGGGCGGCTGAGCGCCGCGGCTCGAAAACGAATTGCCGCCGCTCAAAAGCGCCGCTGGGCCGAGTATCGTAAATCGGCGGGCGCCAAATCCGAATAGGTCCAGTGAAAGCGCTCGGCAATTTCACTCACCGATCCGCTGGCCACTAATTTACCTTTCTCGAAGAACACCGCGCGGCTTGCCAGGGACGCCGCCAAGCGGACATTGTGCGTCACGATCAACTTAGCCTGAGGAAGGTCTCTGAGTAACTGAAGTAAGTTACGTTCGGCGGGAGGATCTAAGAAAGTAGTCGGTTCGTCCAGTATCAGGATTTCCGGCTCCATCGCCAGAACGCCCGCCAGCGCCACCCGTCTTTTCTCGCCGGCGCTCAAATGATAGGGCGCCTTATTCCAGACTTGCGCCAAGCTGGCCTGTTCCAACGCCAACTTCGCTTTCGCGATTGCTTCCCGTTCCCCCATCCCCTGATTGAGCGGGCCGAACGCCACGTCGTCCAAGACGGTGGGCATGAAGAGTTGCTCGTCGGAATCCTGAAACACCATCCCGATCTTCGCGCGAACCCGAGTTAGTGTTTCCTTGGTCAACGGCAAGCCGCAAACCGTGATGCTTCCTTCCCCGCTCAAAACGCCATTGAGCTGCAAAACGAACGTGGTCTTGCCGGACCCGTTGGGTCCCAGGAGCGCCACTGTTTCGCCTGGATAGAGCGTGAAGTTCACGCCCTCCAAAGCCTGCGTGCCGTCTCCATATTGAAAATAAAGATTGCGGACTTCAATGAGCGGTGCGGGCACATTGGTGGGCGTCGTCATCCAAAGCGCACCAGAACCAGAAATGCGGAGACAACCAGGAGAAACGCACCGTCCCGCGCGCCGAACCGCTGGGAATGGAGAAGCGAAAATCGTCCTGAAAACCCACGCGCGCGCATGGCCCGATGAACCCCTTCGGCCCGCTCATGGGACCGCGCGAACAGCACGGCCAACGCCCCGCTGGCGGCACGAAATCCGTTCCTCCCGCGAACCGTTGCGCCGCCTTGGCGACAGGCGGCGGCTAGTCGCATGTGTTGCGCTTGTTCGGACAGCACGAACAGGTAGCGATACAGGAACTGTGCTACCAGTACCAACAGGCGCGGAGCCCCCAGCCGTTCCAGGCCACCCAGCAACAGCGGCAATGGAGTGGTACCCGCGACCAACAGAACCGCGACGGTGGAGAGATAGCTTTTTTCCACCAGCGCCAGCGCGCGCCAAGGTTCGCCCGCCAGCCAGCTGATCAATGCGAACGTCAGCGAAAACGGTAGCACCACCATAGAGCGCGAGACGATGCCGCTTAGTGGAAGACGCGCAATCAATATGGCGGCGGCCAATAGCGCCGCGTAGGTGGTTAGAATAGCGCCTGCACCCGCGGGAGTGGTTGCCAGCACTACCAGGAAGACCAGGAGAGCTAGAATCTTAGCGCGTGCATCGCGACGATGCAGCGGGCTCGCCCTTTGACTCCACCGCTCCAGCAGGACGTGGTGCAATCAAGCGCTCCTGCGGCGGACCAGCCAGCGCGCGGTGGCCGCGCATACCGCGTAGATCAGCAGCAGCCCGGCCAACCCCGCAGTGGCTCTTCTCATCCACGCGGATTCCAGAAACGATCCGGTGGTGTAATCGGCGAGCGGCGCATGCAGCACTGTCTTGGCTGTCAGGCCCATCTGAATTCCCAGCCGTTGGATGCCATCGGGCGCCGCCGACGCCACCAAAAATCCAACCACCCCTAGCGCGATCGCCGCGCCGCTGAAGACCGCCAGGGTGCGCTGGTTTGAAGCGCGGGGCTTTTGAACATATCCAGCATTGAGCTTCTCAATTGCCTGTATGACGCAAATCGTGATGACGCCTTCAATCGCCGCGCTGGCCGCAAACAGCGCCAGAGAAACCACGGCCAGCGGCCGCGGCATGGCGACGCCCGACATCCGCAACTCGCCGAGCGCCAGCGATCCACTGACCATCACCGATAAGAACGCTCCCGCGAATATCGCCGCCCGGTGCCGGGTTGCGCCCCACACGTGAAACGGCCAATAACCAGCCAGCACCCCGATCACCGCCATATTGAAGACATTGGCTCCCAGAGCGAGCACGCCCCCGTCTTGAAACACAAAAGCCTGGATGGCGATGATCACGGTCATTACCAGAACGGCCGGAGCCGGGCCTAAGGTGCAGGCGAGCAAGGTCCCACCTACCAGGTGTCCGCTGGTGCCGACGCCTACCGGAAAATTGATCATTTGCGCCGCGAAGACAAACGCGCCCATCACACCAAGCAGCGGAATCCGCGCGTCGTCCAGATCGCGCCCGGCCTGCCGCACCATGAGCCCCACGGCCGGGACGGATATGGCGTCGAGCGTTGCCCACACTGGTGGAGAAAGAAAATTATCCGGAATGTGCATCGCGCCGCAGTCTCAAAGTAGCACGATTTTTCGAAGCGTGTGACGCCTTGCCGCCCGAGGTTGGCTCCGCTAATCTGGCTAATACCAATGAGCGATCTCAGCCGTATTGGAGTGGCGATCGACGCCAGCCTTCTGAAGAAATTCGATAACCTGATTGCCTCTCGCGGATATACCAACCGCTCAGAGGCCTTTCGCGACCTGATCCGCGACGAGCTGGTCGAAAAAATGTGGGAACGTCCAGACGCCACCGTCGTCGGCACCGTTACTCTGGTCTACGATCATCATGTGCGTCTGCTCAATGAAAAGCTGACCGATCTTCAACACACCCACTTTCACAACGTCCTCTCCACCATGCACGTGCATCTGGATCACGATAACTGCCTGGAGGTTCTGGTAGTCAAGGGAAAAGCCGGCGCAGTCAAGAAAATCGCGGATGCTTTGATCAGCACCAAAGGCGTTAAGCATGGGCGCCTCACCATCACTTCCACCGGCGCGGAACTGTAAACGGATCTATTCCGGCTGAGACAACGGCGTCCTTCCGGCTACTTCCATTTCTATGAAAGCCATTAAGAAGCTATCTCGCGCTCGCCGGAGCGCGGCTATCCAGCGCTCCGTTATCGAGAAGGCATCTATTTTGTGCGCGGCGAAAAGGTCATGATCGACACCGATCTCACGGGCCTTTATCGCGTGGCCACGGGAACTTTTAACCAATCCGTTCGGCGATATATGCTGCGGTTCCCGGCGGATTTCATGTTCCAGCTCACAGCCGATGAAACCGAAAACTTGAGATCACAAATTGTTATCTCAAGTTGGGGCGGCCGCCGTTACCTTCCATTTGTGTTTACCGAACAAGGCGTCGCGATGCTCTCCAGCGTGCTCAAGAGCGATAGAGCGATCCAGGTGAATATGGCGATCACGCGTGCTTTTTGTGAAACTGCGCGAGCTGCTCGCCATTCGAGCGCTTTTTGCGGCGACGCAAAACTCAGCCAAGCGCCGCATCGGCTTTCCGGTGCAGGCATCTCAACAAAAATGAGAAAACTTCAGCCACTTCGCCACTAGTCCTTTGTCCAAGAGTCCGCTTGTTGTTCCGCATCGCGTTCGCGCTCGCTTTGAGCTTAGCCTTGTTGGCGGCCCAATCGCCCGATCCGGCTTATCAGCCTCTGGAGCGCGCCTATCAAGCCTTGCGCGACAAGAACTACGATCAAGGCATCGCCGGTTTTCATCAGGCCATCACGCTCTCGCCGGACCGCGCATCCATCCGCAAGGACCTCGCGTACACGCTGCTCAAGGTGGGCGAGAACGAAGCTGCGCGCGACCAATTTGGCGAAGCCATGCGCCTGGATCCCGCAGACCAGCATGTCGCGCTCGAATACGCGTTCCTGTGCTTTGAGACCAAACAGCACGCGCTGGGCCGCCGCATCTTCGACCGCATCCGCAAAAGCGGCGATGGCAGTTTTCAGAACACGGCCGAGCAGGCCTTTCAAAATATCGACCAGCCTCTCGCGGCGGGGATTGCGCGCTGGCAAAAGGCGCTCGAAGCGGAGCCCGGCAATTTCAGCGCGCATCAGGAACTCGCCACCCTGGCCGAGCGGCGCGATCAGCTCGATCTCGCCGCCGAGCACTACGCAATAGCCTGGAAGCTTCGTCCCGCCGAGCGCTCGTTGATGCTGGATTTGGGCCGCGTCTGGAGACTGCTGGGCCGCAATGAAGACGCATATTTTCTGCTGCTGGCGGCGTCACGCGGCAAACCTCCCCGCGTCGCCGAGCAAGCCCGCGGACTTCTGCCCGATGGTTATCCTTACGTCTACGAATTCGAAAAGGCGATCGAACTGGATCCCGATAACGTCGATCTCCGCCGCGAATACGCCTATCTGCTGCTCGCCATGGGGAAGGGAGATGAAGCCGAGCGCGAGTTCCAGACCCTTCAGGGTATTGAACCGAGCGATCTGCTCACCTCAGCCCAGCTCGGATTCCTGCGTTTGAACCGGCAAGATTTCGCTGGCGCGCAACCCTTGCTCGATCAGGTGCTCAAAGGCAACGATCCAGAACTGGCGGACCGTGTCCGCGTCGCGCTAAAGCTTCCACAGACGCTCACTCGCCGCGAAACGCCGGCGCAACAAACTTCCGACGAAGCCAAGGCGCTCGCTGAAAAGAGCATGAAGGCCGGCTACCTGAAGGACGCTCTAAAGTATCTCACCATCGCCCACGAGAACGACCCGGTGGACTTTTCCACCATGCTCAAGCTCGGCTGGGTCTACAACGTCCTGCATGACGATCGTGACGCCGTCAAATGGTTCAACCTGGCCAGTAAGAGCTCCGACTCATCGATCTCCGGCGAAGCCAGCAAGGCCTATCATAACCTGGCCCCTGAATTTCAACGCCTGCGCACTACGGTTTGGATCTTTCCGTTTTTTTCCAGCCGCTGGCACGATGTCTTCGGCTATGGCCAAATCAAAACCGAATTGAAGCTCGGCCGTCTTCCGATTCGTCCCTATCTCTCCGCGCGATTCGTCGGCGACACTCGCGGGACTATCGGACCAACATCGGGCAACGTCGCGCCGCAGTATCTTTCGGAAAGCTCGTTCATCTTCGGCGTCGGCCTGGCCACGCTTCCCTGGCGCGGTGTAACGGGATGGTTTGAAGCTGGTGAAGCCGTTAAGTATCTTCCCAGCCGAACGGACGTGGGCGCGATGATTCCCGACTATCGCGGCGGCGTCTCCTACTCGAAGGGCTTCGGCCATCTGATGAACAGCTCCAAAGGGCTTTTTTTTGAAACTAACGACGACGCGGTCTTCGTGAGCCGTTTTCAAAACGACATGCTGTACTATTCGCAAAACCGCGCTGGCTTCACCTTCGCTTCGCTCGAAGGCTTCGGCGGACTTCAAACGCAGCTCTATTGGAACGGCAACGCCACGGCAGACCGGCTGCATGAATACTGGGCTAACTATGCCGAAACCGGGCCTGGATTGCGCTTCCGCTTTCGCGACTTGCCCAAGTCCTTGCTCTTCTCGGTGAACTTCCTGCGCGGGGCCTACACCATAAATCTGGACAACCCGCGCCGTCCCAATTTCTTCGACCTTCGAGTTGGACTCTGGTATGCCTTTTCGCGCTAAGCTCGCTGTTGCTGTTCTAAGTTGGGCCGTCTCTTTGACCGCCGCTACGCTCAACTACCACGTTGCGGGCGATGACCCCGGCCCGTGGCCCGAAATCTTCTCGTCCATCGGAATCACTCGCGCCTCGGGCGGACCCGCGAATCTCTTCGTCGTTCGCAACGTCGCGCCGGGATCGGTGCCGCAGTGGATGCAGCGCATCGAGCAAGGCGGCATCGTAATCCTGGAAGGCGAGGGGGAGCTGGCGGCCGCGCTCGGCATTAGTCCAAGCAATCAGCGCGTCGTGGTTCGAAGCATCGTGGGCCAGCATGCACCCAAGCTGCCCATCGTCTGGGAATCGCAGCTCGAAATTCCCATCTTCAATGTGCCCAAGGATTCGACCGTCGTCGCTACGGAGCGCTGGGATCATGCTCCCGTAACAGTAGCCTTGCATCGCGGAATGGGCGCTGCGCTGTGGATCGCCGCCGCGCCGGGCAAAGCAGGCTATGAACGGTTCCCGTACTTGCTTCAAGCCTTGAACGATTTGGGCATCGAGGCGCCCTTCCGTAGCCAGCGCCTGTGGGCCTTTTTCGACGGTTCCTACCGCTCGCGTGCCGACCTCGATTACTTCGCCGCCCGTTGGCGCAAAGCGGGCATCGGCGCGCTCCACGTTGCCGGCTGGCACTACTACGAGCAGAACGCCGAATCCGACGAATATCTGCGCCGGTTGGTTGAAGCTTGCCATCGCAAAGCCATCCTGGTCTATGTGTGGCTGGAATTGCCGCATGTCAGCGAAAAATTCTGGGACGCACATCCAGAATGGCGCGAGAAAACCGCCATTCTTCAGGATGCCCAGCTGGACTGGCGCAAGCTGATGAACCTGAACAATCCCGATTGCTTCGCCGCTGTTTCGCAGGGGGTGAAGCAGCTCATCGGCCGCTTCGATTGGGATGGCGTCAATCTGGCTGAGCTGTACTTCGAATCGCTGGAAGGCGCCGCGAATCCTGCCCGCTTCACGCCCATGAATCAGAATGTTCGCGACGAGTTCCGGGGTCTCCACGGCTTCGACCCGATCGAGCTGTTCCAATCCGCGAAGCCACCCGCTAAATCCGATGAAGCGCGCCTCCGGACGTTTCTCGACTACCGCGCCGATCTCGCACGCCGGCAGCAGGAGAAATGGATCGGCCAGATTGAATCGATCCGCGCCTCGAAGCCCGATCTGGACTTTGTCCTCACTCACGTGGACGATCGCTTCGACAACCGGATGCACGACCTCATCGGCGCCGACGCGGCGCGCCTGCTTCCCTTGCTCGACCAGCACGACTTCACGTTCCTGATCGAAGACCCCGCCACCATCTGGAATCTCGGTCCTCAGCGCTATCCCCAAATCGCCGCGCGATACCAACCGCTTACCGCGCACTCCAACCGCCTGGCGATAGACATCAACATCGTAGAACGTTACCAGGACGTGTACCCCACTAAACAACAAACCGGCACCGAATTGTTCCAACTTGTGCATTTGACCGCGCAGTCCTTCTCGCGAGTGGCGCTGTATTTCGAGAACTCCATCCTCGCGCCCGATCTTCCGCTGCTTGCGTCTGCCGCCGCCAGCGTAGACAAGGCCGAGCAGAATGGATCCCAGCTGGTCATCGATTCGCGCTATGGCGTCGGCGTGCCGTGGAAAGGACCCGCGCTCGTCAACGGCCGCCCGTGGCCCGTTCAGAGCGACACCACGCTCTGGCTTCCGGCCGGACCCAGTGTCGTGGAACCGGCGCCCAAAGATGCGCCGCTCAGAATGATCGATTTCAACGGGGACTTGAACTCGGCCAGTGTCGTTACGGATGGTTTGCGCTTCGCCTATCAAAGCAGCGCGCGCGCGCTAGCGGTACTGAACGCGCGTCCACGAAAGATCCAAATCGACGGCGCGCCCAGCGATCCAAAGCTCGGCGATTCCGGAGCCGGGTTCGTCCTCACATTGCCGCACGGGCAGCACGTGGTCCAAGTCACGCTGTAGGAACGCTGTCCGCTAGGGTGATGGACCCACATCCACTTCAGTGGTCACTTCCACGGGCGATCCGTTCAGTAGCGTCGGCAGATACACCCACTGCTTCACAGCTTCGGTGGCTGGATTGGTCAAACCTGGGTCACCGCCGCTTATTGCCTCGGCTTCCCGAACGTGCCCGTCGATACCGATCAGCACCCGAAGCCGGACCGTGCCCCGCAAGCGCGTCGCACCCGGCGCCGATGTTAGTTCTGGCGGAGGCTGTATGACGAGTCTTGCGGCCTGCGTGTGCGCATCCACTTTAATCCTCAAGGTCTCAATCCTGGCGGGTTCGGCGTTCGAAACTGCTTGAACGTCGCGTGATGCAACGGTCTGGTAATCCATCGCCTGGTACACTTGCGACAATTTCGAAAAGTCCAGATCCCGGTCGCCCCAGGCCAGCTCAACCGTACAAGACACCGGGACGGCTATTCCGTTTCTCATCCCCGGCGTGAATCGCCACTGGCCAGCCATGGCGGTAGCTTCGCTGCCCCAGATGGGTTCGGAACTGTTCGGTACTTGAAAGAAGGTCACTGGAAGTCAATGCTCGTCGACTTCGAACGTGAGCTTGGCCGTGGCCAGCCGGCCCATCGCCGCTACCAGCCGGCCCTCCTCCATCGCCTCCGGCCCAAGGCCCGCGCCAATCGGATATGGCGCGCTGGCGAACACCGGACGCATGATTCCCGCCGGAGCGTCGAAGTGCACATGAATTAAATGCCAGCGCGATTGATGCGTCAATGGCCGAAAATCAACATTGATTTGCCTAGGCGCTTGCGCTGGGTTCAGGTTCGGCGCGAAATGCCACTGCTTCACCGCCTCCATGGCATTCTCATCCAGCCCTAGTCCTAGCGATTGGACAACCTGGAGCTCGTGGGCGCATCCGTCTTCACCAATCGCGCCGCTCAGCGTCACCGTTCCTTCCAACTCCGCTATGCGCGCTTCTTCGGTATATTCCGCATCCGATTTTTGGATCGGTGCGCTGCCAGCCAGCGACCGAGCATCCGCCCGCGGCGCTTGCCGATACTCGCTGACTGCGCGATCATGCTGGCCGGTGGCTTCGAAAATGTCGCCGAGCCTGTTGTGCGACAGAATCTCGGTCCACTTCGGCTCCAGGTCGCCATTCAGCGCCTCGCGAAACTCGTTCGCGGCAGACTGGTAGTTTTTCTGTTGGAAATACTCTTCGCCCCGAAGGTAGTGTTCCAGCGAACTCGATGGATTCGACGCGCTCCCTGCCTTGTGCCTCGGGATCCGCGGACTAGGCGCGTCCTGACAGATTCCTTGGCCTACAGGCAGGCACAACATGCCCGCCATACCGACGGCTCTCATCTAGTCCGGCATGGTTCCCTCCGCCGATTGGACACCGCAGCGTTGGCCTGGGTTCCCGTGAGGGACTTAGGACGCTTTGGCGATCTTGGCTACCGTGATCGCAGTGCCGTCCATTGTCCCGGTCACTTTCACGTTGTCGCCCGCGAATTTCGCCAGGCCTGGGTTATCCTGATTGGCGATACTGTACACTTTGTCGCCCACCACGATTACGTACTTCGCGCCCTTCTTCACGCAGCCCGTGGTGCACGCTTTCGCCGGAGTGCTTCCATGACTCGCGCCGCACATGCTGTCGCTAATGGTGCCGGTCCAGCTACCATCCGCACCGAGCAGTCCCAGGGTGCCGAACGCTAAGGTCGCCGCCAAAGACAAAACCAGTTTCATGTGAGTATCTCCTTGGTTGATTATGACTCTTTTGATTCGAGAAAGGGGGTTGACTCCAGCGACGCATTTGTCATACGCTGTTGGGGAAATTAAAAGAACCGATTCTCTCGGCCAATTCGAGCAACTGGTCCTAACTGCAATCCTGGCCCGCCGCGACGATGCTTACGGAGTGAGTATCCACTCCAAAGTTGAGGAACTGGCCCACCCCAAAGCCGTCTCGCTGGGCGCCGTCTATGTCACCCTCGATCGGCTGGAAGACAAACGCCTGATTAGGTCGTGGCTCTCCGATCCGACGCCCGAACGCGGCGGCCGCGCCAAACGCTGCTACCGTCTGGAAGCTCTGGGCGAGCGAGCGCTTGAGGAATCTGCCGTCACCGCCAAGCGCATTTGGGACGGCATCGTCGAAGTGTGGGGCAAAGAGTGGGTCCGCGCCCAGAGCAAGGAATGGGGCAAACGGCTGGGGAAGGAAGCTGGCTGATGCCTGCCGGGCCGCCCAAAGCAGTCCAGGCTTTCGCGGCGCTTCTCATCCCTTGCGCATGCCGCGAGGAGGTACTGGGCGATCTGCAGGAACGCTGCACGTCCACTGACGGCAGTGCGATGCAGTATTGCCGTGACGTATTCGGCACCTTGCCGTTTGTAATCCTCAGCAGAATCCGCAGGACAGCGGATCCCAAGCTGCTCCTAATGCACGCCTTCGTCCTGTATCTGTCGTTTTACGGTGCAGCGTGGTTTAAAGCTTACGCGCTGCTGTATGAACCGTGGGGACCCGCGCGCCTTGCGATTCCCCGCGCGATCGCGTTGCTGGCCCTGGTGCTGGAGGATGCCTACGCGAAATCTGGCCGTCGATCGCCGCTGCGATTGATTCGCGGGCCGTTGGTTGGTCTCGCGTGGACGCTACTCTTTGAAGCCGCGCTTCGGACCACCCATTCGAACCTCGCGCTTCCCTTCTGGATCGTGTTGTACGGAGGCGCACTGGGTCTGCTGCTGACCTCGGCGCTTCGGATGTTGTTTTCGCCGCCATCCACCTCTCCACAAGGACCGATATGAACTTCAGCTTCATTGGCGTTCTTGCGATTCCCGGAGTCCGTTCGTTGCAGCCGGTCCCATCTTGGCCGCTCTGGCCGGCCTCGGAGCCGGCGGGCGGAGTTCTGCTTTCCGTTCACTGCAACACATTTCAGAAAATTGCGCGCGCCAAGTAGCTGATAAAGCATACAGGCGCCCCTGCCGAGCAGCACGAACGTCGGGCGCGCGATCGTCGGACTGGCGCCGAACGCTGGCGCAGCGCACGCCCATTGTGCTGCCGCGCAGCAGCCGATCCCGCGCTACGGCTCACTGATCCCCCAGCAGTCACGTCGGCGGATTGGGCGTTGGATTGCCTAGTTCTGATGTGTAAGACGCGATTGACAGATTCCGTCTCGCACACGAAAGGAAACAGGAGAAAAACACATGAAATCAAGCACGACCGATCAAATCAAGGGCAAGCTTCATGAATTGAAAGGCAAGACGAAGGAGAAAGCGGGACAGCTCGCGAACAATCCCCGCCTGACAGCCGAAGGCCAAGACGAAAACCTCGCCGGCAAAATCCAAAAGAAAATCGGCCAAGTGGAAGCGGTCTTGGAGAAGTAGCCGGCGGCGATCTAATGTCCAGAAGAAAGGAAGGTTCACAATGTTGATACTGCTTATTATTTTGTTGTTGGTTTTGGCGGGCGGCGGCGGGTACTATGGCCATAGTCGCTGGGGCTACGGCGGAGGCGCCGGCATTGGAATCGGCACCATATTGGTGGTTCTACTCGTAGCCTACATGGTCGGCATCATCCACTAAGGTACCCTTCCGCTAACGACTCGCCCCTCACTCTGCTAATCTCGTGTGCCCCGTGAAATCACGGAGCACACGATCCTTATGCTGTCACAACCCATTGGACCGAACATTCAGGCAGGCCATTGTCCCAAAGTGCGCTCGCGCGCACCCGATTCTTCCGTTCCAGTATCGAGACCATAAGTGGTCATATGACCAAATAAGGTCGATTCGCTTTGTCGGCGGGGACTTCAACTCCGCCCCTCGCGTGCCAGCCTGCGAGCGGCGAGCTGATCCTCCTGAGCGTTTAGCGGCGGGATTCGACAGGCCATCCAGTGCGGACTTCGAATTGCCTTGTTTCTTAGCGAAATGAATCGAGGCAGCACTATGAAATTCACTACAGTCCTAAGTACGGCAATTCTGCTCTTGCTTCCGGGAGCGGTTGTTCCCGCCTTCGCGCAGGAACACGAGCAGGAGAAGCAACCGGAGCAGAAGCAGCAACAAGCCAAGCCAGAGCAAAAGCAGCAGCAAGCCAAGCCCGCAGCGCAGCAACAAAAGGCTCAGCCGGCCAAGCCAGCTCAACAGGCTCAGCGCCAGCAGCCAGCCAAACCCGCACAGCAGCAGAAGGCTCAACCGGCCAAGCCAGCTCAACAGGCTCAGCACCAGCAGCCAGCCAAACCCGCCCAGCAACAGCAACAGGCCAGCCAGGGATCCCAGACGTCCGCTGGCCATGGCAGCATTCCCGAAGCTCGTTTCCGCGCCAGTTTTGGCAGTAGCCACACCTTTCACGTGAACCGTTCCGAATTCGCTAACGGGTCGGGACGTTTTCAATACGGCGGTTTTTGGTTCAATGTGCTTGACCCGTGGCCGGCGGGGTGGCTCTATACGGACAGCGTTTACGTTGACTACTTGAACGGGGGCTATTTCCTGTGTGATCCCGTCCATCCCGGCGTATACATTTCAATCAATATCGGCTGACCCGCAATCAACGCCGATTGAGGCGCTTCACCACCATGGGCGCCTCTTCCAAAATGATCGCAAGCCAATCCTGGCTTCAAATGAAAGACGAAAAGGAATAAATGTCATGAAAATGAATCTACAACACTATGTTTGGGCTCTGGCAATTGCCGGATCCATGACCACCGCCGCTTTCGCAGCGGACCGAGCAATCAAGGTTGACGACAGGCTGGACGCTTCAGCCGACGCGCTGGCCGACATGATGAGGGCTTCCGACAGCGGTATCCCCCAAGATCTGATCGATAAGGCGCATTGCGTCGTGGTGCTGCCCGGCATGAAAAAAGCCGGATTTATCTTCGGCGCCGAGTATGGCCGAGGGTTCGCGGTATGCCGCCGGCACGATGGC
>Ga0302325_10003401_pt1 | contig 37594 bp, 31 predicted proteins | sample Palsa_T0_2_FD_201948 | JGI IMG/M metagenome (GOLD analysis project Ga0302325, IMG submission 201948) | Peat permafrost microbial communities from Stordalen Mire near Abisko, Sweden - Palsa_T0_2 | ecosystem: Environmental > Terrestrial > Soil > Palsa > Peat permafrost | place: Sweden: Abisko...
GATTGGTGCGTAGCTACGGCTTATTTTTCCGGCGGCGTGGCGCCGAATGTCCGCTCGCGCGGCGGCGGCGAAAACTCCACGCGAAAGCCGCCCTCAGCATCAAGCACTAGGTTGCCGTCGGCGACGGAGCGCGCCCAGCGGCCGGTCGCTGCGATGCCTCCAAAGGAGAAGAAATGCGGTGCGACGCCGACGGGTGCCGCTTCGGCGAGCGCCCGGACCAGATCGTCGGGCGTAGCCATGGCGAACACCTGCCGCATCAGGCCCGAGCGGCGCGCCATGGCGTGAGCAGAAGTGCGCACCCCGCAACGGGTGGCATAACGCATCAGCGAACTGAGGCTGGTCGGTCCGGCGAGCCCGATGCGCACGCGGTGATCGAATCCGTAGTCGCGGACTTCGGCGACGAAGGACAGAATGGCCGGCGCGTCAAAGCAAAACTGGGTGACAATCTCGACATTGAGCCCCGTTGCTTCGGCGGCGCCGATCTTTTCCGCGAGCGCGCGCTTGAGCTCGTCCCGGCCTATCTGTGGATGCTCCTGCGGATAGCCGGCGATTCCTATGCTGCGGATGCCGCCCCGTCTTAAGAGGCCGCTATCGATAACGTCAAGGGCGCGGCGAAACGGGCCGCACTCGCTTCTGTCGCCGGCAATGATGAGAACATTGTCGACCGCCGCTTCGCGCTTGAGCCGCGTTAAAACCTGATCGAATGCCTCGACGCTCGCGAAATTGCGCACGGCAAGATGCGGCACCGGTTCGAGACCGGCGGCACGCAGCTGTACGGCATGGCTGATGGTTTCGTCAGCCGGCCGCCCGGGCACCATGCTCAGATAAGCTTTCGCGCCTGGCCGCTGCGCTGCAAGCGCGGCAATATCCGCCGCCGATGGACGCGTCACCTCGACCGAAAATTCGGCCATGAACGCACTGATCTGCGCGACCGGCCCTGATGGCGTCCGATCCGGAACGGGGAGTGCGGTCATTTCAATTCACCGCCTCCCTCTCGTCGGTGCAAAGTGTCCGCAATCAAGCGCGCCGACGTGAGATCACATAGGACTCGTCGAAGAACCATAATCCGCCGCGCTCGCGCAGGACCGCGCGCGTGGCGTCGAGGTAGCGGCCATCGGCGACCACGTCGCCAAGCCGATCATCTTCGACCTGCGCGACGTAGATGGCGGCATTCCATGCGGCAAACAGCGTGGAGGTGCCGATTGATGAATCGGAGATTTCCGAAGGTAACGTGTGCATGACATAGCGAAACAGCGAACGATTGTCGGCATAGGCGTTGAAATTCAAATCGCGGCCAGCTTGGCCAAGCTCGTGTTTCACCGCTTTGAGGATTTGATGCCGGTCGTGGATGAAAGGATGATCGTCGGGCCAGACCTTCTGAATGATCTCCATGCCGGGATCATGACCGTGCGAATGAATAGCGATCAGGCGGCCGCCGGGACCCAGCGCCCGCGCCAGCGGCGCAATGACGCGTTGGGCTTTGAATTCAAGCGATGCCCGCGCGCGATAGGGTTGCGACGCGATGATCAGATCGTAATTGGCGACGGTCCCGCCCGGCTTGGGAATGATGGGATCGAGCAAAAAGCGATGATCCTCGCGATAGATGACGAGCACCACGGGGCGTTCGTAGACCGGGTTGCCGGTGCGGGGGCTCACTCCGGCCTTCCAGTTGAGCCCGAGAAACGGCTCGAGATCCATGATCTGCTGCTCGAACTGGTGCGCAGAATTGCCGATCATAGGAAGCTCGTGCCAGACTAGGCTGGATGCGGCATTGACTGATTTCACCGCCAACGACGGCGCGTCGGCATAGGCTAGATTGGTCAGCACCAAGACGGTCGACGGGTGTTCGAAAAAGCGATCGGACATTTTCTGCAACGTGAGCCGCACGTCTTCGAGGCTGATTTCCTTGCCGACGATATAGAAAGGCATATGGGGGAAACGATCGTGCGCGGCGCGCATCACGCGTGTGAGCACCGAGCCGTCGCCAATGCCAGCGTCAAACAGGCGCACGGCCGGCGGCCGCGGATGAATATGCGCCAACTCTTCGGAGACGCGATGCGCGACTTCCCACTTCTCGCTGCAGGTATTGACGAAGAGCAGATATTTTTGCCGGTTGTCGAAAAACCGAAAGTTTCGCTGCGGATCGGCCGGCGTGCCGCTAGCGGCGGTGGCCGGTTGGAGAGGCGGCATCGTGGTGGGCCGGCTTTCGCGCGGCCGCTCGATGACGATGGGACGTGGCCCAAGGGGTGGGTGGGCAGTCATGAAGCCGTGAATGCGATCGAGCGTGTCGGTCGTGATCCGGCCGCCATTGCGAAGGCGCGCCGTGAGCTTTCCGTCGTTAACGGCGCGTCGTCCGAAGGTCGACTCGGCGAGACCGGTTTGACGGCAATAATCTGAGATTTCTTGAAGTAATTGCTGGGCGTTCATGACACCCTCATTCCTCGACGTTTCCTCTGTCGCCGTTTACGGCGTGTCCGGCTTTTGAGCGCCGTTGCGATGTTTATCCAATCAGGCAGAGTGAAAAGGTCAACCACAAAGCTGCCCAATCCAGATGTGGGCAAGATGATGGGCAATCTGAGGGCTCCTTTGAGGGCTCTTGGGGCCGATTCAGCGTAAGAAACGCGCGATCGAATCTCCGGCTCACTCGCCCTGCGAGCGAACTTCTGAGCGGACTTCTGTGCGCGGCGGCGCGCGTGTATCGTGGCGCCGAAAGGGTAGTGGGTTATGTGGGGGCGTAGGCGTGAGTCCGAAAAACCGGCGAGCGAAGGTCCATCTTCCTCGCCGTTGCAACGGGTCATGCATCAGGCGCGAATTGAGGCGGCCGAACGCACCAGCGTGGTCGTCGACCTGCGTGACGCGGAAGCCGCGCGCCTTGAACTTCTCAATGAGGCGCTTGATCCATTGTTTGCCGGCGTTCCAGCGGCAGTGGACTTGTTTGACCGCGGATTAAGCCGGGGAGATACCCCCCGGCTATGGATCGATCCCGTCGCCCACATCGCGATGGGGCGCGACAAGCGTATTTACCGATTTTTGTACGACACGCGCCTCGGGCGCCGGGTTCTCGCTGAATCGCATGAGATTGCCGAGATCGTGCGAGCGGTTACCGATTACGTTGCGCGCCGCCTGGTCGAGCGCGAGCTAGCCCTTGCGGAAGATTCGGAGTTTTCGGCACGGATCAACAGACGGGAGGCGCAGCGCCAAACGCGGCGGCGCCGGCGTCGCGGCATAGTCGCATTCGTGCTCGGCTTTCTCGCCTGCCTGCTTGCGCTCTTGGCGGCTGCCGCGATTCTCGCGAGCTTGTCCTAAACGAGTTTCCGCCGGCCGAATTCGCGAACACCGCCGTCGGCGGTGCGCTGCCGCATAATCATTTCGCAGCTGAAGCTGCCGCTCTGTCCGGCAATATGAAACAGGTTATAGCCCGCCGCGTCTTCGCTGCCGTAGGCGGCCTGTGCCGAGGCCGAAGGCGCGCCGGCCGCAGGTATCGGCCGCGCACCGTCGAGCCACACCAGCGAATGATGGTGATCATGCCCGTGAATGACCAGCTCCGCACCGCTTTGCGCCAGCACACGGCGAAACTCCACGGCGTCGATGAGCCGCCGCAAATGCCGACGTCCGGCAATCGTCGGCGGGTGATGGATCAGCACGATACGAAATAATCCGCGCATTTCCTCAAGCGCTGCGGCAAAGTGGAGGAGTTGCGGCTCGCCGAGAAAGCCAGTCGCGAGAAAAGGTCCGGTCGGCAACGCCGACGATAGCGCAATCAGCGCCACGTTCGCGCGGCGGCGCACGAACGGAAACGATCCGCCTTCGGCGCTGCCGTCGCCACGCATATACTCATCCCAAAACTCACCCGGCCATTTCGTCGCTGCAGGCACATAGATGTCGTGGTTGCCCGGGATAACAGTTACTGCCGAGGGCGGCCCGACGGTTTCTAGCCAGGAGCGGGCGCGCCGGTACTCGCTCCTTGTCGAGAAATTGATGAGATCGCCGGTAACGGCGATGTGGTCGGCATTTATGCTACGGAGATCGCGTGTGATCGCATCCAGCACGTCGGTGCGATGCACATGTTTGCGCTTGCGGTGCCAATTGATGAAGCCGAGGCCGCGTTTGCTCACCAAGTCGGCGAGCGGCGGCCGCGACGCAAGATGAAGATCGGAAAGATGGGCGAGGACAAACATCGCGGCATTATGCAACGCCAATTATGCGCGCACTACGATCTCGTCGGTCGGATCATGAGTTGCCGATCAGGATGCCGGCGGCAAAGACCAGCGCCCCGCCGACCAGGACCTGAAACGCCGCCTGCAGGAACGGCGTGTCCATATAGTGGGTGCGGATCCAGGAGATGACCGCCAGCTCGAAGGTGACGACGGCGAACGCAAGGAACGTCGCGGCGTAAAAGTGCGGGATGAGGTATGGAAGCGTATGGCCAAGGCCGCCGAGCGCGGTCATGACCCCGCAAACCGCGCCGCGGACCAGCGGCGCGCCGCGTCCGGTCAGCGAGCCGTCGTCGGACAAGGCCTCGGCAAAGCCCATGGAGATGCCGGCTCCGACCGCTGCGGCCATCCCCACGAGAAATGTCGCCCAGGTGTTGTGGGTTGCAAAGGCGGCCGCAAATAACGGCGCGAGCGTCGATACCGATCCGTCCATCAGCCCGGCCAGTCCGGGCTGGACATATTGCAACACAAACATCCGCCGCGCGGTCTCGTCCTCGGCGGCGCGAGCGCCGGGCGCCAGTTTGTCGCCAAGCTCTTGGGCGAGCTGCTCGTGCTTGTCCTCTGCGGCGGCGAGGTCGGTGAGCAGCCCTCGTGTGGCCGGATCGCGCGCGGATTCGGCGGCACGCCGGTAAAAGCGCGCGGTCTCAAATTCCATTTCGCCTGCGAATTTCCGTACCGCCTCCAACCCGAGTGGACGATCAAGCCAAATCGGTCGGCGCGTCACGAAGCCTTTCACGTCCTGGCGGCGGATCAGCGGGAGAAAATCCCCGAACTTCGCCCGATAGAGATCGAGCAACATGTCGCGATGGCCAATCTCTTCCTCGGCCATCCTGTCATACATATTTGCCGTGTCCGGAAACGCTCCGCGCAAGGCGCCTGCAAATGACCGATAAATCCGGTGATCCTCGTCTTCATTGGCCACCGCCAGCGCCAGGATTTCTTGCTCTGTTAAGTCGGAGAATTTTTTCAAAGGCAGCCTCCGCTGCTGTGGCGGGTTGCCTTATATTAGAACGCTTCTAAACTTGTGCACAGGGGCTTTGCCGAGCAGTTTGAGTTCCGTCCGAGATTGGTTGCCTCCGGTTCGCCGTTGCGGTCAGTGGAGCCGTAGGGCTCCTCTCTTCAGGCAGGGATTCGCGATGCCCCCTCGTTCTATTGAGCTGGCAATGCAGAGATGCATGCACCTCTATTGGCGCTTTGCCCGAGGGTTAACGGTCGGCGTGCGCGCACTGGTGATCGACGGAACGGACCGCGTATTTCTTGTCAAGCACAGCTACATCGCCGGCTGGCACCTGCCGGGTGGCGGCGTCGAGCCCGGCGAAAGCTTGATGACCGCGCTGACGCGCGAATTACGCGAAGAAGGCAATATCGAACTCAGCGATCAACCGGTTCTATTCGGTATTTATTTCAATCGCCGCATCTCGCGGCGCGACCATGTCGCGCTTTACATCGTGCGTTCGTTCCACCAGAGCGCGCCGCCGCAACCGAACAAGGAAATCATTGCCCATGGGTTCTTTCCGCTGAACGCGCTGCCAGAAGACACGACGCGCGGAACGCGGGCACGTATTGGTGAATTTTTCGACGGTCGCCCGCCCGCTGAATTGTGGTGAAGGCGGCACTTGCCGAGACATCGTCAACTTTAATTGTTCCAGCCGCGTCAATTGGCCGTGACGCACCAGCGCGACGGCAACCATATCGTCCCGACAACGTTCTTTGGGTATGTGCGCCCCAACGGCGCAAAAAGGAGAAGATTCAATGCGTAGGAAGATTCTTGCAGTCGCGGCTGCGGCGGCGCTCGGGACGGCCGCCATGACGACTGGAGCCATGGCATTCGGGCATGGCGGTGGTGGCGGTGGCGGAGGCGGTGGCCACGCGGGCGGAGGTTTTGCCGGTGGCGGCCACGCGGGCAATTTTGCCGGCGCCGGCCACACCAGCAATTTCGCCGCTGGCGGCCATTTCGCCGGGAATGGCGGTCGTGGCTGGTCAGGTAACGGCTGGAACGGCGGCCGCGGCGTAGGATGGGGACCCGGTGTGGCCCTCGGTTTAGGCGGCCTCTATGCGTTCGGAGGCTATCCGTACAACGGCTACTGTGACCCGTACGCCTACAACAATGGGTATTGCGGACAGTATTACGGTTGGTAGCTTCCGCTGATTACGGTTGGTAGCTTCCGCTGTTCACGCAAATAGCGTGTGCGCCGCGCCCTTTACCGGGCGCGGTGCGTCGCTTTATGCAAACCGACCGCGGTCATGCGGTGATGTGAAATCAAGCAGCGGCCCGATGGGAACAATGCCAGTTGGGTTCACATTGCGGTGGCTGCCGTAATAGTGCCGCTTGATATGATCGAGGTTGACGGTGTCGGCCACTCCCGGGACCTGATAAAGATCGCGCAAATAATTTGACAGATTGGGATAGTCGACGATGCGCCGCAGGTTGCATTTGAAGTGGCTGTAATACACCGCATCGAAACGCACCAACGTCGTGAACAGCCGCCAATCAGCCTCGGTTAGTTGATTGCCGACAAGGTAACGCTGTCGCGATAAACGCTCCTCGAGTTGATCGAGTGCCGCAAACAGCGCCCGCGCGGCCTCCTCGTAGGCAGCTTGGCTGACGGCGAAGCCGGAGCGATAGACGCCATTGTTGACGGTCTCATAGATAACGCCGTTGATACGGTCGATCTCGCCGCGCAATTCGGCCGGATAGAAATCAGTGCGAACGTCGGTGAATGCGTTGAATGCCGAATTCAACATGCGGATGATTTCAGACGATTCGTTGTTGACGATGACCTTCTGCTTTTTGTCCCAAAGCACCGGAACGCTGGCCCGCCCGCTGTAGCGCGGGTCTGAGAGAACATAGATGTCCGCGACCGCTGATTTGCCGTTGACGGCATCGAGCGTCGCGCCGGGCTCGGTGCCAAATTCCCAGCCCTTCTTGCCGAGCAGTGCGACGGTGACCGAGACCGAGATCACGTCCTCGAGTTTTTTCAGCTTGCGGAAGATGAGCGTCCGATGCGCCCACGGGCAGGCGAGCGAAACGTAGAGGTGATAGCGGCCCGCTTCGGCGGGAAAGCCACCTTTACCGGTAGGGCCTGGACTGCCATCCGCAGTGATATAATTGTGGAAAAACGTCGGTTTGCGGACAAATTGGCCGTCCGCTTGAACGCGCATATCCACATCTTGCCACGCGCCGTCGACCATCAGCCCCATTAGCCATCTCCGGTTTATGCCGCGCCTTCAATGTAAGCATTCGCCCGGCCGGTGACAGATGTTGTGTTGCGCAAGCGCTTCCACTTCGGCTGGACCCACGTCGGCGCGGATGCTAGGCGGCGGGGGTGACCGACATTTCGCTAACCATTCTGACGGAAACGAAAGCCGACGCCTCGGCGATCGCGCGTTTGCATGAGCGTACTTTCGGTCCGGGACGCTATGCCAAGACGGCTTATCGGCTGCGCGAGCAAGTGACCCACCAACTCGATCTATCATTCACGGCGCGCATAGGCACGTTGCTGGTTGGTTCAGTACGCCTGTCCCCCGTGCGCATTGGCGATAGCGAGGCGCTGCTCCTTGGTCCGCTTACGGTCGAGCCGCCGTTTCGCGAACGGGGCGTCGGGCAGGCTCTGATCAGGCATGCGCTGGCGCAGGCGAAGGCTCAAGGACACCGGCTGGTGTTGTTGGTGGGCGACGAACCCTATTACGGCAAGTGCGGATTTAAGCGCATCCCGACGGGACTTGTGATTTTGCCTGGACCCGTCGATCCGGCACGCCTCCTCATCGCGGAGCTCGCCGATGGTGCTTTCAACGGCGTGTCGGGATCGGTCCGCGCGGAGTAACACGGGATGCGCACGGCATTGCCGCGGACGTAAAGGGCTCCCGCGCCGAGGCTTCTAGCGGCCTTCGCGGGCCCATGTCCCCGCGAGGCTGCCGAGGAGCAGAAGCAGCCCCAGCAGTCCGGCGAATACCGGCAGCACGCCGATGCCGCGAACGACGCTGGCGTCACGCATTTTCAGGCCGATCCAGTCGCCGCCTTTATAAGTGTCGCCGGAGCGCACGGCGAGAATGCGAGGGACGCTCATGTTGTTGCCTTCCTCGAGCCGGCGCGAGTCGCCTCCGGTCGCCGCGGTGATCGGCGCGAGCACGTCCGTCGTCGACGTTACTTCGGAAAACTCCCGCGGATTGGCGGGCCCTATATTGACCAGCGCATTGAGCTTGCCGTCGGTCGCGCGCCACAAGCCAAGTTCGTTGGCGGTGACGGTTGCTTCCCAGACGCCCGCGTCAGTGGGTGTCAGTTTCAATATCTGCGTCGATCCGGAAGGCGAGGTGAGGGTCACGTCGGAAACTTCGTCAGCCATTGTCTGCCGGCGCACCAACAATTCGTGACCGCGCACCACGAGCCGCAACGCTTCTTCTTCAAGGTCGGGCTGTTTCATCAGCCAATGCGAAAGCCGGCGCATCAGATCGAGATGCGGGCCGCCACCCTCGAATCCGCGGGCCCACAGCCAGATATGATCGGACAACAGCAAAGCCACGCGGCCTTCGCCTTGGCGCGACAGCAAAAGGAGCGGTTCATTGTCCGGCCCTTGCATCACCGCCGTTCCGGTTGGGTTTCGGGTATCGACTACACGGAACCATTGACTCCAATGTGGCGGCTCGCTGGCCGAGCCTTCGAGATCGCGCGTGACGGGATGACGCTTGCCGAGTTCGGTCAATCTCGGCCGAAAGCCGCGTTCGGTGAGGGTGCCATCCGGTTCGGCCGGCAGAATCGAATCGAGCGGCGTGCGCCAAAGGCTGGTCGAACTGGCGTAGTCGGGCCCGGCGGCGACCAGGACTGCGCCGCCGTCGCGCACATAGCGCGCAATGTTATCGAAGTAGATCATGGGCAACACGCCTTGGCGTGCGTAGCGATCAAAAATGATGAGCTGAAATTCTCCAATTTTTTGTTGGAACAGTTCACGCGTCGGAAACGCGATCAGCGACAGCTCGTTGATCGGAGTGCCGTCCTGCTTCTCCGGCGGACGCAAAATGGTGAAATGGACGAGATCGACCGACGCGTCGGATTTAAGCAGGTTTCGCCACGTTCGCTCTCCGGCGTTCGGCTCGCCGGAAACCAGGAGGACCCGCAACTTGTCGCGCACGCCGTCGATGGCGACCACGGCGCGATTATTGACGGCCGTAAGCTCGCCGGTGAGCGGTGAAGCTTCGATTTCCACGAGGTTCTGGCCGGCGTGCGGGATTGCGATCTCCGCGCGCTGCGGCACCCCGACCCGAACGCTGCGCGTCTCAAGGACGTCGCCGTCGCGCCGCACGGTAACCGTGGCGGTCCGTTCGCCGCCACCCTGATCGTCGACTTCGTAAGTGATGGTTTGCGTTTGACCGACAATGCCGAAGCGCGGCGCGGCGATGAGTTTAACCCGGCGGTCTCGTTCATTCTTGCTGCCGGTGATGAGGGCATGAACCGGAGCGGCAAAGCCAAGCGCGCTCGCGTCCGCGGGCACGTCATGCACGCGGCCGTCCGTAATCATGATGGCGCCGGCGATGCGATCGGGAGGTACGTCGGCAAGCGCTGCGCCAAGCGCGGTGAATAACCGCGTGCCGTCCGTTTCGCCGTCCGATTGACCCGCTTCGACCACACGCACTTCGAGACTCGGAATGCGGCTTAGTCGTGCGGTAATAGCCGCGCGCGCCGCTTCCGTCTGCTGCGCGCGGCCGCCGAAATTCTGGCTCGGGCTCTTATCGACCACGACGACCGCGATGGAGGACAGCGGGTCGCGATCCTCGCGGGTCAGCGACGGATTGGCGAGCGCGAGCACAACGAGTGCCAACCCGAATACACGAACGACGGCGCCACGGCTGCGCGCTATCAAGAGGAGTAGAGACAACACGACGACCGCCGCTGCGGCCGCCAAGAGAATCTGGAGGCCGACGAGAGGAGCAAACGCGACACCTAAATTCAATCGGTGCTCCTATTGGCCGAGTCGTTCGAGCAGAGCCGGCACGTGCACCTGATCGGCTTTGTAATTGCCGGTGAGGGTGTACATGACGATGTTCACGCCGGCGCGGAAGGCGAGTTCGCGTTGGCGCGGTTCGCCCTCGACCACCGGCAGCATGGGTTGACCGTCGGGCTGCATGGCCCAAGCGCCCGCCAGATCGTTCGAAGTGATCAGGATAGAAGAAACACCGTCGCCGCCGCGTGCGGGGCGGTGGGACGCCTCGTCGTCGTCATTGACCGCCGGCAAGGCCTCGACCCAAAGTTGGCCGGCGCTAAAGCGGCCCGGGAAGTCGCGCAACAGATAAAACGTTTTGGTGAGGACGTGGTCGCGCGGCACCGGCTCGAGTTCCGGAATATCGAGCGAGGCGAGGATGTTGCGCAGCTCCAGCATGCCGGCGCTCTGCGCCGTGCCGCCCGGCCCTGGCGGCGCCACGATTGCATCGCGAGTGTCAAAGAGAACCGTGCCGCCCTGCTTCATGTATGAGTCGATGCGCTTGAGAGCCTGCTCGGGCGGGCGAGCGGCACCGGGAACGATCGGCCAGTAGATCAGCGGGTAGAACGCGAGCTCGTCGCGGGCGATGTCCAAACCGACGGGTTCGCCGGCCTCGAGCGCGGTGCGCTGAGCCAGGAAAAGAGTGAGGCCGCCGAGACCGGCTTTACTGATCGAATCAACGTCCTGATTGCCGGTGACCACATAGGCGAGCTTGGTTTCGAGCGCGGCGCGCGGCACGTTAGTGGGCGAGTCTTCAGCGCCACTCCGCGCCAAGGTGAGCGCGAGGGCGCCGATGATGATGACAATCGCGGCGCTCGCGCGCGAAAGACGAGGAATAAGTCGGGTGAAGCTGCCGTTGAGGTAAAGCACCACCAAGGAGTCGAGCAAAAAGAGAGCGAGCGCCGCGAGCAATATGGGCCCGCGCAGATCCCGTGGTTCGCTCTTGCGATAAATCTCATGATTTGCGCGCGCCAGCGCCGAGAAATCGAGTGGCGCCAGCCGGTCGGCTACCGCGAGCGTATTAACCGCGAGCGGACTGTCCGCCGGGCCGTAGAAGCCCGGCGGATGCTCCGCGCTGGCGGTACCGGAAAAATCCGTCGGCACCGGCCGCGCGGTCGACGGTGGCGGACCGAAATTGCCGAAGCCGTCGAGTACCCGGTTTGGCGAAGCGACTTCATGAACGTTCTTTGTCTCGGTATTCGGCGTTTGAGCGATTGCTGTCGTGCTGGCGAGTCCGACGATGCGCTTGAGCATGTCCACGAAGATGCCGGACAACGGCAAATCCGACCAGCGAGTGTCGCCGGTGACGTGAAACAGCACGATAAGGCCTTTGCCGCGCCGCGCCGCTGTGACCAATGGCGTGCCATCGGCAAGCGTCGCCCAAGTGTTTTCAGTCAGCGCTGCATCGGGTTCGGCGAGCACCTGGCGGCTTACCGTCACGTCATTGGGAACGTTCAAACCGGCGAACGGGCTTTCGCGCGAAAATGCCGCCAGCGGCTGCGGCTTGTCCCAGCTCAGGCTGCCGCCCAAGATACGGCCGCCGCGGCGCAGCCGGACCGGCACCAGATCGTCATCGGAGGCGGCGAGCCTCGGGCCGGCGAAACGCACGAGCACACCGCCGTCTTCGATCCAGCGTGCGAGCCGATCGTGCGCGTCCCCCGCTACATTGCCGACGTCGGCGAGAATAAGCATCGGCAGGTTTTGATCGAGAAAGTGTCCGACGGCGTCGGCCGGCGATTCACCTTGCGCAAGCCGGACATCGGCGAACGGGCCGAGCGCGCGCGTGATGTAATAGCTCGACGACAACAGCGGCTGCGACGTGTCGGCGGTAGCTCCGGAGACGACGCCAACGGTCCGCCGATTGGATCGCTTGTCGAGTAATTGCACCGCGCCCGACGAGCGTTCTCCCGAGATTTCCAGACGGGCGATGTCATTGCGAATTTCCACCGGTAAATCGAAACGCGCTTCGGTGTCGCGGTCCGCCGTTGCCTTGAAAGCGAAGGGGACTTCGCCAAGCGTCAGTCCCTTAAGATCAAGTGCCCGGATGGTTCCGTCGGCCGCTCCGCCGGAAACGGCGCGCAAGACTTTTACGGTCAGCGCGCCGGCGGCGTTGTCTGCCGCGGTGAGCGCCAACGGCTCGGGGATCCCTCCGGTGACGATTGTCATCGGGTGGGCGCCTATTGTCTGAGCGAGATTCTTCACAAAGTCGGGGCCACGGCCGAGATCGACGCCGTCGGATAGCCAAACCACCTCCACGTCGTGAACGTTGGCGAAGAACCGGTTGATGGCGGGTAGCGCCTCAAGGCGATCGAGCGTGTACGGTTTGGGCGCGATCTGATGCAGGCGAACGCGAACCGAGCCCGCGGTCGCAAACGAAATGTCGCGGGTCCCTTCGGAGAGCGGAATGAGCGCCACCGGCCGGCGATCGTTTTCCGCCCGCGCCAGAATATCGTCGGCCGTGCGCAGACGCGCATCCCAGCTGCTGGCGGCCGTCCAACCGTCGTCAATCATGAGCACGATCGGCGCGGTGCTGTTGATCGCTGCCACGGGTGGATTCCACTGCGGACCGGCCGCCGCGATAATGACGAGCGCTGCGAGCGCAAGGCGCATCAGTGTGAGCCACCACGGCGCACGGGCAGGGGTTTCCTCTTTCGGCGCGATTTCCAACAGAAGCCGGGTGGGCGGGAAGTCTACGCGGCGCGGGCGCGGCGGAATAAGCCGCAGCAGCCACCACAGCACCGGCAGTGTCAGCAAACCGACGAGCACGAGAGGTTCGGCGAAGCCGAGCGCCATAGCGCCGATCATGCCGGAACCCTCGCGCCGGTCTCGGCCGGCACACGCGATTCATCGTTGCGAAAGCCCGCGCCGATCCGCGCGTGCAGCGCCAGCAACAACTCGGTCACCGGGTGATCGGTGCGATGAATAATGAAACTCCACGCGAGCCGATCGGTCTCGGCCCGGATTTGCGCACGATGCCGTCGAACGCGTTCCTGATAATCGGCACGCCAGACTTGTGCTCGGCCGGCGGTGACGCGTCCGCCGCCTTCCGGCTCGACGAACTCGATACGCCCCCAAAAAGGAAAAGTCTCTTCGGCCGGATCGACCACCTGCACGGCATGACCGCGAGCGCCGCTACCGGAAAGCTGCGTGAGGGTCTGCCGCACCTCGCTAAAATCACTCCAGAAGTCCGATAGCAGGACCACCTCGGCCAGCGGAGCGGCCGAAAAATTCGGCGGCAGGCTCGTGCGCTCGGCGCGTTCATGCACAATCGCTTGCGCCATACGATCGATGACATTGCGGCTGCCGGTCGGGCGCATCAGGCCGGGAATGCCAACCCGCTCGCCGCCCTCGACGAGGATCTCGGCCAGGGCCAGCGCAATCACCAGCGTGCGGAAAAGCTTGGTGTCTCGCCCGAGCGTCGAAGCAAACACCATTGATGGTGACCGATCAGGCCAAATCCATACCGTGTGCGCCGCTTCCCATTCCCGCTCGCGAACGTAGAGATGGTCATCGCGCGCCGAGCGCCGCCAGTCGACCCGCGATGCGGGCTCTCCCGAAACGAAACGGCGGTACTGCCAAAAGTTCTCTCCCGGACCGACACGCCGGCGGCCGTGCAAACCATGCAGCACCGTGGCGGCCACGCGCCGCGCTTCCAAGGTCAATCGCGGCATCGCCGCCGCAAGCGTACGGCCCTCGCCAGCGGCGCGTTGCACTGCCGCATAATCAAGTCCGGAGGTACGCGCTGCGTCGGTCACCATCCGCTCATCCAATGCGCGATTTCAGGCGGCCGACGACGCTATCGACGGTTTCGCCTTCCGCTCTCGCACTAAACGTCAGGGCCATGCGATGCTTGAGTACCGGGGTCGCGAGATCGAGCACGTCGTCAATTGAAGGAGCAAACCGACGATCGAGAAGCGCGCGGGCGCGCACGGCGAGCATCAGGGATTGGCTGGCGCGCGGCGACGGTCCCCACGAAATCTGTTTGGCGGCTTCGCCGCCTTCGGGACCCGGACGTGCCGAGCGGACCAGCGCAAGAATAGCTTCGACCACGGATTCGCCGACCGGGAGCCGGCGCACCAGGCGCTGGGCGGTGAGCAAGTCTTCGGCGCTCATCGCTGGCTTGGCCCGCGTCTCTTCTGCGCCTGTCGTGTCAAACACAATTCGCCGCTCGGCGGCGCGGTCAGGATAATCGACGTCGATTTCCATCAAAAAACGGTCGAGCTGGGCTTCCGGCAGCGGGTAAGTGCCTTCCTGCTCAATAGGGTTTTGCGTGGCGAGGACATGAAAGGGCCGAGGCAGATCGTGACGCGTGCCGGCGACGGTGACGTGTTGCTCCTGCATTGCTTGCAGGAGCGCCGATTGCGTGCGCGGACTGGCGCGGTTGATCTCGTCGGCCATCAGGAGCTGGGTGAAGACCGGCCCCGGGATGAAGCGAAAGCTGCGCTTTCCAGTCTGACTTTCCTCAAGCACCTCGGTGCCGAGAATGTCCGAGGGCATCAAGTCCGGCGTGAATTGAATGCGCTTCGCATCGAGCCCGAGCGCAATACCCATAGTCTCGACGAGCTTGGTCTTGGCGAGACCGGGCACGCCGACCAACAGACCATGGCCGCCGCAGAGTATGGTGATCAGCGCCTGGTCAATCACGGCGTCCTGGCCGAATATCACGTTCCCGATCGCCGCTTTGGCCGAGCGCACATGATCGGCGCTCGCTTCCGCCGCGCGCACAATCATGTCTTCCAGCTTTTCAATCCCGTCTCCGCCGACAGCGGCCATAGGCAACTCCTCTTCGCCTCGTTCCGCAGCGAATCAGATTCGCCGCTCCCGAACGATTGTAAGCGTTCGACTTTGCACCGGTATTTTGCAATGCAATAGCGGCAAAAAACGGCTGGCGCCGATTCTTACATTCACCGGGAACACAACTTACGTTTGCCGCGACGCGGCTTCGGCATGACAATCACGTTCTTGCGAGCGATGGCGGCCCGGAGTTAATTTTCATCCGGGAAGGTTCAAGGTAAACCATGGCAAAGACAGGGCATTCGGGCCTAGAGGCGATCACAGGCGCGCTAGGCCATGCGTCCGGTGGCCGCAAAGGACCGCCCCCGGTCGAGCGCTGGAATCCGCCATTCTGCGGCGATCTCGATATGCGGATCGCCTCCGATGGTACCTGGTTCTACGCCAAAACCCCGATCGGCCGCCCCGCTTTGGTCCAGCTCTTCGCCTCGGTCCTCAAGCGTGAAGGCGATAAGTACTTTCTCGTCACCCCGGCGGAGAAGTGCGGCATCCAGGTGGATGACGCCCCTTTTCTCGCCGTCGAACTCGAAATCAAAGAATCATCCGCGGGGCAGGTCCTCAACTTCCGGACGAATGTCGATGACTGGGTGCAATGCGGGCCGGAGCATGTCTTGCGCTTCGAGCCGGAAAGCGGGACGGAGGGGCTTAAGCCATACCTGCACGTGCGCCGCGATCTGTGGGCGAAAGTGACGCGCGCGCTGTTCTTCGACCTTGTCGAACTCGGTGAGGAGCGCGAGTTTGAGGGCGAGCCCATGTTTGGCGTAACGTCCATGGGCGCCTTCTTTCCCATGGCGCCGGCGGAAGAGGTGCGGAAATTTGCGTGAGCAAGCGGCATCTTCTCTTGCCGGAGCGCAGGATGATTTCTTCGAAAGGGCGCGCGCTGGGCTGACATTAGAGGTGCCACCGTCGCTCCTCGATCCGATGGCCGAAGGCGCCCGAGGCGACCTCGATCTCAATCCTTCGATGTGGGAGGCCGCAGGGGTAACCGCGACTAGACCTGCCGCTGTGCTGGTGCCGATTATCGATCGCAGCGAACCGACGGTTCTGTTTACGGTCCGCACCCAGGACCTCGCCAGTCATGCCGGGCAGGTGGCTTTCCCCGGCGGCAAAATCGACCCCGACGATGAAAGTCCGGTCGCCGCGGCCTTGCGGGAGGCAAAGGAGGAGATCGGCCTCGCTCCCAGTCTCATCGAGCCGCTCGGCTACCTCGACCTTTATTTGACCTTTTCCGGCTTTCGCATTCTGCCGACCGTGGCGCGTGTGCAGCGGGATTTTTCACTGACGCTCAATCCGCGCGAGGTCACCGAGATATTCGAAGTGCCACTCGGGTTTCTGATGACGCCAGCGAATCTTCAGCGTCGCAGTCGCGAGTGGAGAGGTATCAGCCGCGAATATTACGCCATCCCGTTCGGGGACCGTTACATCTGGGGTATAACGGCCGGTATTGTGCGAAACCTGTACGATCGCATCTACGCATGATCAGGCCCATCGCCACCGAAGTCGTCCTCTTTCTTCTACCGTTCGTCGCCTATGCAGCCTTTCTGTTAGCGACGCGTGCCGGCGTTTTTTTGCCGAAAGCATGGACGTTGCCGCGCATTGCCGGTTTGATCATTGCGTCCCTCATCTTGATGGCCGGCAGTTTTCTTGCGCTCGCGCAGTTTTCGGGAGCGCCTCCGGGGTCGACTTATGTGCCGGCGCATATCGAGGGCGGCAAGTTCGTGCCGGGGACGACGACCAAGTGAGCGGCGCTGCACAGCTCGCCAACGCCGTATGGCTGAAGGAGGGCGAAGTTGCGCGTCTTCTTTCCGTCCTCGACCGCGACGGCGAGGAAGCGCGCGTTGTCGGCGGCGCCGTTCGCAATGCTTTGTTGCGGGTGCCGATCGGCGAAATCGACGTGGCGACTACGGCGTTGCCCGAGGAAGTCACGCGGCGGGTCGAAGCGGCCGGCGGCAAGGCGGTCCCTACCGGTGTGGAGCACGGTACCGTGACTGCGATCATCGGCCATCGTCAGATCGAAGTGACGACGCTGCGCCAGGATGTCGAAACGTTCGGGCGCAAGGCGCGCGTCGTCTTTGGCCGCGACTGGCGCGCGGACGCCGAGCGCCGCGATTTTACCATCAATGCCCTCTCGGCCACGGCCGCAGGAGCGCTCTACGACTATGTCGGCGGCCTGGATGACATAGCCGCTCGCCGTGTTCGTTTCATCGGCGAGCCCCGGCAGCGGATCGAAGAAGATTATTTGCGCATCCTGCGCTTCTTCCGCTTTCACGCGAATTTTGGTGAAAGCGCGCCCGACAACGCCGCCCTGCACGCCTGCATCGCGGCGCGCGCCGGCCTTGAGACGCTTTCGCGCGAGCGCGTGCACGCCGAGCTCCTCAAACTTTTGCTGGCCCCGCGCGCAACCGCGACGCTCGCGATCATGGCCGAGTGCGGTCTACTCGGCATGATTCTCGGTGGCGTTGCCTTCCTCGCGAGTTTTGAGAATTTGGTGAAGGCCGAAGCGTCGCTTGGCGCGGAACCGGACGCCGTGCGCCGGCTCGGCGCGCTCGGAGTGCGGGTTAAGGAAGACGCCGATCGCCTGACTTCCCGATTGCGATTGTCCGTCGCCGAAGCCGAACGGCTTCTCGCGCTCGAACTCTGGTGGAGGGTGGTGCCGGACGCTGACCCGCAGCCGGCGCATGCGCTTCTTTATCAACTCGGGCCGCAATCGTTTCTCGACCGTGTGCTGGTCGCCTGGACGCGATCAGATGCGGGCGTTGCCGACAACAATTGGCGACAACTGGCGAGCCTGCCGCAGCGTTGGACCGCGCCTGATTTTCCTCTCAAAGCGGCTGATTTTGTGCGACGCGGCATTCAAGCCGGCCCGCAGCTTGGCAACGCGCTGCGCGCGGCCGAGAAAGCCTGGATCGCGGCGGATTTTCCCGCCGACCGCGCGTTTTTGAACAAAATCGCAGATGACATAGCGCGCGGAAGGGAGTTGGGTTGATTGTTCTGCACCTCTTTGCCACCATCCGCGCAGTTTAATTGAATTCGCCGGATTGGCGCTCGGTTAGCAGGATTTTTCCCGCCGGACTTCAGAAAAAGCAGGATTTTCTTGTCTACATTTAAAAGTTGACTCGCTCTATGTTGCTCAAAGTTATGTACTGATTATGCGTGCGTGAAACGCCACTTCACGCGGTCAACAGTATGGAGGGTACCCATGGCCGAAGCTAAAACTGCCGTTAATAACGGCGTCAATACCGCCGCTTTGATTGACGCGCGCGAAGCGCTCAGCAAGGCGCCGCAGGCGGCGCAATTCAAATGGCGCGCACAGTGCGAATGGAAAGAGGGAACGCACAGCCATTCCACGGTCGAAGGTTTTTACGGCCTGGGTGCGGAACAGCATCACAAGAAAACGTTCGCTTTCGATGCCGACCACCCGGAAGTGTTCGCGGCCGCGGATAAAGGCGCCACGCCCGTCGAAATCGTCCTGGTCGGGCTGGCAAGTTGCCTGACCGCCGGCATCGCCGCCGTTGCGCAGCATCGCAACATCCAACTTCGCTCGGTCACGGCGACCATTGAAGGCGACATGGACATTCAGGGCATCCTTGGTGTGGACAGCGACATCCGCAACGGCTTTGGCGGCATCAAGGTGACCTACAAGATCGACGCCGACGCCAAGAAGGATGAGATCGAGGCTCTCGTTGCGCAATCGCAGAAGCGCTCGGCGGTCTACGACATCGTCACCAATCCGACTAATGTCACCGTTGTGGTCAACTGAGTCGAATCCGTTTCCCGCTTAGCCGGATCATGCACTAAGTTGACGCGGTAGGGCATGGTCGCGCCGTAGGGGAGCGGCTTAGATTCGCACGGTCACCACAGTCATTATCGGGGCCGGACATGCCGGCCTTGCCATGAGCCGCTGTCTCGCCGAACGCTCGATCGACCATGTCGTTCTCGAGCGCGGCGAGGTTGCGAACTCTTGGCGCACCGAGCGCTGGGATTCGCTGCGCTTGCTCACGCCAAACTGGCAAAGCCGGTTGCCCGGATTTCGCTACAGCGGAAATGACCCCGACGGTTATCGGACATTGTCGGAGACCGTCGACTTCATTGCGAATTATGCGAAAGCAATCACCGCGCCGGTGCGAACGCATACGACGGTGACTTCGCTGCGTAGCACCGAGACCGGTTATCTGGTGCGCACGGACCAGGGCGATTGGTCGAGCCGGACGGTCGTCTTGGCCTCCGGTGCCTGCAACATCGCCGAAGTCCCTGCTTTAGCCCACCGCGTTCCGGCAGTGATCGCAACGCTTACCGCGCAGACCTACCGCAATCCAGACCAGCTTCCCGCCGGCGGCGTGATGGTTGTCGGCGCGTCTTCAAGCGGCACCCAGATCGCCAACGAAATACAGCGCTCGGGCCGTCCGGTAACGCTCTCGGTCGGCGAACATATTCGGGCGCCGCGGGTGTACCGCGGCAGGGATCTCGAATGGTGGATGGATGCCGCGGGCATACTCGACGAGCGATACGACCAGATCGAGGATATTACGCGCGCGCGCCGGGTTCCTTCGTTCCAGCTTGCCGGTACGCCGGATCGATCCACTCTCGATCTTAATGCATTGACCGCGACCGGCGTGAAGCTTGTCGGCCGGCTGGCCGGTATTGCCGAAGACGGCCAGGCGCAGTTTGCCGGGTCGTTGCGCAACATGTGCGCCCTTTCCGATCTCAAAATGGGCCGGTTGCTCGATCTTATCGACGAGTGGGCGCGCGGGAATGGTTTGGATGGCGAAGTCGACCCCCCGCACCGGCTGCCCGCCACGCGAGTCGACGATTCTCCGCCGCTGGGTCTCGACCTCAAGCGGGGAGACATCCAGACAATAATCTGGGCTACCGGCTACCGGCCTGATTATTCCTGGCTCGAAATACCGGTCCGCGACCGAAAAGGCATGATCGTACACGACGGCGGCGTTGTGAGCTCGCCGGGCATGTACCTTATGGGCATGCAGTTCCTGCGCCGTAGGAAATCCGCCCTCATTGATGGGGCCGGCGACGACGCCCGCGAACTGAGCGCGCATCTTGGCTCTTATCTCGACAATAGTCGGGCGGTGCGCGTCAGCGCTTGAGTGCACGGTACCGTGGGCCGGTCACGACATTCGTTCGCGCAGCGAGCGGAGCCGCCGCCGCGCCACAGGAGCGAGCGTCGCGAGCCTAGGCCGTATGAGGGCCATCACCTCGCCCGGCCGCGGTCGCTCCACCCTCATTTCGTTGCCGCGCCAAGCGAAATCGTCGCCGCTTAGCGCTTTGACGAACAGTACCGGCAATAAAAGATCGCGCAACAAGCACGCGAGTGGATAGCGAAGCGACAGGTGCCAGCTTGCCATTGATGCGAGAAGCATTTCGCCGCCATACCAAAGGATCCCGAGCGAGATGACGCTTGGTACCCGCGGCAGACCGAGGGTCGGCGCGATCGCTGCAAGCAAGACGAGCGGAAGCAGGCCGCCCGAAAGCGCTTCCGCCAGGAAGCAGCCGAAGAAACTGGCGCGGCGCAGCCGCGCCCACCGCAACTGCCGATTCCACACCTCAGACACACTCCTACGGCCGAGCGGCTGCGGGAACGGCTGGGCCGCAAGCCGGACCTTGCGGCCGGCGGCGCGCACGATTTTGGTCGCGGCGGCATCTTCCGCCACTTCCTTTGCGAGAGCCTCAATGCCGCCGGCGCGTTCCAGGTCGGTGCGCCGCCAAAGCATGGTCTTACCCTGCGCGAATCCGAAACCGGCCATATCGGCGAGGTACTGCCAGCGCGCTTGATAAGTGTTGAGGAATGCGCACTCGACCTCGGCCCAAATTCCTAGCGGCCGAGAGCCAATCGGTGGCGAAGCGACGAGGCCGGTATCGGGACGCCAGCTTGCGAATAGCAGATGCAGATAGTCGGGCGGCATCAGTACATTTGCGTCGGCAAGCACGATCCATTCGTGTTGGGCGGCTCTCCACCCCTTAAGCACATTATTAAGTTTCGGATTGTTGCTCACCGTCTCGTCGCCGATGAGTAATCGCGCGCTGGCGGTGGGATACTCTGCCATGAGCGCGCGGACCAACGGTACTACGGGATCGTTTGCCGAAGCGACACAAAACAGAATTTCGCAGTTTGCGTCATCGAGCGTGAATGTCGAACGCAACGTTTCGGCGACGTGATTGTCTATTCCGCATAGCGGGCGCACCAGGCTGACCGATGGCAACGCTTGCGCCTGAAAAGAACGGTGCGGCGCGGGCCGGCGCAGGCGAAGCGCGGCGACCGCGATGCTGACGACGTGGATGATGGTGACTGCGAGGCAGAGCGACGTTACGGCGAGAATCGGCGCTGTCATCAGCATTGGCCTAGCGCAGGGTCGCGACAGCGTTATGACTCGCAGCGACCTGAGCGCGCATCAGACGCGTTAACCGATGTTAACGTCTGCTGTCATGCCGCTGCAATGGAATCTACTTATAGGCATCGTCCATGTCGTATGGACGAGAGATCAAACATCGTGACACTTGAGCACGGCACGCGTCTGTTCCGTACTCTGTTCATATCTGATGTTCATCTCGGCGCACGCGGCTGCCAAGCCGAACGCCTCCTCGACTTCCTGCGCTGGCATGAGGCGGACACGATTTATCTGGTCGGCGATATCGTCGACGGCTGGCAATTGAAATCGGGCTGGTACTGGCCACAGCCGCACAATGACGTGGTGCAAAAGCTTCTGCGCAAAGCGCGCAAGGGTGCGCGGCTGATCTACCTGCCCGGCAATCATGACGAGTTTCTGCGCGATTATTACGGCACTCATTTCGGCGGCATCGAAGTGGTGGAAACGGCGACGCACGAAGCCGCCGATGGCCGGCGTTATCTCGTGGTCCACGGTGACGTCTTCGACCTCGTCGTCAAGCACGCGCGCTGGCTAGCGCTGCTCGGCGATACCGCCTACGACCTCGCCATTCTAGTCAACCGATATTTCAACCAAATCCGCCGCAAGCTCGGTTTCTCATATTGGTCGCTGTCGCAATGGGCGAAACATCAGGTCAAGAACGCGGTGAACTATATCGGCGCGTTCGAAGAGACGCTGGCCGCCGAAGCCCAGCGCCGCGATGTTGACGGCGTCATTTGCGGCCACATCCACCACGCCGTCATCCACGACAAGTTCGGCATCCGCTACATGAATTGTGGGGACTGGGTGGAGAGCTGCACGGCGCTGGCCGAACACACCGACGGCCGGTTTGAAATCATTTCCTGGTTCGACACCGGCAATACGGAGCCGGTACCAGGGATGGAGGCCGTCAGCGAAGACGAGGAGCAGGGGATCGCCGCGTAATCTCGATCCCCGGTTTCTTTGCAATCCGCACTTGAGGCGGCCGAAAGCGCGATCATACTAGCGTGGCGGTTCAGAAGTCCGCATCGTTCTAGCCGTGAAAGCCACACTAGAACGATAATTTGCTAGTGTCCTTTCGATTCCGAAGTTCGCAAACGAGAGTGCCGCATAATTATACGAACTTCGGAATCGGGACGCTGGCTTTGCATGAAACTGTCCGTTCGTATTGAGCGCTGGCCGTTAGCCGGCGCCTTCACCATCAGCCGCGGCAGCAAGACCGAAGCCGTCGTGATTGTCGCCGAACTCGACGATGGCGTTCACCGCGGCCGCGGCGAAGCCGTTCCCTACGCACGTTACGGCGAAGTTCCGGAGCGTGTGCTCGACACCATTGAAGCCTTGCGTCCCGCGGTCGAGCGCGATCTTGATCGCGTAGCGCTGCAGACGGCTCTACCGGCCGGCGCGGCGCGCAATGCGCTCGATTGTGCGTATTGGGACCTCGCCGCCAAGCAATCGGGCCGCCGCGTCTACGAATTGGCAGGTCTCGGCGCGCCGGGGCCGGCCAACACCGCCTATACAATCTCGCTCGGCTCCGTTGCGGAAATGGCTGCCGCGGCCGAACGCTCAGCGTGGCGACCGTTGCTCAAAGTCAAGCTTGGCGGCGAAGACGACGCTCAACGCGTTGCCGCGGTACGCCGCGCCGCGCCGCGAGCGGAACTGATTGTTGACGTCAACGAGTGCTGGTCCGCGGACAATCTCGCGGCTAATTTTGCTGCCTGCGCCGATGCCGGTGTGACGCTGATCGAGCAGCCATTGCCGCAAGGCGCCGACGAGCTGCTGAGAAATTGCGAAAAGCCGATGCCAATTTGTGCCGACGAGAGCGTCCACGATTGCGCAACTCTGGCCTCACTCGCGGGCAAGTATGACGCCGTGAATATCAAGCTCGATAAGACCGGGGGGTTGACCGAAGCGTTGGCGCTTGCCGCCGAAGCTGAACGCTGCGGCTTCCTGATCATGGTCGGCTGCATGGTTGCGACGTCGCTGGCGATGGCGCCGGCGATGCTGCTCACTCAGCGGGCACGCTTCGTCGACCTCGACGGCCCGCTTTTACTGGCGTCGGATCGCGCCGAAGGGCTTCGCTACGAAGGAAGCCTGGTCTATCCCCCGGCGGCGGCGCTTTGGGGGTGAGTGCAGTGGATTGCGGCTACCGCGGTTGTGGTGTTCAATCGTTCCACTGGAGTCGCAATGGCGAAAAATCCCCGGCCTCCGGAAGCATCTCGCGAGCCGCCGCGTGACCCGCAATACGACGCTATTTATGCCGAGATCGTCTCCACTCATCACGGCCGGCGCTTTCTTGCGGAATATGCCCGACGACACGACTGCACTGCGCCGCAGAGCCTCGTCGGCACGATCGCGCGCATCGAGGCGTCGTTCCGCGATCTTCCGCCAACGCAAGCGCCCGCCTCACTGATTCGCAGCCTGCTCGATCTGGCGGAGGCGATTGAGCGGCTGGAGGCGGCGGTCGCGACGCGGCCGATCGCCGAGGGCCCGCGCGAGACGGAGGCACTCTTGTATGTTGCACTGGACTCCGCCACGCGCGAAATCAATGCCGTTATCGAGGGCAATAATGCATCGACAGTGCGCAGCCTGCGCGGGGTGGCCCTGCTGCGCGACGTCAGACGCCGCGTCGGTCACATGGTTGCGCTTTTGATGGCGATCGTAACGCCCGAGCTCGTATCGGCGACCGAAGACACCGATCCGCCCGACGTGCAGATCAAAGCAAAATCCGAACGCCAGCCGTCTCAAAGCCTGGCAAAGCGCGATGCACTCACGCCGCTCTCGGCGTTGAGCGAAGAAGAACTGGTCGCGCTGTTCAGCTAGCGCGCTTTTGCATTCGCATCTTCTCCGATTCGCGCGCTCGGCGCCAATCGGATTTCTGCGCATGTCGTTTTTATTAATTCTTTGTTAAGCACGTATGTCATCCCATAAGTCGATTCGGCAACCGGCACGGAAGTTGCTTTTTGATGAGGTGATGCGGCTCAACAACTGAAGACCAGGCGGTGTTGTCTCCAAGTCAGCTGGACCCTTTGTTGTTGGTCCGCATGCGAAGAACTTGTGGAGGCCATAATGCACAGATTCACCGGTCCCTTGGTGGCGGTCGTAGTGTTGTGCATGAGTCAGTTCGCGCCCGGTAGCGTTTCTGCGCGTGACGACGGACGCTACGCCAACGAACCCTTGCACGCCTGGTTCGATCAACTGGCGAGCGGGAAAGGCTTATGTTGCTCTTTCGCCGACGGCGTGAAAGTCGAGGATGTCGATTGGGATACGAAGGACGGCCGCTATCGCGTCCGTCTGCAAGGCGAATGGATCATCGTCCCCGAAGCGGCGTTGGTGATCGAGCCGAACCGCTTCGGTCCGGCGGTAGTGTGGCCCTATCTCGACGTGGAGGGGACGACGCAAATCCGTTGTTTCCTGCCCGGCGCTGGCGCCTAAGCTCAAGCGACCAGACGGGAGAATACCTCCGGGTCGACGTTGCCACCGGAGAGAACCGCCACGGCGACTTTGCCGACGACGTTGACCTTTCCGGTCATAACCGCGGCCAGCGCCACGGCGCCTCCGGGTTCGACCACGAGCTTGAGCTCGGCAAACGCAAAGGCGACGGCGGCCGCAACCTCGTCATCGCTGACCGCCACCCCCGCTCCGACCAGCGATTGGTTGATGGCGAATGTCAGCTTGCCGGGCGTGCGCGCCATCAGCGCGTCGCAGATGGTGCCGCTGAGTTCGGCATTCTGCTCGCGGCGACCGCTGCGGAATGAGCGGGCGTGATCGTCGAAGCCCTGCGGCTCGGCGGTGTAGAGCGCGGCATCGGGAACGCGCGCGCGAACGGCAAGCGCTATGCCGGCGGTCAGCCCGCCACCGGATGCGGTCACAACGACGACGTCGGGCGTGAGCCCGAGATGGTGTAAATCATCGACGATTTCGCGACCGGCGGTGCCTTGGCCGGCAATGATCAGGGCGTCATCATAAGGCGGCACCAGGATTGCGCCGCGTCGCGACGCAATATCGCTTGCGATCGCTTCGCGGTCTTCGCGGGCGCGGTCATACAAAACGAGCTCTGCGCCCAGCGCCTCCGTGCGCTCGCGTTTTGCGCGCGGCGCATCGCGCGGCATCACGATCACACACGGCATGCCAAGGAGCTGCGCCGCCGCCGCTACCCCCTGGGCATGGTTGCCGGATGAGAACGCTACGACGCCGCCGGCGCGTTGGTCCGGCGGGATGGCGGCGAGCCTGTTATACGCGCCGCGGAACTTGAACGAGCCGGTGCGCTGCAAGGTCTCGGCTTTGAGAAACACGCGTCCGCCGGTCAAGGCGTCGAGCGCTGCGGAAGTGAGCAGGGGCGTGTGGAAGGCGACGCCGGCGAGGCGGCGGGCGGCTTCGTCGACATCCGCCGCGGTCGGCAAGGAAGCAGGGCCATCCATACGCTAACGGTAGCGCCGCTGTCGCGCCGTAAGCAAGCCCACTTGCCGAGGGTTTAAGGCTAGCGAGCGGTCGGGCGTCTGCGACGACGAACCCCGCCTTCGCGACGCCCTCGACGGAGATCGCCTTATTGATCGAACCTACCGGCGGCGTGGGCGAGCATGGTGTAGACCTTGCCTGTATCGGATGTGAGGTAGGTCCGCGCCACCGCGCCCCCTCGTTCGCCGCGCGAGACGTCTTCGAGCAGCCGCTCGAATTCCTGGATATATTGTTCCACGGTCTGCCGGAACTCGGCATCGCCGCGATATTTGCGGCGGATCTCGTCGAACGCGCGCTGCCCTTGCGGGGTGTAAAGGCGCCGATTGAATAGGCCTCGCTCTCCTCGCTTATAGCGCTCCCACAATTCGGCAGCAGCGCCGTTATCGATCATACTTGCTACGTCGACGGCGAGCGTCTCCAGCGGGTCGACTTGTTGCGGTCGCTCGTCGCCGCGTGGAACCTCGCGCGCGGCCGGCGGAGGTGCGATCGGCGGACTTTCTTCACGTGAAGCCCGCGTCAGAAGATCGCTCAGCCAGCCGCCACTGCGGGTGCCGCCGCCGTTTTGCTGCGCGCCCGGTGCGGAAGGGCGGGCCGGTGCGCCGGTAATGTCGCCGCGGATTGCGGTCTGCGCCGCCGAGGTTATGTCGCCGCGGGACGTCCGTGCCGCCGGACGGGCCGCCGCGCCGGTGTAAGCGGGCTCGGGTTCGCGCCTCGAGGGTTCAGAACGCGTCGGCTCGGCAGTGTCGAGCGAGCGGCCGTGCCGCGCAACGATGCGGTTAAGCTCGGCCAAGGCTTCGATCTGGTCAACGATCACGCGGCGCATTTGCGCGGCGCTCTCGGCGGTTTCTTGCGGCAGCTCGAAGATGCCGCGACGCAGCTCCGCCCGGGTGGCCTCGAGTTCCTGCTGCATCTCCGCGGCCATTTGCTTGAGGCCTTGCATGATTTCGGTGAAGCGCTGGGCGGATTGGTTGAACAGGGTGTTCGCTTGCGAGCTCGCTTCCTCGTAAACGGAGCTCATCGTCTCGCTGGTGCGTCTGCGCTCTTCCTCCGACGTGTTGCGCACCACCTCGAATTGCTGCTCGATGGTCCGCACGCTGTCATTGCTGGTTTGCGCAATGACTCCGGCGATTTCGCTGGCCCGGCTCGCGGCCGTGTCAAGCGACTCGTCAAGTACGGTGGAGAAGCGCTGCAGCCGCTGTCCGAAATCGTCGGCGCGCGAGTCGAGTGCAGTTACCAGCGTCTCGATGCTGGTGCGGCGCGCCGACACCGATTCCTCGGCGCGGCGATTACTCTTGTCGAGCAACTCCACCGCTTCCGCGAGCGACCGGCCGTGTTGGTTGAATTGGCCGGCGAGTTCGGTAAGTTCGCGCAATGCCTTACCGGTCACGGCGTTGAAGGCGCCGGCGTGCCGTTCCATCATGCTGGTGGAAGCGTCGCTCTTGCTGTTAAGATCGTTCATGGCGGCGACGAACTCGGAGACGCGCGTCACCATCGTGCGCTCGAGCGAGCTCATATTTTCATGGGCGCCGCTGAGCACCTCCTGCAGCAGAATATTTGCTTCGCGCAGCCGCTCGAACAAGCCGGTGGTATCGGAACGCAACATGCCCTGGGTCTCGAGCATGTCGGCCAAAGTGGCCGAGGCTGACTGCTTGGATTGCTCGATCGCCGACTTGGTCGAGCTATGCAGGTCTTCGAGCGTGCGCGTGACCGTGGTTCGCGCGGTTTCGCTCACGGTCTGAGCGCCTTCCTGCAATTGTCCAAGCGTCCGGGTCATGGCGACGGTCGCCGTTTCACTGGCTTCGTTGATGAGCCGGGCGATCTCCTCGCTGTTATCCATCATCGTTTGGGTGAAGACGAAGCTCTTCGCCTCGATCGATTTCACCGCCTGATCGGTGATGCGGCTGACCTCGCCGGCAAAGGCCTCGCCTTTGCCGGACAACGCCGCCAGCAGGCCGTTCGATTTTTCGTCGAGGATGCGCGACATTTCGCCGACGTGCCGCGAAACGGTGGCGGTGAACTCTTCCGCCCTGCCGGTAACGTTGCGCGCAACGTCGGCACTTATGCCGGTAAGCGTGCGCTCGGCCTCCGCCGCGCTGCGACCGATCGATTCGGTGGTCTGGCTTGAGGCGCGGGAAACGTTTGAACTTATAGCGGTGAGGGCGCGCTCCGCCTCGGTGGCACTGCGACCGATGGCTTCGGTAGTGGCCGCGGAGGTTCGAGATATGAGCTGTGTCGCGGTCGACGTTGTCGCGCCGATCGAATCATTAGCCGCCGTGGCACTCTGATTGATGGTGTTGCTCAGCGCGCCGGCGCTGCGGTTGAGCGAAACGGTCGCTTCGGCGGCGCTGCGATTGAGCGCCTCGGTGGCCGCCGCGCTTGCGGCCGCGCTTTTGGTCAATGCATCGACGGTCTTGGTGGCGAGCTCGCCCAGCGCGGCCTCGGCGTTTCCGGCATTGGTTTTGATCGCGGTCGACAGCTCTTCCATCCGGGAATTAAGGAGATCCGCCGCAGCCCGGCTGCGCACGTCGATTTCCTGGGTCACCGCCTGCGCGCGCCCGACCAGCAGCTGTTCCAAGTGGGCGATGCGGCTGTCCAACGTGTTGGCCACCCGGAGCGCTTGCGTTCCCAACGTCTTGTCGATGTCGGCGGCACGTTCGCTGATGGCGCTGGTCAGCTGTGCGCCGCGCGTGTCGATGACGTTCGTCACCTCGTTAGCGCGCTCGCTTATCGCCGCTGTCAGCTTCTCCCCGCGCGCGTCAATGACCCCGGTAACGTCCGCGATGCGCTTGTCGACCGCGGTAACAACTTCGCGGCCGCCGTCGGTCAGCGTCTTGGCGATGTCGAGGACGCGGGCGGACAGAGCCTCGTTCAGAGTAGCGGTGCGCTGATCGAGGGTTTGCTGGAACTGGCCCAGCCGGTCATCAAGCCCGGCAGCGATTTCGGTCGCCTTCGCCGTGACCCGGTTATCGAAGCTGTCGACGTAGCTGCGCATCGACTCCGAGACGTCTTGCGTACGCGCGCCGAGCCGCTCGACCAGTTCCGAGCCGTAAGTCTTCACCGTTCGATCGAATTCGGCGAGATGCCGGGTGATCAGGTTGCCGAGCGTCGAAGAATCGCGAGTGATCTTCTCGCCGAGTTCGGAACCGGAATGGTTCAGCATTTGCTCGAACGCGGTCAGCCGCGTCGACAACAATTCCCGCAGTTGGTCGCTGTGGGTGGTGACGACGTTGGCCACGTGCTCCGCGCTTTCTTGCAACGTATCGGTAATGGCGGCGCTGCGCGAATTCAGCGATTCGGAGACGCTCGCGGCGCTCGTCCGCAGCGCCTCGGTCACCTCGGTGCCGCGCGAAATGAGTTCGTTGGCGAGACGATTGCCGGAGTCCTCGAGCCGCTGCGCCACTTCGTTGGTGCGCTGATTGAGATCGATGATCAATGAATCGCCGGACGCCCTCAGCGTCGAGTTGACCGCGTCGGCGCTGGTGGCGATTGTGTCGGCAAGCTGGCTCGAAGTGTTGACGATGGTATCGGTGAGCTCCTGCGAGCGTCCGACCATCATGTCGACGATGGCGAGCGATTTTTCCGAGAAGCCGTCGGTGACCTGATCGAGCCGCGAAGTCATCATGTCTTCGAGGCCGCGCGCGATCTGCGCGAATTCTTCGCCGACGTGGTCGGTCTTGAAGTTGAGCCCGGCGGTAAGTTGGTCGGCCGCCGCAGTGATGGCGGTAGCGGTGTCCTCGCTTGCGGTCTCCAGGCGGACCAGCAGATCTTCGCCGCGCTCGCTCAGCTGCTGGATCATATTGTCGCCGATCTGGCCGAGCGCGACGGTGATGTGCTCGCCCTTCTCGGCCAATGACTGCGTAATGCGCTCAGCCGCGGCGTTGACCTGCTGGCCGACAAGATCGCTGATGGTGGAGAGGTCCTGCGTTAGGTCGATATGCACATTGCTGACCGCCGAACGCACCTGTTCGGCTTGTCCGACCAGCGTGTCGCGCTGGTTGGCGAGCTCTTGCAGCAAGCCGCGGATACGGACCTCGTTATCGCTGTAAGTGCGCTCAAGCGCGGCAACCTCATTATGAACCAGCGCCTCGAGCTCGCTGGCGCGCGCGAGCGCGCGCTCGACGCCATCGCCCATGGCCGCCACCTCGCGGCGGACCGCCTGTCCGACGGTCACGACGGAATCACGCGCTATTCCTTCGGGCTCGCCAAGCTTCAAGGCCACTTTCGCCATGGATTGCGCGATGACGCGCAATTCCTGCGCGCGCCACGCCATATGGGCGACGCCGAAAAAGAAGATAATCGGCAACAGCGCCGCGGCGCCTAGCGCGACGAACAGCGCCGTCGGCGAGTGACCGGGAGCGAGCGTGCTGCTCAGGTCCGACAAATAGAACCACCCCAACGCGGCGCATCCGATCAGCCAGGCCGCGGAAAACAGCGAGGCGACGACAAATGAGGTGCGGGCCGGGCGCTGCTGCAGAAGCTGAAGCACTTGGCCAATCGACTGTTGGTCGTCGTTGGCGGGGAAGGCGTTGGGGTTGCTGCTGCGGGCGCCGATTTCCTCCGCGTCGAGCACCTTTTTGCCGAGAGGAGAAGGAGTCGATTTGTCCCACCGGTCAGCGTCGCCGCCGGTAGCGCTGGCGGTATCGCCGCGCTTTCCCGGTCCGGCCTCGTCGTCGCGAACCTTGAGCGCTTCCTGAATCGCAGACAGCGCTGCTTCGGTCGGATCCGCTACCTTCTTGGTGGTATTGGCCATGTGGGTCGTCGCCTCGCATGTTACGCCTCAGCACTTCGGCCCAAGCAAAGCCTAGGCCGCGCCAAGGCGCGTAATCGTCTAAATCCTCATCGGCCACACACTTGGGCGGCCCGCCCTCACGTCATGCTGCCGTAGCGCATCCTATCGGTCTGGCGCATCAAAAGAAACCCGAATGGTAACCACCTTTTAATCATCGTTAACGATTTGGTTACCATGATTGAATTGCCCTTTCGCATCAGCCGGAAAGGTCATTTTCCGGCCAACAATAAGGCCCCGTCTGGGGGCGCCCGGCGGAGGCCGTGCCGATGCCGCCATAGGCGCAGGCTGTCGCGCCCACACAGACGCGCCTGGTCGAGGGGTCGTTTCGCCAAAGGGAGTAAGAAGTTACTCACCATCGCAGCGAACCGAGGCGTCTCGATCGCGGTCCCGGCAGCCCGGATTTACCCGGCTTTCGGAACTACAAGAGGAAGATACCGCCACCCACGAAAAAACCAAAGCAGGCGGGAGAGGATGTCATGACAAAGCACGGGAGGGCGGCTGACGACGTCCTTGATGAGTGCCACCTGAGACGGATGACGCTAGGCGATCAAAGCCTTGAACGAGAGGTTTTGCAGGTTTTCGCCCGCCAAATCACGCTGATGCTAAAGCGAATCGCGTGCGCCGAGGCCACTCACGCGGCCGCGGCGGCGCACACGCTCAAAGGCTCCGCGCGAGGGCTGGGCGCCTGGCGCGTAGCCGAGGCGGCCGAACAATTGGAGCAGGCCGCTACTGGTCTTGGTAATTTGAGCGAGGCCATCGCCGAGCTTGAGATCGCTTCCAATGAAGTGCGCAGCGCCATCGAAGCGCGTCTAAAGGGCGGGGCTACCGAAACCCTCGCGCTCTACGGTCACGCCAGCTTCTATCCCGCCGCGTAAAGGGTTGCAGCTGGCGCGGCGCTGCGGGAGCAGATAGAAGATCCGGGCGGGTCCCTATCGTCGCTTCTTCGCAGTCTTGGCCGGCATCCTCTGCAACCTTATGGTCAAAATCACTTTTATCGACGCGACAGGCGTTGCTCGAACGGCCGATGGCGAGGTTGGGTCGACCGTCATGGAGACCGCGATCAACCACGCGATCCCGGGAATCGAGGCCGAATGCGGCGGCGCATGCGCGTGTTCGACCTGCCACGTTTATATTGATCCCGCTTGGCAGGAAAAGGTTGGGGAACCGTCGCCGATGGAAACGGATATGCTCGATTTCGCTTACGGCGTTCAGCCTAATTCGCGGCTGTCGTGCCAGATCAAGGTGAGCGAAGAGCTCGATGGCCTCGTGGTGCGCACCCCAGAACGGCAGGCTTAGCCGGTAAGAATCCGAAACCGCCGAATACAACCCGGCCATTGATGTTCGGAACAATCGGGGTTTGTTGGCACTTCCCCCGGACCGCCGAGCGGGCTAGACACACGCCAACTGTGCGGACTTTGTCCGCCGGCTTAAATCTCCACCACATAACGAGCGATCGCGGATTTCAAATGAGTGAGACTATCAAAACGGACGTAGTGATCATCGGTGCGGGTCCGATCGGACTATTTGCGGTGTTCGAGCTCGGACTGCTCGACATGAAAACGCATTTGATCGACATTCTCGACAAGATCGGCGGACAGTGCGCCGAACTCTATCCGGAAAAGCCGATTTACGACATTCCCGGCATTCCCTTTACCAGCGCGCAAGGGCTTGTTGATGCGCTGCTGCAGCAAATCAAACCGTTCAACGCGCAATTTCATTTGAACGAGATGGTCGAGAAGGTCGAAAAGATCGGCGATCCGCTGTTTCGCATTACGACCGACCAGGGCAAGACGTTCGAAAGCAAGGTCGTGGTGATCGCCGCCGGCGGCGGCTCGTTCCAGCCGAAGCGGCCGCCGATTCCCGGCGTGGAACCGTACGAAGGCACATCGATTTTCTATTCAGTGCGCAAAATGGAGGCGTTTCGCGGCAAGCGCCTGCTCATTGTCGGCGGCGGTGACAGCGCGCTCGACTGGACGCTCAATCTTGCGCCGATCGCCGAGCACTTGACGCTGTTGCACCGGCGCACCGAGTTTCGCGCCGCCCCCGACAGCGTCAACAAGATGATGTCGCTGGTCGGCGAGGGCAAAATCGATTTCTTGCTTGGCCAGGTGACAGCGTTGCACGGGGACAACGGTCAACTCAACAAGGCGACGATCAAGACCAACGACGGGTCCGTCATGGAGCTAGCCTGCGAGGCGCTGTTGCCATTCTTCGGCTTGACCATGAAGCTGGGTCCGGTCGCCAATTGGGGTTTCGAACTCAGGAATAACGAACTCATTCCGGTTGAGACGGCGGCCTTTGAGACATCGACGCCGGGTATTTTCGCGATTGGCGATATCAACTGGTATCCCGGCAAGCTCAAACTGATTCTATCCGGGTTCCACGAGGCCGCACTGATGGCGCAGAAAGCGCATCATTATTGCCATCCGGACAAGCGGTTGGTGTTTCAGTACACCACATCGTCCACGAGCTTGCAGAAGAAGCTTGGCGTTGCGCCAGAGCCGAAGGCGAAGCAACCCGCCTAGGCCTCAGACGTTATCCCGCCGGGATGCGAGGACAGCCTAGAGGCGGTAATGCGCGACGCGTCGATTGCGACCACATGCTGCGTTACCGGCGGCGGGCCGGCTGGAATGATGCTGGGCTTTCTTCTCGCCCGCGCCGGCGTTGACGTCGTGGTTTTAGAGAAGCACGCCAATTTTTTCCGCGATTTTCGCGGCGACACCATACATCCCTCGACGCTCGAGTTGATGTATGAGCTCGGTTTGCTCGACGGGTTCCTCAAAGTACCGCATCAGAAACTCGAGCGGCTCGCCATTCAGGTCGGTGACACGCGCCTGCAGATGCTCGATCTGACCCATCTGCCGACGCACTGCAAATATATCGCGCTGATGCCGCAATGGGATTTTTTGAATTTCCTCGCCGAATGCGGCAAACGCTACAAAACTTTCCATGTGCGAATGGAGACCGAGGCGACCGATCTCATCGAGGAAAACGGTCGCGTGGTCGGTGTTCGCGCCAGCGACGCCGGTGGCGAATTGGCAATCCGCGCCGACCTGGTCGTCGCCGCCGACGGGCGGCACTCGACGCTTCGCGCGCGCGCCGGGCTGCGAGGTGACGATTATGGCTCGCCTATGGATGTTCTTTGGTTCCGGCTCACCCGCCGGCAAACCGACGAGCCGGAAATGTTCGGCCATATTGAGATGGGCGCGATGCTGGTCATGATCGACCGCCGCGATTACTGGCAGTGCGCGTTTGTCATTCCCAAAGGCGGAATGGATCGGGTCAAAGCAGGGGGACTGGACGCATTTCGTGGGCGCGTCGTGAAAATGTCGCCGTATCTTGCGGACCGCATAAACGAGCTGAAGAGCTGGGACGACATCAAGCTTCTCAGCGTTGCCGTCGATCGGCTGCGACAGTGGTGGCGGCCGGGCCTTCTCTGCATCGGTGATGCTGCGCACGCCATGTCGCCGATCGGCGGCGTTGGCGTCAATCTTGCCGTCCAGGACGCCGTCGCTGCGGCAAACCGGCTTGCGGCGCCGCTGAAAACCCGGACGCTGCGCGACAACGACCTGCAGGCGGTTCAAGACCGACGCACGCTGCCGGTGCGTCTTACCCAAAAGCTGCAGCTCATCATGCAAAACCGGATTATCGGTCCGGCGCTGTCGGGCGCGCACCCGAAGCCGCCGCTCTTGTTTAAGCTGTTTGACGCGATCCCGGTTTTGCGCCGGATTCCCGCCCGCGTTCTCGGCCTCGGCTTCAGGCCAGAGCACATCCACACGCCGGACGTACTGTCGGCGCCCTAAACAACGGCAAGGCTGCGCCACGCCGGGCATTCGTCCGGGCCTTGAATGGCTGGGGCCGTCACTCCATTTGCGAACGAACAATTTCGAAAACCGGAATTGCACCGGGGACAGACGCTATGACCACGATCGAGGAGCAGAAACCGCAGAGCCGCCCGTTTGAGGCCGATGTCGCCAAGCTTTTGCAGCTGATGGTTCACTCGGTCTATTCCGAGAAATCGGTCTTTCTTCGCGAACTGATTGCCAATGCCGCCGACGCTTGCGAGCGGTTGCGTTATGAGGCGATCGCCGCACCGGCGCTTCTCGGCGACGATCCGAAGCCGCGCGTCACCATCTCGCTCGACGCCGACAAGCGGCAGTTGACGGTCGAGGACAACGGCATCGGCATGGGCGGCGAAGAGATGGCGGAGGCGCTGGGCACGATCGCCCGTTCCGGCACCAAGGCTTTTCTGGACCGCATCGAGACGGCGCAGAGCGAGGAGGACACGGCGCTCATCGGCCGTTTCGGCGTCGGCTTTTACTCGGCCTTCATGGTGGCGGAACGCGTCGAGGTGATCTCTCGCCGGGCCGGCACCGATTTGGCCCATCTTTGGTCCTCGGACGGCAAAGGAAGTTTCTCCGTAGTCGCCGCCGATCCGACCGCAATCGAAGCGCCGCAACGCGGCACGCGCGTGGTGCTGCATCTCCTGGAAGAGGCCAAGGAGTATACCGAGCGAGGGACGATCGAGCGGCTTGTTCACGCGCAGTCGGGCCACGTGCCGGTGCCGATTATGATTGTCGAAAAGCCGGGCGCGGCGCCGGCGGAAATCACCGACGGAGCGGCACTTTGGGCGAAGCCTAAAGCTTCGATCATCGCCGCCGATTACACCGATTTTTATCGCAGCATCTCCGGTCAATTCGACGAGCCGGCGCTGACCATTCATTTCCACGCCGAAGGGCGGCACGATTACACCTCGTTGTTCTTTGTTCCGGGTTCGCGGCCGTTTGACTTGTTCGATCCCGACCGCAAGGGGCGAGTGAAGCTTTACGTCAAGCGCGTATTCATTACCGACGAAGCCGATATCTTGCCGCGCTACCTGCGTTTCGTTCGCGGCTTGGTGGACAGCGCGGACCTGCCGCTCAATGTGTCGCGTGAAAAAATTCAGGAAAGTCCGCTGCTCGCCGCGATCAGAAAAGGCGCAACCAGCCGCGTGCTCAGCGAATTGGAGCGGGTTGCGGAGAAGGAGCCGGAAAACTTCACTAAGATCTGGGACACGTTCGGCGCGGTGCTAAAGGAAGGACTCTACGAAGATTTCGAGCGCCGCGACACGCTGTTGGCGCTGGCACGGTTCAAGACGACCGGCGCAGATGGGTGGCGCAGCCTCAAGGATTATGTCGGCGCGCTCAAATCCAACCAAACGGCAATCTACTACGTCGCCGGCGACGACATCGAGCGGCTGAAGTCTTCGCCGCATTTGGAAGGTTTCCGCTCGCGCGGCATCGAGGTGCTGCTGTTGCCCGATCCGGTCGATACGTTCTGGGTGATGTCGCCGTCCGGGTATGACGGCAAGCCGTTCAAATCGGTGACCCAGGGCGCGGCGGATTTGGCGCTCATTCCGCTCGTCGACGCCAAGAAGCAGGCGGCGACGGAATTGCAGGATGCGGTCAAAACGTTTTTGGTGTTCGTGAAAAATACGCTCGGCGATGCGGTGGACGAGGTGCGCGCCTCGGAGCGGCTTACCGACAGCGCGGTTTGCCTGGTTGCGTCGGACAAGGGTCCCGATCGGGCGCTGGAAAAGCTGCTCGCCGGCGCGGGGCGGCTCGATGCCGCGTCCAGGCCGATCTTGGAAGTCAATCCGCGGCATGATCTGGTTATGGCGCTCGCGGCGCTCGGCGAAGACCGGCGAACCTTGAAAGAGGACGCGGCGCACCTTTTGCTCGACGAGGCGCGCGTGCTCGAAGGCGACCGGCCGGCGGACCCGAAACTGTTTTCCGAGCGGCTGGCGCGCGTGCTCGCGGGTTCTGCGGGGAAGCGCGACTAGAGCGCGATGACTTCTCTTCGAATCGTCATCCCGCTCTAGCTTGTTGATGGAGCATGATCTTTTCCGAAAACCGGTGTCCACTTTTCGAGATCATGCTCTAATGAAAATCGCGGCTTTTGAGGAGCTTCGTATCCAGCGGATGCGCGCTCGGCAGCGGGCTCGGAAATAGTTTTCCGTTGTCCGGGGGCGCGTCCCGCGGCAGCGGGCCTCCGGAAAATTTCGGCGAGAACAGATCGGCGCCTTCGTGTAGCCGATCTTCCCGTAACATTGGCAGCTCGGCGGAAAGGTCGATGAACCTTTCGGCGACGATGTGGATGACAAGGCCGGCGCGTTGCAGGCGGCCGCGCACGGCGAGAAAACGCGCCGTCATCACGGTACGGCGATTCTTTGCGAAGGCTTTCGGCCAGACGATGATATTGGCGATGTCGGTCTCGTCCTCGAGCGTCATGAAGATGACGCCTTTTGCCGTGCCCGGGCGCTGCCGCACCAGAACAAGGCCGGCGACAGTCACCAGGGACTCCTGGCGCAAATCCTCGCCGCGCAGCTTGGCATTTTCGATGACGCCTAGCTTGGCAAGCCGCTCGCGGAAGAAGCGCACCGGATGCTCCTTCAGCGACAGGCCGGTCGCCACATAATCCTCCACGACGTGCTCGGAAAGCGGCATTGGCGGGAGCGCGACTTGAGGTTCCGGGAAAAGTTCGTCGCTCATGTGCGGCGTCAAAAGCGGGACTTGTTCAATCGGAGTGGAGTCCGGCCGGCGCGGCGGACGCGTGCCGATCATGTCAAGCCGCCGCGCCGCCCATAGCGCCGCGCGGCGATCGAAGTTGAGCGAACGGAACGCATCGGCTTCTGCGAGCCGCTCGACGGTGGAGCGGGAAATGCCGGCGACCGCGGCCAGCCGCTCGATTGAGGAATAACCGTTGCCGCGGGCGGCAACGAGTTTTTTCACCTCCTCTTCGCCGAGTCCTTGGATTAGGCGAAAGCCGAGGCGGACGGCATGGCGCTCATCCGCGCTCGGCTCCAGCGTGCAATCCCAATCGCTGAAGTTCACGTCGACGGCGCGGATTTCCACATCGTGCTGACGCGCATCGCGCACGAGCTGCGCCGGCTGATAAAAACCCATCGGTTGGCTGTTGAGGATGGCCGCGCAGAACACGTCAGGATAGCGGCATTTG
>Ga0302325_10003403_pt1 | contig 37583 bp, 31 predicted proteins | sample Palsa_T0_2_FD_201948 | JGI IMG/M metagenome (GOLD analysis project Ga0302325, IMG submission 201948) | Peat permafrost microbial communities from Stordalen Mire near Abisko, Sweden - Palsa_T0_2 | ecosystem: Environmental > Terrestrial > Soil > Palsa > Peat permafrost | place: Sweden: Abisko...
GGAGTGGGTATTGGGACAAGCTAACAAGCGTGGTGATGCCGAATATACGGTAGTCGATATCGCTGAATACAATCTTCCACTGTTTGACGAGCCCATTCCGCCAAGGATGTCGCGTTATCAAGGCGAGCACACAAAAGCCTGGGCAACTGTGATCGACCGCTATGATGCGTTCGTCTTCGTCACACCTGAATACAATCACTCCATTTCCGCCGCATTGAAAAATGCAATCGACTACCTATTTCGCGAATGGCAACACAAGGCGGCCGGATTCGTCAGTTATGGGGCCGATAAAGGTGTCCGCGCCGTAGAGCATCTCCGACAAATCGTGGGTGAGTTGGCAATGGCGGATGTGCGGGCGAAGGTCGCTCTCTCGCTACGAAGCGATTTCGAAAACTTTTCAGACTTCAAGCCTCGCGATCACCATATGCCGCTGCTAGATGCGATGCTTGACGAGGTCGTCTTGTGGGGAGAAGCATTGAAACTCGTTCGCGAGACTCATCGCTTTAATCCCATGGGGCAACCGATTGAGAAAATGGCGCCGATTTCCGACGCAGGATCTGGACCGAGCAATACAGCACCTGACCTCATCAGATCGGCTATTGAGATCGCTGATCGCTGGAACGCGGCCCTGGCTGCGGGAGACATAGACACGCTCACCACCCTTTACGATCCGGAAGTGATCCTAGAGAGCCCCGCTGTCTATATGCTCGATACCCTATTCCCTGGGACGATGCACGGAATAAAGGAGGTACGTGCATTCTTAAATGCAGTAATTCAGCAGGTACCGCTTCCTCTAACATCTCGTCGACCGCCTCCATTGGCTGATGGTCGTTTGTTTATGTGGGAATTTAGGGCGCGGACGGCAGGAGGCGACTCCAGAGACTTTGTCGAGGTAATGGAACTCAGGAACAATCTAATCTTCCAGCATCGCTTCTACTGGGGATGGAGAGGCATCTCAAGCTTGTCTAAAGTGGGAACAAAAGGTTCGTCTTCACGCTGAGAGGAAAGAGTTTTCGCAGTTGACCCGTATTCAGAACCGTGGGAATCCGCAAACATCTGTGCGCTGTCTTCCACGACTTCATTCGTTGAAAGACGACCGCATGAAGCAGGGTGCCTTCCTGTACCTTACGGTTGGATCAGTGTGCACATGGTCATAGAGAGCAACAACCTCGGGAATTGATTTCACTCATTGGTTCGCACGATCTGTAGTCAGTTGGTCCCAGTCGCTGGCCGAAGCTCTTTGCGGTACTTGCCCGGAGTCGTCCCAGTTAATTTGGTAAACCGGCGGCCGAAGGAAGCGACGTCTTGATAGCCGATGCGAAGACATATTTCGGAGATGCTGAGCCTGGTTGATTCAAGCAAAATCCGCGCATGCTGCAAGCGCTGCTCCTGAATCCATTTGCCGGGCGGAATCTGCAGTTCTTGGCGGAAAAGACGCGAGAGCGTCCTTGGCGATGTATTGAGCTTTTCTGAAAGGAAATGGAGATCAAGGTCCACCAGGTTTGACCGAGCCAATGTGCGCAGACGTTTCTCGAAAGATGTAGTCTCTTTGAGACCGGGTACCTCGTATGGGTCCTGTGAATCTCTTGCTGGTGGAAGAACCATCAGCTTCCTGACTTGTCGCTCTTCCTTTGCATATCCCAAATCAATGAGCAGCATGCTTATGAGTTCAAGACCAGCAAACGCTGCTCCTGTTGTATAAATAAGGCCGTCCCGCACGATGATGCGCGAAGGCTCCCACTTGACGCGGGGAAATGTGCGTTTCGCTTCGGCCTTCAACCACCAGGAGATGGTGGCTCGCCGACCGTCTAGCACGCCGAGCTTCGCCAGCATATATGAAGCTCCGCAGGTGGCGGCGATACGAGCCCTTTGCTGCTTCGCGAGAAGAACGAGACTCTTGACCCGTTCGGTCTCAGCATCCAACATAGGCAACGCCTCGCGGGCATCCGCACTGACTCCGGTCAGCAGTACCAGCACATCCATGCGGCGAGACGGATGCTGTTTCGCTGGATAGGTGATACCTGACTTGGATCGAGGTCGCCTATCTTTAGAGATGAATTCGAAAGAGAACTCCTCGCAGTTCCTCACGCCGTTAATTGCTTGAAGCGTCTCGACAAATGTGGAAGCGATCGCCGAATAGAAAGCCTTCGGAAGATAGAGGACCATATGCATGTGGCCATTTTTGCATAGTAACTGTCATGTTTGCCACTGGCGCTAACGACCTTGAAGGCCTACCTTCAAAAAAGGGCGAAGTTTGATCGAGAACGGCCTCGGACAGATTGAAAGGAAAATGTATGAATGCGTGGGTGCTTAAAGGTTTCGGCTTGAAAAACCTTCAAAAGGTGGAGGTCCCGATTCCACAACCTGACGCGCACGAAGTGTTGATTCGTGTCAGCGCCGTATCTTTGAACTATCGAGACAAGTTGCTTGTCGAGGGTCTCTACAATCCTGAACTGCGATTTCCGATGACTCAAGGGGCAGATACAGTTGGCGAAGTGGTCGCGGTTGGAAATGCCGTTAAGCGCTTCAAGACCGGAGATCGGGCCGTCACGAACTATGCAACGAAGTGGATTGACGGCCGTCCTGCGGCCGATGAGGTCGTGCATACCTTAGGAAATACCATCCACGGCGGTCTCGCAGAGTACTTGGTGCTAGATGAGAAGGCCCTTGTGCATCCCCCGTCGTATTTGACGGATGAAGAGGCGTCTACCCTCCCAGTCGCGGCACTCACGGCATGGAATGCCCTGGTCCAGGGCGGAGGGCTGTCCTCGGACCAGACGGTTCTCGTCCAAGGCACGGGCGGAGTCTCGATCTTCGGACTACAGATCGCCGCGTCGGCAGGCGCTCGTGTGGTCGTCACATCGAGCAGTGACGAGAAGCTTGAGAGAGTGAAGCAGCTTGGTGCGCACCATACCATCAATTACGTTCGAAATCCCGAATGGTCCAAGGAGGCCCTTACTTTCACTGACCAACAAGGGGTCGACCAGATTCTGGAAATCGCAGCGGGCAAGAGCTTGGCGCAATCAATCAACGCCGTCAGACCCGCCGGTCAGATAGCTGTGATCGGAATTTTGGAGGGATTTACTTCCGAAGTACCGATCTTCCCGGTGTTGCAGAAACAGGTCAACATTCGGGGCATCCTTACAGGTTCACGAGCGCTGTTCGAGGAGATGAATGCCGCACTGGAGAAGACGCGAATTCACCCTGTTATCGATGCAGTGTATCCCTTTGAAGATACGGTAAAAGCATACGAGCATCTCTATCGCGGCGCATTCGGCAAATTGGTTATACGTGTGCGTCACTGATGCCTTCGCTAATAAGCAGACATCGGCCCAACAGGGAGCACTATTTGAAAATCTTCGTGACGTGCGACGAATACTGTCATAGCGTCCCGGTCGAAGTAGGCGGGATTGGCGTCTCGACCCGCTTTCCAAAGGGATATTGTCATGTACGCGATTCAGGTGAATGAAAACGGTGGTCCAGAGGTTCTACGGTTTGTGGAATTGGTGGATCCTCAGCCGCGAGAGGCTGAGCTGCTCGTCGAAGTCGAAGCTGCAGGCATCAACTTCGTTGACGTATATCAACGCACTGGTCTCGACGAGGTTCCGAAACCGTTCATCCCCGGTCTCGAAGGCATGGGACGGGTTCTTGAGCCCTGCGAACCGTTCAGGCGAGGAGATCGGATTGCATGGGTCGGCGTGAAAGGCAGCTATGCCCAGCTCCTTATTGTTCCTGCTTCTCGTGCGATACGGATTCCTGACAGCTTCACCATTTCGCAGTCTTTACTTTTCCAAGGGATCACCGCGCAATATCTCATCCACGAGTATCGTACGATTCAGCCGGGCGATATCGCACTTGTGCATTCAGCTGCCGGAGGCTGCGGCCAGCTCTTGGTGCAGTGGTTGAAGCACCTGGGTGCCATCGTGATTGCAACTGCCTCGACATCTGCAAAGCTGGAGACTGCGCGGTCTTTGGGAGCCGACCATCTGGTCAACTATGCCGAGAGCGATTTTGGTGATGCAGTATTGCAAATTACTGGAGGGCGTGGTGTCGATATTGCCTACGATGCGGTCGGCAAGACAACTCTCCGCAGAACTCTCGACACAATCGCCATCAGAGGGACAGCGGTCACGTTCGGAGCCGCCTCAGGTGCTCCACCGGCTATCGAAGGACTCCGTCTAATACTGAAATCGATTCGCCTGGTCGGGGGTTCCATCACCAGCTACATCGCAACGCCGAAAGATCTACAATCGCGAGCCCAACAAGTCATTGATGCTGTGAGCGAGGGATGGTTGAAAATATCAGAAGGTACGGCGTACGCGCTTGAGAATGCTCTGCAGGCTCATCATGACCTTGAGGGACGCAAGACTGAAGGCAAACTTTATCTATTACCTCGGGAGACGCGCTCGACTATTGCTTCTTAGGACGCAAACCTCTGCAAACCTCTGATGCGTCTTCAGCCTCTTTACAAGTCACAAAGGAGTGCTTGACCATCTGTTCGAGGAGTGAGGGCATGCACATGCGGGTGAAGAGGTCGAGTTGGGCAGCCTACAAGTTGATTGGGGGTGACAACGCCTCCTCAGGGAGGATGAGAAATTGAAGATATTGCTTGCCGGTGCGAGTGGAGTCGTTGGTCGGAAAGTATGCCCACTATTGTTGGGCGCTGGCCACGAAGTGGTCGCTATCACCCGCCAAGTGCCCCCGATCGAAACGCGTGACTCGGCGCTACGGTGGCGCATCGTTGATGTTTATGATCGATCGAATCTCATGGGTGTACTGGTTGAAGAACACCCAGACGTAGTCATTCATCAGATGACGGATTTGCGAGATCAAAACCCGGCAGCCAATGCGAGATTGAGAACGTTGGGAACTCGTAACCTTGTCGATGCGGCGCTCGCGGCAAACGTGCAGTCCATTGTTGCCCAAAGCATCGCTTGGGCCTATGTGCCTGGAGCAGAAGCCGCGACCGAGACGGACCCGCTTGACGCTGACGCGCTCGCTCCGCGTCGCACGACAATTGAGGGCGTATTAGCGCTCGAATCCGCAGTTTCCGAAATGAACCACCATGTCATCCTTCGATTTGGAACTCTGTATGGTCCGGGAACCTGGTATGCCAACGACGGAAGCTTCGCTCAGAAGTTGCGAGTCGGCGACTTCAAGACAACGACAGCGATAACCAACTTTCTTCATGTTGAAGACGCTGCGATCGCCACTGTGCAGGCTCTACGTTGGCCCTCTGGCGTAGTGAATATCGTCGATGACACGCCAGCGAGGGCCGCTGAATGGCTCCCAGCTTACGCCGAAGAGCTTTCTGCAAAGGCTCCCCCAATAGAAATCGCCACTCCCGATTGGTCTCGCCCTGTATCGAATGTCTACGCTCGCAGTCTGGGGTGGAACCCAAAGCATCCGACATGGAGGTTCGGTTTCATATAAGGAGGTCACATCTCTGGCTTGCAATTCGACCAGTTGGATTGCTTTGACGGTCGCTTCCTTACGTCCGTGTGTTTATGGTAGCCGTGTTGCCCAAAGCGCTACATGTCGTATCGCATCAAAGAGGTGAAAGTGGAGCGAGCTATGGATCAACTGAAGAGTCGCAACGCTGTGAGGACGCTCATGAAGGCATGGCGTTTGGAGGGGCTTGGTAAACGTCTCTGTTTTACCGACATCCCCGTCCCCGAGATCCGCCCGGGAAGCGTTCTGATCCGGATCGAAGCATCCCCCTTATTGTCTTACTTCAAGGACTACATTGAAGGTCGATTAGCTTTTTACAGTCCTCCAAAAGGTGAGTTCACCCCGGGCACGAATGGGGTCGGAGTGATCGAAGCGATAGGACGCGACGTTTGGCATCTCAAGCCCGGACAACGGGTCGTATTCTCGCCCCATCTGGTTGCAAGTGAGAATGTGGAGGATCCAGGCCAAATCCTGATCGGACTTACTGCGTTTGGAAACGGGGCGTCAAATGTGCAGGCCGATTGGAGAGACGGCTCACTTGCGGAATATGCACTGGCGCCGGTGTCTACGATCACTCCGGCGGACCACCTCGAAAACTTCAATGCTGCACAACTGGCGGTACTCAATCGCTTTATTGTCCCCTATGGCGGTCTATTGCGTGGCCGTCTCGCTGCTGGCGAGACACTGGTTGTGAATGGAGCAACTGGCGCATACGGAACCGCGGCAGTTCTTCTTGGCGTTGCCATGGGTGCGGGGAAGGTCGTCGCGGCAGGGAGAAATGAGAAGAGGCTCGCAGCTGTGGTGCGCGCAGCAGGACCGCGCGTGGTTCCAGTGAAACTAAGCGGCGACCAACAGAGGGACACTGCTGAGTTGACAAAAGCTGCTGGCGGCAGAGCACAAATCGCATTAGACCTCGTTGGACAGGCCACAGATTCGAGCGCTACGCTTGCGGTGCTCCACAGCTTGAGCCGTGGCGGTCGGCTCGTTTTGATGGGAAGCATGACAACCTCGCTCTCACTCTCCTACAGTGACCTTCTGCGTAACAATTGGGAGATCCTGGGACAATTCATGTATTCCTCCGGTGCGTACCGTCGATTGATCGATTTATTGCGGGTCGGCTTGCTCGACATTCGCGTGATCCGCCCGGTAACTTTTCCATTGGCGCGTCTGCGCGAAGCAGCAGACGCTGCGGCAAAAGCAGACAATCTCGAATGCGTGGTGGTGCAGCCGTAGTCGCCTCGCTAAATCGCGCAGACCGGACGCGGCGTAGCAACGGATAACCCATGAAGCGTTCACGGCCACAGATTAACCTCGGCGTTGACTACGGCTTTATCGATAGCTCTTTCGCCCGGAAGTGTACAAGAGGGATCGAGCGTCGAGTCTTCATGGCAGGCGTCCCATTAAACGAGCAGAAAAAACCGGAGTTACGGATGTCAGAACACATAATGCAAACAATCGCTCCCAATATTCTGTATTTCGGAACACCTGTTGCCCTCATCAGCTCCTTAAATGAGGATGATTCGACGAATGTTGCTCCAATATCTTCTTTTTGGGCTTTGGGCTGGACGATGATGCTTGGACTCCTGGATGAGACAAAGACTGCGGACAATCTAGCGCGCCACTCCGAGTGCGTGGTGAACCTTCCTTCGCCCGATATGTGGCAACAGGTTGAAAAGCTCGCACCGCTGACCGGGAAATTCCCGGTTCCGGAGATCAAAGCAAAGCAGTTTCGATTTGAGAAGGATAAGTTTGGCGCTGCCGGTCTCACTCCACGCCCGAGCGAAGTCGTGAGACCCGCCAGAGTCGCTGAGTGCCCCGTGCAAATGGAAGCGAGAGTGCGCCGTTTACACGCGATGTCGGGCGAAAGGCTGGAGTCTTTGGGGGGAGGCATAGGATCGGAGATAGAGATCCTCCGCGTGCATGTGGACTCTTCCTTTGTTCATGAGGATGCTTATATTGACCCTAAGAAATGGTCGCCGTTGATATACAACTTTCGCCATTATTTTCGTTTGGCAGATACCGAACTCGGCAAGACGTTCCGCGCCCAACACTAGACGTCGGCTTCGATTTTGACTTGGCGTGGCTCACAGAGGCAAAGCCGAGACGACGTTCCGCAGTTGTCTACAAAACGGCCAAAGCTATCGCCAATCCGATCTGGTGCCCGTGCGCGGGCCCGATTGTCCAGGAGGGTCCGGCGTAAAGTCCCAGTTGTCGTCCAGAACGCACACACAAATCGGCGGTCAAGTTATGAAGCGTTGTGAGGTACTGTACAAAGTCGTGGATCGACATGCTGTGATTCTAGGCGTTAGAGAGCGCCATGCAGCTTTCAGCGTCAGATACTAACAGCCCAAGGCATGTTTCCAAGTCATACTGAACCTTGAACCTCGAACCCGCGTTGCAGATCTAGGGTTTGTTGACAGAATCGGTCCCATGTCTACCTCAATGCCATTGCGAGTCGGATCAGTGCTTGGCGTATTGCAAACTCGTTGAATCCACCAAAGCCGAGGAGCAACGCGTTCGGATCGGGGCATTTCATAGTGAACCGGTCGACAGCGAGGGCCTCAACTTCCTTCGCTGCTGCCAGCTTTTCCGCCTGCCGTGAAGTCATTCCATTCTTGAGGTACCCGATCGTGTAGAGACCCGCCCTGACGTTCGAAATTTCTAGCAACCCGCCTAAATGTTGCTTGGCTCCTTCCATGAGGATTGCGAGGCGCTCAGCATACAGATTCCGCATCCTCCGCAGATGACGCGCCAGATGCCCATCGACGATGAAGTCGCAGAGCACCGCCTGGTCAAACGATGAATTCCGGAAGTCGGTTCGGTAGCGAAAACTCAGAAAGAGGTCTGCTAATGGCGCGGGCAATACCACGTAGCCCACGCGCAATGCTGGGAACAGCGTCTTGCTGAATGATCCAATGAAGATCACGCTGGAGTGATTGTCGAGGCTTTGCAGCGCAGGCACAGGCGGTCCCTCAAACCTGTATTCGCTGTCATAGTCATCTTCGATCACGAAAGCGCCGGCGCGCGAGGCCCAGCGAAGAAGAGCCATCCGCCGCTCCAGCGACATGGTGACTCCGAGCGGGAATTGATGAGCCGGCGTTACGTAGGCTCCCTTCGCATCCGGACAGAGCTTTATCCCGGCGGAGACAGACAGGCCTTCCTCATTCACTGGTACGGGAATCATCCTAGCTCCGACACTGTCAAAAGCGATACTTGCTCCGAAGTACCCAGGATCTTCCATCCACACCGGATCGTCCTTTTTCAGGAGCAGCCGTGCCAGCAGGTCGAGCGCCTGTTGGATTCCGGATACGAGCACGATTTGCTCGGCGGCGCATCGCACCCCACGGGACGTGCGCAGATACTCGGCAATCGCATCGCGCAATGGCCGATACCCGCGCGGATCAGCCTCTTTCGTTAACCATGACCCAAAATTACGCGCTCGCTGCGCGGCAATACGTCCCCAAACTTCGGATGGGAATTCGTCGATGGCCGGATCCCCGATCCGGAAGGGCCGGACACCCTCAACCAAAGGCAGGCCAATCCAGGGCCGCGGCCGTTTATAGGTCGAAACGACGCGGCGGATATATGCCGGAGTCGTGGTTGCCTGTCGGACCGGACTAGGCGCCTCCACATGGTTGACCCACGTACCGGTTCCGACGCGGGAAGTGATATACCCCTCGGCTTGGAGACGCTCCAGAACGCTGACCACAGTACCGCGGGAGAGCTCATACTGACTGGCAAAGTCCCTGGATGCCGGAAGCCTGGCGCCCGGCGCGAGCCGGCCCTCCAGAATGGCGGAGCGCAGTTCGCCATACAACCAGTTGGTCAGGGTCTGATGGCGCGGCCGGCTTTTGAGAGTGAGCTCGAACGAGCTGACGGTCTTGGGCATTTCGAATGGTCCAAAAGACTTGAAGAAAATGGCTCTGTTCGATGAACCAATGCCGCCATATTATCAGTTCTGAAATCGAGAAGCGCATCATCGCAATTGAGCTCTGGCTTCGCCGGGAGCGATTGAAGGGACAAATTATGGATCGACGGATGCAAGTTGGAGTTTGGTTCTACGGCCTGGGCACGGCTCTTACCGGCATTCTGACTATCGCCTGGAGTGCGTTCGATGGCTCTCATCAACCCATCCAGGCGTTGGGCAAAAATCTTCCTGGTCAACAAATAATGGCCTACGTCGGAGGGTTCTGGCTGGTCGCGGCGGGTCTTGCAATTTTGTGGCGGCGGACCGCAAGGATCGGCGCCGCGGCATCGGGCATCGTCTACTTGATCTTTGCGGCATTGTGGGGATTCCGGTACTATGCCGGAATTCATGCGCTTGGCTTACGCATCGATGTCATAGCAGGGGTTTCTTTCGGGCTCGCTCAACAACTCATGCTGGTCGCTCCGGCAGCGATCATCTACACCTCCACAGCTCCACCGGATTTTCTGCTGCAACGGAGAGCAAGTATTGCCGCACGTTGGATGCTAGGATTGCCTCCCGTCCTCTTCGGCTTATTTCACCTCGTTGGCATGCGGGTCTTCGCCACCATCGTCCCGCACTGGATGGGATTTGGATATGTTTGGGCAGGGCTGACGGGCATCGCCTTCATCCTGGCAGGCATCGCAATCTGCTCCGGAACTAAAGATGTCCTGGCAGCCAGACTTCTTGCGTTGATGCTGTTGCTCTTTGAGGGTTTTGTGGAGATACCTCCTATCTTCACCCGGCTGCACAGTCAACCAACATGGGGCGCGGCTGTATACAACCTGACTGCGATAGGGGCATGCTGGATCTTCGCTGAGTTTTTCACGAGCCGTGCAGATCGAAGACAAATCGGTCCCGCGAAGAATGCCACAATGTCACGCCCCGATTCGGTGGTGGCATGATTGGGTGACGCCTGGGTCGTTGACGAAGATCAGATTGCCTCTTTCTCCCGGTTCTAAAACGAAGATCCTCTCAATCGATTTCTCCAATCTACATATCGCAAAGGAAAACCCGATAAGGTTCAGTTGTCACTAACTGAAATGCCATGTATTCGAAGCTCGAGTGCGGCGAGGAGCTCCTCCCGAGTCAGCGGGCCGACATGGCGTTCTCTCTTTCGGGTCCGTTCCGCTCTTTTGTAGTCAGCTAGGCTTTGTGGCACAACGGACATTTCTTCATTGCGAAGGCATTGATTTCTCGGAGACAATGCGGACGAGATGTAAATCCTGGTAGTCATAGGCGTGAGCGACGTAGGGTGAGGCCCGTCGCATACTTGCGCCTCGGATGCGACCATCGTCCCCCATGGAAAACTGAATGATTGCGTCGGCATTCAAGGTGGGATCAGCCCAATGGACTAGAAAGGCGCTTTGATCCCACGGCGAAAGCGACCCTACCAAGCGGGGCGAGTTTGGAAAGTGCATTTGAAGCACTCCCCGTGCCAATTGGATCTTGATGTCTCCACACCATGAGTCCCGGTAGGTTCCTGCGTATCTTTTCAAGTCCAAAGAGGGCTTTGCGTTCAGATTGTGATGGGCGTTTAGCTTTCTGGCAGCTTCCGCTGTCTGCGCGGCCTCAAGCTTATCGGCAGCGATGTAATTGTCAATCCAATCGGTGGGCGGGACTGCCAGAAATCCGTCCAGGATGTGATTCGTAATTGCCTTGAGAGCACTCATCGATTGCTGATTCGTCAGAACGACCACTCCCAAATGCAACGCAGGGATCATGGTGACGAGGGATACGGTTCCAGGGAATCCGCCGTCGTGCCAAACCAAGCGCTGGCCGCGAAAGTCGGATAGATACCAGCCCTCAGCGTAGCCGAGGAAATTCGGTTGAGCCGCCCGGAGTTCCGGGACAGGCGCGTCGTCGATATCAATCGGGGTGATCATCGACCACATCCGTTGCTGACCCTCCTCAGAGAGCAATCTGTGGGAAGAGCCGCCAACTTCATTGGTCAGCTTTCCGTTGGCCAATTGAACTTGAAGCCATTTAGACATGTCATGAACGCTGGAATAAATCCCCGCCGCGCCCTGGTTGTTCTTCCATGCCAGTAGAGGCATCGCCAGCAGTGTCCCGTTGGGTTGCTGTGCGTACGATGTGGCGGTATTGTCCTCGGGCCTAAGGAAGGAGCTGTCGACCCGCGATTCTGTCATCCGAATTGGCTGAAAGATGTGCTCTTGAATGAAGTTGGCATAGCTCTTACCGGAGGCCTGTTCGATGATGAGGGTTGCAACGGCAAACATGATGTTTTCGTACGCGAACGAGTTCCGAAAACCGGTAGATAAAGGGAGATACCGTAAGCGCTCGACAACTTCCCGTAAGCTATACGTTGTGCCTGGCACAAACAGCAGATCACCGGCATGAGACCCTAAACCGCTCCGATGGGCAAGCAGATCGCGAATGCGGATCTCGCGAGTCGCGTAAGGATCTGACATCTTAAACCAGGGAAGATGGTCAATTACCCGATCATCAAGATTAAGCTTCCCTTCATCTGCCAGTATCTCTATGGCGGTGGCGGTAAACGACTTCGTATTTGAAGCGATGCAAAACATGGTGTGCGCATCGACAGGAATGGCGCTTTGAAGGTTTCGCAGTCCGATGCCCCGTTCAAAGACGACATTTCCATCCTTAACTACAGCGACGGCAATTCCCGGAACATTGAAGTCTTTTCTCGCCTTCTCGATATAAGAGGGAAGATCGTTCAGGAGTGTCGGACGTGCGTTATCATTGCTTGTTCGGAGCTCTTTTGCGTCTTCGGCAAGCAACATTCCACAAGTTCCAACGAATAGATATACCGTCACGATGAACCGTTGTGCCTTCGAAGCGGCACCAAGCCTACACATCAACGACCTCACTTGTTTCCTCCTGAATCACACGGTCTCGATTTGCATGAAGCCAAAAGGTTCGCGACGGCTTCCACCGCACTCTTCCCGGAATGGCGGCGCTGAAATCGGGATCTTTCCGCAACGACGAGATTGCGCATTGGGACGCATATACAATTAATACTCCCACAGGTGCATTGCCATCTAAGCTGGTAGACGTCAGGTAGCTCATCTGTCGTCTCCGAAGACCATAAGGTCCAGTGGACCAAAACTGTCGGTTTGGAATAATGTCCGTAATCCCTTGGTGAATGGCGCATATCTACGCGATCAGTTGGTCTTCACGTCCGCGATCGCGAACGTTTCAACCCACTGCTGTACGCATCCACGCGATCGAAGAGGGTACGAATATGAAAGCCCCACCCATGCAATTCAATTCGTTCGGTCAGGTGTTTTTGGAAGGGTGGCTGGCTCGGTTCGTGAAATCGCAGACCCAACGGTAGTCTTATTCTCCAAGCCCAGAACTACCTACCGTTACTTCCATCCCGCAGACGGTGGGGACAATTGCGTTATCATCCGTCCGTCGCTGCCGACCCTGTCACGGCTTTTAGATGGGATGTTCCCGTCGATACTAGACTGCTTTTCCCATACATCAACGCGGGTTTCCCCACGATGCGGTCTGCTGGTATCTGAGTTGCTCCAACAGCTCAGTTGCTCTGATTCGATGATCTGCGTTGAAGAGACGCTGCTTCATCTTGTCCAAGAATTGGTACGACAAATCAGCAACAAGTCATCTCAAGACTTACGGCCTCCAATGAGGCAGTCAAGACGACATCGGCGCGACCTCACAGAAGATGTCAAGACGCTGGTTATCAGGACTTTTCCCAAGCCTCCAAGTCTCGGTCAATTAGCCATCACGTTAAACCATTCGCCGGCTTATATCAGCAGGATCTTCTCCAGCGAGTGCGGAATCTCAATTCGGAAGTACATCACTCACCTTCGGCTTCGTGCCGCGACAACCCTCATGGAGCAAGGCAATCTAGACCTTTCCGCTGTGGGAACGGATTGCGGATTCTATGACCAGAGCCACTTCACCCGCGAATTTGTCCGGTTTTACGGAATCAGCCCCTCCGTATACCGCCGCAACCTCGCCGCCGTCGGACAAAATCGTACAAGACAATATAATTTGAGTTCTTTAGCGTGACTAGGTAGACATCACCGTCACCCTGGAGTGGAATGTTGCGTCTTTACGGTTTGCTCCTCTGTGCTGTGTTTTTGGCATCAGCGCTTCCCACGCTGGCTCAGTCTCCTCTCTCGGACGAGAATTGGACTGCCGCCTATCTTGAATCCGTCCGCAATGACCCCACGCAGTTGCAAATGCTACTTCAAGGCATGCCGAAAGGAGGCGATCTCCATCTCCATTTGGAGGGATCGGTCTACGCGGAATCGATTATCGGCTATGCGTTGGAAGATCACCTATGTCTGTCCCCGGTGAGCTTCGTGCTGACAAGACCTCCGTGCGCGGATGATTCTGTTCCTCTCGACAAGGCTCTGAACAACGACTCAGCACTGAGGGAGAAGCTCATCGACGCTTACTCCATGCGAGACTGGTCGCCCGGAATTGACTCGGCGCAGGAACACTTTTTCCGTTCCTTTGACAAGTTCATCGAAGCGACTCGGCAACACCAGCCGGAAGAGATCGCGGAGATACGGTCACGCGCCGCTTCCGCGAGTGTCCAGTACGTCGAAATCATGTGGACCCCGGATGAAGGTGAAGCTATTCGAGATGCGGCGAACATCAACCAGGAAACCGATCCGCAAGAGATGGAGCGAGTCCTCGATCTCAACATCCGTTCCCTGGTGGAGAAGACGCGGCATCATATCGATGCAACCGACGCTGCCGTACGTAAGCTTCTTCAGTGTGACGGGCCTAACCCGCAACCTGGCTGCAACGTCCGCACTCGGTACATCTACCAGGCATTGAGAGGGTTCAGCCGGCCCCAGGTCTTCGCCCAACTATTGCTCGCATTCCGACTATCAAAGGAAGATCCACGCGTTGTGGGCGTCAACTTGGTTATGCCGGAGCATTGGGATATACCTCTAGCCGATTTCAATGAGCATCTCCGGTATGTTCATTACCTTCATCAGAAATACCCGTCCATTCATATTTCGCTGCATGCGGGCGAACTGCGAGCGGGGCTCGTTACGCCAGAAAATCTCAATTTCCACATCCGTAGCTCGATGGAGTTGGGGATGGCAGAGCGAATCGGCCATGGAGTTTCCTTGGCTTATGAACGAGATCCTCAGCAGCTCCTTATAGAGATGGCCAGCCGCAGAATCCTGGTGGAGATCTGCCTCACAAGTAACACCTTGATCCTCGGAGTCCACGGTAGCCAGCACCCATTGAAACTCTACATGCGCTACGGTGTCCCCATCTCTCTCGCAACCGATGATCAAGGCGTGTCTCGCGCAACTATGACATCCGAATATCTCAGAGCTGTTCAGGACCAGGGACTTGGATATCGGGATCTGAAAAGATTCGCGCGTGAAAGCCTCGAGCATGCATTCCTTCCCGGCCACTCATTATGGCTTGATAAAGATTTCCATCTTGTGATTCATGAATGCCGATCAAGCCGAATCACGGTAAGCAGCCCCACAACGGAATGCGCCGCGTATCTCGCTAGTAACGAACGGGCCAGCGCGCAGTGGGCTTTAGAGGAGTCCTTCCGCAAATTCGAACAGGAGTACCGACCCAACAGAATGAAGCAATCGAATAACCGCCCGGAATGAGACGGACGGGTAAGAGTTCGCATCGTGGCAGGAGAGTCCGATGCACTCCATGGATCCTGCGCGGAGCGGTTTTGCGTCTCCGGCTAACAGTATTCCAAAGCTGCAACGAATACAGATACACAATCATGGTGAACCGTTGTGCCTTCGAAGTCGAGCCGACCACTCTTCAAGAAAATAGGTGCAGATGAGGGACGAATTGCGGGTTACTATCGTTTACCCGATTGTTCCTGGCCGTCCGTCGATATCTTGGTCCGATTACGTATTGGCGCATTGGTACGTAACAGATGTTCGTTTCCCAACTCTCCATAGCCTTGAGCAAAGGCCTTAACGACTCGCCTGCCTGGGAGAGGGCGTACTCAATTCTGGGCGGAGCCACCGGATACACATTGCGAACAATCACGCCATCCTTCTCCAAAGCGCGAAGTTGTGCGGTGAGGACCCGAGGGCTCAGGGACGGTTTCAATCGTTGAATCTCGTTGAACCGCAATACCGCGCGCGTCATTAGGTGGTGGAGGATGACCCCTTTCCACTTGCCGCCAAGCACTTCCAGGCATGCTTCCACAGCGCATCCGATGGTCAATTCATAAGTTTTGTGTCGTTTTTGCCGCATGGCACTATCCCGAATGTCAGTACCTAACCTAAATGTAAGTGTCACAAGAATATGAAGCTTATCGAAGCGCAGTTCATCCTATTCAGCAGTTGAGCGATTGCGGAGCTCTAACGATATTCGCAGTCGACAGCGATGAAAGAATTCGCCGCAATTCAAGGGTGGAGGACATATGCAAAGACAGGTTTCGGAACTTCGGCTCGTAGTAACCGTAGATGACTATGAAGAAGCACTCCATTTCTACCGGGACGTACTAGGGCTGAACCAGCAGGGGGCATTTGAATCCGAAGGCGGCCACGTCACCATTCTGGAAGCCGGCAGAGCCACGCTGGAACTCGCAGATTCTCGTCATGCCGAGTTTATCGATGAGATTGAGGTCGGACGGCGGGTGGCGGGACACATTCGAGTGGCGTTTAAGGTTGACGACTCAGCGGAAGTGACAAAAACGCTCGAACTGGCTGGTGCTCGGGTGCTCGCCGAACCGCGAAGGACTCCTTGGAACTCTTTGAATGTGCGGCTAGAAGCACCCGCAGGTCTTCAGCTGACTCTCTTCACAGAACTCGATTCGAGGAGCTAGTTTCGTAGTTCTTACGGATAGCGGGTGGTCACACCGGATTTCGCGATTTTCGGCACAGAGTGAGTGCAATCGCCCTCCCCTGGCTATCTAGTCGATCCACGATTGAGCAGCTTAGACCAATTCGCCAAATAAGCCAAGAGATGACTAAGCGGTTCCCTCGTGTGCTGCATCAATTCATATTCAATGTGCAACACGGACTTGCTCATGTCGCGACGGACTATGAGTTCGGCTCTCTCCAGCCAACGAAGACTCGATGTCAAAGCCTTCTTGGATGCTCCGGGAATCGCGCGTTTGAGGTGGCTCAGTCGAACCGGGCCTTGGCGCATCTCGCAGAGAATGTAGATCGTCCACTTTCCGCGCAAAATGTCAAGAACCCGCTGGATCTCTTCAGAATCGGATCTGCATCGTTGGACAGGCCATTCTTTTGTAATTGGCGAAAGGGTCATTGCAGTATGTCCTTCGATTGCTTGAGAAATGCGGAGTTACCCCAACCGTCGTACCGCGGAATGCAGTGACAAAAAGCGAGGATGAAGTTTTACTGGAGAAGCCCACAGTCGACGGAAATCTCTCTCACGGAATGATTTTTCGATCTCGAAAGTCGCGAAAGATCTTCAGAAACATCTCCTCCGAATTAACGTATTCGTGAAATCCAAAACGACGCGCTTTGGAACCATCTGCAAAAAAGTCGTAGTCCCAGGAAAACACAAAATCTCCAAAGGCCCAGGAAGACACCTCTTTGTAGGAATGACCCTCCAATCCATATTGCGCTACCATTCGCTCCCAGAGAGGCTCTTTGTCGGCCATCACTGTTTGAAGATTCATCTGAAGCGGCGGCGCGACTTCCATCTCGAAGAATCCTGCTAGGGCCGGCCACATTTCACTCCAGCGAAAGAGATCGCCGTTGTTGATGTTGAATGACTGATTCGCACACTTTGGCTCAGTTGCTGCCCACACCGTCGCTTTAGCTAAGAGTCCTGCATCTGTCATTTCGATAAGCGTGTTGAACGCGCCCGGCTTCCCTGGAAAACGAAGCGGGACTCTTAACTCCTTCGATATCGCTGCATATACAGCAAGAACCATAGCCAGATTCATGGGATTTCCAAGAGCAAAACCACAGACCACTGAGGGTCGTATGGCCGACCAGGTCCACCTTTGCCCAGATTGCCGTTGTTCCAAGTAGTCCTGTTGGTCTACATTGAACTCGGGCGGCATGTGCGGAGGGTCGGTTTCTCTCGCAGGGGTCTTGAATGGTCCAAGATGGGCGCCATAGATCTTGTAACCCTGCATTAAGCTGACGTGTTCCAGTCCTGCGGCAATCGGCTCAACGTTTTCCACTACGTTCCGCAGCATGGCCAGGTTAGGTGCAACCAATTCAGCCCATGTCGGACGCTCCTGGTAAGCCGCATAGAAGATATGCGTTACCTGCTCTAGCTCACTCAGCTTGGCTTGACAATCGGCGGGGTCAAGAAGATCGACCGAGATGTGCCTGAGATTGGGCCCGGGAGATCCTCTGCGCGACAGGCCAATAATATCCCACTCGCCGAGTCGGAGAAGATACTCAGTCAAATTGCGCCCAATGACTCCATGCGCCCCGACTACGAGTGCGGTCTTGTTTCTTTTTTTCATTTCGCTCCTTCTAAAACAGCCTCCACTAAACTTGGGCCCGTAGGATTCCATCCCAAGAGTCGCCGCGCATTGATGGCTCGCACACGGCTGTTGGAGCCAATCGCAAAACGCGCCCAATCACCAAATTCGGCAATCGCGTCGTCGATACACCAATGGGAAAGTGTCCCACCGAATCCTAATGAGTAACTGATCGCCTCGGCCACACGCCATAACGGTTCTTCACCGTTTTCTGCGAAGAAAAACGAGCCCGTTGGGGCTTTCTCAAGTGCTAACAAATAGAGGTCTAACAGGTCTCTGATGAAGACATTCGACCAACGGTTTAGGCCCCTGCCGACGCACCGGCCAGAGCGTGTCCGATTTGCAATTTCAGTCAATTTGGGGATCTGATCGCTGTTCTTTTGCAACCCAAGTCCTGTCCCGTAGATCATTGAGGGGCAAATGACTACTGAGCGAACGCCTCCATCGATCCCAGACTTTCGAACAAATCGATCGATCTCAACACGTGCCGAACGGATTGGAATAGGCTCAAGGGCGCTATCATCGTGAAAAATCCGCGCGCTTTCGTACTCCCCTTGAGCGTCATCGGCAATGATGCTTGTGCCACTCGTATGGATGAGCGGCTTTTCGCTGCCTCGTAGCGCTTCGACCAACACCTCGACGACGCCACGATGGTCGGAACTAGCAGTATTGATTGTCGCATTCGTCGACTTCGCCGCGTCGATCAGAACGTCACGGGAATCTAAGGTCCCGATGATGGGATGAATGCCCAGATGTTTGATCAAAGAAGCTTTCTCTTCTGTGCGAACGAGACCGAAAACCTCATGCCCATTTTCAATAAGTCGGTTTGCGAGCGATCCCCCAATATAGCCGGTCACGCCAGTCACAAATACCTTCATCGTGTTTCCTCCAAGTACGTACTTCACCTCAGACGATGGACGTGATCAATCCGCCTTCGACGCGGAGCGCCGCGCCGTTCGTCGCGGACGATACCGGGCTCGCCAAGTAAGCAACTAGATTGGCCACCTCATCCGCCTCAATGAGGCGACGTAACAGCGATGTTGGTCTGTGAACGCGAAAGAACTCAGCCTCGGCTTCGGTGTCTGAACTGGTTGAGCTACTCGACAAAGACTTTAGAAAGTTCACAATTCCGTCCGAACGTGTCGGGCCCGGCAGAATCGAGTTCACCGTTACGCTCGAAGCCTGAGTTGTCTCAGCAAGTCCTCGTGCAATTGAGAGAAGCGCCGTTTTTGTCGCAGCATAGTGAATCATGTCTGATGGAATCGTGATTGCAGCTTCGCTGGCAATAAATAGGACGCGCCCCCAGTTCTTCTGAAGCATCCTGGGCAGATAGAACCGAGCCAACCGGACGCCACTGAGAACATTCACTTTGAAGATGGATTCCCAATCTTGATCTGAAATGTCAAGAAACGGCTTCGACTCGTATATTCCTAGATTATTGATAAGGACATCGACATCTGAAAGTTGATCCGCGACGATGTTGGCTCCCTCTGCAGTTCCGGCATCGGCAACAATCCCTTGAATATGACCAGCGCTATTAGTTGTCAAACTTCTATCTAGTTCTTTCATAGCGTTCGAAACAGATTCTTGGGTGCGCCCAGTGAAGGCAACGTATGCGCCCTCTGAAGCCAAAGCGCGGACGATCGCGAAGCCGATTCCGCCAGTTCCGGCGGTGACGAGCGCGGTTTTCGCTTGTAGTTGCAGATTCATCAGTCATCTCCTAAGGCTGACTATCGCGTAAAATGCAAACTGGTGCCAGAGCTTATCCATCCTAGTATTGGCACTACCACCTTTCGTCGGAATCGTATGGGAGTTTCTATGACAAACAGAAATGCTCAGCCTGCCGCGCTAGCAGACTTTTTGAAATCGAGACGTGCTCGAATATCCCCCGCGGACATAGGCTGGACGAAGGCTGTTCGCCGACGCGTTCCCGGCTTGCGCAGAGAGGAGGTAGCAGAGTTAGCCGATGTGGGCGTGACATGGTACACGTGGCTAGAGCAAGCTCGTAATATCAACGTCTCTATAGCTGTTCTTGAACGTCTTGCTCTCGCGTTGAAGTTGAAAGCGGAGGAAAGGGAGCACTTGTTTCTGCTCGCTGGCTACGCAGCACCGCTGCCCTTGGCCAGTTCAGAAGAAAACCTAATGAGCACTGCGAAGCAGGTACTCACAAGTCTAGACCCGAGTCCAGCGATCATTCTCAATCGACGCTGGGACGTGATTGCGTGGAACAGTTCTGCCGCAAAGATATTTGGAGATTTTGCGCTACTATCCGATTCTCATCGAAATTGGGTTTGGCTCACTTTTTCAAACGCCTCGTTTCGGAAGCTTTTCAAGGATTGGGATCGATTCGCTCGCTGTGTTGTCGCACATTTCCGTGCTGATTCGACAACTCTTGCGAAAGACCCTCACTGGATCGGGCTGATATCAACGCTGAGTGATCGGAATGAGAAATTTCGAGAGTGGTGGTTGACACATGAGGTGGCTAGTGCGCTTGATTGGCGCAAGGAACTTCGTCATCCGGTAGCAGGAGTACTCTTCCTTAACTCCGTGCATTTTGAGTTTCCACGGCCAAGTTCATTGAAGCTTGTGGCTTATACTGCGTGTCCGGAAACTGACACCCAGGAACGCCTCCTCAAATTGGCGTCAAAGAAAACAAGAGCGAACTGATGCTCGTAGTATCCGGTTGGTCACTTGAGGATTAGTCATGAAGATTGTGAGTTTGAATGGATGGGGTGGGGTCCTTCATAAAGAAGTTCAGGCTTTTCTTGGCGCTGAGTCACCCGATGTTTTGTGCTTACAGGAAGTTGTGCACACGCCTTCAGCGTCGAAAGATTGGCTCATGTATCGAGACCAGGACCACGAGCTTCCTCAACGCGCCAACTTCTTTCAGGATGTATGTGAGGCGCTGCCTGGTCATTCTGCACAGTTCTTGCCGGCAGCGCAGGGTGTACTGTGGGACGGCGGCGAATCGATTCCGTCCCAATGGGGTCTTGCCACATTCGTTCGAAAGAACTATCCGATAATTGGGCAGGCCCAGGGTTTTGTGCATAAAGATTTCTCTCCTGATGGCTATGGAGAGCACCCGAGGTGTCGCAATGCGCATGTGGTGCGCCTCTTTAACTTTGAAAAGGGTTGGCCGATCACCATTGCCCACATGCACGGACTTCGAGATCTTGCTGGCAAGGGCGATACTCCTGAACGAGTGGAGCAAGCTGTCCGTTTAACGCGGCTGGTTCAAAGCGTGGCTCAACCAACGGATCGCATAGTAGTTTGCGGCGATTTCAATGTTGAACCAACCAGCCAGACTTTCACCGCGCTGTCTGAGGTTGGTTTGCGCGATCTTGTGACAGCGTTTGGCCACTCTGATACTCGAACTTCGCACTACAAGAAGCTCGGTCGATTTGCAGACTACATGCTCGTCAATGGCAACGTAGATGTGAAAGCGTTCAAGGTGATTGAGCATCCGGAAGTATCGGATCACCGGCCAATTCTTCTCGAGGTCTAGTCTCCGGACCGAAGCCCGCAGCCATGATTCGAATCTCGATTCCGGCCCGATCCCGCGAAAGTAGGGTTCTGCCTGCACCGCTACGTCTGATGGTCCAACTGATCTTTATCGCCGCGTTGGTGAGCCGTGTTCCGCCGATGAGTGAATCGGTGGTTTGGCATGTAATCTCTAGCGATGTACCCGTCGAGATGTGAGTCGACCTGAGGCGTGTCCTGCAAACACTCCTCGCGGTATTGGTTCAAGTCCAAAACCTTTCCGAAGACACCGACACGTCGAGGTAAACAGCTAATCGTCGTCGCCGAGGATGTTGCTCACGCGCACAATGGTTGCGATCTGTTCTGCAGTAAGACGAGACAGCAGATTCCTCCTCACTGATTCCGCGTGAACCGGGAATGCAATATCCAAAGTCTTCCGGCCAAGCTCGGTGAGTTGCACGAGGACGACGCGTCTGTCTAATACATGGCGCTTGATGAGTCCTCTTCCCTCCATCCTGGTGAGTTGGTGAGAGAGGCGGCTTTTGTCCCATCGCAGGCATTCGGCCAGCGCCTGTTGGCGCATCTCGCCTTTGCCAAGGCCTGCGAGCCGCGACAGGACTCCAAACTCGGGTCCTGAAATCCCGGTCGCCTCGGAGAGATCATGCCCAATCCGGTCCAATACGTCTTCGCTCATGAGTCGGAAGGCATGCCAGACACGACGTTCCTGCGGAGAAAGCAGCTCACTTGGCATCGCAGTCACAACCCTAACAAGAATTGGTTGACGTGACAACCAAAATGAGAGATAGTTGGTTGACGCGTCAACCATGGTCAATCTCGAAACAAAGCGACCGCGTCGCTGATCTATCTCAAAGCCGTCACCATGCTCAAAGACTAATTTGGAGGGATGAACATGCTTCGAATCGCAATAGTCACAGGTAGTACAAGACCGGGGAGAAACAATGAAAGTGTTTCCAACTGGGTCTACCACATCGCCAGAGAGCGCAAGGATGCCGACTTCGAACTCGTGGACATCGCTAGCTATAATCTTCCGTTACTTGATGAACCCTTGCCGCCGATGCGGGGAAGATACGGTAACGAACATACAAAAGTGTGGTCTGAGAAAATCGCCAGTTTTGATGCCTATGTATTCGTGACCCCAGAGTATAACCACAGTACTTCCGGAGCGCTGAAGAATGCCATCGATTACCTATATCGCGAATGGAACAACAAGGCCGCTGGATTCGTTAGTTATGGGGGACGGGGCGGCATGCTCGCCGTGGAGCACCTGCGGCTCATCATGGCAGCGCTCAAGATTGCGACTGTCCAAGCCTACGTGACGCTCTCGCTACTTTCTGACTTCGAGAGCCATAAGTACATCAAGCCGAGCCCGCAGCGCGATCAAGAACTACACACAATGCTCGATCAACTGGTCGCATGGGGTGGCGCCTTGCAAACACTGCGCTTGCGAGCAGCGGAAAAGATCCTCGGAGTTGAACAATAGAAGCTCGCGGACGGATCTCGAAAAGTCCAAAATTGTGTGGTCATCTGGCGTCTATTCTCCTATCCGCGATCCTCAGGACAAGTTTGATGGTTGGTTTTAGACCAGCATTTGTAATACCAGTATCTCCAAACCCCTGTCCTTAGTTCGTTCCTACGCGACAGTGGACCAAGCTCGCCACGTTTCCAGGTCCCCAGTAGCCGCCGCCCCAGTGCCATCCCCAGAAACTTCCCTTTCCTGCCACTCGCTGCGACACCCAATCATCACCCCGAGTAAGAATCATCCCGGCGGCATCGTAAAACGGAAACCAGGAGTATTTGGGGCCAGCAGCCATCCGATAGACAGCCGTGTAGAAGTTCATCCGCTCACCAGCAGATCCACCCGTCACGACCACCCGGTCGAGTATCTGGCTCCATTGCGGAGTCCTGGCCGACTGTAACCCGAGTCTGGATCGTTGCGGCGGCCTGGATGCGTCGTTACAGCACCGACCGTCGGCATGAACAGAAGCCTGTTCTCGTCGCTGTACTCTCCATTCATCTGCGTAAAGCCCATTATGGTTGCGTCATCGGACCGGTACCCCGATCCGCGAACATGGTAGGCACCATCGAATCCAGTCACGGGCCCAACGCAAAGGTATCCGGCTGGGTCCGGGACCATGGCAGATGGGTTTACCGTTCCGGAATAAAGTTCCTCTCCCGGCGCCGGATTGTTGCCCAGGTGTTGCTTATCCAGAATAGGGGCCGTACCGATGAGCGGGTTGACTTCCTCCACCGGGCGTCGCTGGGCCTGAGCGTGAAGTGCAGCCATGGCCAGCAACAAAGCAACCGCCAGACACTTTAATTTCTCCGCCTCGCGCAGTCAGGGTTTCGCCACGCAGCAGGAAGAATGCTCGGATTCAACCTTCAACCTAAGCTTCAATAGTTCCATGTGGCTGTGCCTTCCCTCACTTATGTCGTCCTGATCCTGTTCCATTGACTTAATCTCAGTGCCGCAGAACCACAGCGGTCTAGTGCAAACAGTTGTTAGGCGAAACAGCAGCCTGCTGGCCAAACGGGCCGCGGAAACGCAGTCGGTCGACGGGTCTACGATCGCCGGGTAGTCAAGCTGAGAGTTGCCTGCGTCAATTGCGGAGAGGAAGCCACGATCTCGATCGTACCGCCACGCTCTGTTGTACTGATTAGGGCAAGGCACAAGCCATGAAACGCGCCGTGCTGTGCGCTTCGATAACTCTCATGGTTGACCGGATCGCCATTGTCCATGCCGATAAGCCTGCCTTCTCCCCGCACCTGCAATGCCACGGTGTGGTCGGCCGTTGGAACGCAACGTCCGTCTCTGTCCTGGATCTCAATTGTTATTTGGGCCACGTCACGGCCATCGGCACCAAGCGTTATACGATCCGAAGACAGGAAAAGGCGGGATGGCTCTCCCGTTGTCGTCAGTTCCGCTGTACTGACCACCTGACCGTCCTTCACACCGACGGCCTTCAGAGTACCGGGTTCGTAGGGAACGTCCCAGGACAGATGAAGGTCCGCCGTCGTCTGCAAAACCTTGGCGCGGGCGGGATAGTTGCCATAATGCTTCTCCATTCCCGGGCTTGGGAATGCGTAGCCCTTGACTCCCCAGCTTTTTCCATTCACAAACAGTTCAACCGTGTCGCAGTTGGTATAGCAGAGGACCGGGATGATGGTGCCTTCATGTCCCTTCCAGTTCCAGTGCGGAGAAAGGTGAAGCACCGGTCTGGTCGTCCATAGGCTCTGATAGAAGTAGTAACTATCTTTCGGAAAGCCGCATGTGTCCAGGGCTCCACAGGACGAACCCTTCGCCGGCCATGTTGCTTCGCCGAGGTAATCAATTCCTGTCCAGAAGAAATCTCCACTTACGTAGTCGTAGGTCTGAATGAAACGCTGCAGTTGCTCGACCTCGACAAGAAGATTTGTGCTCTTCTCGACGAATGCGGCTGCGTCAGCGCCTATTCTGTAGGCACCGCGGGGAGCTCGTAACGCAACGCTCTCTGTCCCGATAAAGCGCCGTTCGGGAAACGTATGCCGGTCAATGCTGTAATACTTTTCCCGTCTATCGCGCCAGCGGTCGACATAGTTATAGCCCACGACATCCTGCTCAGCCAGAAATTCAGGCAGGGCGCCGTGGGGTTCCGCCGCGATCATGTCGCACGCGACCGTGACAGGCCGGGTCGGGTCTTCGGTGTGGACTATGTCTTTTAATGCGTGGAGAGTTTCAACGCCACGTTGCGATCCCTGGTCCGGTACCTCGTTGCCGGCATTCCAGATGACGATGGACGGATGATTGCGATCGCGCAGGATCATGTCCTTGAGATCACGGTGCGCCCACTCCTCGAAGTACTTGTGATAACCGTATTGCGGTGTCTGCGCTTTAGCCCCGCGCCATTCGTCAAAGGCGTCAAACATCACCAGAAAACCCATGGTGTCGCACAGGTCCAGGAACTCAGGGGCAGGCGGGTTATGGCTACAACGGATCGCGTTGCAGCCCATGTCTTTCAGCAACGCAAGACGCCGTTGCCACATCCGCTCAGGGACTGCCGTTCCCACCGCGCCGGCATCGCCGTGAAGACACACGCCATTCAGCTTCACCCGTTCGCCATTCAGCAAAAATCCAATGTCGACGTCGAAACGGATCGAGCGGACGCCAAAGGGTGTCGTCGCCGCATCGGTCTTCCGGCCGTCTTGCTCAACCACTTGATGGACAGCATAGAGATAGGGCGATGTGACAGACCAGAGTTTTGGAGACGCGATTTCCACGCGTTGTACGAACGTGTACGCACCGCCAGCAGCAATTTCGACATCCACCGCCGATTCCTTCACCGCTGCCCCAGCTTGATCGCGTATCGAGGTACGCAAGATGCAGATCGACGTTCGCGCAAGGTCATTCTGAACAAGGGTAGAAACTTCGATCGTCGCACTATCGCTCGAGACCTGTGGAGTTCGGACGCAAGTTCCCCAGTGTGCGATATGAACGGCTTGTGTCGTCGTCAACCAGGTATGTCGATAGATGCCGGACCCAGAGTACCACCTGCAATTTGGCTGTAACGAGTTGTCAACACGAACGGCAAGAACATTTGCTTGCCGAACTTCACGCAAGAAAGGGGTGAGGTCGTACGCGAAACTGATAAATCCATAAGGACGCATTCCGAAGGAGTGACCGTTGATCCATACCTCACTGCGTTGATAAATCCCGTCGAATTCAATAGCAATCTTTTTGCCTTTGGAAGCAGCCGGCGTCATAAACCGTTTGCGGTACCAACCAATCCCGGTGGGCAGGTAGGCGCAAAAGCCGCCGCCTGGAGCATCCTCTCTGAATGGCCCCTCAATGCTCCAATCGTGGGGCAAATTGATCTCGCGCCACTGATCGTCATCGTAATCGGGAGAATGTGCGCCATGCAGGTCACCCCTAATGAACTTCCAATCGTTATCGAAGTTACGCCTTCGAGAGGTAAAATTCCGTTCAACTTCCCTTGTAGGGAGCAAGCCGAAGGGCACGTTCGAGCCCATCACTGCTATCGCCGCATTGCTCATGAACTCTCGACGTGTCAATTCGGCTTGCGCAATCTTGTTCGCCCTAGTCAGTCGTGCTAGCATACGCACCTTCATCCTGCTATATATCCGCCAAAATACTACTATGCCGGTTCGTCCTGAGCAGATCAACCGAAACGGCGATTCAAGTTGTCTCACCGCGCTTGTGTTCGATCTGATAACGAAATGCCAGTCAGATTCTACTGGAGAGCGAGATTAGGCACATACCTAAGTGCGCACGTTCGGCGATTGCCGGATTCTGGTCAGGCGAGAGAAAAAGGGCCCCGCAACCTCTTCTTACTGAAGATTTTTTCTCTTCTCCCCTCCGTCGCGCAGAACAGTCGCTCAGCGATGTAGTCGCTCAGCGATGTAGTCGCTCAGTTTAGATCCCAAAATACCGTACTCTACTGGAATCCGCGATGGTTCAATAAGGGCAGGCGTTGCTTGATGATGACTGTCGGTCTAGAATTCCGGAATGCAACGGAAATTCTTCTTCCCATCTTCACCACCATTCGCATAACAACTGCGCAAAGCGTAGTTGCACATACAAGCCTTCCTGCACCAACAAGGCGAGAAATCGACCTCGCATTGGAACGGGGTGACGCCCATGATTGCCCTGGGTTCTCTGCTAAGCTGTTTTGACAATCGTCGAATTGCAGCCGATCGTGCTGCAGGAGATAAGAAGCAATGACGAGTCTACGGGTTGGAATTGCACTTGTGATGTCGCTGGCGATCGCGGTTGCGCGACAAGGGGAAACAGCTACTTCGCAACAAACTGCGACAACCCAAGGAGAGAAGTCGCAGCGGGTTAGCACGCAAGTCCGTGTCGACACCGCCGAGAGCGGCCTGGTCTTCGGCGGGGTAGGTGCGATCAGCGGAGGCGGCGGCAACTCACGATTGCTGATCGATTATCCTCCGGCCCAGCGCGACCAGATTCTCGATTATCTCTTCAAGCCGGGATACGGCGCGGCATTGCAGATTTTGAAGCTGGAGATCGGCGGAGACGCTAACTCCACGGATGGTTCCGAGCCGAGCGTGGAGCATACCCGTGGCGCGGTGAACTGCAATGCCGGCTACGAGTTTTGGCTGGCGGAGCAGGCCAAATTACGCAACCCGAACATTAAGTTGTACGGATTGGCCTGGACCGCGCCGGGTTGGATCGACTATGGCAGCAACTTCTGGTCAAAAGACACGATTGACTACTTGATGACCTGGATGGGTTGCGCGCAATCCCACGGCCTGAGGATCGATTATCTCGGGGGGTGGAACGAAAGAGGATTTAACAAGCTGTGGTACGAGGATCTGCATGCCGCGCTGGCCGCGAAGCACTACGCGACTCAGGTGGTTGGAGACGACTCCGATTGGGACGAAGCCAAAGAAATGGTTAAGGATGCGGACTTTGCCAGCTCCATTGACATTGTCGCCGCTCATTATTCATGCGAAGGGGGCGATGGCGGTAACGCGAACCACTGCCATTCCACCCCGGAAGCCATCGCGACGCACAAGCCGCTGTGGGACAGTGAAAGCGGCTCACAGGACGATAACAGCGGAACAGGACCGCTAATTCGCGCGATCATTCGCGGATATGTGGATGCCAAGATGACCGGTTTCTTGAACTGGCCACTCGTCGCCGCGATTACGGCCAATCTGCCCTATCCGACGGTGGGATTGATGGTGGCTTCGCAGCCTTGGTCGGGGAATTACAGTATCGGAACGAGCTTGTGGGCGACGGCCCACGTGACTCAATTTACGCAGCCAGGCTGGCAATTCCTCGACAATGCAAGCGGGTATGTGGGCGGCGACCGCGCGAATGGAAGCTACATCACGCTAAAGTCACCCGACGGAGCCGAGTACAGCACGGTTGTCGAGACTGCGGCGGCGAAAGAGGCGACGCTGCTGAAGTTCAGCGTCAATGGAAGTCCCTCGAAGAAGCCCGTGCAAGTCTGGGCGACAAACGTCGACGGGATGTCCGACCACGACTTTTTCGTTCATCTGCCCGACCTGAATGCGGATTCCACAGGCCACTATCAGTTCAAGATATTGCCCGGTTACGTTTATACCTTCAGCACCGTGACCGGTGCCGGGAAGGGTACAGCGACAGCTCCCCCGCCAAGCGAACTCGAGCTGCCCTACTCCGATAACTTCGATGGATACCCTCTCGGTCAGGAGGCGCGTTATCTGTCCGACATGCAGGGTTCCTTTGAGATTCAGCCATGCGTCTCGGGACGGCCGGGCAAGTGCCTACAGCTGATGGACAACGTGAAGCCGATCGAATGGCAAGACGATAGCGACGCTTTCACGCTGCTCGGCGATCCATCGTGGGAGAACTACACGCTATCTGTCGACGCAATTCTTACCAAACCCGGCACCGTCGAACTGATCGGCCGCGCGGGCATCCAAGAGCGCCCACAGTCCCATCAACAGGGGTATTACTTCCGCGTGTCGGATGGTGGAAGTTGGAGTCTTTTCAAAACCGACACCCAGGGCAAACACACCGACTTGGCTCAAGGATCGGTCACCCCCATCGGTATCGGGTCGTGGCATACATACCGCTTGTCCTTCAACCATGACCAGATCGCCGCTTATCTCGATGGAAACAAAGTTGCGTCGCTTACAGATACTCCATACCAGACCGGTCAGGTCGGGCTAGGGTTTACCGACTATGACACCAACCAATTCGACAATCTCTCGATAACTTCCACGAGCCACCAGTAGATGGCAGGTCAGTTGTCTTGCCGAGTAAGGTGAGGTGGCCAAAGAGCGGGCCAGAGGAAGCCAGGTCCGCTCTTCAAAGCGAATTTCAGGTTCTGGAACGCTGCCTAAGAGGTGCAATCCGTGGCTTTTGATTTTGTGAATCCGAACCCGTGGTCTAGACGACAAGTAATACGGCTGGGAGGATCAGCCGCGGTCGCCGGCGTTGTAGCGTCGTGGCCTGAATTATCTTTTGCTTCGACATCGTCATCTGTGGGGCCGGGCACATACCTCAATCCGGTCATTGCCGGCGACCATCCTGACGCGGGTGCCATCCGCGTCGAGGAGGACTACTTTCTAGTTCATACAACTGATAACTACACGCCGGGACTTCTGATCTGGCATTCGCGTGATCTGGTGCATTGGAGGGTGGCGGCGGCGGCACTTGACGCCTACTATGGAGCGGTCTGGGCGCCATTTCTATGCGAGTACCAAGGCCGGTTTTACATCTACTATCCATGCGACGGCGTCATATTCGTGATCCACGCAGCCAATCCTCTGGGTCCATGGAGCAAACCGAAATCCTTGAGTTTGCACGGGATTGACCCGACCCACGGTGCCACTCCTGAAGGCCGGCGGGTCTTGTACATGGCAGGTGGCTTGATGGCGGAGCTTTCAAACGACGGCCTATCAGTAAAGACTGAACCGCGAAAGGTTCTTGAGCCTTGGCCTATACCCGATAACTGGCAGGTTGAATGCCAGTGCCTGGAAGCGCCCAAGCTGCTCTTTCGAAACGGCTACTATTACCTGAACGTTGCGGAGGGAGGCACTTCAGGCCCTCCAACAAGCCATATGGTGCTCTCCGCTCGCAGCCGAAACATCGATGGCCCGTGGGAGTGGTCACCGCACAATCCAATTGTTCATACTCAGAGTAAAAGGGAAAAATGGTGGTCCAAAGGTCACGGACGCCTGGTCGATGCGCGCGACGGTTCTTGGTGGATGACGCTCCATTCCTATCAGAACGGGCTGCAAACCTTAGGAAGGCAGATTTTGCTGCTCCCGGTGTCCTGGACTGCCGATGGCTGGTACAGAGTCCCGGATGGCGTCACCGGAGGCGACCCGATCCCTAAGACCGACTTGCAACCAGAGCCCGCATCGGAAGTGGTAGTCGGCTTTCCAGGAATGACTCTTGATCTGGAGTGGCAGTTCTGGAAAAGCTATGATCTCAGTCGCGTGCGCCTAGTCGACAGTTCGCTGATACTTGCAGCTCACGCCGACAGCATTCAGATGACCTCTCCTCTGACACGGGCGGCAAAGCACCGGAGCTACAGTGTCGAAGTAGAAGTGGAAGTTGCTCCCGGATGCGAGGCCGGATTGCTTCTCTTCTATGACAACAATCACGTCTGCGGTCTGCGCCTGTCCCCTGATCCGAGCGCATCCTCTCATTCGAAGACAGTCGTCGTACGCGGCACTCGCGCAACTTTGCGCATCGTAAACGACGATCAGGTCGTCGATTTTTTCTTCAAGGTTGAGGACGGAAGCGCGGCAAACAAGTGGACGCATGTACGCGACTCTCTTGACGTCTCCTGCTATCAACAGAATGCTCTTGGAGGATTTCTTGATCTGCGGCCGGCTCTCTATGCTTGTGGCAGCGGATCGGCTACATTTCGCAATTGGAGCTATAGACCGAAGCTGGTCGTGCCGTAACCATCGCTGGGATTACCACTCGCGGCATTCAAAGTAGTCTAGAGGGTCTGCTTGAGAGCGGAAGCCATGGTAATATCTTTTGCGGCGCGGGACCAGCCAATGCGCAGGTCGGTTACATTGCGCAATTCGAAATTTGACGGTGGCGGCGCTGTGATGGCAAAAAAGTCTGCACGATGTACGTCCTCCAGCCAGAAAGCAGGCCGTGGTTCCGGGTTGGCTGGAGCGATTTCCATGTGAGACATCTCGAGGTTCTTCAGGTGACGCACGAAGAAGCCATGACACGGTGGGGGCCCGAAGAGCAGGAGCTCCGGATACGCGTCTTCCAGCTCGGGCACGTGGACAGTCCGCCAGTCGGGCATCGGTTTGGAGCTCTCTCCCCAGGTCTGAAGCGCCATTTCCGGAAGTCCCTGGTGCCCGAAAAAGCAATGAGAAATCCTCACATCTTCGATCCGGTTTTCCGCAATTCCAGACATAACCGATGCGGTCGTCGCCGCTGAGTTGTGCGACACAATATTGGAAATTGCCACCCGTCGGAGAGTCCCCGGACGCGCCGTTTCCCTAGGCCCGCAGTCGCGCCGGTTCAGCCGTAGAAACAGGGGCGCGTCGACAATATCGCGCATCGTGATGTTGGAAATCGAGATGTCTTCGAGGAGAGTACCGTCGCTGGATTCGAGTGCTATTCGCTTGGACCCTTCGATGACACCGTTCGAGATGTTGCGAAAGCCGCCGTTCGATTCCGTGCCGCACTTGATTCTGCCTTGTCTCGAAACCCTCGCATCTTCCGCAAATTTCGTCCAGGTCCCCGCGAACACGCTTCCCAATTCGTAGGTACCGGTGACAAAGCAATTCGCGATGGTAACGTTGTCTGTCGAACGCGCATAGCCGAGTGCATAGCTGGACTTGGGGCAGATGCCGTCATCCCAGGGCGAGTTCACCGTGCAGTTTGATATACGCACATTACGACAGCAATCGATGTCGAAGCCATCTCGATCGGTATCGACAAGGAGATTATCGATCGTCAGATTATCGACGCCCGTTGCGAGAAGAGCGAAGTGGCCGCCTTTCATGATGGAAAAATCCCGAAGAAGAACGTTATGGCAGTTCTTCAGCGCGATCGCCTTATTGCCCACCCCTCCGTGCTCGGAACGGAACTGCGCACCTGGACCGCGCAGTGGATCAGGCCCCGCGCCGGCCCGCACACCCTGCCCGTAAGAGAGACCGCGGCCATGGATAAGTCGATAAGTCTGAACCTTCAATTGAGATATTGCTCAGCTCGTCGCCATAGAAAAGTGAATTCTTCCAATGATTGTGGCCGTAGTCCTGAAAAGCCTCCCAGGGTTGTGCCGGTCCTGCCGGGTCGTAGGTTCCACCTTTGTGCCCGCTCGTTTCATCCGGCCGTGGCGAGTCTGCAGCGAGAACGACACAACCTGCAGAAAGTTAGAGCGTCATATCGCTTCGAAGGCGAATGGTGAAACACATATATGTTCCCGCAGGGAACACCAGGGTGCCGCCGCCTGCTGCAGACACTGCTTCGATAGCCCGGTTGATCGCGGGACTGTTGACCGTCCTCCCGTCCCCGGTTGCGCCGAAATCGCGAATGTTGATCAGGGCCTGGCGAGACTCCGAGGATGACGTCTCCGCGAACGCGGTCCATCCGATTGAACCATGCCGGCAGCAAGTGCCAGCGGAGATAATTCAGGAGGATGCGTCGACCCGTCTCTACATCATTTTTGGAAAACATAGGAAGTTTATCGGGCATGACATGGATCACCAATCAGACCACTTTGAACGTGGCCTGGATGCGGTGAGTAGAATGAACGTTACGTCATTGCACAGGGCCGAAGTGAACATTTTCCGGAGCCGAACTTGTGTCGAGGAACTGGATTGTTGTTGAAGGGCCCAGATCCGCCGGCGGTCCCCACGATCGAAGCACCCACACGACCTGCTTCGCAGGCGTCACTTCAATGGCCTGGATGTTGCCAGGCTCATTCTCCGACGTTGCCTTGCTCCATTCATTGATCCAGTTGTTAATCACCGTGTTGCCGTTTGGCAGTCTCCACGCTTGCTGCAGATTCGCAAATGGATAATGCGGAACATCGGGCGGACTGAAACTCCAAACTGCATCTCCTCGTCGCGTGACCTCGCGCACCCCTAGCTTATCCGTGATCAAAACATTGTTATTGGAAAGCGGCGTTACGCCCCACGGCCCTGATCCGGGGAACGACCACAGCTCGTTGCCGTCGTAGTCATATTCAACCACCTTATCCAAATCCATGTGTGCCACGAGAAGAGTGCCTCGATCCGTCAACCGGGCATGGCGAAACTGCCCATGCGTACTGGCGGGATGCCTTGTCTGTAACGTGATTTCTCTTTCCGTGACATTGGTCACAATATTGATGACGCGAACCGTCGCCGGATCGCCGTTCTGGATGAACAAGACGTGGTCTCGTCCGATAGGCAGCGCAGTATGCACTTCATGCCCGGCGGGCGCGTCATAGTTCCAGACTACCTTCTTGTCGGGCGTAATCTCCGTGACGCCGTACTGGTGGGCGAAGAGGACATTTCCACTGGAAAGCATCACTGCATCACTAATTTCACCCTTCCCGGTTGGATCGTCATACGTCCAAACGACTTTCCCTTGCCGCACGATGAAGATCCTGCGATCGTGCGATTCACCCGCATACAGGAAATCGTGCGCGGTCAGTCCATCGGCCGGCAGTTGCTGCACGGCAACAGGGAGACTGGAACCGCTTTGAGTCTGAGCCCTAATTGCGCCACCTGCGACCAAGAGGCAGCAGAGTGGAAAAGCCCGTGAGACCATTGCCTAATCCTCCATCTTCTTCGGTTTCGGGGAAACTACGGTTTGGAACTGCGACATGGCGCTGACACTTTCATCTGCTGCGACGGCGACAACCGAATAAGACACAGACTCGCCCCGTTCTGGTGCGGGCTCGGTGTAAGCCGGTGTGGTGAGCCCCACGGCAACCGACTTAGGCTTCGGCTCGAGTGTGCTCTTACGAAAGACACGGTACACGCGCGCTCCAGGCACCGCAGCCCAGGCGAGCGTCAAGCGTTTGTCCACGACAGTCGCGGTAACTGCGGACGGAGCTGCCAGTTGTGCAGCGTCCTTCTTTGGCAATAATCCATAGACGCAGAACTGACCCGTCCCGACATTTTCGGTGCCGAAGCTCGCCAGGTACACCAGCCCATTCGCGATTGTCGGCGGCGCCATCTTGGAGTATTCTCCGCAGTCGTCCCGGGCCGGAACCTCGAGAGAGTTCCAGAGTTCGTGACGTATATCTTTCGCGTCGTAAGCATGCAGAACACCGGGTCGCGATTCGTGCCAGGAGTCTCCGGTTGCATGGATCGCCGCCCAGAGTATTCCGTCCTTGCTCCCGTTGGCCGATAGTGACAACATCGCACCCGGATGCCCTTCGTTGGGCACATCTCTCATCATGAAAGGCGTCTCGTTCAGCCTTGCTCCATCGAATTTGTAGACCTTCGCTTTGTCTCTTTGGCCCCAGACATAGAGCAGGTCGCCCTTGGCCTCACTTTTCCAGTAAACTATGCTATGCAAATGGGACGCGGTTGCGCGAAAGTGTTGCATCGCGTGCTCATCGCCCAAGTGTCCTAGATGTTCCATGTCCAATGTGTAGAGCACTCCCTCTTTGCCTCCGCCTAGAACCAAATGCGTCCCAGGGATCAGCGTCGCTCCGGAAGAGTCGAGGTCGGCATCATCCTTGTCCAACTGAAAGTGGTTTGTCGGAGTAAACCAGTCGAGCAACCTGAGGTCGGGTGCCAGCTTTAAGAAGCTCTCGCTGAAGTTCGTCACACCATCCCAACTTCCATTGCCGGTCACCACGTAGACGTTTCCTTCCTCGTCGACTGCCGGACCCTGTCCGGACTGCCAGATACTCGCCTCCGAGCCGGTGGGCGAGGTGTTGAGCACGTTCACCAGAGCAAGCGTCCTGGCGTCGTAGGCCATCAGAAAGCCGTGGTATGGCTCTTTGTCGCAATGTGACGCGTAGCCTACGTAAACCATGCCATTAGCCAGCATGAGTGCAGGCCGTTGGTTCTGCATCAGCGCGTCGAATGAGGGCGCGCTGATTACAACTGGACTTCCCGGCATATCCGCACCTGTTGCGAGGTCAAGCGCGTGTAGTCTTTGAATGAATCCCGTTCCCGGCCCAGCCAGCGCACCTGCGCGAGTGAGCGCAACTACGTAAATCGCTCCGCGGGCCTTATCAATGACGGGTGTGCCGATAATTCCCATCTTGCCGTTAATGTCCAGGCACCCAAAATCGGCATCGTGCAGGCTTGCCGGCGTTCCGAAGTTCACATGCCAGACCGGTTCTGTCGCGCCGCGATCATTCGCGTCGAAGGCGTAGACACTGTTATTCACCGTGGTCACGTAAACGAGGTCGCGAGTTCCTCCATCCACTTCAACTCCGGTCGCCACCAGGGGCTGTGTGTAGAGTTGATCGTCGACGGTTCGCTTGAACAACATCCCAAACCTGTCCTTGTTTACATTCTCAGGCGTTAACAGCGTCTCACGGAGATTCGCTCCGGTCCGGGCGTTATCGTTATGCTGGGTGAGGACGTCAACCTGAGCATAGGAACAGGCACACGCCATCGTAATGAAGAACTATCCCTCGAAAAGAGGGAGCAAAACTATCTTGAACATAGCGCGAGATGGATTCAGCAGCATTCGACAGAACTCCGAGACTCGAGTTTGAGTTGTCTTACTCACCATAGCGAAAACAGGCAGAGCCACCTTTGCGGCATTGTGCTGTCGCCGAGTCAATGCGGCAACTGCCCAAAGTACAGGCTGATCTGGCCTCGGTACTCACCCTTGGCAATGGCAGGCTGACCCATGGGTCCCATCGTTTGCGGTCCGCCGAACTTGTTGCCGATGGCCGGTATGGCATGCAGAAAGGAAACTCCTGCAGCCGGGAAAGGCACGGCAACCTGCCCAAGCAGTTTCGGGGGTGGAACGTCCGGGGTAAAAACCTGCACGTAGATGGGAGCTTTCCCATACTGACTCACCCTGGCTGTAATGAGTCCTTCAGAGGTATTGAGTTGTAGCCAGCGCACGCCGGAGTAGAACCCCTTGAAGATGGGATAGTCGAAGTGTTCGCCGGGTTTGAGGCCGTCCGGGTCTCCGACCATGGTGTTGTTGTAGGGTTTGTTCCAAACGTCAAGAGTACCGCCCGCGAGACGATCCTGATAAACCGGCGCGGGACCCTCGCCGAGAAATCGCATGCTTTTTACATTCGTCTCGGGATAGTCGAAGCCGATGCCGAAGTATTCCTGCCTGCCTGTCATCGAATAGACGTAATCGATCGATAGCCAACCGCTCGGCTCGAAACGGTACGTCAGTGATTTCATAGGACCCTCAAACTCCGCGGAGACGATCAAATCGCTGCCCTCTTTTCGATAGCTGAAAGAGTTGAGTTTGGAATTCGCTGCAGGTGCAGGCGGCTGACCTTGCGTGTGCACGCTCTCTGGTCTTGGTCCCATCGCAACGATGCGAGGGCCATTCACAAAAGAGAAGGATTTTCCTTGCCGCGAAACAGAGACAAGCATCCCGGTCGTCTTGCTTATCTTCAGTGACAGATCGGCCGCCGTCGCAATCAGCGCATCATTGACCTCGGAGGTCGCAGGCTCCGCTTGGTCCGTGGAATGCCTCATCTGGGCAACACGACGATCGAACCCCTCGACCGGCCAGACATACGTCTGAATGATGCGGCCCGTTCGATCCTTGATGATGAGCCGATCTGCATCTGCGGTCTTCTTCCCGTTACGGCCGGATCCAGGAGCGGGTGGCCCCCAGCCATCCCAGCTTGCCGTTGCGCCCGGCGCGAGTGGACGGCCGTGGTCGGTTCTGAATCCCAGCACCACCGACCCGGAACTTGCATCCTCCGGTTGGCGGAAGGCAATCGTTTGCCACTCGTACGTACACTGGTCCGCATTGAGGAAACTGTAGCGGTTGCTGACTGTGTAAGAGTGCGAGTTGCCGTCGTTGGGCGCCACGATGATCGGCGACCAAAGTTGTCTAACGCTGTAGAAGCTCGACTCTCGTTCGCGGTATGGGCCAACGACGCCATCAGGGGCATAGTTGCCCTGCGAATCGAGAATGCCGCCCTTATCGGTACGTTTCACATCCTCGTCCAGGAACGCCCAGATAAATCCACCGCCACCAGCCTTGCTCTCGAGAATGGCGTTCCAATAGTCCTGCAGACCGGCCCCTCCACCCCCATCATAGAGTCCGTGAAGCATCTCCGTGGGCATCAGGACTGGTTCTTGAGCCAGCTTCTGTTGCAATCCGTCGAAGTTTGGATAGTGCTTGGTATCTGCTATACCCGGAGGGTAGGCAGCCCATGGATGTAAGACAATGCGCTTTTGTGGGTCGTACTCTGCATACTCGCCATCAAGATCGACGTTCCATCCCCCTTCATTCCCGTTATCCCAGAAGAGGATCGAAGGGTGGTTCACATCATGTTCCACCATCTCCTTGACCAGCTTCTTACCAATGTCGGTGTCATACTTCGCCTGCCAGCCGGTGAGTTCATCGAGCACATACAGACCGAGTTCGTCGCAAGCATCGAGAAAGTGCCGGTCCGGTGGATAATGGCTGGAACGGACTGCATTGGCGTTCATCTCCTTCATCAGGTCGATGTCGGCCCTCGATATTTGTTCTGACAGTGTCCGACCTGAATCAGGCCAGAACGAGTGTCGCGCGAAGCCCTTGAGGAAGACGCGATTCCCGTTGACAAATATGCCTTCGCCCGGCCGTACCTCGATGGTGCG
>Ga0302325_10003405_pt1 | contig 37570 bp, 34 predicted proteins | sample Palsa_T0_2_FD_201948 | JGI IMG/M metagenome (GOLD analysis project Ga0302325, IMG submission 201948) | Peat permafrost microbial communities from Stordalen Mire near Abisko, Sweden - Palsa_T0_2 | ecosystem: Environmental > Terrestrial > Soil > Palsa > Peat permafrost | place: Sweden: Abisko...
CAAGAATGACGGTCCACTAGGACTTTTTCTTACTTTCTGTTGCCAGTCGCTTTAAGATGATTTCCGCGATATCCGCGCGGATGTCCTGCGGATAAAGGCCGAGGATGGCCGCCTGAATGACGTCAGGCTGCGTTGTGAACCATTCAATAATGCGGCTCGTGGTGGCGATCTGGGTCATTCCCAGTCGATCGCAGAGCTCCATGAGCCCTTTCTTGGCATTCGGATTCAGTTCGATCCGCATGATTACCCGACGTGTCGAACTATTCATTGCCATTTGTGTTAATTCCTCAAAGTTAGACGGTTTACGCTCGATTCGCATCATAGCTGGCGAGCGAAACCATTACAATTTATGTGCTTTGCATATTAGCATATAGCTCGCTGGGTGGACTACTTAGCTCCTCCGCCCCGCAGTTCCAGCCGCTTATGCAATTGCTTGGCGAGCCGTGACAGGGACTCCTCTGACAACGATGCCAACACGGCCGTCTTGATCAGATCATCCTGTTTGATGAACCAGTTAACCAGACGTGACATCACGGCTACTTGTGTCATCCCACGCTTCTCGCACAGCTCGTCCAATTCATCTTTCGTCGCGGAATCCAATTGAATCCGCATAATCGCACGATGAGAAGTCATTCTTCGCTCCCGGTCAGAGACAAGTTCCTCCCCGACATCAATGATTTAGCTATAATGTCTTGAAACAGAATACTGATGCCCTCTACGCCAGCTATCGGCAAAAAGATACCGCACTCGAAATATTGCATCGAAATAAGAATGGCGCCGGTGCAATCTCCTGTCCATGTATTTACAACCTCACATTGAAACGCGTCCGGAAGTATACTGGACAACATTTCTCGCTGTCTAGACGCTCAGAATCAGCGATTTATGTTTCTTCCCGACAGAGCGCGGGCGATTGTGGTTGAGGAGTTCGGAACGGATAATGGACCGTGGTCATCAACGAGTTGCGCGGTCAGCCGACGGTTGCCTTCAACCAGCGGCTTTCCAATGACCTGTGCGATTTGATTTACTTCATCTTGCTTTTGCGCCAACTGTTTTTCCAGTTGCCGGAGCCGGGTATCCATCTCCTCAAATTGCTTGAGGGCAGATTCGTATAGCTCCTCTCCTTCCTGGATCCATTCCGCAATTGACTTCGCCACCACGGCCTCCATTCAAAATGAGGCCCGTAAGCATACCTTCGATCTGTCCAATTTACGAAAAGGCCCAAGCTTTTGCCCATGACAATCTTCTGTCTCCCCACCGGCCGCCGAAAGTTGCGTCACCCACCCCATGGTTTGGTTCTGCGTTGATGCGGATTTCCAACCGGATTAAGAACGGATAGAATCAGAAATTCGATCTTTTCCCCGAGGGATAATGGCCAGGAATCGAGCAGACGACGCGTACAAAGACAAATTCCGCCCGGATGCGGACGCAAAATTGGATGCGCAGATCGATGCCGCGCTCGGGGGGATGTCGGACGACGACCTGTACGGTTTCAACAAACCGAAGCCCGCCGGGCCGGCCACCGACAGTGGAGACCGCCGCGGCCGCATCATCTCCATTGATAAGGACGATGTCTTCGTCGATTTCGGCGGAAAAAGTCAGGGAATTCTTCCGCTGATCCAGTTCGACGAGGAGCCGAAGGTTGGACAGGAACTTGAGTTCAACGTCGAGCGGTACGATTCCGAGGAGGGCTTGCTGATCCTGTCTCGCAAAGGCTCGGCCGCGGGTAGCGTTTCGTGGGAAACACTGGAGGTCGGGCAGATCGTCGAGGGAACCGTCACCGCGGTGAACAAGGGGGGTCTGGAAGTCACCGTCAAGACCATGCGGGCGTTCATGCCGGCCGGGCAGGTGGATGTATATCATGTTCCCGACCTCTCACAGTTCATCAACCAGAAAATGACGGCGGAGGTCACCGCGTTCGAGCGGCAGGGCCGGAATATCGTTCTTTCACGCCGAAATATTCTGGAGCGCGAGCGCGAAGAGAAAAAGAAAACGCTGCTCGAGGAGTTGGCCGAAGGCCAGGTGCGCCGGGGCACGGTTCGCAGCGTGATGGATTTTGGCGCGTTCGTCGATCTAGGCGGCGTTGACGGCCTGTTGCACGTCAGCGAGATGAGCTTCCGCAGGGTGCGAAATCCCGGCGAGATCGTCAAAACCGGCGATGTGCTGGACGTGAAGGTGCTCAAGATCGATCGGGAGACGGGAAAACTGAGCCTCAGCCTCAAGGAGCTCCGCGGCGTTGATCCGTGGGGGGATGCGCAGGTGCGATATTCAGTCGGTTCGCCCGTGACCGGCCGCGTCACGAAAATTGAGACTTTCGGCGCCTTCATCGAGGTCGAGGAGGGCATCGAGGGCCTTCTTCCCATCAGCGAGATGAGCCATCGGCGGATCAAATCTCCGGCCGAGATCGTGAAGGAGGGGGACACGGTTCGGCTTGTGGTGTTGTCGGTCGATCCCGTGGCGCGAAGAATGTCGTTCAGCTTGAAACAAGCCGCCCCGCCCGATCCAGTTCCCGAAGCAAATCCCGGCGAGCCACCGAAACCGAAAAAGAAGCGTCCGGAATTGCGCGGCGGACTGGATTTTTGATCACCAGGTATATTTCACCGTATATGTCACCGTTTTTTCTCCGTTCACGGGAACATCCACGGGAATGTGAATGGTCCTGTAATCCTGCTTCTGCCATGGATCGCTGGATGCAGTGATTTCCCAATTCGACCAACGATATAGATTCTCCTTCACGATCACATGCACCGGCATCGCCTTATGATTGCGCAGCTTGATCTCGAAGGATTCGGTGATCACATGACCGTTGTAGTTGGCGTTGAAATCGGTCTGACGGCGCTGACCGACAATGTCGAACGCGCTGCCGAGCCTGACCATGACGTCCTCATCCTTGGGCGTGTGCTGAATGACATCTTCGCCGATGAATTCCTGTTCGTTGTCGTCGGGATTGCGTTTATAAACGCGGATGCGTCCGGCGGGGAGGGGAATCCCCATCCCATTATTTTCGCTGTTCGTCAGCAACAGATAGACATCCACTTTTTTGTTGGAATCGGTCCCCAGGTTCTGGTCCTGATTGGGACTGTCGGGTGAAAAAAAACGCAACTGCTCCGGGACGCCGTAATATACATAAGTTTTTTTGATCGGCACATCGAGCTTGGGAGCAAATAGCTCGATTTGTTTCGTGCTGTTGTTGGCCAGCGACGTGGTGCGGCCGAGTGTGTAGAGGTGATATTCAAAGAACGCCTTCTCGGCGAAAGCTATCCGCGATTCGTCCGCCAATACCGCCCCGGCAAGCGCGAACCTTTGAGCGTAAATATTTTGCGGCGGATTCACCCGCTGCACATCGCCGGCGACGAGCTTCAACTTCGAATCCGGATACGCCGCTCCGCTTTGATTGACGATCGTCACCCAAGCCCCGATGTCGGCCGCGTCATCGGTCGAATTGACGGTCAGGTTGTAGTCGGCGCGCCAAGTCAGGCTGTTGGTTTGGTAGGTGATCTGCGCCATTTGTGGACCGGACCGATCACTGTTGATCTTCCACACCAGAGTTGGTTTTGTGATTAATCCCTCATCCGACTTGGCCAGTTCGATTGCTTCAATGTTCGGCCCGCGAGAAATAACTTGAACTTTGCCATCCGAATCCTGCAAGACAACGTTGGCGGCATCGAAAGAGAGCAATGTTCCCGCCGCAGTTTCCACCGTTCCATTGGCCGCGCGCAGCATGACCTGAATTTCCTTGCCGAGATATTTGCCCATCAGCTTATCAGCGCTGACCAGATCGTATTCATAATTCTGTTCAAGAACGCTCGCGGCCGAGGCGGAAGTCAGGGATTCAAACGACACCGTGGTCGGATCGATCTCCGCGGCCACATCCATGAACTTCACAATATTTTCCCCTTTATCCAATTGAATCTCGCGATCTTCACGCACAACGCCGTAACCCGGCAACGGATTCTGCTGAACGTAATATGGATTGAGCGTTTGCTGCCGCACATAATCCTGAGGATCGAACGTCGCCGGATCGGCGTTGCTGTAAATAGTCAGCGAAAAACCCGGAGCAGGCGCATCGCCGCGCGCCTCTGGGATAGCCGACATTGGCGTCAATATGATCGCCGCCAACATGAGGAATCGATTTATATTCATGCTTCATTGGATGCGCCGGGTGGCCGGAAGTTCCAACAAACCTCGCGGGATAGCTATCCAAAGTCTTTGAGATACATTATTTGTCATGTCCCAGCTCATTTTGACGGCGGTCGGGCCGGATCGGCCCGGGATTGTAGGGGAATTGACGGCTCATCTTCATGCGGGCGGTGCGAATATCCTGGACTCGCGCATGGTGAACCTGCGCGGAGAATTTGCGATGCTGATTTTGCTCGAGGCGGGGAATGCCACCGATGAATTGCAACGCCAATTGCCCGGAGTTGGTGAAAAAATGGGGCTGCGTCTCACTGTGTCCCAACAGCAAATCGGCCAGCGCGTGCGCGGACTGCCCTTCCGGCTCAAGACATATTCGACGGATCAGCCGGGCATCGTGGCGAAGCTTGCGCAGGTTCTTCGGCAATACGGCGTGAATATCGAGGAGCTTTCCGCAAGGCAGGGTTCCGCCCCCTTCGACGGCTCGCCGCTGTTTCAGACGGAGATGAAATTGACCGTTCCGGCAACCGTCTCGCTTGGCAAGCTGCGCGCGGAATTGGAATCGGTCGGCAACTCGCTCAATTGCGACATCGATCTGGATCCCGCTTGACCGGCGAAAATCCCAAACCGGTGAAGTACGAATTGATTCGCCAGGATCGCGCCAGTGCCGCGCGCCTGGGCCGTGTTTCCACTCCGCATGGCTCAGTCGACACCCCCGCGTTCATGCCGGTGGGGACCCAGGGTTCGATCAAAGGGGTTTTGCCGGATCAGGTGGAACAAACGGGAACGCAAATTGTTCTGGCGAATACATATCATCTTCTGCTTCGACCGGGCGAGAAGACCGTGGCGGCCCTGGGCGGCCTTCATCGATTCATGGGCTGGCCAGGACCGATCCTCACCGACAGCGGCGGCTTCCAGGTTTTCTCGCTGGCGGATTTGAACGAGGTTTCGGACCTCGGTGTTAAATTCAAAAGCCATATCGACGGCAGCGAAGTCTTCCTCGACGCCCAGCGGAGTATCGCGGTGCAGAACGATTTGGGAGCGGACATCATCATGGCGTTTGACCAATGCCCACCGGCCGCGACTTCCCCGGAGGCCCACAAGCAGGCGGTGCTGCGGACCCTGCGCTGGGCCGAACAGTGCGTTGCCAATCACGGCCGCCCCGGCGAACAGGGCCTTTTCGGCATCGTCCAGGGGGGTGTGAACGTGAAATTGCGGCAGGATTGCGCCCGGGAATTGTCGGCAATGGATTTCGCCGGGTACGCCATCGGTGGTCTGGCGGTGGGAGAAGGATTCGATGCGATGAAAGCGGTCCTGCGCGAGATCGGTCCGGCCCTGCCGGCCGATAAACCCCGATATCTCATGGGAGTTGGATTTCCCCGCGACATTGTGACGGCGGTGGCGGCGGGGGTCGATATGTTCGATTGTGTTCTTCCCACCCGCAATGGCCGCAACGCATACGCGTTCACCACAACCGGCCCGCTTCGCCTTCGCAACAGCGTTCATCAGCGTGAACCATCGCCGATTGAAGCCGGTTGCGATTGCTATGCCTGCCGTCATTTTTCGCGCGGCGCCCTCCGGCACTTTTTTTTCGCGGGCGAGATGCTTGGCCCCGTGCTGGTTTCGGTGCATAATATTCGGTTCTACCAGCGGTTGATGGCGGACATTCGCCATTCGATCGGTACAGGGAGTTTCGACTCCTTCCTGCGCAGCGATGCCCGTTGCCAGCTTGGACCCTCCGGCGATCCCGAGGGCGATTGAGGATTCGGGCAATGATTTGGTCCTTTATAAGGAGAACTGCTTGAGCATTTTGCAATTGCTGGCCGACAGCGCGACAACCCAGCCCGTGCCGTGGTGGGCCAATCAGGGGAATGTGTTCATGCTCCTGATCTTCGCGATGCTGATGTATTTCGTCTTCACCTCTTCGCGCACCAAGCGCAAGGACCAGAAGAAACGTGACGACATGCTGAAGAACATGAAACGGGGCGACCGGGTCATGACCGCGGGGGGCATCCTGGGATCGGTTGTCGAGGTCCGCGATTCCGAGGTTCTCCTGAAAGTTGATGAAAGCACCAATACAAAAATAAAATTCAGCCGCGATGCCATCAAGCGCGTGGTGACCGAGGACGAAGGTTCGACTCCGGCGAAATGAGGAAATGGTCATCCATCGACTGCGATGACCCCTGACGTTTTTTTGAATCCAACATGCCAACGAATTATTCCGGAAGAATCACGCTCATTTGCACGGTGCTCATTCTGTCGCTGCTGGCGATTTTCTGGGGGGCGCCGTCGCGTTTGTTCAATCCGCATCTGACGGTCATTCAAAAAACGAACCTTCGCCCGGGTATCGATATGGTCGGCGGCGTGAGCCTGGTGTATGCGATTCAGGCCCCGGGAAACACCGATCCCGATCTTTCCGAGCATGTGATGGATGCCCTGAAAAAGCGCGTCGACCCGCTGGGGCTGCGAAACCTGGTCTGGCGCCCGCAGGGGCCTAACCGCATCGAGATCGAAATGCCGTTGTCTCCCGAGGCCAGTGAAGCGCCGGAGATCAAGGACAAATTCAACGCGGCGCAAAAGGATTTGTATCAGACGATGATCCGCGAGGAGGACGTGGTCAACGCCGTCGAGCATATGACCGGTTCGCAGCGGACGCAGGCCCTGGCCGCTCTGGCATCGGACAGCAAGACCCGCGCGGATCTGTTCAAAAATCTTTGCGATACGTTCGATCGGATTCAGAAACTTCGCGCCAATCCCGACAACCTGTCGCTGCCGGCGCTGGCGGTGCAGCTTCAGCCGCTCACCGTGGACTACGACCAGCTCAAGGATCAGATCGAGCAAACCAATCTCTCTCCTCCGGATTTGGCCGCGATTCTGGATCAGGTCAATTCCGACGATCCCGATCAGAAGAAGGCCGGGCAAGCCAAGCTGAACGACCTGAGGAAAAAATTCGCCGATTTTCCGAGCCTGCTGACAGCGATGGATAATTTCGAGGCGAGATACAGGGATTACAATTCGGTGAAAAATGCCATCACCGGCGCGGATGATCTGAAGCGGCTTCTGCAGGGTTCTGGAGTATTGGAGTTCCACATTCTGGCGGACGGCACCACCGCCAACACGGCGGATTTGAAGACGATGGATGCGCGTCTGGAACCCGGCGGCCGCGGCCCATTGCCGCAGCCGGGCGACACCATTCGCTGGATGGAAGTGGATCGGCCGGAAGAATTCGACCATCCGAACGCGCCGCCGGAGACGCACGAATGGAACGGCAAGCACTATGTCCCCGTGCTGGTGACGCCGGACGCTTCGATGACCAAATCCAGCGCGGAAAAATGGGGTTTGGAACGGGCGTACCCCGAATCGAAGCCGGACGGCACCGAGGCCGTGGGTTTCCAATTTGACCTCACCGGGGGCAATCTCTTCGGCGATCTGACGACGCATTGGAGCAACATCGCCCGCCAGCGATCGGATGGTTCCCACGCGCGTCTGGCGATCGCGCTGGACAACAAGATCGTCAGCGCCCCCAACATCAACGAGGCGATCACCGGCGGGTCCGGCGAGATCACGGGTGGTGGGAATGGTGGATTCTCGACCAGCGAACTGGACTACCTGATCAACACGCTCAATGCCGGCAGCCTGCCGGCCCAGCTTTCCGATGAACCCATCAGCGAGCAGCAGATCGGCCCCACGCTCGGAGCCGACAATCTCTACCGCGGCCTGGTCGCGTGCGGGTTCGGCCTGATCGTGGTCGCGGTCTTTCTCATCAGCTATTACTATTTCGCCGGGCTGGTCGCGTTCATGGCGGTGCTGATGAACCTGGTGCTGGTTCTCGGCGTCATGTGCGCCTTCAGCGCCACCTTCACGCTTCCCAGCATCGCGGGAATCGTGCTGACCATCGGCACCGCGGTAGATGCGAACGTCCTGATTTTCGAGCGATTGCGCGAAGAACAACATAAGAATCTCCCCCTTCGCATGGCTCTGCGCAACAGCTATGCCCAGGCCCAAAGCGCCATCATCGACTCCAACATGACCAGCATCATCACATCGCTTTGCCTTTATGCGTTTGGTTCCGAGGAAGTGAAGGGGTTCGGACTGACGCTGATCATCGGAATCCTTGCCAGCCTGTTCACCGCGCTCTTTGTCACCAAGACCGTGTTTGGAATCATGATCGACAAGTTTGGCATGAGGAGCCTGGGCAGCTTCCCGCTGACTTTCCCCGCGTGGGATCGCCTGCTGCGACCCAAATGGGACTGGATGGGCAAGGCATGGATCTTCTACACATTCAGCATCATCATGCTGACCATCGGATTGACGATGTTCGTCGCCAAGGTGCGCGCCGGGCGCATGATGGACATCGAATTCGCCACAGGCACGTCGCTCCAGTTCCAGTTAACACAGCCAACGCAGCAGGATGAAATCCGCAAGCTGATCGACGCCGAAAGCGAGAAAAATCCCACTGCCCTGCCAAGCCCCAGCGTGGTGGCGGTTGGAACGGACCAGCTTCATTACCAGGTGGTTTCACCCAACGATCAGCGCGAACAGGTCCGCAACGCTGTGCTGGATGCGATGCGGGGCAGGCTAAAGATTCAGCTTCCATCGGATTTCGACGGGGCGGATCAGGACTACCGGCAAGCGGCCGACAAACAGGTGCTGCCCATCGCCAAATCAACGATTTCGGTGGGGTCTTACACACCTCCGGATGCCGCGGCGCATCCCGGCGGAGTCCTGATGGTCCTGAAGAACATCTCTCCGCAGGTGTCCGCGCAGGACATACAAAAGCGCATGGACAACCAGCGGTTGTCCAGTTCCACGTCGTCCACGGGATCGCTGTATTACGCGGTGGACGTTCCCGGCGATCCCAGCAAGCCGACGGATTTCGCCGTCGTCGTCGGATGGAATCCGGAAGTCTCCTACGAGGCGGATCAGGGCAAATGGGCCGATGAGCTGGCTGAACCCCTGTGGGGACTGGTCAAGGATGCGGTCAACCATCCGCCTTCGTTCGAGCAGGAAACCAATTTCGATCCGCAGGTCGCGGGCGAGATGCAGCAGGATGCGTTCAAGGCCCTGACATTCTCCATCATCGCGATCATGATTTACATCTGGGTGCGATTCGGCAACCTGAAATACGGCACCGCCACGGTCATCGCCCTGTTGCACGACACCGTTTTCACATTGGCGGCGCTGGGATTTGCCCATTATATCGCTGAAAGCTGGCACCATAATTTCCTGCAGATTGAGCCATTTCGGATCAATCTGACGGTCGTCGCCGGCATCCTGACCATCATGGGTTACTCGATGATCGACACGATCGTTGTATTCGACCGCATCCGCGAAAACCGTGGCAGGTACGGACACCTCGACCGCAACGTCATCAACGACGCGATCAATCAGACCCTGTCGCGCACCGTTTTGACCTGCGGGACAACGATAATGACCGTCTCATTCATGTATTTCCTGGGCGGAGCCGGCATCCATGGCTTTACTTTCGTGCTTCTCGTTGGCATATTGGTGGGAACGTATTCGTCGGTGGCCATTGCGGCGCCTCTGCTTTTGTGGGGCCGCGAAAAGGCGGTGACCGGCGTAGTACGGCAATCACTAACGCCCACACGGGCGAGTGTTTGACAATTCGATTGTCTCTGCTGGGAAAGGAGTCCCGCACATGCGCAAGGACGTAAAATTTGGATTGACCATCGGCGCAATCCTGGTCGTTACCCTCGTTATTTATGTGATTGTATTGTCCAGAGGGTCATCGACGACCCCGAGGATTGCAGCCACCCCGCCAAGCCAACCGGATCAAGCAAACGCCGAATCGACTGATTCGACTGATTCGAGCATGGCGACGCACACGGATGACGCCAAGCCCGAGGTTCAGGCCGATCCGGATGCAAACGCCTCCGTCAATACCACGGCAGAGCCTCCCGCGGAAAATAGTCCTCCCGCCACTCAACCCAGCGCGGCCGCACAATCCAATAGCGACTGGGAGGTCGCGTTGAATCACGGCCTGCCGATCACTCTCGCGGCCCCGGAGCGGACAATGACTCCGATGATAGACCCGTCTTCGTCCAACACCACCCGCAGTGGAATCAGCCGGTCTCCAATGACGCCTCTGATCGATCCCCTACCATCCACGCAGCCGAGCCGGACCGTGATGGCTGATGTTCCGACACTGGAAGCGCCCACGACGGTTACGCCCGCTTACGCGGCCCCCACACCGTCATTCACAAATATGGCCAACGTCTCCTCGAATTCACCGCGCACCCATCGTGTTGCGTCGGGAGAATCGCCGTATTCAATCTCTCAAACCGTCTACGGCAGCGGGAAGTACTTCAAGAGGATTCTCGCCGCCAATCCCGGGATCGATCCCCGCCGTCTAAAAATCGGGCAGATTCTGGTCATTCCCGAACTGACCGAGACCGACAAACCGGCTGGATCGACGGCCGCGACAAACACGGAGGGGTCGGAACCGATCGACGCCCGATCCGCCTACAAGGTTGTTTCCGGCGATTCCCTGGAAGGCATCTCCCGCAAACTCTACGGCGGATCGCAAATGATGGATCAACTGTATGAAATGAACAAAACATTGATCGGGCCGGACGAGAACGTCCTGAAAGTCGGCTGGATACTCAAACTCCCGCAAGCACCAACGAATGCAGACGCCCAGCGGTAACCGCACGGTTCAATGCAATACAAGCCATTAATTTACAAGGCGTTATGACCAATCGCCGCCGGCCCATGCCGCTCGGTTTTGTTGAACCGGGAATCTCTCACGATTTTTTTCTTTTCTAAATGCGGCCGGCAACGGATAATTGATGGAAGTCGCCTATCTGATCAGTTGATCGAACATTTCAGAGCGAACATGAAATCGATTGCGGCCGACACTACAAGCAGAATGCGGTGCACAAGTCGGTGGAGTCTTCCGGAAACCCGGCGGATTCGTCGGGCGTACCCATGCGATGGGCGGGACGGATAAGTTTTTTGGGGCCTGCTGGGCGTCATCGCGGCGCGGCGGTTCAGCCGGTCGCCAGGACGCATCCAGGCTCCCAATGAGCTGAATTCATTCCCGGGAGAAAAGCGAGAAGGGAAAAGGGAAACGGGTGGGCTGCGGAGCCCGCCCTTTTTTCTGCGCCCTCACGCCCGCGACCGGCTGTGCTCTTCAAGACGCTGCAGCAACTCGCTGGCTTCCTCCTGATGCTCACCGACGCTGCTGGTCCAGACCAGCGGCTCGTTGCGAACCACGGCCCGTTCGATCCTCCGGCAGGCGCTGATCACCGTGCTGTGATTTCTCTTGCCCATGCGCGTGCCGATCTCCGGAAAACTCAGCTTCGCCGTCTTTCGAACCAGGTACATCGCGACGCTGCGAGCCAGGCTGATGGTCCGCTGCCGGCGCCCGGACATCAGGTCCTTGTTTTCCAGCCCGAAATAATCGCAAACCGATTGGAGAATGTTGTCCGGCCGCACCGGCGCAACCAACTGGCGATCCAGGTCTCCCAGCGCATCGTGAGCCATTTCCACATCGGGAATCCGGCCCGTCAGCTTGACGAAGGCCTCGATGCGCGTGATCGCCCCTTCCAATTCCCGCACGTTCTGAGTCACCCGCCGCGCGATCCAGCCGACGACCTCCTCGGACAAACTCATCCCGCCCCGCAATGAGAGGCTTCGCAGAATCTCGCATCGTGTGGCAAAATTGGGCGGGTCGATCCGAACCACCATCCCGCTCACAAACCGGTTGATCAGCGATTCGCCGAATTCCTCGATCATCTTGGGGTGATCGTCGCTGGCAATGACGACCTGCCGGCCCATCGCCTCGATGGCGTTGAATGTATGCAGGAATTCTTCCTGCGTCGCCTTCTTACCGCCCAGAAAATGCACGTCATCAATGACCAGCAGATCCAACTCGCGCATTTTTCTTCGGAAAACATCGATCTTGTTTCCGCGCAGCGACGTGAGAAATTCGTTGGTGAATTCCTCGCCGGTCAGATAAGTCCAGCGCTTTGTGGGGTGATGTGAAATGAATCGCCTGCACAACCCCTGGAGCAAATGGGTTTTGCCAAGCCCGCACCCTCCGTGGAGAAAGAGCGGGTTGTATTGCGCCCCGGGAAACTCGGCGACATAGATCGCCGTGTTGTAGGCGAGTTGATTGCTCTGACCCACCACGAACGTTTCGATTTCGTGACGAAGACGCGGTCGGCCCGGCTGCATCGACGATTGATCCTCCGAAAAACCCGTGGGCTTCTTGGGCGGCAGCACCGGCAATGTCCTCCAACCCGGCTCATCAACGTCGTCTTTCACGATCCCGGCCGTATTCGCCGGCTCCATCGTCATGGGGGTTTGAGCCGGCCCCGGCTCACGAGTTGAAAAAGGCCGCGCCGCTTCCTTCCCGCCGCCCGGAGGCTTGCCCTTGGGCGCCTTTATCGCCACCGGCGCTTCGTCGGTTGGATTGACTTCGAACAACTGCGGCACAACGCTGAACCGCACCGCCAGAGAGCAGCCCAGGACTTCATGTGCCGCTTCCTGAATCGGCTGGCTGAAATGGGAGCCGATCCACTCACTGATAAAGTCATTGGGAACCGCTATTTCCAATCCATCCTGCTTCAAATCCAATCGCGTGGAATTATTGAACCAGACATGAAACCGCTGTGGTCCCACCCGTTGTGCGATCGCATTGGCCAATCGCGTCAATTGATGATCGTGTGCGCCGATGCAGCTCACGCAGAGACTCCTTCCCTGATAAACCCACCCTCATGCGCCGCGCGGAACATCGCGAAGCGCAGGACGTCCCACCTCCAATGCCGGCATCCCTGCCTGACCCGGATAAACACAGTCTTAATCATCCTTGAATGGGAACTAGAAAATAAGCTGCGATACCTGTGCTGGCAAGACAATCTTTATCGGATTTTCCGTTCACAACGATAGAACCAGCAGAACCGCCGATGCGATTTGATCAAAAAAAACTTATATCAACTTTCCTTCCACCTTTTTATCGGACTGTTGAAAAGACGTGGATAAGAGCGGGGGGCGGCAATCTTTTTTTTCTGCCATCACGACGAAGCGCGAAGATCGCAAATCATCGCCCATCGCGTGGCGACCTGCCGCATGCCAAAGCGATAGTAAAGCTTCAGCGCCGGCTCGTTTTTCGAGTCCACTGCAAGGGATAACCTACGTCTTTGATTGCGAAGGATCAAGAAAAATGCCTGCCGCATGAGAAGTATTCCCAGCCCCCGTCCACGCGCCTCGGGCGACAAGCCCAGGTAGACAAGCTCCATGGCATCACTCTGCGGAATCCGACTCAAAAGCAGAGCCCCCATCGCTTGATCGCCCTCCAGCAGCAATTGCCAGCCGGCCGGATCAAACTCGCCCGTCGCCAGATGCCCGGCGACCACATCGTCGATCTCACGTAAACCGCTTAAATCCGGACAATCCAAGCTGTCTCGATACGTTTTGGCGATGGCGTCGGCAAATAAGGCGTGGGTCGCCGGCGAATATTCAAGCCAACGCATGTGTTCCGGCATCACCGGTTCGGTTGTGTTTCGCGGGACGCTCCCCTGCAAATAGATCAACTCAGCGATCTCCTTGAATCCCATCGACGCGAAAAACTGCCGCGACCGGTGATATTGCGACTCCAGCAGCACCTGCGCCAACTGTACGCCCTGAACGGCAAAACGCTCGCAAATCTCCTGCACCAGGCGGGCCGCGGGGATATTCGGCGAGGTCATCTCCTGGGACGTCAAAAGCAAAAGCGTTCTTCCCGGATTCACAATCGGCAGAACCGCCCAGACGATCCGCCCGGAGACCTCGGCCACCCAAATGGCCTGGACATCGATTCGCCGTTCGGATGCCGTGTTGATGAACTCGGCAACCTGTGCCGCCGGCGCGGGTCGGCCCGGACCACCCAGAATCATCCCCATCGCCGCCGGCAATTCCGTCGCCGTTGCCCGTCGGCATACCACCTCCTCGCCCCCATTGGTCATCAAAATTGAATTTGACATCAATGCCATCAAACGTAAGAATAACGTGGCCCTTTAGAAGGGCAATCTTCTTTTTCTTCTCGCCCGAATAGCGGAGATTTCAGCATGTATCGGCGTATGCACATTCCGGTTGCCGCACTGTCGGTTTTGTTTGCAATCACCCTGCCTCTGCGCGCCGATTTCCCCAAGCCAAGCCCTTATCCGGTCTCCTGGGAACTCACACTCGATCATTCGCTTCCGAAGCGCATCCTCGTTCAGGGTCCCGGCGACGTAAATCCGCTCGCCTATTGGTACGTCACCTATCATGTCGCAAATAACACCGATGTCGACAAGGTTCTGTTTTATCCCAGTTTCGACATGATGCTTGAAGATGCCGAAGACATCCGCAGCGACATGGGCGTTTCACCCGCCGTATTCGAAGCGATCAAAAAGAAGGAACATCTTAAATATCTTCAGAGCAACGACACGATCGGCGGCGAGCTTCTCCAGGGCGAGGATCAATCGAAAGACGGCGTGGCCATCTGGCCCGAACCCCGCCTGCGAATGGGCACCTTCACCATCTTCTGCGCCGGATTCTGGGGCGAAACCGCCCTCGTGAAAGTCGGCGACAAAGATGTTACCCTCCACAAGACGTTGCAGTTGACGTATCACCTGGATTCCGACGAAAACCATCCCGGCGGCGGTGATCTGGTGCAGAAGGACGAACAGTACATCATGCGTTAAGGTAAAAATATATGGCACACAAGAAGGGCCAAGGCTCCACCAAAAACGGCCGCGACAGCAATCCCCAGTACCGCGGCGTCAAAGCCTACGGCGGCCAAGTCATCACCGCGGGCTCAATCATCGTCCGCCAGCGCGGCACGAAATTCATCCCTGGCTTCAACGTCGGCATCGGCAGCGACGATACATTGTTCGCGCTCAAAGACGGCAAAGTTGAATTCCAAGGCCGAAAGGTGCATGTGCGACTGGCCGCCGCAACCGCCTGAACAGAGCGGCCGCGCGACGATTCGATTTTAACGCCCACGGCGCTGCCGTGGGTTTTTGCTTCCACTGAATCCCAATGTTCGTTGACGAAGCCATCATCGAAGTCCACGCCGGCGACGGCGGCGACGGCTGCGTCTCGTTTCGCCGCGAGAAATACATCCCCAAGGGCGGACCCGAAGGCGGCGACGGCGGCAACGGCGGGAGCGTCGTTCTCATCGCCGACCCCAACAAGGACACTCTTCTCGATTTCTCCGGCCGACACCACTGGCGAGCCAAACGCGGCGAAGCCGGCATGGGAAAGAAAATGTCCGGCCTCAGCGGCGAGGATCTCATCGTTCAAGTGCCGCCCGGCACGCTGATCTTCGATGCGGATCATCAGATTCTTCTCGCCGATCTCGATTCTCCGCAAAAAAGCGTCGTCATCGCCCGCGGCGGCAAAGGCGGCCGCGGCAACTGGCATTTCAAAAGCTCCACCAACCAGGCCCCGCGCTATGCCGAACCCGGAACCGAAGGCCAGCGCCGCCGATTGCGGTTGGAATTGAAGCTCATCGCCGACATCGGCCTGGTCGGTATGCCCAACGCCGGCAAAAGCACATTACTCCGCGCCATCTCCGCCGCCAGGCCCAAGGTTGCCGATTACCCCTTCACCACGCTCGATCCCCAGCTTGGCATCGTTGAACTCGGCCGCGAACGCCGAATCGTCGTCGCCGACATCCCCGGCCTCATCGAAGGCGCCCAGCGCGGTGCCGGCCTGGGCCACGCATTCCTCCGGCATGTCGAGCGAACCAAGATTATCGTGCATATGCTCGATCTCTATCCGATGGACGGGTCCGATCCAGCCGAGAACTACCGCAAGATCCGCCGCGAGCTTGAGGCATTCAGCCCCACCCTCGCCCAAAAACGCGAGATCGTCGCCGCCAACAAAATGGATTTGGCTATCGACAACGACGCCATCGATCGCCTCCGCCGCGAACTCAGCGGCAAGGAAATCTTCGCCATCAGCGGCGCAACCCGTCAGGGCGTGGAGGATTTGCTGGAAGTGATATGGAAAATCCTGCACGATCAAACCCCGGAATCGCCCAATGAAGTCGCCGAACGATTTTAAAGTGGCGCTCAAGGAATGGGCCAGCGTCTGCGCCGCGCTCGGCGATGGCCGGCAGATCATTTTGCTTCGCAAGGGCGGGATTTATGAATCGGCCGGGGAGTTCGAGATCGAGCATCGACGGTTTCTGCTGTTTCCGACTTACCTGCATCAGAATGCCGAAATGCTGAAAAGCAGTGAACATGCCGCATTAACACCAGTGAAGGCCGAGCCTGACAAGATCATCATTTCCTTGGCTGGCACGATCACTGATGTCATTCCGATGGTTAACCGCCGGACGATGGACGCGTTGGATGACCAGTACATTTGGGGTCCGAAGTTGATCGATATGCGATTCAACTATCGCCCGGAGAATCCCCTCTATTTGCTTCTCGTGCGCGCGTATCGCCTGGAAAGCGTGGAAATAATTACCAACACGCCTGCGTACGCCGGGTGCAAGAGTTGGGTTCCATTGGACCGCCCGGTCGAAACGAAAGATGCCACGCCGGTTTTGGATGACGCTGAATACTCGCACCGCACACGGATGATCGTACAGCGACTGGCGTCCATGTAATCTCAGGCGGCAATCGCATTGATTCCAGGCGCTTCCAACAAATCGATCACCGGCCGCCCTTCCACGCCGCGCCAAGCGGATGTGCGAATCAGCGAATGTGCGGGCGATATGTTTGTGACGATGGCGGCGTCAAACTGAAGCCGGCGGGCGGCGACGTCATCGACCACCGGAATTCCCCGATACCGCCGATTTGCCCCGGCCAGATTCGCGTCCGCGATGGCGACGATATGCAGTTTCAATTTTTGAGCGGCAAGCCAATAAGCGTACAGATTTTTACCCACATCAATCAGGAGAATGGAGTGAATATTGGCTTCCCGCCTGGCTCGAGCCAGACGGTTGTGGATTTGTTCAATCATCGCGAATTTTTCGAACGCTCCATCGGACACTTCCCGGCGTTGGCCGGGCTGCAGCGATTTGATCACTCCCTCGATCAGGCCCCGCCAAAACGCGAGTTGGTGGCGCCAATCCTTTTCTCGGGCCATCCAGTAATAGCGGCGCATCCAATCCACTGCGTACGGCCAGACCCATTTCCGGGGAAACCTCCGAGCGATGACGAGCAGATTATTTCGCGTGTCCAGCCGGGTCGTGCGAGCGGGCTGGCGTGCACAGGCTGTCTTCAGATGGAAGACCCGCATATCGTCGAATCGCCGCACATCCCATCCCGCGTCGAGGATGCGCAGCGACAAATCATATTCCTCGGCCTGCATGAAAAAATCATCGGGCAAGCCGCCCGCGGCCAGGAGCGCTTCCCGCCGAAACCCGGTCCCGCAGCCGATGCACACGGCGGGAAACGCGCTGCTTTCCCGTTGGCCATTGGGAAGAACGATGTCGAAACTCGCCGCCCCGAGCCTCGGATCATCGCAAAAATGCCCGATCATGCGGCGAATCGACTGGGCATCCGGATAGGAATCATCATCGAGAAAGACGATGTATTGCCCGGAAGCCTGGGCTAGACCGGCGTTTTTCGCGCACGCGCCACGGTTTTTCTTTTGTCGGATCAGCCGCACGAAGGGAAATTCGCCGGCGACGGCATCGGCGGTGCCATCGGAGCCGGCATTATCCACCACAATGGTCTCCACGCTGAAATCCGCCGAGTTTTCCAGCGATTCCAGCTTTTCCAGCGTGTTCAGCACCGTGTTTCTGCGATTGAACGTGGACAACAGAAATGTGACCTTCGGGAGTTCCGCCCGCAACCCCCGCAAGATGCACGGATGTGCAGGATCGAAATCGTTCCGCAGCGGATTCTTATCCGGCAGATTCCACTTGGCGAACAGCTTTTGATTGTCCTGCATCCCGCGATCCGCATCCACAATGCGGCGGGCATCGGCATGTTCGTCATGATCGATGAAACAGCCGTGCGCCGGCTCGACGCGCAGCCCCGCATTCCAGGCCTTCAAAGACAAATCGGGGTCGGCCGCGTAAAAGTAAAACCGCTCATCAAAATATCCGAGCTTTTGATAAGTCTTCCGCCGTCCGATCGGAAAATTCGCATAAAGCGTTCCGCGCACATGACAGAGACGAAATGGCCGGCCTTCATGCACAATTTCCGCCGCTGAATTTCGCTCCGAGGCGAAGCGGTGAAACATCGCCAGAAACGCCACTCCCGGCGGAGCCAGATCGATCTGCCGCACCGCTTCGTCCAAAGTTCCGGGCAATGCCCGCGAGTCGTCGTTCAACCAGATCATGTTGCGTCCGGTGGCGGCAACGAATCCCTTGTTGGCGGCGCGCACGAATCCCTCCCGCCGCTCCTCGCGAATCACTTTCAACCGATCCCCGAAATCCTTCGCGGCATCGGCCAGCGCGTTGGCCGTGTCATCTTCACTGGCGCCATCCACGACGATCACTTCAAACGAGCATCGAATACTTTGCCGCAGACTTGAAAGATTTCTCCGCAGCAGTTCGCCGCGATTGCAGGTCGGGATGACAATCGAAAGATCGAACATATCACGCCGCCTTTTTCCCGAAATGAGCCGTTTGCGCAAATTCGTAGGCGCGAGAGATCGTCTGGATAGAGTTTTGCGGCGAAAACTCCCGCACACGATCCCACCCGCGTTTGGCGAGGGTTTGACGCAGAAATTTGCTGCCGGCAAGAACCCGCATGACTCGCGCCATGGCTGAAATATCGGTTGGATCGAAGATTAATCCCGCAGCGCCGACCTGTTCGGGAAGGCTCGTGACGTTCGAACTGGCGACCGGACACCCACAGGCCATCGCCTCCATAATGGGAATGCTCCACGATTCGTATTGGCTGGGAAACACCAGCGCGGTGGCCACGCAATATAGCCCGACGAGGTCTTCCGTGCTGACGCGCCCAAGAAATCGGATATTTTCCGATCCGGCGCTCTGGCTATGCGCCGCACCGGTCAGAATCAGCTGCGAATCCTCGATCGCCGCCGATTTGAACGCCTCGATCAAACGCTGGTGATTTTTATGCGGCCACGCCGCCGCCGGATAAATGAAAAATGTCTTCGGCAATTCGTATCGCCTCCGCAGATCGGCCAATTGCTCCGATGTCGGCCGGTGAAGGAACGCGGCTTGAAACACGTCCGGCGTCACGAAGATTTTCGACTGGTCCACGCCGAGCTGCCCGCACAAATCATTCCGAATAAAATTGCTCCCCGCAATCAGCGCATCGGCCCGCCGCCCCGACATCACCCACCATTTCTCACGGATGGCGATCTCCTCCTCGCTGAAATATTGCGGGAAATGCCGGTGTTGCAGATCGTGCAGATTCAGAACAACGGGAATATCAAGATTTAACGGATTGATCGTGTTTCCGGGAAAATGCACCAGGTCGACGGCGCGACGACGCAGTGCGTCCTCTTTGAGCCGCTGGAATTCGGTCAAGGCCTTTTTTCCATCGGCTGGATCGCGTTTTTTCAGTTCGTCCCAGCTCTGCCGCGGCCGCTCCAGCAATACAACTTCAGTCCGTTCATCGGCGAAGCCGGCAAACAGCGAATGGTTTTCCGGCCGGGTCAATAGAATCAAGTTTTTCGCGGGCGATTGGGGTATTTTCAGCGCTTCGATCAGCCCAAGCGTATAATTCTCGATTCCGCCCACCTGGCCCGGAAGAATGCAATTGGTATCGACGGCAACGATCATAAACGCTCGCCTTCATGCCGCGGAGCGCGAGGATTCGCGGAGCGCGTTGCGCAGGCCATCCATGACATAGTGCTGCTGGGCCGCGGTCATTCCGAAAAACATCGGCAGATTCAGAACGGTCGCGCAGGCTTCCTCCGCAACCGGGCATCGCCTGGTTTTGTAACGCCACAGGATCGGTTGGGCATAGAGAGGAATGGGATAGCAAATCCGCGTTTCAACACCGCATCGTTTGAGACGATCCGCCACTTCATCGCGATTGCCGATGAGTATTGTAAAAAGGAAATGGCTGTCGTGGCCCAGCGGCAACTGGGACGGCGTCCGCAGTCCCATGCTCGTAAATTCCGCCCGGTAGTGCGCAGCGGTCTTCTGACGATCTGCCAGAAACGCATCCAGCTTGCCAAGTTGTGCTATACCAATTGCGGCCTGAATTTCGGTCATGCGGAAGTTGTGGCCCAGTTCGACGTGATGATATTTGCGATGGGGATCCTCGCCCTGAGAGCGAATGATCCGCATCCGCCGCGCCAGGGTTTCATCATCGGTAAACACCATGCCGCCTTCGATGGTGGTCATGGTCTTGGCCGCATGGAAACTGACGGTGGAGATCAAACCATAAGAAAGCGCGGGCTTTCCGCGGAACATCGTGCCGATGCTTTGCGCCCCATCCAGAATCAGCGGCGTGCCATGCCGGTCGGCCAGTGCGACAAGGGCCGAGTAATCACACGGATTACCGCCATGATCCGTGCAGACAATGGCCCTGGTGTGCGGGGAAATGCAATCAGCCGCGCTGTCCGGGTCCATACCCAGATTACGTCGGTCAATGTCGCAGAAGACAGGGGTCGCCCCCTGCATGACCACCGCGGAGGCCGTGGCAATATACGAAAACGCGGGGACGATCACTTCCTCGCCCGGCGCCAGGTTGATGACCTTCATGGCCAAGTCCAAAGCGGCCGTGCCGTTGCTGACGGCAACCCCAAACGCCCTGCCGGCGCGCTGGGCCATGAGTTGCTCGAACCTGGCGACGCGCGGCCCGGAACTCAACCACCCGCTTTTCATGCACGCGATCACCTCGCTCAACTCCGCTTCGTCAATCGCGGGTCTCGCCCAGGGAACGGATTGCTGCTCTCGATCGATCATGCGGCCGCCTTCCGCAAATTACGATTCGCCAAATCCTCGGCCATGAAGTTCAACAGCCGGCTCGTCGTCGCCGAATAGGAGAAACGCGCCAAAACGACGGCCCGCATGGAATCTGCAATCCGCCGCCGTTCATTTTCATCACCCAAAAACTGCGCGATTTTGACACGCAACTCATCTGCGCTGCCATACGCGACCGCATCATAATCCTCGCCCCAGATCATTCCGGCCGATCGGATGTATCCCCCCTGAGCGCTGGCCCGCAGTTCCTCGATGAACGAATGTCTCATCGCAAACGGATCGAGCCGAAGATCGCTCGCCGCCTGTGCCAGGGCCTGGGCAATCCGCGGTTCGGAGACGCCCCTGAGCTGCGAATCCGAAAGAATTCGTTTGGAAACGCACCAATTCCACAGGGTCTGATACCGCCGCTCCATCAGGTCTCCGGAGCACCGGCGCAACAGGAAAAATCCTCCACAGGCCAATCCTTCCATCAATCGCTGATGAACCGCCCCATGCGGGCTGGCGTGAAGGGAAATGCGGCTGGCGCGGTAAATCTGCGCAAGCTGTGTGCTGTTGTCCGCGATCCCGCGGGCAAAACGCGAAAGCGTGGGATGTTTTTCCCAACCTCTTCCGTATAACCGCAGGTCAACACCCATTTCCGCGAGCCAGTTCAGCGATTGATGCCGAAACAGCGCGTTGTTGATCTTCTGCGTGAACAGGTCCACCAGCTTCGGCATTTCGCTTTCGGCAATGGAAGTTTTGGTTTGCACCAGCGCACGGTCGATCATGCGGCGAATCTCAATCGGCTCAGTGAGAAATCCGCCGTCCTGATAAACCGCGCTGAGCTGCTCATAGATTTCCCGCAGGAGCCGTTCCGCCTCGACCGAGCCGGCGCGATCGATTTCCGTCTGGAGCAACACATCCGCCGGAGTTGACGCATGGCTTACAAACGAAACATCGCACCCGAATTCCGCCTGTTCCGATGGAGAAAGCCGCCCGGGCGCAAAACGCATCTCGTCGCAACCGATCACCGCGGACATAAAACGATCCGCCGGATATCCGAATTCGTGGACGAGGTCGAGCCTGGCAAATCCCAGCACATAATCGAGCGGCCCCTGTGCCTTCCCCGCTTCGCGGCGGAAAATATTAGGCAGTGCATCCTGCACCCACATCACCATCGGGACCTGCTCGGGCAACCCGCCCAGTTCCGCGCGATAATGATCGATGATGATGATCAGATCCGGCTGAAATTCCGCGCACGCCGACGCAATCGTCAGGCTGTTGGCCATCTCGTGGTCGTGGTCCTCGATGATCAAACGCGTCTGGTGGCCCAAACGCTCGAACGATGCCAGCCAATCGCGCATGGAATACTGCAGGAACGTCGTGAACCGGGAGGTGATTCCCAGCACCTTCAGCGGCCGGCCAGAGGCGAGGTGTGATGAGATCGTCTCCGGCGTGGCACCGGAATAGGCGCGTTGAAACTGCTGCGTACAACGATGCAATTCCTGATTGGCCTGCTCCATGGCACCGGCGATAATTTCGTCAAGTGATGGACGCCCGTTCCAAAGCGTGGGATCAACCTGCACCGAGAGCCTCGGCCATGGGCAAACCGGTTCGCTGATCAGGCTGCCGCGGAACCGCTCGAACGCATCGTCGCCGGCGAACAGGCGAACACGCGGATCGGCCAAAAGGTCTCGCCAATCATGCAGATGCAAGATGACCCAAAGCCGCTCGATTTCTTTGATCAGAAAATACAGCGGCGGCTGATGACCCGGCAACGCGGGGGTCTGGCATGGAAGGCGATAAATGCCGTTCCAAAGCCAGCCCATGTCTTCGCCGGAGATCAGCACCGGCAAATGACAGGTCGCGGACGGATATAGTTGGCGGATCAGATTCTTGGCCACCGGCGCCGGCACCGACTGCGGCATCGGCGTCACGCCAACCCCGTTTCCCACGCCCAATTGAATGCTGTCCGTGATGGGAAGGATGAAATACGTTTGCCTTGGCGTCAGATTTTTCAGCGCCTCGGCCAGTTCCGGAAGCCGACCGGCGAGCGCCTGCACATTTCCCAAAAATCGCGAGCCCAGCGCATCGAGAGGAATCCAGGAATTGGAAGGCGCGGAACCGGCCATATCGTTAGGCAATATCGGCAGATTCGAGGCTGGTGCGTGAAGGATTATCGGGCGTTGCCCGGCGAAGCTCCCAATACTTCGTCAGTAAATTCACGCGACGGTCGTCGAGGTCCATCAATGCCTGAATGAAGCGTCCACTGACCGTCCCGCACAACGCCGCCGATTGTTCCGTCAAGTTGTATGGATGCGGCGGGCTGGTACTCGCGACAAACGACATGTCATAAAAATCGAAAATCGCGGGAATGAATTCAATATAATTGGTATCCAGGCGGCGGAACAATTCACGAACGGCCGATTTGCTGAACAGAAACAGATGCTCATTTTTATCCAGCATCTGAGGAAATTTATGTTTCTGATGCTGGAGTTGCCGCAGGCTCGTACCTTCGGGGTAATCGGGGGTCTGCACCAGAAGAATCCCGTCTGGTTCGAGAAGTTCCATGCATCGGCGCAGCGTCGCGACTGGATCGGGCAGATGTTCCAGCACATCCATCATGACAATGGCATCCAATGAATGTGGTTCAATGGACTGGTCTTCAATCGGCCCCGTGACCACAGGAACCCCGAATGTTTTCATCGCGAGCCGAACAATCGACGGACTTAATTCCAGCCCGCTGGCATCAAATCCTGCCTGACGCAACATGGCCACGAAGCCGCCGTGAGCGCAGCCGATCTCCAAAACTCTGGCGGGCGGCAACTTGAATTTCAGCAGCGACTTCAACCAATGAACGCATCGCTCCGCGAGGTCCGACCGGCTCCGGGAGATGATGTCTGGGCAATTCAGATCAGCGGTCTGATGATCGAACCAATAGTTCTCTCCGTAAATGTCTATTGATTCATCTTTTACGCGTGGATCGAACGTCGACCCATTTCGATCGGCGATCAGTGTTTCGCATTTCTGGCAGCGATGATACCCCTGGCCAAACGGAAGCAATTTAGAATTTCCGCACCAGCATTTCACGCAGGTGTTATCGGTCCTTCATTGATGATTCGTTGAACTCAAGCGGCAACGGTCGCGCCGCTGCCGGGCATGGCGTCAATCTCGTAACCGAAACGGTCCATCAGATTCTTCACCGCATGGCAACATCGGCGGGCCAGGTTCAGTTCGAGATGATTCTGCCAATCGCCCACGGTCCCGCTGCGATAGAAAGATTTGGGATCGGTCTGCCCGCGTTTCCGGCCGCCCGACAGCTTTTCAAAGCTCCCCGATTGAACGCAAGACTCCACGGATGACTCGGACCAATCAACGCCAATATGTTCGAGACAGCGGCGAATGACGTTTCGTTCATCGCGGTGCATGTCTTCGTAACGAACATTGAGAATCACGGATGGCCCCAACCGCTCCTGGGCCGCGACGGCTGCTTCCACATGCACCTTCCAGCTTTCGGTGATGAACGACTCCACATACTTATCCTTGGGCCGCGGATCGTTCAGCGCCAGATGGAACAGGGCGCTCGTAGCCGCATCGCGGGGATCACGAACGATGTTGATAAATTTGCAGGATGGATACAGCGTTCGCAACAGCGGCACGGACAGAATATGCTGCGGAGTTTTGTCGGCCAGAACGCGCACCGCGCTGGCCGGTTTGCCGCTGGCCGCGAGATAGCGCAGAAATATGCCTTCGCTGAAGGATCGCATGACCAGTTGCAGTTCGGCATCGTAGATGTACGCCTGTTCGGACCCGCCGTTGTTCTTCTGGTCGGTATTGAATATTCCACCCGCCTGCTGCAGGAGTGGAAACAATCGCCATGCGAATCGTCCCTCGCCGGCCGCGACAACCTGCGGATGCCCATTGAGCGTCGTCGATAACCAGGTCGTCCCCGACTTCGGGCAGCCCGTGATGAACAGCTTCTGAAACCGCGCTGCGGCCTGGATAATCCCAAGCCATTGAGGCAGTTGTGATTCGATATTCTCTGTCACGGAAGCTCCGAATGCCTGCCAATGCGAAGAGACACATCGGCAGTTATCGGAACAACGTTTGTGATTGATTGAAGTAAAATTACCTCTTCAGGTCGGCTGATTCACCTGCTCCGCCAGAACGCGCTTCAGCACCTTCCCCGTCGGCGACCGCGGCAAATCCCTGGGAAAATGAAACTCCCGCGGAATTTTCCACTGCGCCAGCCCGCGTTCACGGCAGAAGTCCCGCAAGGTCTCCGCTTTCAATTCCTGCCCCTCCCGTCCGATCACAAACGCCACCACCTGTTCGCCCCGGCCTGCGTCCTTCTTCCCCACTACGGCCGCTTCCGCCACGTCCGAGTGACTCATTAGCATCTCCTCAACTTCGCGCGGCGCGACCTTCTCTCCGGCCACGATAATCAAATCCTTTTTCCGGCCAGTGATAAACAGAAATCCGTCCGCGTCCAGCATCCCCAGGTCGCCGGTTTTAAAAAACCGGTCGGGCGTCAGCGCCGCTTCCGTTTCCTTTGGAAGCTTGAAATACTCCTTCATGATCATCGGCCCCCGCAGCCAAATCTCCCCGCTTTGGCCCGCCGGCAGCGCGCCCCCGTTTTCATCGGTAATTCTCACCTCCACAACACGCAGCGGCTTGCCCACGCTGCCAACGCGATGAACCTGCGGCGTATTGAGCGACACCACGGGACTCGTCTCGGTCAGGCCATATCCTTCCAGCAGATTCACCCCAAACCGCTGTTGAAACACTTCGCGCAACCGCGCCGGCAGCGGCTCGCCGCCGCTGATCATCGCATAGATCGTCTTAAAATCTTCGGGGCCGGCGCTTTTCAGATGGGCGATCGCCGCCAGCATGCTCGGCACCGCGAACATCAACGAAACACCATGCTCCCGCACCGCGTTCAGGGCCGCCACCGCGCTGAAGCGGGCCAGGTAAATGACCGTCGAACCCAACTGAATCGGGGCCAGCATCATCGCCGTCATTCCGAACGAATGAAACAGCGGAATGACTCCGAGGAATTTGTGCTTGTGCTGCAATCCGGCATGTTCGATGCAAGCGTCCACGTCGCTTTGGAGGTTGTTGAATGTCAGCACCACGCCCTTGGGAAGCCCGCTGGTACCGCTGGTGTACATCAGCACCGCCATGTCGTCCGGCTTATGATTCTGCAGCCTTGTTTTCAGTGCCGACAGCGCCTCGCCTGGCGCTATCCCCGCCGCCGCGGCGCGCTTCCCCAGTTCCAGCAGATCGACGATTTTCAAGCCCGGAACCGTCAATTTTCCTCCCAACTGGGGAATGGTTAAAACCGTGTCGATCCCACTGTCGGCGATGACGTGGGCGATTTCCCGCTCGCCCAGAAGAAAATTGATCGGCACCACGCTCTTGCCAGCCAGCAGCGTTCCGTAGAAACTCGCGACAAAGCCCGCGCCCGCGGGGAGCATGAGTCCGACGCTGGGACGATCGGTCATCCCGGTCAAAAGCCGGGCGATTCCCGCGGCCGAGGCCGCCAATTGCCCGAACGTGCGCGTCCCGCTCTCATCGTGCACCGCAATGTCATTGGGAACCCGGTCCGCGTGGGCAAGCAGCGGTTCGATCAGCATGGAAATACTATATCTCCCGGAGACGAGGATGCGAAGGAAAACCAGAAGCCGGACCGGATTCGGATTTCTCGCTTTGAGCTTTCTGCTTGCTTCCTGCTCAGGCGATGCGCAGTCCGTTCAGAAACTGAATTCCGCCAAGCAGGCCCTGGGCGCCGGACAATCCGACCAGACCATCCGCGATGCCGACGCCGTCATCAGCAGCAACGATGCCCCCGCCCTGGCCGAGGCGTATTACATCCGCGGATATGCGATTGAATTGCGCCCCAAACCCGACAACGCCGCCGCCACGCGCGATTTCAGCATCGCCCGCGCGTCCTACTCGCGCGGGTTGGCCTGCGATCCCCGCCCCGTGATCGCCGCCCGTCTCCATGTTCAGCTCGGTAATGTCTGCTACTATCAGGAGGACTATTCCGCCGCCGTCCCCGAGCTGGCCACCGCATATAATCTGCTCGATCCGTCGCAGCCGAAGGACCTCGTTCTCTATCACATCGGCATCTGCGAGCAGCGTCTCGGCCGCTTCGACGACGCGGACCGAACGTTTCAGCGTGTTCAGCAGGATTATCCCAACAGCGCCTACGCCGCCCCGGCCCGGGCCCACGAGGGCATCCATGGGTTCTACGTTCAGATCGGGGCCTATTCCCAGCCGAGGGACATCGACAACGCCGCCCGCGCCGCCGCCGCCGCCGGCTCAGCGCCGCTCAAAACCACCGAAAAAGGGTTGACCATCATCCGCACCGCGGATGTGCCATCGTACGGCCAGGCCCAGCAGTTACGCGAGCGCCTGGCGACGCAGTACCCGGATGCGCGCGTGATGCCGTAAAAACGTTTGCCGTCGTCAGCGTTGGTTCCCGGCATTCGTCCTCAACCACCAGGCGTTCCAATCTTCGTATCGAGTGCCAAAATCTCTGCCCGTCATCGTCGTCAGATCGATCGAGATTTCATGTCCCTCCTGCGCATCGGAAATTCGCAGAGCGTTCACAAGATATGGAATCGATTCGGATTTTCCCATCGCGCCGAGATACAGCGCCGCGTTGGCCCAGACATCGACGTCGCCGCTTTTCAGAAGCGCTTTCGCCCGCTCAATCCCGGCGGGATCGCGGCGATCTTTCAATAAGCTCAGGCTGTCCCCAACTTTTTCCGGATCGTTTGAATTAAGATTTCTCACCAACTCCGTGCTTGAAACGTGCATGAAATAAGTGAGTGAAACCGCCCCGCCGACCATGAGGATGGCCATCACGATCACAACGATGCGGCCATGCTGCGGGGGATCATTGCCCATATTCGCTCATCGGCGGGCACGCGCAGACCAGGTTGCGGTCGCCATACGCGTTGTCGATGCGTCCGACGGCCGGCCAGAATTTGAAATTCCGTGTCCATGGCGCAGGAAACGCCGCTTTTTCGCGGGAATATGGATGATGCCAGTCGTCCGATGCGATCGCCGCCGCCGTGTGCGGCGCGTTTTTCAGAGGGTTGTCCTCCCGGCTCATTTTCCCCTCTTCGATCTCGCGGATTTCCTGCCGGATCGAGATCATCGCATCGCAAAAACGGTCCAGCTCCTCCTTCGATTCGCTCTCGGTTGGCTCAATCATGAGCGTTCCCGGCTCCGGCCAGGACATCGTCGGCGCGTGAAAACCATAATCCATCAGCCGTTTGGCGATATCTTCCACTTTTACACCACTTGATGCCTCAAGGTGCCTGCAATCGATGATAAACTCATGCGCGCAGCGACCATTTTTGCCTTTGAACACGATTGGGTAATGCGCCCCGAGCCGGGTGGCCATGTAATTCGCATTGAGAATCGCGAATTCCGTCGCCCGCTTCAGCCCCGCATCGCCCATCAGCGCGATGTACACATACGAAATCGCCAAAATACTCGCGCTGCCATAAGGCGCTTCCGAGATCGGCCCAATGGACAGTTCACCCTTGTCGGGCAGGAACGGGGCGAGATGCTCCGACACGGCGATCGGCCCCATTCCCGGACCGCCGCCCCCGTGCGGAATGCAGAACGTTTTGTGCAGATTCAGATGGCAGACATCTGCCCCCATGTCGCCCGGCCGGCACAGGCCCACCAGCGCGTTCATGTTCGCCCCGTCCATGTAGACTTGCCCGCCGTTGTCATGCACGATCCGGCAAATCTCCTTGACGGTCTCCTCGAACACTCCATGAGTGGATGGATACGTCAGCATCAGCGCCCCAAGCTGATCCCGATGCTGCTCGGCCTTGGCCTTCAAATCCGCGAGATTGATATTTCCCAGTTCATCACACGCCACCGGGACAACGTGCATCCCCGCCGCCACGGCGCTGGCAGGGTTGGTGCCATGGGCCGACACCGGAATCAAACACGCCGTGCGCCCGCCCTGCCCGCGATGTTCATGATACGCCCGGATGACCAGCAAGCCCGCATATTCCCCCTGCGATCCGGCATTGGGCTGGAGCGAAACCGCTGAAAATCCAGTGATCTTCGCCAGCCAGATTTCCAGTTTCTCGATCATCTCTGCATATCCCCGCGTCTGGTCCGCCGGGGCGAACGGATGCATCCGCGAAAATTCCGGCCAGGTGATCGGCAACATTTCGCTCGTGCCGTTAAGCTTCATCGTGCATGATCCCAGCGGAATCATCGACTGCGCCAGCGACAAATCCCGGTTCATCAGACGGAAGATATACCGCAGCATTTCCGTTTCGCTCTTGTGCCGATTGAAAACGGGATGGTCCAGGAATTTGCTCGATCGCCGCAAATTCAGCGGAAACTCGCTCCCCTCAGCCGCCATCTGATCGACATTGACGCGCAGAGTCGATCCCCCGGCAAACGCTTCCAGAATCGCCTGCACATCCTGTCGCGTGCTGGTTTCATCCAGCGAAATCCCGATTTCGCCATCGGACAACGCGCGAAGGTTAAACCCGGCATTTTTCGCGGCGGAGAGCACCGCTTCCGTGGGAAGTCCGTTGACATGAACGCGCAGCGTGTCGAAAAATGGTGAATCGGTCACCGTGTGTCCCAGCTTTTGCAAGGCCGCCGAAAGCGCGATCGCCAGGCCATGGACGCGCAGCGCGATCCGCCGCAACCCATCCGGCCCGTGATACACGGCGTACATCCCCGCCATGACCGCCAGCAGCACCTGAGCGGTGCAGATATTGCTCGTGGCCTTGTCGCGGCGAATGTGCTGTTCACGGGTTTGGATCGCCAGCCGCAGCGCGGGCTGCCCCGTGGAATCCCTGGACAGACCGACGATTCTCCCCGGCATTTTGCGGGCGAAATCGGATCGCGTCGCCAGATACGCGGCGTGTGGGCCTCCAAATCCCATCGGAACCCCAAACCGCTGCGTGGAGCCGACTGCGATATCCGCGCCGAATTCCCCCGGCGGTTTGAGCAGCGTCATCGCTAAAATATCCGCCGCCATCACCACCAGCGCATGATTCGCATGGGCCGCCGCGATCACCGCGGAATAATCGATCACCGCGCCATGCGTGGTCGGATATTGCAGGAGAACCCCGCAGAATTTCCCGCCGGTGAAATCCGCCTTTTGAGCCGAACCGACGACGCATTGCATCCCCACGGCCTTCGCCCGCGATTTCACCACCGCAATCGTGCGGGGATGACAGTCTTCAGCCACAAAAAACGATGCCCGATGATCCTCCGAAACCCGCCAGCACATCACCATCGCTTCCGCCGCCGCCGTCGCCTCATCCAGCAGCGACGCGTTGGCCAGCGGCAATCCCGTCAGGTCGCTGACCATCGTTTGAAAATTCAGCAGCGCTTCCAAACGCCCCTGCGCGATCTCCGCCTGGTACGGAGTGTATTGCGTATACCAGCCCGGATTCTCCAGAATATTCCGCTGAATCACCGGTGGGACGATCGTGTCGGAATATCCCATTCCAATGCAACTGCGAAGAACGGAATTCTTTCCCGCGACGGCGCGAAGCTCCTCGATCAATTCGAATTCCCCCCGCGCCGGTCCGACCCCCAGCGAGCCACGAAACCGGATCGATTCCGGAACCGTCTGATCGATCAATTCATCCAGCGACGAAACCCCGATCGCGCCCAGCATCTCCCGCAACTCCAGCTCACCGGGGCCGATGTGCCGATGCGCAAACTCATCCGTGAAAGCCAGAGTTTTCTGCTCCATGACTAATGGCCGGTCTTTTTAAAATAATCCTCGGCCGAGAGCAGCATGGCCAGCGGATTGGCATCGGAAACCTTCACCTTGATCATCCACCCCTTTCCGAACGGATCGGAATTCACCAGGCCGGGATTGTTGTTCAATTCCGTGTTGATGGCGGTCACCGTTCCGCCGACGCCGCTGTAAAGGTCGCTGGTGGTTTTGACGGATTCGATCTCGCCGAAGGCAGCGTTGGCCGCAACCTTCGCGCCGACCGATGGTAGCTTCACATAGGTAATATCCGTCAATTCGTCCGCGGCAATCTGAGTGATGCCGATGGTCACAATGTCACCCGCAACTTGATGCCATTCGTGTGATTCCAGATACTTTCGGTCCTGGGGAACAGACATTTGATTGATCCTCATTATTTGGCGCGTTTGTAAAATGGCAACGGCACGACCCGGGCCGCAGCGATTGATCCGCGCAGATCAATCTCCACGCTTTGGCCTTCGGTCGCATGCCGGGCATCGACGTAAGCCATGGCAATGCTTTGCTGCAGTGTCGGCGAAAAAGTTCCGCTGGTCACTTCGCCAATCTGGGCCGAGCCCGATTTCACTGTCGAGCCTTGTCTGGCGATGCGCGGGCCTCGCAGCTCCAATCCGACCAGCTTTTTCGCCGGGCCATTCCCGGCAATCACGCGCAGCTGCTCAACTCCGATGAAATCCTTACCCAGATCGACCGCCCAACTCAAGCCTGCGGAGATCGGATCCACGCTCTCGGTCAATTCGTGCCCATAGAGCGACATCCCCGCCTCCAGCCGCAATGTGTCGCGCGCCCCCAGTCCCGCGGGCCTGATCGGCGCATCCGGTTTGCTCATTTCTCCCGACAACGATTTAACCATGTTCTGCGCCGTCCCGCTGGAAACAATTATCTCCACCCCGTCCTCGCCTGTATATCCGCTCCGGAACAGCGTGAACCGGCTCATCATGTAAGTGCCGCTCTCAAATCCATATCGCTTGATCGACTTGATATCCATGTCCAGCGCCTCGGACATCAGATCGACCACCGCCGGTCCCTGGGCCGCCACCATCGCGGTTGATTCCGTCCGATCGGAAATCTCCGCGTCAAATTCGCAGGCATCGCGAACCTCGATTATATGCCGGAGGATTTTATCCCGATTGGACGCGTTGCAGACGACCAGCCAGTGCTTGGGATTTTTGCTGACGATCACATCATCCAGCACCCCTCCCGCCGGATTGCAAACCAGGCTATATCTGCTCTGCCCCACGCGCTGCTGGCTGACATTGCGCGTGAGGATTTTGTCCAGCAACTTGACCGCCCCTGGACCCGTGATGTGAATCCTCCCCATGTGCGACACGTCAAAGAGCGAGCCGCTGGTGCGCGTCTGCTGATGTTCTTCCACGATCCCCCGATAAAGGATCGGCATCTCCCACCCGGCGAAATCGACCATCTTGGCCCCGCAGGAAATGTGAAAGTCATGCAACGGCGTCCGCTTCAGCATCAATAAGCCGAGAGTATTGCGGGCAGGAGCAAGCGTCAAGAAACTGGGAGCGTGACTCATAAGCCGAGTTGACGCCATAAACACGATCAAGCAATATAAAGCGCGTCTGCGGGCGTAACTCAATTGGCAGAGTGTCGGCTTTCCAAGCCGAATGTTGAGGGTTCAACTCCCTTCGCCCGCTTTTGATGAGTGCAAAAGTATTCACCTGCCAATGAACAAGCCGGGGTTCAGCTTGAAATGCGCTGCATGTTTCAGCGCGTTCTCTTTACTGATTTGCCGATCCCCGCGCAAAATGGCTGGACCAAGCGACCGGCTTCCCAGAATGCGGCCAATGCCCGATGCGCTTAGTCCGTGGGCATTCATTAAGAATCGAATTGCATCCAGCGGACCAGATGCGACCGCGGCTTGAAAATTTCTGCTGTCATACGCTTCGATGAGTTCAGTTAGCGTTTCAAGATATTCCTGCTGCCCCTTGGAACGCCGATCCAACACCGCGAGGCGGTCTACGATTTCCGCGGTGTTGCCGTAGTCAACCTTGTCGCTGATCGTGCGAGGCAGGTGCATGGCACAAAGGCCCTCAAAGGCTTCTGGAAGTCGATCATTTGCTGCGCGTACGCGTCTCATAGTTCATCTTTCCAGCGTCCCCGGTCGTATTCCTTGTGCGTCAGCGCACGCAGAATATAAACCCGGCCCTTCATGGGATAGTTCCTCAAGTAGTGGATGGCGGTAATCAATCTGCATCGGTTGTTCGAGGCATCAAAAACCGTCAGCGTATGGTTATTACGAGTTTTTACAAAGTCTACCCGCTGTCCGAACGCCGCTTTAACGTCCGCAGTGGTTTCCCAGGCGGCGCCGGCAACCATCTTGTGCCAAAGAACAAGCTCTTTTTGGGTCGCCGGATAGCGTGACCAGAACTCCTCCAACCGCTTCCTTGTGATTACTCGCATTCCGCGTACCCACTCGGAAGAGGGCGTCGAGTGCGCACATAATGTACACACCATCGGTAAGGAAGTCAAGCGGCTTGAATCCGATCGCTCCCACTTTTCAATTCTTTCGACCCGGATGCAACAACAGATCGTAAATCACCGGCGTGGCGATCAGCGAAAGCAGCACGGATACGCACAGCGCACCGACCACAGCGATCGCCAGCGGCTTAAGCATGTTCACGGCGCCCAGCCCCAGCGCCAGCGGCAGCATCCCCAGCGCCGCGGCCAGCGATGTCATCAACACCGGCCGCAGCCGCCGTGCGCCAGCTTGCACGATCGCTTCCTCCAATCCCACGCCCTTGTCCCGCAAATCTTTGACCGCATCCATCATCAGCAGGCCGTTCTTGTGAACGATTCCCATGCCGATGATTGCCCCCAGTAAAGTCACGATGTTCAGCGTCATTCCCGTGATGAGCAGCGCCAGAATAATTCCGAAGATGGACAAAGCCGCGCCGAAGACGATCGCCACCGGCTCGTAAAACGAGCGGAATTCCACCACCGCGACGATGAACACCAGCGCCACCGCCGTGATGAGAACCACCAGAAGATTTCGGAATGATTCCTGCTGCTCCTGGTACAAACCGCCGTATTCAATCAGGTCATGCGGCAGCCTGGGATCATTGTTGATCAATCGCTGAATATCGTCCATCGCGCCGCCGAGATCGCGGTCCTGCAATCGGGCCGTGACCGAAATGTTCTGCCGAAGATCGTCCCGCTCCAGTTCCATCTGGCCCGGCTCCATGACCGCATCCGCGACCTGATCGAGACGGATCACCGTTCCGCCGGCGGTGCGGAGCGGCAATCGGCTCAGCGTTTCGATCCGGTCGATGGCCGTTGGATCAGCCTTCACGCGGATGTTCACCACTCGATCCCCCTCCTGCACCGTCGATGCAATAGTGCCCATCATGGCGATGTTGACGGCTTCCCCGATGCTGCTCACGGTCATCCCAAATTGCCGCGCCTCCGCCGGACGAACGCGCAGGCTGATGGTCGGGCCGGTGTAGATCACCCCGCTGGCGGTATCCACCACTCCGGGTACGTTCTCCAGCATTTCCTCGATGTCCTCAGCCTGCTTTTTCAGCAGATGAAGATCGGTTGAAAAGATTTTGATTTCGATCGGCTCATCCGTCCAGGTCAGATCGCCGATCAAGTCGGCCAGGATTCCGGGAAATTCCCAGTCGATTCTGGGCAGCGCCTGGCGAAACTGCCGGCGGACATCGGCGATCACCTGCTCGGACGACCGGTTTCGCCGCTCTCGGAGTTTGACCAGAAAGTCCCCGGTATTAGGTTCGACAATCGCCACGCCCAGGGCCGTTCCCGTCCGGCGGGAATAGCTTTCCACCTCCGGGACCAACGCCAGAATCCGCTCCGCGATTCGCATTTCCCGATCGCTTTCGATCAGGCTCGTCCCCGCCGGCGCGACATAATCAATGATAAATCCCCCCTCATCCATCGGCGGCAGAAAATCGCTTTTGAGCCGGCCATACAGAACGAACGCGCCGACAAAAATCATCCCGCACAATCCGAGCAGAAACCATCGATGCCTCAGCGCCAGCCGGACGAGCGCTTCGTAGATCAGATTCGTCCAACCGAACAGCATCCTCTCCCGAGCGTGGCCCTGTTTCGGCGGCCGGACAAACCACATCGCCAGCGACGGCGTCGTCGTCAGGGCCAGAACGAGCGATGTGATCAGCCCGATCACCATCGTCAGCGCCAGCGCCCGAAAGAAGACCCCCGCAATCCCCGTCAGAAACGCCAGCGGAATAAACACCACCACCGGCGTCAGTGTCGATCCGACCAGCGGCGGCAAAATATCGCCGAGGGCGCTTTCAATGATCTGGCTCCGTCCGAGTCCGGTCGCCATTTTCACATGAATCGCCTCGACCACGACAATGGCATCATCGATCACCAGCCCGATCGCCGCCGCGATTCCCCCCAGCGTCATCAGGTTAAAGCTCTGCCCGAACAGCTTCATTCCCAAAATAGTCACCAGCACGGTAATAGGAATGACGGCTGTGGCCACGAAGGTCATCCCCGCATCCCACAAAAACAGGTACAGGATCGCGACCGCTAGGATCAATCCAAAAATAATCGCATCCCACACGCTGTGCACCGATGCCCGAACCAGCAGCGACTGGTCATAAAACACCGACAGGTTCATCCCCTGCGGCAACGTGGATCGAATCTCGTCCAACTGTTTGTGCAGTAGATCCGCGATCTCCAGCGTGCTGCCGTCCGGTTGCGAGAAGATGTTGAGCAGCACAGCATCCGCCCCGTTGGCGGTGACGACATCCATCACCGGCTCCGCGCTGCGCTCGACCCGTCCGATGTCCTTGAGCTGGATCGGCCGCCCCCCCGCCGTGGTCAAAAGCAGTCCCTCCAGCTCCTTTGCGCTGTGCATCCTCCCATCAACGACGGCGAGGAACAGGCTGTGATCCTCCTGATGAAATCCGCTGGGAATCACCGCGTTGTTCCTGGCGAGAGCATCGGTCACGCCGGCAAAATCCAGCCCCATCGCCGTCATTCGCAGCGGATCGAGAAAGACGCAATACTCCGGCGCCGCGCCCCCCACCAGATCAACGCGGGCCACTCCGGGAATCCTCAAGAGTCGCGGCTTCAGTTGATATCTCGCCAGCTCCCACGCCTGCGTCAGGTTCTGCACCGATCCGGTCAAACTAATTCCGATGATCGGAAACACCGAAAAGTTCATCCGATAGACTTCGGTGGAAACCGTCGCCGGAAGCGATGAGCGAATCTGCGACAGTCGGCCGAGCGTGTAAAGCTCGCTTTGCCGCATATCGACGTCCCAGGAGAAAAACAGATCGATTTCCGCCACCCCCCGTCCGGTCGAGGAGCGGATCGTCCCGCAGCCCGGGATTTGCTTCATCGCTTCTTCGATTGGACGCGTGACGCTTGCCATCATTTCATCGGCGGGCATCACCCCGTTGCTCACCATGATGATGACGCGTGGAAATTCCGTCTGCGGAAACAGCGCCGATGGCATGTGCAGCGCCGCATATCCCCCGGCGGCGCAGAGCGCTAAAACAATGAACGTGATCGAAACCGAGTGGCGAAGGGCAAATCGTGGCAGCAAAGATCGCATGTAATTTCCTGCAAACCCGTCAAGGGTTCAGGACGTTGATGTCGTTCCGGAATTGCAAGGCATACGCGCCGCCGACGACAATCGTCTGATCGGCCGCGATCCCATCCCCCGTCACCTGCACCCAATCTCCTTCGCGCAGTCCCGGAAAAACCGGCCTCAAAGTCGCCTGCTTGCGGTCCTCAGTGACGATTCCGATGAACGGCCGATCCAGCGCATCCCGCACGATCGCATCCGCCGGCACAACGAGGCAATCCGCCTGCTGCATATAGAGGATGCTCGCGCGGGCGAATTCTCCCGGCCGCGCTCTCTGGCCCGGGGGGATCGCGATATCGACGCTCACAAGATTGGTTTTCGGATCAACCGCGTGATCGACCCGTTCCACCACGGAATCGAATTTCAACGATGATCCCCGCACAGGATCGGCCGGAACCTCGACGGTAGCCTGCTGACCCGCGGAAATCGCCGCGGCCTGCCATGGGGGAATCCCCGCCGCGACCACAAGCCGGTCGAGGTCGACTACCTCCGCTGCTGTTTTCGTCGGCAGGGCGACTTCTCCGGGATGAATATCCAGCGACACGACCGTACCGCCGATCGGCGACATCACCGCGTTATCGCCCGGTTCCGATGTCGCCGCCGAAAAGTTCGCCGGCCTGGCGACAAACAGCGTCTGCCCTTTGTCCACATGCTGCCCCTCAACGCATCGCACCTCCGAAACAACCGCCGGCCAATCGACCGTAATTCGTGCATCCGCCGCCGACTGATCCACCGTTGCCGGCGCGGGCTCCACATTGCCGAAGCCGACCGCGTACCCGTGCAGCGTCATTTTTTTGATCGTTCCGATGCGCACTTCCACATTTGTATGCGTGATATTCTCTTCCGCCTCGATCTGGCTCGCCAGCGGCGGCGCGGCCCGGTCCTTCCATAAAAAATAGAGCGCCGCGCCGATGAACGCGAGCACCCACAGCTTCGCCGCCGCCGAAACGATCCTGTTCGCTTGCATCGAAAACCATTCTACACTCCGCATATCAATTGGTATTGCCCGATCCGTGTGGACGTTCATCCAATCCGTTTTTCTGATACATTCCCGACAAAATGGACCTGCCGAGCAAAATCAACGACCGATCCGCCCACGTCGGCGTCATTGGACTGGGCTACGTCGGCCTGCCCGTCCTGGCGGCCTTCCATCGGGCGGGTTTCAACGTGATCGGATTCGACATCGATCCGGCAAAAATCGAGGCCCTTCATCGCGGAGAGAATT
>Ga0302325_10003406_pt1 | contig 37569 bp, 34 predicted proteins | sample Palsa_T0_2_FD_201948 | JGI IMG/M metagenome (GOLD analysis project Ga0302325, IMG submission 201948) | Peat permafrost microbial communities from Stordalen Mire near Abisko, Sweden - Palsa_T0_2 | ecosystem: Environmental > Terrestrial > Soil > Palsa > Peat permafrost | place: Sweden: Abisko...
CCGGCTCCGCAGTGCTACTCGGGCTGTTCACGGCGATGTTCGCGACCTGGCGGTTCGTTTCGTGAGGAGGGATCGGCGCCCACCGCGTGAGGAGCCGTGGCGAGAAACGTGAGCGGTGGTCGCGTTTCTCGCCACGCCCCCAATCCACGGGCGATCCTGCTCGACGCGCTCGGGACTCTCGTTGCGCTGCAGCCGCCGGCCCCCCGGCTCCGTGCGGAGCTCGCTGACAGGTTTGCCGTAAACATCTCGCTCGCCGAGGCGACGCGTGCGATCGCGGCGGAGATCGCCTACTACCGTTCCCATCTCGACCAGGGCCGTGACGACAGCGGGCTGCGAGCGTTGCGCCATCAGTGCGCGATTGCGCTGCAGGCTGAGCTGCCTCAGCAGGCGGCGTCGCTCCCGATCGAGCTGCTCACGGAAGCTCTGCTTGCCGCGCTCGCGTTCAGTGCATTCGATGATGTGCTGCCGGCTCTCGTCGCGGCGCGCTCGCATGGCATCCGCCTGGTGGTGGTCAGCAACTGGGACGTCTCGCTTCACGACGTGCTCTCGCGCCTCGGAATCGCGCCGATGCTCGACGGGATCGTGACCTCCGCCGAGTGCGGATCGCGCAAGCCCGACCCGGCGATCTTTCGCCGTGGCCTCGCGTTCGCGGGCGTCCCGGCGGCCGACGCGATTCACGTCGGCGACAGCGTCGAGGAGGACATCGCGGGGGCGCGGTCCGCTGAGATCGAGCCAGTGCTGATCCGCCGCGATGGCGGCCCGGGCCCTCCGGGCACGAGAACCATCGGCAGCCTGAGCGAGCTGGCCGTAACCTAGAGGCAGTGTCCAGTGTGCCGCCACCACTGACCAAGCCGGACCTGCCCGACGGGGCCGGCGGTGAGCGGGCCGTCGTCGAGGAGCTTCCGCCGTGGAGGCCATGGGCGGCGCCCGCCGGGGTCGTGATGGGTTTCGCTCTCGGGGCGATCGCCGACCTCGTCGTGTCGATCGTCGGGGCGGCCAGCGGGGCCAGCCTGACCCACCCCCCACCCGCGGTCAACATCGTCGGCGATGTCGTATTCGACCTTGGTTTCGTCGCGGCGGCGATCTACATCGCGACTCTAGGTGGCGGCTTGCGCCTGGCCGTCTTCGGCTTCCGGCGCGCCTCGCTTGTGCGCGCGGTCTTGATCGTCGCGCTCGCGGCAGTCTGCTACTTCGTGGCCACGGACGTGTACGCGGCCCTGCTCGGACTCAGCGGCCGGGAGCAGCTGCCGAGCGGTCTCGGCAGCTCGAGCGACACCGTCGCGATGATCGGAGTCGGCCTGTTCGTGACCGTGATCGCGCCGATCTGCGAGGAGTTCTTCTTTCGCGGCTTCCTGTTCGGAGTTCTGCGCAGCTGGCTATCGCCAAAGGGGGCGTGGGGCACCTGGGTCGCAGCGATCATTACCGCCCTCCTGTTCGGCGGAGCACACGTCGGGTCAGCAGCCGTCAAGTATTTGGTGCCGCTCGCGATCCTCGGCTTCCTCCTCTGCATCGTGCGCTGGAAGACCGGCTCGCTCTACCCGGGGATGGCCCTGCACTCGATCAACAACTCAGTTGCGTTCGGAATCGACGAACTCCACTGGAACGCCGCCAAGATCATCGCGATGGCGGTCGTGGCCCTCGCTGCGATCACCGTGATCGCCGGCCCGATCGGCGCGCGGGAGCCGGCGGTGGCGGCCGGGCCCTGACGGGGGCTGGACGTGGGGGGCGGGCCGGGTGGGGTGTCGGGCGCGTGGAGGGTGCTGGTCGGGTGGGGGTGCTGGGCGGGTGGGGGTGGCGGGCGCGGAAGTGCGAAATTCATCACCGCGAGGGCATGGTCGGCACGGTGAGGCCTGAGGTGCGTTGTTTGTCGGAGGAGGGTTTGGCGGGGTTCTGTGTTCGTTTGTGAGAGCGAGGGTCGGGAACTTCGCCTCGGAGAGGCCGGCGGCGGCCGGTCGTCTCTTCATCGCGGCTGTGGCGGCCTGAGCCGACACGAGCTCGGGACGCCGCGAGTGTTCGCGGGAGAGATCAGCTGGGTGCTCGAGAGAATCGACCTCGATCCCGCCTGCCCTGCCGGCCGCCGATCCCTCCGGTACCGCCCGCCATTCAGGGACGCGGCCGGGGGGGGGTGTGGTCAGTTGACCGGAAATACGGCGGGTGATCGAGCACAGCCCCTCGAGTCTTCTCGCACGGTAGGCCCACCACCCGCCAGCTTTGGTCGACCCGAGCGAGCCGCGTCTCCGCGCGGTCGCCAAGCCCACCCGCTCCGGACACCAGCGCCGACGGTTACCGACGGCGCCATCCCTGCCATCGCGGTGACCACTTTCTTGATCGCCCCGTCTGTTTGCGCAACACCGTCCTGTTGTCGGATCTGGAGCGTGCCAACTTCTGGTGCGATGCCTGGGCGGGCTCGTCGCGGCACACGCCGCGGCGCTTCAACCGTCACGTCATCGACCCCGGGGCGCCAGAGGGTGATCACGTCCGCTGGGGAGTGTCATGCGGCTGACATCTCGCTCCGGGCATCTCACGCCGACGGATGACCGGACGCCGTCATCGCCCCCTCGCGAACCCGGTTCGTCTACATTTCCGAGCATGCTCAGGACTGCTCGGGGTGCGCTTGTGCTGTCGATGCTCGCGCTGGCCGCGCCCGCGACGGCGGTCGCCGGCACGTCGGCTACGGCCGCGACAACGGCGACGACGCCCACCTCGACCACCCCCACCACTCCGACGACTCCGACCACTCCGACGACTCCGACCACTCCGGTCGCGCCGCCGGCAAGCGCCAGCATGCGCCTCGCTCTCGAAGGCGTCTTCAGCCTGAAGTCGCGAAACGTGACCGTCACAGGTCGCGCCCTGCGTGTGAACGGAAGCGTGCGGCCGTTCATCGGTAAGCAGGTCGTCGTCCTTCATATCTGGAAGGGCCGCCGGCTCCTCAAATCCGCAACGGTCAAGGTTCTTCGGTCGCGTAGCGGCACGTTCGGCTTCTTCTCCGTACGGTTCGTCAGCGGGTCCGCCGGCAGCCTGAACATCACCGCAATCCACGTCTCGACGCCCGAGCAGGTGCGGGTGGTCGCCAAGCCTCAGAAGGTCGACGTCGTCAGCCCGGTCGCCGGTCCTGGATCGACCGGCACGTTCGTGTCGCTGATCCAGTCGCGCCTGGCCGCGCTCCACTTCGCCGTTCCCCAGGATGGGGTTTATGACGAGCTCACCCAGAACGCGATCCTCGCCTACCGCAAGGTTCGCGGCTTCGATCGCATCTTCACCCTCGACCCCTCCGTCATCCACGGGCTGCTCAACGGCATCGGCACGTTCCCGGTCCGGTACCCCAAACAGGGTCGTCACGTCGAGGCGGACCTGACCGACCAGGTGATCGCCCTGATCAATGGGTCGAAGGTCTACCGGATCTACCCGATCAGCTCGGGCAAGCCTTCGACGCCGACCGTCCTCGGGACCTACCACGTGTACATGAAGACGCCTGGCTACCTACCCGACGGCATGTACTACTCGAACTTCTTCTACACCGGTTACGCGATCCACGGGTACGACCCGTCGCCGACCTACCCCGCCAGCCACGGGTGTCTGCGCCTCCCGATCGACGACGCGATCGACGTCTATAACTGGATTCCGCTCGGCACCACGGTAGACGTCTACTACGGACCAAACTGAGCGGTTCTCGCGGCGACCTCGGGTGTAGAGCTCACGCGAACCCTCGCGAGAACCGGGCTAGGAAGCCGAGCCCTACGCCGTACACGAGCAGCGCGATGATGGTCGGGACGCCCTGCTGGACCCACGCGCTGGTGGACTGGATGATCGAGCGGAAGGGTGCGGTCAGCTTGCTCGCCGCGCCCGTGATGAAGCGGCCCGGTTCGCCTACCTGGTGCTTCGTCCGGGTCTGTTGTGACTGAACGGGGCCGTTGACCTCGGTCGCCTGAGTCTTCGCTGCGCCGGAGATTTGATCGTGCGCGAACATTACGAACGACGCGAGCACGAGACCGCTACAGATGAGCGCGATCAGGACGAGGGCCCGGTGAATCACCTCGACTTCATCGGCCGAGCCCCCGGTTAGCATGAGGGTTGCCGCGATGCAGATCGATCATTTGTCCAGCCGGGAGCGTCTTCTCTCAGAACTTCGAGCGCACGCGCTCGTGATCGGCGAGGTTGTGCTGACGAGCGGTGCGCGGGCGCAGTACCTCGTCGACGCCAAGCGCGCGATCCTGCTCCCGGCGGGGTTCAACGCGCTCGCCGAGCTGGTCGCCCAGCAGGCAGGCGCCTGGGGCGCCACAGCCGTTGGCGGGATGACGATGGGCGCCGACCCGATCGCCTGCGCGGCCCTGGCCGGGGGCGCCGACGTCAAGGCGTTCTTCGTGCGTAAGGAGGCCAAGCCGCACGGCCTTGCGCGCCGGATCGAGGGCCCCCTGCTCGAGGCCGGCGAGCGCTGCATGCTCGTCGAGGATGTCGTCACCACGGGGGGCTCGACGGTTCGCGCGCTGGAGGCGCTACAGGCAGAAGGACACGAGGTGTGTGGCGTGCTCGCGATCTGCGACCGTCTCGCCGGAGGCGCCGAACGAATCGAGCAGGCGGCCGGCGCGCCGTTCATCGCCCTGACCACGATCGACGAGGTCTATCCGGAGCGCCCCGACCGCGTTGAGTCGGCTGGCGCCGACTCAATTGGGAGTTCGCCTGGCGGCGAACGTCCCGGGGATTCTTAGACCCGGTTAGCCGCGCCTGGCGGCGAACATCCCGGGGACCCTTAGGGCCGACTCCACGCCCCGGCGGATTTGCCCCAGGCAAATGCGCCAATGGAGTCGGCCGGCAAACAATGCGTGAGGATCTTCGCCAGGCCACGGAGCCGGCCGACTCCACGCCCCCGGCAGGAATCGAACCTGCATCCCGCGCTTAGGAGGCGCGTGCTCTATCCATTGAGCTACGAGGGCGGCGGGCGAGAGGGTAGCGGCCGGGAGAGCGGCGGGAGCTTCCACGTTGCGGGACGGTTAAACATGCATGACAGGCCCCGTGCGTACATGTAGCCTGCGGGCAGGAGCCTGAGGCGCGTCGTTGAAAGGACGCAACAGCGATGAACGTGAGCTTTCTAGAGCTGTTCAGCGAGACTGGGGCTGGGGTCGTGGGCGAGGCCGCCTGGCTGTTGGGCGAGGCCGGGAGGTACTGTTGATCATGAGGAGGAGATGGAGCATGCAGAAGTTCGCACGGACAATGTCGGCGGCGATTGCAGTCGGCGTTGTCGCAGTGGTTATCAGCGCTTGCGGGTCGAGTTCACCGAGCAGCACAAGTTCGACGCCGTCAAGCACGAGTGTGCCCGTTAGCGGCCCCGGGCTCACGTCACCGACGAGTCCCAGCGGCGCCAAAGTCGCGGGCGGCACCGTCTTTTTCACCGAGGGCTCGGACGCGACGCCGAACTACATCTTCCCGATGTACACCTTCAGCGTCTGCAGCACGACGAACTCCGACCAGCTGATGAACATGCTCTACTTCCCGCTGTACACGTACGGCGAGGACTATCGGCCGACGATCGACTACGACCACTCGATCGGCCAGGCGCCGGTCACTTCCAACGGCGGCAAGACGTACACGATCAAGCTGAACCCGTACAAGTGGTCTGACGGCGAGGCCGTGACTTCGCGGGATCTCGTTTTCTGGATGAACGTCCTCAAGGCCAGTCCCTCGACGGAATGGTGCGGGTACGCGAAGGGGTACTTCCCCGACAACGTGGTCAGCTACTCGGCCCCGAATCCGAGCACGTTCGTGATCACCTTCAACAAGTCCTACGACCCCGAATGGGTTCTGCTCAGCGAGCTCTCGCAGATCTACCCGATGCCACTTGCGTGGGACCGGACGTCGCTGTCGCAGCCGGCGCCGAAGGTCGATAACGGGCATTTGCCGGACACGACGAAGGCCGGCGGGGCCGCCGTCTACAAGTTCCTCGACGCCCAGGCGAAGGATCTCGGCACCTGGGCATCCTCGCCGCTGTGGAGCGTCGTGGATGGGCCGATGAAGCTCCAGAGCTTCAATACCGACGGCGAAGCGACGTTTGTGCCCAACCCGGACTGGTCGGGAACGCCGAAGCCCTCGATCGCCAAGCTCGTCGAGCTTCCCTTTACGAGCGAGGCCGCGATCTACAACACGCTCCGTTCGGGAGGCCCGAGCGCGGCGACGATCGCGAACGTCCCGTCGCAGTACGCGCCGCAGCTGTCGGCGCTCGCGGCCGAGGGGTACACGGTCAACAAGGCGGCGAGTTACTCGTTCAACTACTTCCCGCTAAACCTCAACTCCAACGCATCCACATCGCCTGGCGGCGAGCCGGTCAGGTACATCTTCAAGCAGACGTACTTCCGGAACGCGCTCCAGCATCTGGTCGACCAGCAGGGCTGGATCCACGCGTTCCTGTACAACACGGCAAACCCGACGTGCGGTCCGATTCCGCTCGCGCCGCCGAGCTCGCTGGTCAACACGTCCGCGATCTCGTTCAGCCCCTGCGCGTTCTCGACGTCGATGGCGAGCCAGCTGCTCTCGAGCCACGGCTGGAAGGTGGTCCCGGGCGGGACCACCACCTGCCAGACCCCGAGCCTGTGCGGCACCGGGATCAGCAAGGGCGAGGGAATCTCGTTCAACATCGATTACGAGTCCGGCGTGGTCGCGGTTCAGGACGAGATGAACGACTTGGCCTCCGAGGCGAAGAAGATCGGGATCGCGATCAACCTGACGACGCACCCATTCAGCGCCGTGATCGCCACCGGTACGCCTTGTCTGCCAAGCGCGTCCTCGTGCAAGTGGACAGCCCAGAACTGGGGTGCCGGTTGGATCTACGGCCCGTCATACCTGCCGACGGGCGAGCCGCTGTACAACCCGGGGTCGGCGGCGAACGCCGGCAGCTACGTCGATTCGAAGATGACGTCCCTGATCGGCCAGACGATCACCGGACCGCTGGCGTCGGAGAGCCAGGCGCTGGCGACGTACGCCACGTACGTCTCGCAGCAGGACCCGGTGATCTTCGGTCCGACCTCGGTCGGTACGTTCGAAGGCGATGCAGCGACAGTGATCAGCAACAAGCTGGGGGGCTACGCGGCCAACGCCCTGGGCTTCCTGGAGCCGCAGTACTGGTACTTCACGAAGTAGCGTGTCGACGAACGTGACCCCCGGTGGGATGATGTACCCGGCATGATCGGGTACATCATCCGCCGCCTGGGGCAGTCGATCATCGTGGTCCTCGGGGTCACGCTGATCTCGTTCTTCATGCTGCACCTGCTGATTCTGCACCAGGGGCTGTCGGCCGCGATTCGTGAGATCCTCGGTAACCAACGGGCGACGCAGCAGGTGGTCACGCAGTTCGCAGACCAGAACCACTACAACAAGTCGTTCATCGTCCAGTACTGGTACTTCCTGAAGCAGCTGCTCCACGGGAACCTCGGGTACTCCTACCAGTTCAACCGTTCGACCGATTCCCTGCTCGCCACGGATCTGCCCCGAGACCTGGTGCTCGGCGGCCTGTCGCTGATCTTTTCGCTGATCATCGCGATCCCCGTCGGCGTCGCCCAGGCGGTCAAGCGCAACACGGCCGTCGACTACGTCGGCACCGGGGTCAGCTTCATTCTCTACTCGATGCCGCAGTACGCGATCGCGCTGCTGCTGATCCAGCTCCTGGCGATCAGCTTCCACGTCTTCCCGGCAACGGTACCGGCGAACTCCTCGGCGATCACGCTGCTCACTCATCCGAAGGGGCTCGTGCTGCCGGTGGCAAGCCTGACGCTCGTCAGCTACGCGTACTTCAGCCGGTACATGCGCTCCTCCGCGATCGACACGCTCGCCCAGGACTACATCCGCACCGCGCGCGCCAAGGGCCTACCGGAGCGGCTTGTGCTGATGCGCCACCTGCTGCGCAACTCGATGGTCACGGTCGTGACGCTCGTCGGGCTGTCGATTCCGGTCATCCTCACAGGTACGCTGATCATCGAGCAGGTGTTCAACTATCCGGGGGCGGGTCTCGAGTACTACCAGGCCGCGCTGCGCCCCGATTACGAGGTGATGCTGGGCATCACCGTGCTCGTGGGGGTGGTCACCGTGCTCGGGAATCTGGTCGCCGACATCGGATACGCGATCCTGGATCCACGAATCAGGTATTGAGGTCTCCAATGGCTACGGTCAATCCGTCACAGGTGGAGGTGGAACTGGTCCCCGAAGGCGGCGAGGTCGTCTCCAGCGGCAGCCCCTGGCGGCTCGTCGGGCGCACGTTCATGCAGAACAAGCTGGCGATCGTCGGCGTCGTCGTGATCGTGGTCCTGTTGGTGTTCTGCTACATCGGGCCGCTGCTCTACCACACCGATCAGCTCAACCCGAACCTGGCGATCACCAACGCCGGCCCGAGCTCGAGCCACCTGCTCGGGACTGACTCGAGCGGCTTCGACATCATCGGCCGGATGATGGATGGGGGCCAGAGCTCGCTCGAGGTCGGGTTCGTGGTCGGGATCATCTCGACGCTGGCCGGGCTGATGTTCGGCGCCATCTCGGGCTACTTCGGCGGCTTCCTCGACGGGCTGATGATGCGGATCGTCGACATCGGTCTGGCGATCCCGCTCGTGTTCCTGTTCATCTTCATGGCGCAGATCTACAAGCCGAGCCTGGACCTGCTGATCGTCCTGCTCGTGATCGTGTCGTGGTTGATCCCGGCACGATTGGTGCGGGGCGAGGCGCTGACGCTACGGACGCGCGAGTACGTCCAGGCCGTGAAGGTGATGGGCGGGACGCCATGGCGGATCATCCTTCGCCATCTGATCCCGAACACGATCGGGACGATCGTGGTCACGGTCACGTTCCAGATCGCGAACTCGATCCTGACGCTGGCGGTGCTCCAGTACCTGGGGTTCGGTCTGCCGGCGACGACGCCGACGTGGGGCTCGATGCTGTCCGACGGAGTGGCGTCCCTGCAGGACGGCTACTGGTGGCAGGTCTATCCTGCGCTGATCATCATTGTGATCACCGTCGTCGCCTTCAACTTCATCGGAGACGCACTACAGGACGCGTTCGACGTCCGGCTTCAGGAGCGATAACGGCATGGCCGCACTGCTGGAGGTCGAGGACCTCAAGACCCGGATCCCGCTGCGTCGAGGCACGGTCCATGCGGTCGACGGACTCAGCTTCGAAGTCCAGGAGGGGGAGACCCTCGGGATCGTCGGCGAATCGGGCTGCGGGAAGACCATGGCGGCGATGTCGATCATGCGCCTGTTGCCGCGCAACGCGTTCATCGCCGGCGGCGAGATCCGGTTCGGTGGCCGCGACCTCGTGAAGCTCTCCGATGACGAGCTCCGTAAGATCCGAGGCAACGACATCGGGATCGTGTTCCAGGACCCGATGACGTCGCTGAACCCGACGATGACCATCGGCAAGCAGATAGCCGAGGGGGTCCTCATCCACCGCGACGTCTCCCACGACGCTGCCATGGCCCGCGCCGTCGAATGCCTGGAGCTGGTCGGCATGCCCCGGCCCAAGGAACGGGTGCGCGACTTCCCACATCAGCTTTCTGGAGGCTTGCGCCAGCGGGTGATGATCGCGATCGCTCTGGCCTGCGAGCCGAAGTTGCTGATCGCAGACGAGCCCACCACCGCGCTCGATGTGACGATCCAGGCGCAGATCCTGGGCCTGCTCGACGAGCTCAAACGTGACCTCCGGATGGGGATCATCCTGATCACCCATGACATGGGGGTGATCGCCGGGAGAGCCGATCGAGTGCTCGTTATGTATGCCGGCCAGCAGGTGGAGTCGGCGTCGACCACCGAGCTGTTCAAGAACCTGCGCCACCCCTATACGGAGGCGCTACTGGCCTCGATTCCGAGGCTTGACCAGGACAAGAGCCAGGCGCTCTATTCGATCCCCGGGCTGCCCCCGGACCTCCGCAGCCCGCCTCTAAGCTGCCGGTTCGCGCCGAGGTGCGTGTTCTCGACTGATAAATGTCGCACCGAGGAGCCCAAGCTGGGTGGAGACCCCAAGCATCCGTTCGCCTGTTTTCATCCGCGGTCGACATCGGCGAGTGACATCAGCGAGCAGGCCGCGACACTGATCGTCGAGGCGGAGAAGAACAAGGTTCTGGCCGCGACGCTCGGCAAGGAGCTGGAGCTGCTCGACGTCGCAGAGGAAGAGCCGCCGGCGGCAGTCACTAACGGTGACGGCGACCGTCCGGCGGTCGTCTTGGAATTCAGGTCCGCCTCGAAGGAGTTCACCGTTACCGCGGGCGCCATCATGCGACGGAAGATCGGGACGCTGCATGCTGTCACCGAGGTCGACCTGGCCGTTCGTCGCGGCGAGACGTTCGGCCTCGTGGGCGAATCCGGCTGCGGCAAGACCACGCTGGGGCGGCTGGGTGTGGGCCTCGAAGTCCCGACCGGCGGTCAGGTGCTGTTCAACGGCACCGACCTCAGCACGGTCAAGGGCGGCGCGTTCCGCGAACTGCGCCGAGATCTGCAGTTCATGTTCCAAGACCCCTACGCCTCGCTTGACCCTCGGATGCGGGTCAAGGAGATCATCTCCGAGCCACTCGACATCGCCCGGCGTGGGTCGTCCGAGGAGCGGGAGCAGGCGGTCCGTCGGCTCCTCGACGAGGTCGGTCTAGCCCACGACGCGATGGGACGGTACCCGCACGAGTTCTCCGGTGGCCAGCGTCAGCGCCTGGGGCTGGCGCGTGCGCTGGCGCTCAATCCGCAGGTGATCGTCGCCGACGAGCCCGTCTCGGCGCTCGATGTCTCGATCCGATCACAGGTTCTGAACCTGATGAAGCGAGTCCAAGCCACCCACGGGCTCACGTACATCGTGATCTCCCACGACCTTTCAGTGGTCCGCTATCTAGCCGATCGGATCGGCGTCATGTACCTGGGCAAGATCGTCGAGGTTGGCACCGGAGACGATATTTACGAGCGGCCGGCGCACCCGTACACCGCGGGCCTGCTGGAGTCGATACCGGTCGCGAACCCCGAGCTCGCGAAAGCCAAAAAGGACGACGTGCCGATGCGCGGGGAGCTGCCCTCGCCGCTGAACCCGCCATCCGGTTGCCGGTTCCGCACTCGCTGCCCGAGGGCACAGGACAAATGCGCCGAGGTGGTTCCTCAGCTGCGACCGTTCGGTGGCGAGCACTTGGCCGCCTGCCACTTCCCGCTCCAGACGCCGACGGGGGAGCCTGCCGTCGAGATCGTCCCAGCGCCCGATGTGGCGGCGCCAGATGTGGCGGTGACCGACCAGCCGGGCTGATCAGCGGCGCCGGCCGGCTCGGCCAGCGGCCGCCACGTTCGTCTCGGGGGGACCCGCGCAGCGAGAAGGGATCCCGCTCCGCGCACGGAAGTTAGGCTTCCGCAGTGAGCTTCGGACCCTTCCAGATCATGCTCGACGCCGACGTCGCGAGGGGATCTCCCGAGCCCGCTTTCGGTGACGGCCCCGCTCTCTCGCCGGCTCGACTCCTGTGGCAGCGATTCCGTTCCAATCGAGCGGCGATGATCTCGGCCGGCGCCGTCGCCGTGCTGCTGGTGATCGCGATCGTGGCCCCGCTTGTGGTCGACATATTCGGCATCACGGGCCCGAACGTACGTAACCCGAATACGCTCAATGCCTTCAGTCTGCCCACCGGCCCGAGCCTCTCCCACCCATTCGGCGTCGACGACATGGGCCGTGACGTCCTCGCGCGCGTCATCTACGGCGCGCGTATCGCCCTGCTGGTCGGCATCTGCGGGACGGTGATCGCGACCGTGATCGGCACGGCGATCGGGCTCGTCGCCGGCTTCTACGGCGGCTGGGTCGAGACTCTGCTGATGGGCGCCGTCGACGTGCTGATGGCGTTTCCTGTGGTGCTGCTCGGGCTCGGGATCGGCGACGCCTGCCACGTCAGCGGCTGCGGCGGCGGCGCGATCCAGCCCGGTGCCGGCGCCGTGATCTTCATCGTCGCGCTATGCGGGTTCCCGTACATCGCGCGGATCGTGCGGCGCCGGGTCGTGTCGCTGCGGGACCAGGAGTTCGTACTCGCCGCTCGCGGGCTGGGGGCCAGTAACGCTCGGATCCTATACCGGGAGATCTTGCCCAACCTGCTCCCTTCGCTGATCGCCTACTCGGTCCTGCTGATCCCGACGAATATCCTGTTCGAGGCAGCTCTGTCCTTCCTCGGCGTGGGCGTCCGTTCTCCCACCGCCGATTGGGGGCAGATGATCTCCAGTGCTGGGAACGACATCCTGTCCGGGGATTCTGCCTGGTGGTATCTCGTCTTCCCCGGTCTCGCGCTGCTGCTGACCGTGCTCGCGTTCAGCCTGGTCGGAGAAGCACTGCTTGATGCGCTGCACGGGCGCAGGACGCCGGAAGACGCCGGCACATGACCAACTACGTCTTGCGCCGGGTCTTGCGGGCGATCGTGCTGGTGGTGCTGGTGACCGGCGTGTCGTTCGTGCTGTTCACCGTGCTGCCTGACGCAAATGCCGCACAGCTTGGCGCCGGGGGGAATGCCAACCCGACAGGGTTCTTCGACTACCTGAACCAGGTGCTGTTCCACCTGAACCTCGGCTACAGCTATCACTATCACCAGTCGGTCACGAGTCTGATCTTCGACCGCCTACCCGCGACGCTATCGCTGATAGTTGGCGCCGCGGCGCTGTCGCTGGCGCTTGGGATCCCGGTCGGGGTGGTCGCGGCCACCCGCCGGGGGCAGAGGTTCGACCTTGTTGCGATGCGGATCGCGCTGGGCGTGGTCTCGACGCCGGTGTTCTGGCTCGGCCTGATCTCGCTCTACCTGTTCGCGTCGGACATCGGAAAGATCCCGATCTTTGCCGGCGCCGGCTCCTACGCCGGACTGACTGCGAACCCCGGTCAGTGGCTGAAGTCGTTGATTCTGCCTTGGCTGGTGCTGGCTGCTACGGGCACGGCGATCTACTCGCGCCTGCTCCGCATCCAGATGCTTGAGGTGATGGGCAATGACTACATACGGGCCGCGCGGGCCAGGGGCGTGTCTGAGCAGCGTGCGATCTGGCGTCACGGCGCAGGCGCCGCAATCCCCTCTATCGTGCCCCTACTCGGGCTGGGGACGGGAGGGTTACTCGGTGCTGCCGTGCTGACCGAGGTGGCATTCAGGATCGACGGCATCGGACTGCTCAGCTACACCGCCATCCGCGATGCGGACTTCCCGACCGTGCAGGGCACTGTCCTGTTTGTCGCAATGCTGATCGTTTTGGTCAACCTGATCGTGGACGTCGGCTATGCCTGTCTCGACCCGCGGGTGAGGTCCGCGTGAGCGAGCCACTCATAAGCGTCGAGAACCTGCGGGTGACGTTCGAGACCGACCGCGGTGTCCTGCGCGCGGTTGACGGCATCTCGTACGCCGTTGAGCCGGGGCGGACGCTCGGGATCGTCGGTGAATCAGGCGCCGGGAAGACCGTCTCGTCGCTGGCCGTGCTCGGCATGACCCTGGACCCGCGGTCACGGATCGAGGGACGGATCATGTTCGGCGGCCAGGATCTGACGCTGCTCGACGACGCCGGCCGGCGGCGGATCCGTGGCGGCGAGATCGCGATGCTCGTTCAAGACCCGCTGTCCGCGATGCATCCCTTCCGCCGGGTGGGGGCGCAGCTGATCGAAGCGATCCGAACACATCGCGCCGTCACCGCGGCGGCGGCCCGGGATCGGGCGATCGACCTGATCGAGCTGGTTGGAATCCCGAATCCCCATCGTCGCGTCGATTCGTATGCCCATGAGCTCTCCGAGGAAATGCGCCTGCGGGCGATGATTGCGATTGCGCTGGCCAACGGGCCGAAGCTGCTGATCGCCGACGAGCCTACCGCGGCGCTTGACGCCACTGTGCAAGCCCAGATCCTGACCCTGCTGGAGGATCTGCAGAAGCGTCTCGAGCTGGCGATCATCTTCATCACGCAGGACCTCGGGGTGGTGTCTGAGATCGCCGACGAGGTAGCGGTCATGTACACGGGGCGGATCGTCGAACGGGCCCCAACCGAAGCGATCTTCCGCGCGCCGCAGCACCCCTACACATGGGGGCTATTGCAGTCGATCCCATGGCTGGGGCGCGTCTGGGACGAGGAGATGGCCCCGATCTCCGGACCGCCACCGAGCCCGATTGACCGGCCTGGGGGATGCCACTTCCATCCCCGCTGTCCGTACGTGAGGGATTCGCATAAGCGCATCGACCCGCGGCTGCGTCCGGTCGATGGCGAGGAGGCACACACCGTCGCGTGCCTGCTGGACGGCTCGGTGCGCACGATGCTCTGGCAGGGGCTACGCTCCGGACAGACCCCAGGCGAGCTCCGCAAGCTGCTTGATCAAAGGCCAGGACCCGACGCGGCCGCGTCGGGCCCGGCACCGGAGGCGGGTCCGTGAGTGCCAAGGGACCGCCGCTCCTCGAGGTACGCGGCCTGGTCAAGCACTTTCCGATCGCCGACGGGATGATCGCTCACTGGCCCACCGGTGCCGTCAAGGCGGTCGACGACATCACGCTCGATGTGTTCCGCGGCGAGACCCTCGGAATCGTCGGCGAGAGAGGGTGTGGCAAGAGCACCACAGCGCGGCTGATTACGCGCCTGCTCGAGCCGACGAGCGGGGAAGTGCGCTTCGAGGGGCAGGACATCACGAATCGGAAGGGTGCGGCGCTGATCAGCCTGCGCCGGGAGATGCAGATGATCTTCCAGGATGCGTACTCGTCGTTGAACCCGAGCAGGACGGTTGGGGCCAGTATTGCGGAGCCGTACGCGATCCACGGGCTCGAGAGCGGCGAGGTCGCTCGCGATCAGCGCGTGCAGGAGCTGATGCGGATGGTCGGGCTTGACCCGGAGCTTCGCGGCCGGTACCCACACGAGCTCTCCGGGGGCGACCGCCAGCGGATCGTGGTCGCGCGAGCACTGGCGCTCAGGCCCAAGCTGCTCGTCGCCGACGAGCCCGTGTCCGGGCTCGACGTCTCCGTCCAGGCGCAGATCCTGAACCTGCTACGCAGCCTGCAGTCACAGCTCGGTCTGACCGTAATCCTGCTCGCCCGCGACCTGTCCATCGCTCGCCACATGTGTGACCGCGTGGCGGTGATGTACATGGGCAAGATCGTCGAGCTGGCGCCGGGCGCGACGCTGTGCTCCTTCCCACGCCATCCGTACACCGGCGCGCTCCTATCCGCCGTGCTGGTGCCGGACCCGGAGGGAAGGCACCGCAAGCGCGAGTTGCTGAGGAGTGATGCGTCGAGCTCCGCCGACCCACCTCCCGGCTGCCGCTTTCACACCCGCTGTCCGAAGGCACAGCAGCTGTGCTCGGGGCATGAGCCACCGCTCGCTGACAAGGGCGAAGGAACCGTTGCGGCGTGCCACTTCCCGCTCACCCGGGAAGAGGCGGACAGCCGGTTGCCCGAGAGGTCAATGGGACTCGGCGCTGCCGGGGAGCCGGCCGCGCCCGTCTAGCCGTCCGACTCGGCCGGGTCCCCGTCCTCTTCCTCTTCCTCTTCCTCTTCCTCGTCGTCGACATACAGCGATTCGCGGGCGAGCTCGTCCCCTCGTTTGGAGAACAGTTTGACCTCGATGAAATCGCCGCGGAAGTTGTCGGGGGCGATCAGCGTGAAGCGCTCGTCGAGCAGGTCACACTGGTCGACGGCGAGGTTGGCCAGCTCGGCGGTGACGCAGACCCCGCCAGGGATCAGCGGCACGCCCCAGACGAGGGTCATGTCGGCGGACTTGCCCGGTGCGCCGCGCCACGTGCCGATCACCTCGTCATTGAGGTCGAGCTTCCAGTCCGGGTTCGCTTCGGCAACCTCCGCGGTGAAGTCCGCTCGGGCCTCGAAGTCGCTCGGGCCTCCCTCCGCCTCGGTGAATGAGACATAGCCGAACAGCTCGTAATCCTGCTCGGTTCTCGCGACACCGGGGATGTAGGTGCGCCCGGAGAAGGTGCGGTCAGGGAACCAGGCGATCTCGCCGGGTTCGCCGATCTCCTCACCCTCGGTGTCGATCGCATTACAGGCGGCGATGAAGTGCGTGCGCAGGGTGTCCGCCCATCGACCGTAGGGAAGCGTCTCCTGCGGCGGCTCGGCGGCGAAGCTGATCACGAAGCGGTCGGTAGGTGGCATTCGGGTTGGGAGGATAAGCGGTCGGCCGTGCCGAGCGCCTCCGCGTGCGTTTAGTCTGCTCAGAGATGACCGAGAGCCGCATCTACGCCCAAGCGCGCGGCCCGATGGGTCAGGTGGCCGAACCGTTCGCCGCCCGGGCCCGCCGCCGCCGTCTCGAGCAGTTCCTGCGCCTCGCGGGCGTTGGGCCAGGAACGCGCATCGTCGACGTCGGCTGCGGCGGCTTCGGTCTGCGCGTTCAGCTCCCGGATTTCGACATCACCGGTGTCGACGTCGTCGAGCGCCCCGACTACCAGGGGCCGTTCATCCGCGCCGACGCGACGCGGCAGCTGCCCTTCGCCGATCGCGAGTTCGACATCGCATACGCCAACAGCGTCATCGAGCACATCCCGCCGGCGGGGCGTGCGACATTCGCCAGTGAGTTGCGTCGGGTAGCGCGTGGCTGGTACGTACAGACCCCGGCGATGGTGTTTCCGATCGAGCCGCATGCGCTGCTTCCCGCCGCGCATTGGCTTCCTCCGGCGGTCCGCCGCCGCTATTGGCGCCTGGGTGCCGGCGGGGATCCGGACGAGGTTCAGCTCCTCCGCCGCCGAGAGTTCGAGCTTCTGTTCGGCCCCGCGGTCCGCGAACGGTTCGGCCCACTGACCAAGAGCTGGGTCTGCCTGCGGGCGCCGTCAGCCGGCGAGTGATCTAGTGGTCCACTAGAAGGCGCCCCGCCGCGAGAAGATGGCCGGGATCGTCTTCAGCATGATCGTGAGGTCGAGAAAGACCGACCAGCGCTCGAGGTAGAGGAAGTCGAGCCGGACGAGGTCGTCGAAGTCGAGCTCGGAACGGCCCGAGACCTGCCACAGGCCGGTGATGCCGGGGAGGACCAGGTAGCGCTTCTTGTGCCACTCCTCGAGATGCTCGAAGTCGCGCATCGGCAGCGGGCGGGGGCCGACGAGCGACATCTCGCCGCGGATCACGTTGACGAGCTGTGGCAACTCGTCGAGCGAGAACCGCCGCAGCAAGCGGCCGACGGGTGTGCGTCTTGGATCGTCGCGGATCTTGAACAGGGCGCCGGTCGCCTCGTTGAGGGACTCTAGGTCTGCTTGCACCTGGTCGGCGTGATCGCGCATCGTCCGGAATTTGAAGCAGCCAAAGGGCCGGCCGGCCATCCCCGGCCGGGTCGAGCGATAGATAAGCGGGCCGCGGGAGCTCAACTTGACTGCGGCCGCGATCGCCAGCAGCACAGGTGACAGAACGACCAGTAGGACGATCGACAGCACCAGGTCGAACGTGCGCTTGATCGCGTAGTCGATCCCCTCGAATACCGGCGGGCGCAGCGTGAACAGCGGCACGGACTCGCCGGGAACGAACTCGGCGCGCTTGAACAGGATCTCCATCGTCGACGGCGCAATGTGCACGTTCACTCCGCGCTGGTGACACTGGTCGACGAGCTCGACTGCCCGCTCCTGTGGGAAGTCCGGGTCGGCGATGATCACCTCCTGCACGCGTTCGCGCGCGAGCACCTCGGGTAGCTCGCTCAGCTGGCCCAGGGAGCGCAGACCGTTCTGTGGCCTCGGCTTGAGCGAGATGTAGCCGACCACGTCGACGGGCGTGTGCGAACGTCCCGCGAGCGCATGGGCGACCGCCTCGATGTGCTTGCCTGATCCGACCAGCAGCGCGCGCCGGCGGTAGCCGGCCTGTTCGAGCAGCCTGCCGGTCACGAGGGTGTGCAAATAGCGAAGCGTGGTGATGTAGACGACGCCGAAGAACAGCGAGCCATAGAAGAGGAAGTAGCTCTTGAAGTGCTCGCCGTTGGCCAGCGCGAACACGAGTGCGATCACGGTGGCCTGGAACAGTGCCGTCGCGATCCCGGTAAGACCGGGGCGCCGAGGGCGATCGGCGTAAAGGTCGGCGCGTGCGAACATCAGCACCGTCACGAGATAGGCGAACGCGATCCAGTGACGCGTCTCGTCCCATCCGACGGAGAAGTTGAAGCTGTTCCCCAGCGCGAGCTTGACCACCAGCGCGGTGAGCACCGCTCCGACGACGCCGACGAAGTCGATCACGAGCAGTGAAACGACGCGCGCGACACGTCGTAGGGTCTCGAGTCGAAGCACGAACGACAGCACGGGCGGACGCTTGCGTCGCACGTCTCGGTCGGGAAGCGCGGTCGACACGAAGCCGTCGGCAGGGCGGTTCGTGGTCTCGGGCATCTCTTGCTGCTCGATCGTCAAGCTGCCTTCCGCGTTCGTTTCCCTATGTCCCCTGCTACTGAAACGGTTTCCTTGCGTCGAAGTTACGCGGCAGGAGACAATTCCCGCGAACTTGCTAACGGGTTTCTAACGGGGGGCGCCGATGAGCCCCTCGGGACCTGAAAGGTCGATCGTTCGCTGCAACCCCTCGCGCAAGTCGATCGTCGGCTCCCAGCCGAGGATCTCGCGGGCAAGCGAGATGTCGGGCTGGCGGACCTGGGGATCGTCGGTCGGGAGGGCCTCAAAGATGATCTCCGACTTCGAGCCGGTCACATCGAGCACGGCCTGGGCGAGCTCCAGCAGCGTGAACTCGTTGGGATTGCCGATGTTTACCGGGTCGTGGTAGCCCGACTCCGCAAGCGCGATGATTCCGCGGACCAGGTCATCGACGTAGCAGAACGAGCGGGTCTGCGAACCGTCGCCGAAGACGGTGATCGGGCGGTCCTGGAGTGCCTGGCGCAGGAACGTCGGGATTGCCCGCCCGTCGTGGGGTCTCATTTTGGGGCCGTAAGTATTAAAGATCCGAACGATCGCGGTGTCGACGCCTTGCTGCCGGTGGTAGGCCATCGTCAGCGCCTCCGCATACCGCTTGGCCTCGTCGTACACGCCGCGAGGGCCGATCGGGTTGACGTGACCCCAGTAGCTCTCCGGCTGTGGATGGACCTGCGGGTCGCCGTAGACCTCGCTCGTCGACGCGGTCAGGAAGCGCGCGCGGTGATTCTTGGCCAGGCCGAGCGTGTGATGGGTGCCGTAGGAGCCGACCTTGAGCGTCGCCAGCGGCAGCCGCAGATAATCGATCGGCGACGCCGGGGATGCGAGGTGGTAGACGAAGTCGATCCGCTCATCGACGAAGTAGGGCTCGATGATGTCGAGGTTGAGGGTGACGAACGCGTCGGTGCGGATATGAGCGATGTTCGCGAGCGATCCCGTCTCGAAGTTATCGACGCAGATCACGCGATGGCCGCGGCTGAGGAGCTCGTCGCATAGATGCGAGCCGAGAAAGCCTGCGCCACCGGTTACCAGGCAGGTGGACATATCTGCAATCTATCTGAGGCGCGCCTCTAGCATCCGGTGGCCCGAGACCACAGGAGGAGCGATGGCCGCAGCACGGTTCGTGGAACGCCTAAATGAGCAGATCGCGCAAGAGCTGGCCGCGTCGCAGCAGTACATTGCGAACGCCGTCTATTTCGACGCGCAGACGCTCCCTCGCCTGGCGGCGTTCTTCTACGCCCAGGCCGTGGAGGAGCGCAATCACGCGATGATGATGGTCAAATATCTCCTCGACGCGGACGCGCAGGTCACGATCCCGGGCGTGGCCGCACCCGAGTCCCGATTCGCCGACATCGTCGCCCCGGTCGCGCTCGCCCTCAGCCAGGAGAGGCGTGTGAGCGACCAGATCGCTGGACTGATGGCGGTTGCCCGCGAGGAAGGGGATTACCTGAGCGAGCAGTTCGTTCAATGGTTCCTGAAGGAGCAGGTAGAGGAGGTCTCGACGATGTCCGGGCTGCTGACCGTGATCGAGCGTTCGAGCGACAGCCCGATGTCGGTCGAGGATTACCTCGTCCGCGAGCACGGTGCGCCCGGCACGGCTGACCCGACGGCGCCGCCGGTCGCCGGAGGCGCACTATGACCGGGGCGAGTGGGGGAGGGCGTTACTCGGACGAGCTGCGATCGCTCGCGAGTGGCATCTGGGAGGCCCAGCACGCGCATCCGTTTGTGCGCGGCATCGGCGGTGGCACGCTCGACGCCGAGCGGTTCCGCCACTTCGTGCGGCAGGACTACGTGTTCCTGATCGAATATTCGCGGCTGCTCTCGCTGGCCTGCGCGAGGGCTCCGCAGCTGACCTGGATGCGTCGGTTCGCCGAGCTCGCCGCAGCGACGCTCGGGGACGAGATGGACATGCACAGGGAGTTCGCTACGACGTGGGGGATCACTGCCGAGGAGCTCCAGTACGAGCGTGCCACGGCAACCAGCCGTGGGTACACCGACTTCCTGCTCCGGACCGCCGCCCTCGGCGACTACGCGGAGCTGGTCTCGGCGCTCCTGCCCTGTATCTGGGGATACGCCGAGGTCGGCCGATCGCTCGCGCCATGGACCAAAGACAACCCCTACGCCGCCTGGATCGAGACCTACGCGGGTCCCGACTTCCAGGGCCAGGCTGGCTGGTGCCGCGCCCTCACCGACGAGCTCGCATCCGGGCTCGACGAATCCGGCCGAGCCCGAATGCTCGAAGCCTTCCTCCAGTCCAGCCGCCACGAGCTGGCGTTCTTCGACATGGCATGGCGGTTGGAATCGCAAGCTTGAGTACGCATGTGCCGGGATGAGCGGCTTGTGAAGCTTGCGATTCTTGGAGCCCGGGCGTACTCGCCCACTGTCCGGACCCGCTGGGCCGGGCTCCGGCAGCGCCGGGTCCCGCCAGCGCCGGGTCCTGTGTGCGGCGGTCCCGCCGCACGCCCGCTTCAGAGGGTAGTCAGCGCGGGGGGCCGGCGGGGGCGTCCGGCTCGCGCCAGCTGCATGCCGTTAACGCCAAGGAGCAGCCACTCGCATCGACGGCATGCGTCTGGCGCGCGACGGGCGGCCCCGCCAGGCCTAGACCTGCGGTGTACTACCCGGCACCCAGTCCCCGGACTCTTTTTTCCAGATCGGTGCCTGCGCTTTGACCCGGTCGATGATCTCGCGGGCGCCGGCGAAGGCCTCGCCGCGGTGCGGTGCGGATGCGGCGACCACGACCGATGGCTCGGACAGTGGGACGGTGCCGATCCGGTGCTCGACGGCTGCGGCACAGAGGCCGTGGCGCTCGAGTGCTTCGCTGACGATCTCCCCCATCTGCGTTTCCGCCATCTCGACGTAGGCCTCGTATTCGAGCATCTCGACCTCGCGTGTCACGCCGAGGAAGGTGACGACGGCGCCGGCGGCGGGGTCGCGCACGAGGTCCAGCAGCGGGTCGAGCGCGATCGGCTTGTCGGTAACGCGGGCATGGACGGCTGCGCCTCCGGAGACGGGCGGGATCAGCGCGAGCTCGTCGCCGGCGCGGAGCACCGCGTCCTCGTTGGCGTATTCGCGGTTCACGGCCATCACTACCGGCAAGTCGCTCGTGATCGTTCGCAGCAGCGCCAGTGCGTCCCGAACGCGCGCATGCTCGGGCAGCTCGAGCTCGACCTCGTCCGTTCCGGCGCGCTCGCGGAGGGTGGCAAACAGTCGGATCCTGACTTTCATCCCAACAAGGCTATCCGGCGGCGGCCTGGGACCCCGCAGTCGCTGCCGGGGCGGTGCGTAGGAGAATGTCGATACGTGACCCTGCTCGCCAGAACCTGGATCGCCACGGCTCGCGCCAGAAGCGTGCTCGGCCGGAGTCGCCGGCCGCGCGAGGAGCTCGTCCGGCGCTTTGCCCGGGACCGGTCGTTCGCCGACATCGGCTGCATGTGGGGCGTCGACGGCGCCATCTCCTTTCTGGCTGAGGAGTGCGGCGCGACGGCGGTGACCGCGGTGGACCTGATGCCGGCGAGCGCCCGCTTCGAGGCGGAACGCAAACGGCGTTCGTCGAAGGTGCGCTTCATCCAGGGCGATCTCCATGACGAGAAGGTGCTCGGCGTGGTCGGCCGCCACGATCTGGTGTGGTGCTCGGGGGTGCTCTACCACGCGCCGAATCCGCTCCTCACGCTTGCCCGTCTGCGTGAGATCACGGGGGAGCTGCTGATTCTGGCGACGGAGACGATTCCTGAGGTGCCCGGCTTCTCGCAGGCATGCGTGTTCCTGCCCGGGCTCTCGGGCGAGGATCGCCGGGTCCACGCCTCGGCGCGGCCTGGCGTGAGTGCCGCAGGTCTGTCGAATGCGTTCCAGCCGGAGCAGTCGTACGGAACCTGGTGGTGGGGACTCAGCAGGAGCGCGGTGCGGGGCATGCTCCACGCCAGCGGCTTTGAGACGCTCGAGGAGCATGGTGGTCCGCTCCACGCGACGTTCCTGGTCACGCCGCTCGACCGTAGGTAACCTCTCAGTCGGATGGCGACCACCCCCGAGCACCGGACAATCGCTCCGATCACCGGGCCCGACGACGAGCACCGGTTCACCGACTCGGGGATCGAGGTCGCGCCGCTCTATACCGAGCAGGATCTGACCGGTCCGCTTGAGCTCGGTGAGCCCGGCGAGTACCCGTACACCCGGGGCGTGCACCGGGAGATGTATCGCAAGCAGCTGTGGACGATGCGTCAGTACGCGGGGTATGCGAGTGCGAAGGAGTCCAACGAGCGCTACCGCTACCTGCTCGAGCACGGGTCGACCGGGCTGTCGATGGCGTTCGACCTGCCGACGCAGCTCGGGCTCGACTCGGACCATCCACGCTGCTTGGGCGAGGTCGGCCGCACAGGCGTTGCGATCGACACGATCGACGACATGCGGACGGCGTTCGACGAGATCCCGCTCGACAAGGTCTCAACCTCGATGACGATCAACGCCCCGGCAGCGGTGCTGCTGCTGCTGTACGAGCTCGTCGGCGAGGAGCAGGGCGTTCCGTCCCAGCAGCTCCGCGGCACGACCCAGAACGACATCCTGAAGGAGTACATCGCGCGGGGGAACTTCATCTACCCGCCCGACGGCGCGATCCGGCTCACGACCGACCTGTTCGCGTACTGCCAGGAGCGCGTTCCGAAGTGGAACACGATCTCGATCTCCGGCTACCACTTCCGTGAGAAGGGCTGCTCCGCGGTACAGGAGGTCGCGTTCACGCTCGCGAACGGGATCGCGTACGTGCAGGCGGCGCTCGACGCCGGCTTGGCCGTCGACGAGTTCGCGCCACGGCTCGCGTTCTTCTTCAACGGACACAACAACGTCTTTCAGGAGATCGCCAAGTTCCGTGCCGCCCGCCGGATGTGGGCGAAGATCATGCGGGAGCGCTTCGGTGCAAAGGACGAGCGCTCGTGGCGACTTCGCTTCCACACCCAGACCGGCGGGGTGACGCTGACGGCGCAGCAGCCGCAGAACAACATCGTCCGCGTCGCGTTGCAGGGGTTCGCTGCTGTCTGTGGCGGTACGCAGTCGCTACACACGAACGGGTTCGACGAGGCGCTCGCGCTGCCGACCGAGCGAGCGGCCAAGATCGCGCTGCGCACGCAGCAGATAATCGCGCACGAGTCTGGCGCCGCCGACACCGTCGATCCGTTCGCCGGCTCGTACTTCGTCGAAGCGCTCACCGACGAGATCGAGACCCGCGCGCTCGAGCTGATCGCCAAAGTCGACGAGCTCGGCGGCTCGGTGCATGCGATCGCCTTCATCAAGAACGAGATCGAGGAGTCCGCGTTCGGCTACCACGAGCGCTACAGGACAGGACAGGACATCGTCGTCGGCGTCAACCGCTACGTCGAGGACACCCCCGAGATCCAGGACATCCTGCGCGTTGATCCCGAGTCCGAGCGCGAACAGGCGTCGCGGCTGAAGGCGTTCAAGGCGGATCGCGATCAGGAGCTGGTGCAGCGACGGCTCGAAGAGGTGCGAGAAGGGGCGCGCGGCACCGAGAACCTGCTTCCGCCGATTCGTCAGGCGCTGAAGGATCGCTGCTCGATGGGTGAGGTATGTGGTGCCATCGGCGACGTCTTCGGGGAGTACCGCGAGGCTCTGTAGCCCGGGGTTGTGTCAGCGCTCGCTGTCGAGGTGGGCCATCTGTGGCTCGGGATAGCGCGAACCGGCGATAGCGTCGGCAGGCACCGCTGCCTCGATCCGCCGGGTGTCGTCTTCGGTCAGCTGGACCTCGAGCGCGCCCCGTGCCTCGGCGAGCCTTTCGCGCGTGCGAGCGCCGATCAGGGGCACGATGTCCTCGCCGCGTGCGAGCACCCACGCGATCGCGATCTGGGCGACCGAGGCGCCTTTGGCGTCGGCGATCTGGCGCAGCGCTTCGACGAGCGCGAGATTATGTTCCAGGTTCTCGCCGCGGAAGCGGGGTGCCCGGCTGCGGAAGTCCCCGTTCTGGAGCTGACGACCGGGCGACCAGTGGCCGCTGATCAGCCCGCGTGAGAGGACGCCGTACGCGGTGATCGCGATCCCCAGCTCGCGACAGGCGGGCAGGATCTCGGTCTCGATGCCCCGCGAGACGATCGCGTACTCGATCTGGAGGTCGCAAATCGGATGGGCGGCCGACGCCCGGCGGATCGTCTCGGCGCCAACCTCCGAGAGCCCGACGTAACGCACGTAGCCCGCCTCGATCAGCTCGGCGATCGCGCCGACCGTCTCCTCGATCGGGACCCGCGGGTCGAGTCTGGCGGGCCGGTAGATGTCGATGTGATCGGTGCGCAAGCGCTGCAACGAGTATGCGAGCGCGGTCTTTACGGCGGCCGGTCGCGCGTCGTAGCCGAGCCAGCTTCCGTCGGGTCCACGCTGGGCACCGAACTTCACGCTGATCAGCACTCGGTCGCGATCGATGGTTTGCAGGGCGCGCCCGATCAGCATCTCGTTGTGGCCCATGCCGTAGAAGTCGCCGGTGTCCAGCAGATCGATGCCGGAGTCGAGCGCAGCGTGGATCGTCGCGATGCTCTCGGTCTCGTCGGCCGGCCCGTACATGCCCGACATCCCCATGCAGCCGAGCCCGAGCGTCGAGACCTCGGGTCCCCGTAAACCAAGCTTCCTGGTCATCGATGTCTCCTTTGGATCCGCGGATCAGCTCATCATGATCGCGTTTCGAGACCGGCAGGGCGGTCGTCCAAGCGGAGGGTGGTGCTTGCACTGCAACTGAAAGATCCGGGAAGGAGTCCCGCTCGGTCGCTCGAAATCCCACTCGATGACCGAACACGAGGCAAGCCGAACCCTGGTCAAGTCCCCGCCCGAGCTGTGGGCCGAGCTGAGCGACCCGTCGTCGCTGGCCGGCCACCTGGCGGAGTCGTTTGGCGAGATCAGGATCACCAGGCTCGAACCAGAAACCGCCGTAGCCTGGGAGGGCGAGCGCGCGAGCGGCACGGTTCGGATCGAGCCATCGGGGTGGGGAACGCGCGTGACCCTGACCGCCCGGGCGGCTCCGAGCGCGCCGGCCTCGGCGGAGCCCGCTCCAGCCGAGCCGGTGCAGCTGCCCCGGCCTGTTCCCGCCCCCGACCCGGTGCCCCCAGCGGCGGCTGAGCTCGCTGCGCCCCTGGCGGAGCGGCCCGCCGTGGTGGAGGAAGCCCAGCCCGTGCCGGCGCGCCGGGGATTCTTCGGCCGCCTGCTGGGATTGTTCGGGGGGACGCGCGACCCGGCGCCGGCAGCGCCCGACCCAGGCGTGGTGGCGACCGCGCAGGAGCCAGAAGAGCCCGTGGTGGGGCCCGTGGAGCTGCCTGAGGCCGTGGCAGCGCCCGCGCCGGTGGTCGCAGCCGCCCCACCCGCGCAGGACACGTCCGAGGTTGATCCCGCCGAGGTGCTCGTGGGGGTCCTCGACCGTCTGGGCGCAGCGCACCACCGGCCGTTCTCGCGCTCGTAGCGACGAGGGCGCGCCGCGCGTGCGACGCCGACCTCAAACCTGGATGTGAATCTGACGCGGACACACCTAGAATGGCCCGCCAATGTCTGTGGACGCGACTGAGGAGGCGCTTGACCCGGGTGGGGACGCCGGCGTAGGCGTGGTGTCGTCGCCCCTCGCTACCGCGGGCGGGCGGCTGCGGGGCTCGCGGTCTGAACGGTTCGCGGCTGCGGCTGCGCGGCTGCGATTTCCGTTCCTCGTCTATGGCTCGTCGCGGCTGCTGCTGCTGCTCGTGGCGGTCGTGAACGCGGCGCTGCGCAATTCGTCGCTGAAGGCGGAGTTGTCCAACTGGGACGGCGCTTGGTACCGCCGGCTGGCGGGGCTCGGGTATCTGCGTCACGTCGCGCACATCCAGACGACGCAGGGATTCTTCCCGCTCTATCCGATGCTGATGTGGCTTGTTCAGCACGCCTTCCTCTGCTCGATCTTTCTCGCCGGGGTCCTGGTCTCCGGGCTGGGTGGCTTCGTCGCGACCGTGCTGGTCGGGCGCCTGAGCGAGGGCTGGTGGGGTGAGCAGGCGTCGCGCCGGGCGGTCGTGTTCTTCTGCTTCTTCCCCGGGTCGGTCGTCTTCTCGATGGTGTATTCCGAGGGCGTGATGATCCCGCTCGTCGCGGGCTGCCTGCTTGCGCTCGAGCGGCGCCGGTGGCTCCTGGCGGGTGTTCTCGCCGCGTTCGCCACCGCGGTCGGGCCGACGGCGCTGGCGATCATTCCCGCGTGTGCTGCAGCCGCGCTGATCGAGCTCCGCCGACGTGGCTGGCTTGACCGCGAGGCGCTCAAATCGCTGATCGCGCCGGTGCTCGCGCCGGTCGGTGTCGGTGCGTTCGGCGTGTTCCTGTGGGTGTGGACGGGCTCTCCGTTCGCGACCTATTACGCGCAGCATCACGAATGGAGCGAGAAGAGCAACCCGCTGGCGCTCGTGACGCTGGTCATCCGCCTGTTCAAGGACACCGCGATCAGGCACTCCTCCCTGGAGATCAACCTGAATTACGTCAGTGGTCTGCTCGGTGCCGTGTTCCTGCTGGTGGCGGCTGTCCTGCTCGTGAGGATGCGTCCTCGCGTTTCGGTGCCCGCGCTCGTGTGGACGTTCGTGATCGCCTTCCTTGTGATCACGTCGGAGAACGTGCCGCCGAACCCACGGATGCTGATCACCGCCTTCCCGCTGCTGCTGGTCGTCGCGTATCGCCTGAAGGGCAGTGCGTTCTCATGGCTGATCGGCCTCAGCACGGTGCTACTGATCGCGATGAGCTCGGCGACGTTCGTCGGGGTTGCGCTGCGACCGTAGGAGGGCCGGCCGGGGTAACCCACCTCAGCGGGTGAGCAGCTCGACTCGCACCGGACTGGCCCAGCCGTATGACACCGTTTCGTGGCGGCGGTACCCGCTCGTCAGCGAGCGCAGGAGCGCCCGGTAACGCACGTAGTCGGCCCTCGACGCGGGCGGCCCGGTTCTCTGGCCGCGGTGGCTGGACACGAACCACAGCCGGGGACAACTCGCCTCGATCTGCGACGTCCTCGAGCTTGACGGGGAGACGTAGTCCTCGACATACGGCTTGACCTCGTTCCACGGGACCACCGGCAGCACCGATCGCGGCGCGCGCCCCGCCGCCGCCGCCCCGACGTAGTACTGGAACGCTTGGCGGCCGTCAGAGGGGTAGAAGGCGATGCAGTCACCCGGCCGTGCCGAGGCGAGCACGTGGGCGGTCGCGGCGCGCCAGTTCTCGGGCGAGACGCCATAGCTCGGCGCGAGTTGCAGTCCGCGCAGCACGAGGACCACGCCGATCACGGTCCAACCCAGCGGGCGGGGGAGGCGGCGGTGCAGGGCGCCCCACGCGAGGAGGAGAGACGCCGCGGGGAGTGACACGAGCGCCGCCCGGGGCAGCGTGATCGGCTGAACGAGGTAGGACTCGAGCAGGCCCAGCCCAACGGGTATCACCAGCCAGCAGAGCACCAACGCCTGGGGCCACGATCCCCGGTGGTCCCAACCCCGGTTGCGCATACCTCTCGCGACTGCAGCTGCCGCCGCGACCAGGAGAGCCAGAGACAGCAGGAGCAGTGGGGTGCCGGTCGCGGTGAGGTGGAAATTAGGCTGCAGGCCCGAGGAGGTGAGCGCCTCGAGCATCTGATGCAGCTGGGTGCGCCCCGGTTTTGGGACCCAGAACAGCTGCCCCGATCCGCGCCGCTCCGCGAGGATCAATAGCGGTAGGCAGCACCCGGCAAGTACCGCAACCGCGGAGACGACCCGGCGTAGCGGCCGGCGCGCCGCCACGAGCGCGACGAGCTGTGCGGGCACGATCAGGAGCGCCTCGAAGCTCATGTACGCGGCCAGGACCGTCGCCGCGACGTATGCCAGCCATGCCCACCGCGAGGCGGGCGCGCCGGCCTCCCCTTCGGCGAGCGACACGAATGCGAGGAACGAGGCCGTGATGAACGTGATCATCAGCGCATAGCCGCGGGCGTCCTGGCCCCAGTACACGAGCGGCAGGCTGACCGCGGTCAGCAGGCCCGCCGCGACCGCGACCTGCCGGCCGAACAGGCGACGGGCGAGGAGGCTGACGATCGCCGCCGTCGCCGCCGCCGCCGCCGCGGAGCAGAACCGGATCACGAGTTCGCCGTCTCCGAACAATCCGATCAGCAGGTGCAGCAGCGCGTAGTAGGCCAGCATGTTTCCGCCGTCATGCTCCATCGCGTGCCACAGTGCGGCCCCGTGCTGGGATGCGATGGCGACGCTTGCGGCTTCGTCGAGCCACAGGCTGCGGGCCGTGATCTCGTAGAACGCGAGCGCAGCCGCGATCGCGCAGGGAACCCCGATGACGGCAATGTCGAGGAGCCGCCATCGCCCGAGCGCGGGACCCCGCCCACCGCGACGACCGGCCTCGGCTCCCTCGTACTCGGCGAGGATGGCGGGGGGCCCAGTCGTCATCTCGATGCGTTGGTCAGCGCGGTGGGCTCGCCACCGGTCAGACTGCGCACCCGCCCTAGCAGCGCGCCCCCGCGCCCCCGGCGGGATCGCCAGATCAGCGCGACCGCGATCAGGTAGGCGGCGAGCACGAACGGAGCCCTCTGCAGGGGAAGCGCGAGGATGCCGTTCGGCTTGACCAGGAACACGGACAGCACGAGCAGCACCGGTACAGCCCGGGCGCGCTCGGTGACCGGGCAGCACGCGACGAGCGCGAGCCCCCACGTCAGGTACCACGGCCAGGTCGCCGGCCCGGCGAACACGGACACCAGCAACAGCACGCCGAGCGCTAGTGCCATCGTCCCGTAACGCACCTGCCGCAGCAGTGCGAGCGCCAGCACCGCGGTGAGGCCGAGCGTTACCGCTCCGAGCCCGGACTCGATGCCCCGGTAGCTCGCACTGAGCCCGAGGTCGTGCAACAGCGAAGCGAGGCTCCAGCCGGCGGCGGTCACGGGCGTGATCGCGAGATGCACCTTGCCCGGGGTTGACAGCACCCCGCCCGAGACCCAGCTGAGCCCCAGCCCGGTGGCTACGCTCACCGCCGCCAGCACGGCCACGGCGACCGCCACGCTCAGCGCGAGGGCTCTCGCGGCGGTTCCGCCCCGTGCTTGTCCCGCGCCGCGCGCGGGCGGTCGCGTGGGCGGTCGCGTGGGCGGTGCCCACTCGTCCCGTGCCCACGCGACGGCGATGAAGACGACGGCGGCGAAAGCTGGGAGCTTGACCATCGCCGCGATCGAACACAGCGCGATCCCGAGCAGCGGCCGGCGCTCGATCGCGAGCGTCACACCTGCCACGAGCAGCCCGACCATTAGCGCGTCGTTGTGGCCTGCCGCGATCAGTTCGAGCAGCACCAGAGGGCTGATCACGGCCATCCAGATGGCGCGGCCCGGGTCCGTCCCGAGCGACCGTGCGAGCCGCGGCGTGAACACGGCGAGCAGGACGAGGCCGGCAAGCTCGATCAGCCGCATCACCAGCACGCCGGCGATCAGGTTAGAGCCGACCACGCCCACGGTCAGGCTGGCGAGGGCGAGGAAGAGGGGGCCGTAAGGCGAGGTCGTCGTCCGCCAGATCGGCGAGACGCCGGCGAGCAGCCGGTTCTGTCCGAAGCGGGCGAGGATCTCCGGACCGTGGTGGTACGGATTCAGCCCGAGATGCAGGACTTCGCCCTGAGCCAGGTAGCTGTAGACGTCGTGGCTGAACAGCGGTGGGCCGGCTAGGAGCGGAATGCACCAGATCGCCCCGATCAGCACCAGCTCCGACGGCTTCCGGCGACGCCGGCCAACACCGAGCCACGCCACGCAGAGGGCCGCCATGCCGGCGTAGAAGAGCGCGGTCCGGCCCGCAGGCAAGTGCAGGTTGAACCACCAGCTGATCGGCTTCCCGCCGATCAGATCGGGACCGGCAAGGGTCAGCGCGGATGATCCGGCCAGTCCGAGGCCGGCCCAGCCCCAGCCGGTCAACCGCGCGGATCGCATCGAGCGCCGTACGTTACCGAGCCCGGACTCCCGTTAAAGTTCCCCGGATGCGAGCCAAGGCACCCGAGACCTACGAACAGAAGCTTGCCTACCTGGAGACGTTGCGCCGTGCCACTGCCGACGGCGCCTCCGAGGAGGCGATCGAGAAGCAGCACGCGAAGGGCAAGTACACGGCGCGCGAGCGAGTCCACAAGCTGCTGGACCCCGGCTCGTTCCAGGAGCTCGACGCGTTCGTCCGTCACCGGACCACCGATTTCGGCATGCAGAAGAACCGGCCCTGGGGGGACGCCGTGGTGACCGGCCACGGCACGATCGAAGGTCGCCGCGTGTGCGTGTTCAGCCAGGACTTCACCGTCATCGGCGGCTCTCTGGGCGAGGTCATGGCCGAGAAGATGTGCAAGGTGATGGATCTCGCGGCCAAGATCGGGTGCCCGATGATCGGCATCAACGACTCCGGCGGGGCCAGGATCCAGGAAGGTGTCGTGTCCCTCGGTTCCTACGGCGAGGTCTTCTACCGGAACGTCCATTGCTCCGGCGTGATCCCCCAGATCAGCCTGATCATGGGCCCATGCGCGGGGGGTGCCGTCTACTCGCCGGCGATCACCGACTTCATCTTCATGGTCAAGGAGACGTCGCACATGTTCATCACCGGCCCCGAGGTGATCAAGACGGTCACGGGCGAGGAGCCGACGTTCGAGGAACTCGGCGGCGCGATGACGCACAACACCAAGTCGGGCGTCGCCCACTTCGCCTCCGAAGATGAGGATGCGTGCCTGGAGGACACCCGTTACCTGCTCTCGTTCCTGCCCCAGAACAACCTCGAGACGCCACCGCGCGTGCAGCCGACCGACGACCCGTTCAGGATGGACGAGGAGCTCGACCACGTCGTGCCGGCCAATCCGAACAAGCCCTACGACATGCGTGAAGTGATCCGCCGGACGGTCGACGACGGCGAGTTCTTCGAGGTGCACGAGCACTATGCGAAGAACATTGTGTGCGGCTTCTCGCGCCTGAACGGTTATGCCGTCGGGGTGGTCGGAAACCAGCCCGCTCAGCTCGCCGGCGTGCTCGACATCGAGTCCTCGCTCAAAGGCGCCCGTTTCGTTCGCACCTGCGACGCATACAACATCCCGATCATTACCTTCTGCGACGTGCCCGGATTCCTGCCCGGGACCGTGCAGGAGTGGGGCGGCATCATCCGCCACGGCTCGAAGCTGCTGTACGCGTTCTGCGAGGCGACCGTGCCCAAGATCACGATCATCACTCGCAAGGCCTACGGCGGCGCTTACGTCGTTATGTCCTCCAAGCACCTGGGGGCCGACTTCAACTTCGCATGGCCGACCGCCGAAGTCGCGGTGATGGGACCCGAGGGCGCAGTCAACATCATCTACCGCCGCGACATCGCGTCCTCGCCGACCCCGGACGCCCGGCGCAAGAAGCTGATCGATGACTACCGTGCGCACTTCGCCAGCCCTTACGCGGCAGCCGAACGCGGCTACATCGACGACGTGATCGTCCCGCACGAGACGCGCCCGAAGATCATCGCCGCGCTCGAGACCCTTCAGACCAAGCGCGAGCCAGGTCCGAGACGGAAGCACGGGAACATCCCGCTCTGAGCGCGGGGCGCCGCGCCGCGCCGCTACAGCTCGAGTGTCTGGGCGGTGACCGCGCCCGCTCGCCACGCCGCGAGCACCGCCGCGGCGATCGCGAGGTCTTGGATCGCGAGGCCCGTCGAATCGAACAGCGTCACCGCCTCCGGACCGGGGCGCCCGGGCGCATCGCCGGCGAGCACGCCGCCGAGCTCGGTCACGCGATCGCGTCCGATCATCCCCGCCTCGATCGCGCCGGCCAGCTCGCCGCCGTGGGATGCCTGTTCCCATTCGTCGCAGAACAGCGCGCAGGAGGCCACCGCGCCGAGCGTCGCCTCCGCCTTGCCGTGGCCGTCTGCGCCGAGCATGTTGAGATGGAGCCCTGGGTGGAGGTCTCCGGCCTCCACCACGATCTCCGACCCCGGGGTGATGCAGCAGACGATGTCGCAGCGCACCGCCTCTGACCGTTTGGCGGCGGTCCAGCCGAGCTCAGCCGCGAGTGCCTCGGCCGTCGCCGGCCTCGGATCGTGGCAGACGCCGGGGCCATAACCGGCGGCGGCGAGGCAGCGAGCGGTCCAGGCTCCGTGAAGGCCGCAGCCGACGATCCCAACGGTGCGGGCTTCCGCACGGGCGAGCGCCTGAGTGGCTACCGCGGCAACCGCTCCCGTTCTCAGCGCCGTGACCGAGCGGGCGTCGAGCAGCAGCAGCGGCTCGCCGTTGGCGGCGTCGGACACGCAGATGACGCCGGTGACCGTGGGCAGCCCACGCGCTGGGTTGCCTGGGAAGGAGCTCACCCATTTGAGCAAGGCGAGGCCATCACCACGCGCCGGCATGGCCCGGAAGTCGCCGAACGGAGGGCTGTCCAGGTACACCTTTGCCGGCATCACCCAATCGCCGCGGTGGAAGGAGAGGAACGCGCTGCGCACGCGCTCGATCGCCACTTCGGGCGAGATCGCGGCGAGCACGGCATCGTGGCCGACGACGGGGAGCATGGAGGCGGGACGATAGCTGCGGGTCGACTGGGCGTGATGCGACTTGAACCGGTATAACCGGCTTAAGTCGCATCAGGCCCTGGGGGGTCCGGCCGCTCGTTACCCTCCGCCGAAATGAACCGTCGTCCTAAGCTCTCGATCGTTGCGCCTAACGCCTCGCCGGCTGAGGCGGCGGCGGTGGTCGCGGCGGTTGAGCGATTCATGCGCGAGTCGGCGCCGGTGCCGGTGCCGCCGCCCGCGCGCCCGAACCCTTGGCAGGCCGCTGCGCTGCGCGAAGGGGTGGCTCGCCAGCCGGGCGAGCCGCTGCCCTGGGCCTGACGGCAGCGGACACGCGGACAAAATAACGGTAAGCCGATAGGCTTTTGGTACATTACTGGCCGAGTAAGACAGTGCCGTCCGCTACGCCAGGAAGGATCCTCGATGGAGCCAGCTTCGCTTGACAGCACCGCGACCGGCGGATCACCGGGTCGAACGGGCTCGCTCGAGAACCCTGAGCTGGTCGAGGACGTTCCCGGTCACGTCATCCCGATCCTGCAGCGCGAGTTCGACGACTTCGACACCGAATCGACGCGCTTCCTCGGTGGTGGCATCGAGGAGACGGACTTCATCAAGTTCCGCCTCAAGCAGGGCGTGTACGGGCAGCGTCAGCCGGATGTGCAGATGGTCCGCGTGAAGCTGCCCTTCGGGGGCATCACGCCCGATCAGCTCGATGCGTTCGCGGACGTGATCGAGAAGTACGTGCCCCTGCGCAAGGGACACGTGACGACGCGCCAGAACATCCAGATGCACCATATTCCGCTACCCGATGCGGCCAAGCTGATCCGCGATCTCGGCGAGGCCGGGCTGTCCTCGCGCGAGGGCTGCGGCAACACTGTGCGTAACGTAACCGGCGACCCGCGCGCGGGCGTGCTCGAAGGCGAGCTGTTCGACATCACGCCCTACGCCGGGGCTTACGTCCGCTACTTCGTCCGTCATCCGACGACGCAGGCGATGCCGCGCAAGATCAAGACCGCGTTCACGGCCACCGACGACGACAACGCGATCACGCGCATCCATGACATCTCGTACGTGCCGCGGCTCAGAGAGGGCGTCCGCGGGGTCGAGATCCGCGTCGGCGGCGGGACTTCGATCATGCCCCGGATCGCGCCGACGCTGTACGAGTTCGTCGAGCTCGACAACGGTGACTACCTGAAGGTGGCCGAGGCCTGCTTCCGGATCTTTGATCGTCAGGACTGGCTGCGCGTGAACCGCGCACGTGCTCGGATCAAGGTGCTCGTCGACAAGATCGGCATCGACGCTTTCCGTGAGCAGGTCGAGGCCGAGCTCGAGGGTGAGTGGGTACGCGAGCGCGACTTCTCGATTGATCAGATCCTGTTCGAGTACGACGAGGAGGCCGACGCGCCGGCCAAGCCCGCAAGTTACGCGACACCCGACGGTGACAGCGGCGATTTCGACCGGTTCCGCGAGACCAATGTGTCCCCGCAGCGACAGGCCGGCTTCTCGACCGTCGAGGTCAAGATCAGACGGGGCGATCTCGACCCTGAGCAGCTCCGTGGCCTGGCTACGGTCATGCGAGAGCACACGGGCAGCTACGCCAGAACGACCGTGCACCAGAACCTGGTCCTGCGGTGGGTTCGCGACGAGTCTCTCTACGCCGCGTGGCGGGCGCTGTCGGAGCTCGACCTCGGCGATGCCGGCGCCGACGAGATCACCGACGTCGTCAGCTGCCCCGGCACCGATTCGTGCAAGCTCGGGATCACCAGCTCGATGGGACTCAACCAGGCGGTACAGGAGCGTCTGGTTCAGCTGCACCTCGACGACGAGCTCACGCGCCGTATCCACGTCAAGATCAGCGGCTGCCCGAACGGTTGTGGTCAGCACCACATCGCGAACATCGGGTTCTACGGTGCCTCGATCAAGGTCGGTGCACACGCGATTCCGGCGTACATCCCGCACGTCGGCGGCGCGTACGAAGGGGGCGACGTTCGCTACGGCCAGCGGCTGAAATCGCGCCTGCCGGCCAAGCGGGTACCCGAGGCGGTCGAGCGCTGGGTACGCTTCTACGAATCCGACCGTGCCGACGGCGAGGAGTTCAACGCGTTCGTCGATCGCGTCGGGAGCGCCGAGTTCGAGGCGCAGGTAAAGGATCTGACGCTCCCGGTCCAGTTCAACCTCGAGAACATGAACTACTTCGTCGATTGGAGCCGCAAGGGGCCGTTCGAGGTTCAGCGCGGCGAGGGCGAGTGCGCCGTCTAGATGAGCGTCGCCACGCCCGATCTCGAGAGCGCGTCAACCCAAGAGGTGCTCACCTACGCGGTGGAGCGGTTCCATCCGCGGCTGACGATGGCGTGCTCGTTCCAGAAGGAAGAGTCGGTGCTCGTGCACATGCTGCTCGCGATCGAGCCGGCCGCGCGTGTGTTCACGATCGATACCGGTGTGCTGTTCCCTGAGACCCTGTCCACGTGGCGCGCGTTCGAGCAGCGCTTCGGGCTGGAGGTCGAGGTGATCGACGCGCGCAGCCCCGACGAGCCATGGTCGGCTGCGCACTGCTGCGGTGAGGCCAAGGTTGACGGGCTCGAGCGCGGCCTTGAGGGCGTCGAGGCCTGGATCACCGGCATCCGCCGCGAGCAGGCGACGAGCCGGGCAGCCGCGCGCAAGCTCGAGCGTGACGAGCGGCGCGGCATCTGGAAGGTCAACCCGCTCGTCGACTGGACCGAGAAGGATCTGTGGCGCTACATCCACGAGCACGACCTCCCCTACAACGAGCTCCACGATCGCGGCTATTCATCGATCGGTTGTGCACCGTGCACCCGGCCCGGCGACGGGCGCGAGGGCCGCTGGGTCGGCCAGGAGAAGACCGAGTGTGGGATTCACGTATGAGCTATGAGCTCCCGCATCTCGAGGCGCTGGAGGCGGAGTCGATTCACATCTTCCGCGAGGTCGCCGCGGAGCTCGAGCGGCCCGTGCTGCTGTTCAGCGGCGGCAAGGACTCGATCGTGCTGCTGCGGCTGGCCGAGAAGGCGTTCCGGCCGGCCGGGTTCCCGTTCCCGATCATGCACGTCGATACGGGACATAATTTCCCCGAGGTGATCGAGTTCCGCGACCGCCGGATTGCCGAGCTCGGAGAGCGGCTGATCGTCTCGCACGTGCAGGACTCGATCGATGCCGGTCGTGCGGTCGAAGAGACCGGTCCGCGCGCCTCGCGCAACCGCCTGCAGACGGTCACGCTGCTCGATGCGATCGAAGAGCACGGTTTCGACGCCGCGTTCGGCGGCGCGCGTCGCGACGAGGAGCGGGCTCGGGCGAAGGAGCGGGTGTTCTCGTTTCGGGACGATTTCGGCCAATGGGATCCGAAGCGTCAGCGCCCCGAACTGTGGTCCCTGTACAACGGCAGGATCAATCGCGGCGAGCACGTGCGCGTGTTCCCGATCTCGAACTGGACCGAGCTCGACGTTTGGCGCTACATCGCCGTCGAGGACCTCGAGGTCCCGTCGATCTACTTCGCTCATCGGCGCCCCGTGTTCGAGCGCGACGGGATGCTCTATGCGCACAGCCCGCACGTCGAGCTGATCGGCGAGGAGCGTCCGTTCGAGGTGAGCGTCCGCTACCGCACGGTTGGGGATATGACCTGCACCGGTGCGGTCAGGTCCGAGGCGAGCACGCTCGCCACCGTCGTCGCCGAGATCGCCGCCACCCGGATCACCGAGCGCGGCGAGACGCGCGCCGATGACCGCGTGACCGAGGCCGCGATGGAGGACCGCAAGCGCGAGGGGTATTTCTGATGCCCGGAGCCGCCACCAACGGTCACGCGACGCGGACCCAGACGAGTGAGCTGCTGCGGTTCGCGACGGCGGGCTCGGTCGACGACGGCAAGTCGACGCTGATCGGCCGGCTGCTGTTCGACTCCAAGCAGATCCTCACCGATCAGCTCGATCACGTCGTCCAGACCTCCGAGCGGCGCGGCGACGGGTACGTCAACCTTGCGCTCCTGACCGACGGCTTGCGCGCGGAACGCGAGCAGGGAATCACGATCGACGTCGCCTACCGTTACTTCCAGACGGTGCGACGGAAGTTCATCATCGCCGACACGCCAGGACACGAGCAGTACACGCGGAACATGGTCACGGGCGCGTCGACCGCCGATCTCTCGGTCGTGCTGATCGATGCGCGCAGGGGCGTCAGCGAGCAGACCCGGCGCCACCTCCACATCGCCTCGCTGCTGCGGATCCCGCATCTCGTCGTCTGCGTCAACAAGATGGACCTCGTCGGCTACGACGAGGCAGTGTTCGACCGGCTCGTATATGAGGTCACAGATTGGGCGGCGCGGCTCGACGTCGTCGACATCACCTTCATCCCGATCTCGGCACTGCTCGGCGACAACGTCGTCGACCGCTCGCCGGAGATGCCCTGGTACGGCGGGCCGCCGCTGCTCTACCACCTCGAGCACGTGTGCATCGCTCCGGACCGGAATCTGGCCGATGTCCGCTTCCCGGTTCAGTGGGTGGTCAGGCCGATGACGGCAGAGCATCACGACTACCGTGGCTACGCCGGCCAGGTGGCGGGTGGCGTTCTCAGGCCTGGCGACGAGGTGGTCGTACTGCCGAACGGCCAGCGGACCCGGATCGCCGGGATCGACACATACGACGGCGAGGTCGATGCTGCGTTCCCGACGATGTCGGTAACGCTCCGCCTCGAAGATGATCTGGACGTCTCACGCGGAGACATGATCTGCCTGGCCGAGGATCCCCCTGCAGCCACGCGCGAGATCGAAGCG
>Ga0302325_10003409_pt1 | contig 37550 bp, 27 predicted proteins | sample Palsa_T0_2_FD_201948 | JGI IMG/M metagenome (GOLD analysis project Ga0302325, IMG submission 201948) | Peat permafrost microbial communities from Stordalen Mire near Abisko, Sweden - Palsa_T0_2 | ecosystem: Environmental > Terrestrial > Soil > Palsa > Peat permafrost | place: Sweden: Abisko...
GCCAGCCCGTCAAACGCCCCGCCCCGCCCCGCCGGCCCGCCAAACCCCCCGCGGCGTCCCAGCGCCCCGCCCCCGCCCGCCCGCCCCGCCCCCGCCCGCCCGCCCGCCCGGCGCCCGGCGCCCGGACGTCAGGCTCGCTGTACGATCACGGCCGTTCAAATCCGCCCACTCCACATCCACCGCCGCGATCTGCGCGGTCGTACCGGTGCCCGCGCGGTGCTCGTGCTCGCGGTTCTTGCCTCAGCGCTCGCCGGGTGTGGGCTGGTGCCCGACCGCGGCACCAACGCCGTCAGCCTGACGATCACCCGAGACTTCGGTGCCCGCCGCGTCGCGGAAGCCGAACAGTCCCGCGTGTCCGGCTCTGAGACCCTGCTGGGACTCTTACAGCGGCAGTTCCCAGTGAAGATGGTGGGGAACACGATCGAGGCCATCGACGGTGTGAGCGCGACGGCGGGAACGCGCTGGTTTCTGTTCGTGAACGGCAGTGCGAGCGGGATTGGTGCCCGCAAGGACCGGACTGTCGTCCACGCCGGGGACCGGATCTGGTGGGACCTGCAGGCCGCTCGTGCGGTGGCGCAGACGGTCGTCGGTTCCTTTCCCGAGCCGTTCATCCACGGCGTCGGGGGCAAGCGCCTGCCCATCACCCTCGAATGCGCATCGGATGTGACTGTGGGGTGCAATCGAGTGGCGACCGCGCTTGCCGCGGTGGGAGTGCCTGCGGCCCGCCAGCTCATCGGCACCGGGTCGGGGACCAGCACGTTGGCGATCGTCGTCGGGACCTGGAGCGACGTGGACGGAGAGATCGCGGCGCTGATGATCGCGCACGGACCGGCGACCGGCGGGGTCTACGCCCGCTTCGCCGGACCTGATGACCGGATGCTCGATCTGCTCGACTCCAGTGGCCGTGTCGCGCAGCGTCTCACGGGCGCCGCGGGCCTGATCGCAGTTACCGGGAACGTCAAAAGCGTGCCGACCTGGTTTGTGACCGGCACCGACGCTGCGGGCGTGTCCGCGGCTGCGGCGGCGCTGACCACCGGACGACTCCAAGATCACCTCGCCCTCGCCGTGCAGGGGACACGGGATCTCCCGCTGCCGCGGCCATGACTCTGCGCCGAGCGAGCCGCGCCGGGCCGCGTCGGAGTCTGGCAAGTGCGCTCAAGCGCCTCGCATACGCGCAAACCGATAGCCTCCGCGCCGCATGCAGATCGGAGTCCCGAAGGAGTCCGTCGCTGGGGAGCGGCGCGTGGCATTGGTGCCGGAGATCGTGCGCAAGCTCCGCGCACAAGGTCACGAGGTCGTGGTCGAGCGGGGCGCGGGCGCCGCGGCGATGATCCCGGACGAGCAGTTCGAGGATGCTGGTGCAGCGCTCGCGGAAGACCCAGAGGCGGTGTACGGGTCGGATGTCGTGGTCAAGGTCGCACCTCCGAGTTCTGAGGAGATCGCGCTCATGAAGAAGGGGGGCGTCGTGGTCGGGTTTCTGGCGCCGCTGACTAACGCCGAGGGGGTTCGCGCACTCGCCGCCGCAGGCGTCACCGCGTTCGCGATGGAGGCGGTGCCGAGGATCAGCCGGGCGCAGTCGATGGACGCGCTCTCCTCGCAGGCCAACATCTCGGGCTATCGCTCCGCTCTGATCGGCGCTCAGGAGATGGGGCGTTTCTACCCGATGCTGATGACGGCGGCGGGCACCATCCGGCCCGCGACCGTGCTTGTGCTCGGCGCGGGCGTGGCCGGCCTGCAGGCGATCGCCACGGCGCGGCGGCTCGGTGCCGTGGTACAGGGCTTCGACGTGCGTGCCGCGGTGAAGGAGCAGGTCGAGTCGCTCGGCGCGCACTTCCTCGAGTTTGATCTCGGCGGCGACCTCGAGGGCGCCGGCGGCTATGCCAAGGAGCTGACCCCCGAGCAGCAGGCGCGCCAGCAGGAGCTGATGGCAGAGGCGATCGGAAAGGTCGACGTCGTAATCACCACGGCGCTCGTACCCGGCCGGCGGGCACCGATCCTCGTGACCGAGGCCGCCGTGAAGAAGATGAAGCCCGGCTCGGTGATCGTCGATCTCGCGGGCGAGGCGGGAGGCAACTGCGAGCTCTCCGAGCCCGGGGAGACCGTGATCCGCCACAACGTCAAGATCGTGGCGCCGTTGAACGTGCCCAGCACGATGGCCGAGCACGCCTCACAGCTGTATGCCCGCAATGTCCAGGCGCTGCTCGAGCTGATGATCAAGGAAGCGCAACTCGAGCTCGACTTCGATGACGAGATCATCGCTGGGGCCTGCGTGACACGCGACGGCGAGATCGTCCACGCCGGCGCCAAGGCCGCCGCGAACCCGGCCCGCTGAGGGAGGATCACCAACAGAATGGACAGACTCGTCACAGACCTCGCCGTGCTCGTTCTGGCCGGGTTCGTCGGCTACACCGTGATCTCGAAAGTGCCAAACACGCTGCACACGCCACTCATGTCCGGCACTAACGCGATCCACGGGATCGTGGTTCTCGGCGGCCTGCTGCTGATGTCCCAGTCCAACGGCATCCTCGAGAAGGTGCTGCTGGTGATCGCCGTGGCGTTCGGGACGATCAACGTGATCGGCGGCTTTCTCGTCACCGACCGGATGCTCGGCATGTTCAAGGCCAAGGATCCCCCGAAGGCCGCGGACGTGGACGCGAAAGACGAATCGTGAGCATGCTCGGAACGGTCTTCCTGCAGAGCGCGAACTTCGTCGACGCTGCATACATCCTCGCGTTCATTCTGCTGATCTACGGGATGACGGGGCTGACCGGCCCCCGGACCGCGGTCCGCGGCAACCAGATCGCCGCCGTCGGCATGGCGATCGCGGTGATCGCGACGCTGCTGCGCAACGGCGAGTTTCACGGCTCCGGCACGGTCTGGCTGATTTTGCTCGGGGTCGCGATCGGCACTGCGATCGGTGTTCCCGCGGCGCGCAACGTGAAGATGACCGCGATGCCGCAGATGGTCGCGCTGTTCAACGGCGTCGGCGGCGGGGCCGTGGCGCTGATCGCGTGGGTGGAGTTCCGCCACCACTTCGGCGGTGACTGGCCGCTCCGCTCGGAGGTCTTCGAGCTGTTCGGGGCGATCGTGGGGTCGATCTCGTTCTGGGGGTCGAACATCGCCTTCGGCAAGCTGCAGGAGATCCTGCCCGGGCGGCCGATCAAGCTCCCCGGCCAGTCCCTGATCAACCTGGTCCTGCTGCTCGTCACGGTGGCCAGCGCGATCGCGATCGCCGCCGGCACTCACTCGCAGGCGCTGTTCATCCTGGGCATCCTCGTCGCAGCGGCGATCCTCGGGAACATGGTCGTGCTGCCGATCGGCGGCGCCGACATGCCCGTGGTGATCTCGCTGCTAAACGCGTTCACAGGGCTCTCGGCGGCGGCGACCGGCGTGGCGCTGGGGAACAGCGTGATGATCGTCGCCGGCATGATCGTGGGCGCATCGGGAACGATCCTCACCAACCTGATGGCCAAGGCGATGAACCGCTCGGTCCCGGCGATCGTCGCCGGCGGGTTCGGTGGCGCGGTCGCCGCCCCGGTGGGCGGGGCCGGTTCAGAGGGCGGCACGGTCCGCTCCACCTCAGCCCAGGACGTCGCGATCCAGCTCTCGTTCGCCCGCCTGGTGGTGATCGCCCCCGGCTACGGGATGGCGGTCGCGCAAGCGCAGCACGCCGTCCGCGAGCTCGAGCGGGCGCTCGAGGCCAAGGGTGTCGAAGTCAAGTACGCGATCCACCCGGTCGCCGGCCGGATGCCGGGTCACATGAATGTTCTGCTCGCGGAGGCGGACGTGCCTTACGACCTGCTCAAGGAGATGGACGACATCAACCCGGAGTTCTCGCGGACCGATGTGACGCTGGTGATCGGCGCCAACGATGTCACCAACCCCGCGGCGAAGAACGAGCCCGGGTCGCCGATCTACGGCATGCCGATCCTCGAGGTGGACAAATCGTCCGCCGTCGTCGTCCTCAAGCGGTCGATGGCGTCCGGATTTGCCGGCATCGACAACCCGCTGTTCTATGACCCTAAGACTTCCCTGCTGTTCGGCGACGCGAAGGCCTCGGTGAGCGAGATCACGGCTGAGGTTCAGGCGCTCTAAGGGTTGGATTCGCGGCCCTGAATTCGACTAGAGTCGCAGCGCACTAAGAACCCCACAGGAGCCTCCATGGACCCAAGCCGCCTGCGTGCCATCCCGTTGTTCTCCCATCTCTCCGACGAGGAGGCCCGCAGGCTCGCGACTTTCGCGACCGAGACGAGCGTCGCTGACGGACAGATCCTGATGAAGCAGGGCGACTACTCCACCGAGCTGATCGCGATCGAGGAGGGGACCGCGGACGTTCTGCGTGACGGCAGCAAGCTGGCGTCCGTCGGCCCCGGCGACCTGATCGGTGAGATGGGCCTGCTGTCGAGGGAGCTACGCACCGCGTCGGTGATCGCCACCTCGCCAATGCGGATCTTCAAGCTCACGCACTGGGAGATCGCCCGCATGTCCGATGAGACGGTCGACCGGATCAAGGAGATCATCGCCGAGCGCCAGCAGGCGGGTGTCGCCGATCCCGCGGCGCCGCCCGGGTGAGAGAGGCGGGGCGCGGCCAAACCGCCGCGGGCCTCGGGGCGCAGGGCGCGGGGCGTGTTGTCTACGCTGCTCGGGTGGTCCGAGCCGCAGATCCAGACCCCCGCCGCAACCGGGGGTGGCGGTGATGATTGCCCGCGATCGCGCGATCGAGTCTCTCGCCGGCGGGCGGTTCGATGTCGTCGTGATCGGCGGCGGGATCACTGGCGCCGGGGTCGCGCTCGACGCGGCCACCCGTGGTTACAGCGTCGCCCTGGTCGAGAAGTCTGATTACGCGGCGGGCACGAGCAGCCGCTCGAGCAAGCTGGTCCATGGTGGCCTCCGCTACCTCCAGAATTTCGACCTGGGGCTCGTCCGCGAGGCGCTGCTCGAGCGCGGGCTGCTCGTCAAGCTGGCGCCGCATCTCGTCCGGCCGTTGAAGCTGGTCGTGCCGGCACTTGAAGGTGACCGCCGCGACCTGTTGACCGGAATCGGCCTGAACATGTACGACGTGATGGCCACCCCGGGACTGCGCGGGCGGCGGAGCGCCCGCCGCGCGGCGGCCGAGGCGGGGGCCGACCCGGACGGAGACTGGAGCCCGGCGCGTCATCGCGTGATCTCGGGCGAGGAGGTGATCGAGCTCCTACCGGCGCTGGCGGGACGAAATCCATCCGGCGGTTACCTGTTCTACGACTGCCAGACCGACGACGTGCGGCTGGTGCTGACCGTGCTCGGCGAGGCCGAGCGCTTCGGCGCGATCTGCGCGAACCGGCTCGAGGTGGTCGAGCTCGTGCGTGAGGAGGGCCGCGAGTCTGGCGTCCGCGTGCGCGACGCCGAGACAGGCTCTGATTTCGTCGTCCATGCCGACAACGTCGTGAACGCGACGGGCGTTTGGGCCGATCGCATCAGCCCGGAGGAACTGCAGTCGGAGGCCGACGTTCCGCGGATTCGGCCGAGCCGGGGGACCCACATCACGATTGCGCACGAGGACCTCCCGCTGGTGGCGGGAGCGGTAGTACCCGCAGCCGGCGGACGCACCATCTTCGCGCTGCCCTGGCTCGGTCGGAGCCTGATCGGCACGACCGACAACGACTACGAAGGCGAGATCGATCACGTCCTGCCCTCGTCCGAAGACGTCGATTACCTCCTAGAGGCCACCAACTCGTTCTTCGGCACCAGCCTCGGCCAGAAAGACCTGACCGGCGCGTATGCCGGTGTCCGGCCGCTGATCTCCACCGGCGACTCGAAGAAGTCGGTCGACATCTCCCGCAAGGCGGAGCTGTACGAGACCTCGAGCGGCATGATCACGATCACCGGGGGCAAGCTCACAACTTGGCGCCGGATGGCCAAGCTCGCCGTCGACCGCCTGGTCGAACGCGACGGGCTACAGGCCCCGTGCCGCACCCAGGAGATACCGCTCGGCCTGGCCATCGATCCCGCGAGCCTGCCTGCGGTAGAGGGGGTTCCGGAAACGTCCTACGCTGCGCTTGCTGCCCGCTACGGTCACGCGGCGCACGAGGTTCTGAGAACTGCCTGCGAGCATGGGGAGCTGGCCCAGCCGATCGTGGCGGGCCTGCCAGATCTGCTTGCCGAGGCTCCGTTCGCAGCGCGCTACGAGCAGGCTCGCAGCATCGCCGACGTGCTCCTGCGCCGCACCAGGCTCGGGTTGCTGGCGGCGAGCGAGCTTCAGGCCGATGGCGAGGCTGTCACGCGGGTGGCGCGCGCGCTTGGCCGCGAGCTCGGCTGGGACGAGCGCCGCATAGCGCTCGAGCTCGAGCGGTTCCGCGCCGAGGGTGAGCTCGAAGGCATCGCGACGGACGCGTAAACCGTGGCTTCCACGCTGCGGCTCGCGCCGATCTCCCTCCTGCTTCTGCTCGCGCTCGCGGGACCGGCAAACGCGCAGACGCCGGCGCTGCAGCCGCCGGTCACGATCGACGGACCCGACACCTCGATCCGCGCGCTCTCCGGGCTCTCGGTATCGAGGGACGGGACCGGGGGGCTCGTGTACCTCAAGTCCGTCGGTGGGGTCGACCATGTGTTCGTGAGCGCGCTCGCAGCCGGGGAGTTCGGCGCCCCGGTCGAGGTCGACGCCGCGCTCGGTCGGGCGTCCTCGCAGCCAGTGATCGCGGCCGGCGATGGCGGTCTGCTACTGATCGCCTTCATCAACGGGGGGAATCTTTACGTCGTCTCTCGCGCAGCTGCCTCGGCGCCATTCTCGGCGCCACAGGACCTTTGCGGCGGCGCGATCAACCCGTCGATCTCGCTGTCCATCCACTCCGAGGGCTATCTCGCGTTCGCGGTGGCCGACGGTAGCGGCTACGACGTTCGCGACCTCTACTACGACGATGGGCTCTGGCAGCTCGAGAGCGGGGCCCTGAACGTCACCCCGGCCGACGATGCCGGGACCGGCTCGGGCCCGCCGCAGGTCGCGGCCGCCGGCGACGGCGAGGCGATCGTCACCTGGGGGGAGAACGGCCACATCTATGCGCGCCGCGTATGGTTCAACATGACGAGCGAGGATGTCGAGCAGGCTGACGTTCCCTCGTTGGACGGCTTCCCGGAGATGACGTCGAGCACACCCGTCGTCGGCGTCGGGGATAGCTCGGCGTACGCCGACGTGGCCTTTCGCGAGGAGTTTACGAACGGCACCGAGACGATCTCGCGCGTACTCGTGAACCGGCTCGTTGATTCGGCGTTCGAGGGGGTTGATGAGGCGGATGGACAGTCGTTCGCGACCGGCCCGGGGGCGACGGCGCCGGCGATCGCGGTGATGCAGCACGGCACCGGCTTCGTCACGTCCGAGCTCCAGGGGCCAGACCAAGTGTGGTCCACGATGGTCGGCCAGAACGGCGTCCCGGGCGCCGCCGGGCGGATCGACAGCCTCCAGAACGCGAGCGCGTCATACCCGGTGCCGGCGATCGCTGGGGACTCCGCCGGTCTGATCGCCTGGCAGGACGAACCAGCTACGGCGAGGACCGCCGAGATCCGTGCACGCTTCTACGGCGACTCGGCGTTCGGACCCGAGATGGTCGTGTCGAACCCCGCCCTCGGGCCCACGAACGCCGCCGCAGGTCTTTTCGCTGCCGGCGACCACGGGGGCGATGTCGCGATCGCCTACATGCAAGGAGGCGGTCCCGCGACCTCGATCGAGGTGGCCCAGCTCGCCTCCCCGCCAGGATCGTTCCGTGCCTTGCACACGCCGCATTACCAGGCGACCACGGAGCCGGTGCTGAGCTGGTCGGTTCCGGGCGAGCTGTGGGGGACGCTGACCTACAGAGTGACGATCGACGGCGTCGCGGTGGCCACCACGTCGTCGACCTCTTTCCGGCCGGGAGCGGCGCTGTCACAGGGTCCACACGCCTTTCAGGTCACGGCGGTCAACGCCTATGGCGCCGCGACGTCGACGACACCGGCGGCATTCTTCATCGACACCGTGCCGCCGGCCGGCGCCTTTAGGTTGAGGGGTGCCGAGCGCAGCCACGCGCTGCTGCGGGTGCTGGTGCAAGCCGGCGACCCGCCGCCGCCCGGTTTGTCGCCCGCAGATGCCTCGGGCGTCGCGAAGGTGGTGGTGAACTGGGGGGACGGAAGTAGCCAGCGGATCGAGCACGCGACCGCGACCCACCGCTACCTCCTCGCCGGTCGCTACCTGCTGAGGATCACGATCACCGACCACGCCGGTAACCGCACCGTTCTTACCCGCCGGCTCCGGATCACCAAGGGCAAGTGAGCGCGCCCCGACGAACGCTTGCGGTGGGGGATCGCCGGCTCGAGCTCGGCGATCGGCCGCTGCTGATGGGCATCGTTAACGCCACGCCCGACTCGTTCTCAGACGCAGGGGGCACGCGGACGCTCGAGGAACGCGTCGAGCTGGCGGCCTCGCTGCTCGAAGCGGGGGCGGACATGATCGACATCGGTGGCGAATCGGGTGTCACGAACAGACCGCCGGTCGACCCGGAGGAGGAGATCGAGCGGGTCGCGCCCCTGATCGGACGGGTCACCGCCGAGCTTGGCGCGCTGGTTTCCGTGGACACATACAAGCCGAGCGTCGCTCGAGCCGCGATCGCGGCCGGCGCTCGCATCGTCAATGACGTCAGCGGTCTGCGCGATCCCGGCCTCGCGGACGTGTGCGCGGAGACCGGGGCCGCGCTCGTGCTCATGCATACTCGCGTGGCGCCCAAGCAGAAGCTGCTCGACCCGACCTACGACGGCCGCATCGTCGCGGACGTGCTCGCGTTCCTGCACGAACGGATCGAGGTCGCTTTGGGACGCGGCGTGGCAGCCGAGCAGCTCGTGGTAGATCCGGGCCCAGATTTCGCCAAGACGCCCTCTCAAACCGTCGAGATGCTGCGCTCGCTCGGTCGCCTCCACGAGTTCGAGCGGCCGGTCCTCCTGGCGGTCTCACGCAAGGATTTCGTCGGCGCGATCACGCGCAGGCCGCCGCGGCAGCGGCTCGCGGGGACGCTCGCGGCGCTCGCGCACGGCGTTGATGCGGGGGCCCACATCCTGCGCGTTCACGACGTCGCCGAGGCGGCCGACTTCCTCGCGGTCCTTTCCGTGCTCGAGGGAAGGGTCGAGCTCGATCCGGGGCTCCGCCTGGAGCGGGAGCTGCGGTGGGAGCAAGGCTGAGGAATGCCCGTCTGCTCGCACCGCTAACGTTCACCTCGAGGAATCGCCGGCCGCTGGCTCAACGCGGTCGGAGCCCACCGATCAACAGGAGGTTATTAATGTCAGTACTCGACCGATCCGCGCTGGAGGACAGTCCGCTCGCGGATCTGCACGCGATCGCATCCGAGCTCTCGATCGACGGTTACCGGCGCCTACGTCGCGCCGACCTGATCGACTCGATCGTCGCGCATCAGCTCGGCGATCAGGCACCGAAGCCCGCCGAATCGCCCGAGGCGCCCGAGGCGCCCGCGGACGATAAGGAGGAAGCGCCGGCCCGGCGCCGTCGCGGCCGCCGTGGCGGCCGCGGTCGTGCCGATTCTCGTGAAGAGGCCGATGCCGCCGAGCAGGAGGGCGATGCCGAGCAGACGACGCCCTCGCCCGAGCCCGAGCCCGAGCCGGACCCCGAAGTGGCGCCGGCGCCGGCCGAAGCAACGATCGCCGAAGGAGTTGTCGAGCTGCTCCCGAACGGATCGGGCTTCCTGCGCGTGCACCCACCGGATCCCTCCGACGACGACGTGTACATCTCGGCAGCGCAGGTCAAGCGCTGCGAGCTCCTTTCTGGCGACACGATCTCCGGTCCTCCGCGTGCCCCGCGACGCTCGGAGCGGTTCCCGTCGCTCGTTCGGGTGGACACCATCAACGGTCGGCCTGCGGGCGAAGTAGCGGAGGGAAGCCGCTTCGACGACCTGCCGGCAGCCTTCCCGGACGAGCGGATCCGGCTGGGATCGGAGGATCCGACGGTGAAGGCGATCGAGTGGCTGACGCCATTCGGCAAGGGATCGCGGATCACGATTGTCGGTCCGACGCGTGCCGGCAAGACCGAGGCGCTGCGCCGGCTGGCCGGCTCGCTCGCCGAACACTCCGAGCTACAGCTCTCGGTAGTTCTCGCCGGGGTCCGGCCTGAGGAGCTCGCCGACTGGCAGGAAGGCCCGCTACAGCCGGTGGCCGCGGTCAGCTTCGCGGCATCGCCTGATGTGCAGGCGCACGCGCTCGAGCCGGTGGTAGACACGGCCCGGCGCGTGGCGGCGCGCGGCGGCGATGTGGTGCTGCTGATCGACACGCTTGCGGGGTTGCCGCCGCTCGCCGCGCGCAAAGCGCTCGCCGCCGCACGAAATATCGTCGGCGGCGGCTCGTTGACCGTGATCGCGACGGCCGACGAGCCGGTGGGGGGCGAGACGACGGTGATCGCGCTCGATGCGGCGCTCGCCAGCATGGGACGCTTTCCCGCGATCGACCTCGTCGCGAGCGGAACTATCCGACCCGAGCGGCTGGTCGGCGAAGCGGCGGCAGAGGCGATCGCGCGGGCGCGGATCGAGGCCGCCGAGCAGGACTGATCGCAGTCAGTACGCGGTGCAGCGCGAGCGGTGACGGGGCGAGGATTTGTAGATCGGCCCGCCGCCGCGGTTCCAGAGGAGCTGGTCGACATCCGCCGCGCAGGTCGGCCGGTCCGCTCGCGCCGCGACGATCTGCTCGACTGCGTGTAGCGCGCAGGCCCTGATCTCCACCTCTTCGGCTGCGCCGTGCTCGATCAGCTCGCCGTCGTCGATCCGCGCGACGAGGTCGGGCACGAAGCTGAGGATCCCATCGAGGCGCAGGACGTGAGGGACGAGATTGTCGGCGAACATCGTCAGCCGATCGCGGTCTTGCCACGCGACCACCCCGGCATCGGCCAGGTCCGCCGCGGCGATCTGTGCGCGCTTATAGAACGGGACAGGGAAGCCCTGGTAGCGCGAGACGTCGGCGAAGCATCCCCAGCCGGCGAGCTCCCCCACCAGTGCGACCGCTGAGTCCCCGGCGGCCTGCACGACGGACCTGAACTCACCGGCGTGATCGGACACGACATGGCGGCCGAGATCGTTCAACGAAAGTGCGAAAAGGGTCATCAGCTCGTGCCCCCGGTCCTGACCGAGCACGTCTGCGACGTCGCCTGCGCCAATCATCGCCAGCTCGGATGCCGCCCACGGCCCCGCGGTCGTGAACCGCTCCCGCACCCCGGCCGCGATCGTGTGGTACCCCGACCGGCCGGGGGGCTTACGCAGCGTCGGAAACCAGCCCGACCCGAAGTTGATCGCGTCGAGCGTCAGCCAGAACGCGGCCAGCTCCTCCTTCCCGCCATCGAGGAAGTGGGGCTCGGGGTCAGGTTCCGCGTCCGCATCCGCCAGCGGGAGTCCGGCCGCGTACGCGGGGATCGCGTCGCGTTCGATCGAGACGTACCGTGCGCGGTCGGCGACCCGCTCGCACGCACTCCGGACCTGGGTCGTGACGTCGATCACCGTTCAGAGGATGACGGCGGGCGGGGCGGGGCGGTGTTCTTTAAACGAACCAGTGGTGCGTTAGAACACCGCCCGCCCGACCACTGACTCCCGACCGGCGCGGATCGGCTGCAGTGCAGGTCTCGAGGCACGTCCGTATCCGCGCCAGTTGGATCCGCGCCAGCGGACCCAACGACACGCCGCCCGCCTCGCTAACTTCTCAAGTACACGTATGCCGGAGCTCAGCAGCGACATCGACAATCTCCTTGCTGGACTGAATGAGCCCCAGCGCGATGCGGTCACCCACGGCGAGGGCCCGCTGCTGATCCTGGCCGGCGCCGGTTCGGGGAAGACGCGCGTTCTGACCCATCGGATCGCTTACCTGGTGGCGTCCGATTTTGCGCGGCCGAACGAGATCCTCGCGATCACCTTCACGAACAAGGCGGCGCAGGAGATGCGCGACCGTGTCGAGCTCCTCGTCGGCCGGCGCACCCGAGCGATGTGGGTGATGACCTTCCACGCCGCCTGTGCCCGGATGCTCCGGGCCGACGCGCACCGGCTCGGCTACACGCGCCAGTTCACGATCTATGACCAGGCGGACGCGCGGCGGCTGGTCAAGCGCTGCCTCGATGAGCTCGGGATCGACCCGAAGCGGTTCACCCCAGGCGCGATCCACTCGCAGATCTCCGACGCCAAGAATCGGCTTCGGGACGCCGATGCCTACGGGAAGCTGGTCGGCTCCTACTTCGAGCAGACGGTCGCCGACGTCTTCCGGCTCTACGAGCGCGAGCTGCATCGGATGAACGCGATGGACTTCGATGACCTGCTGGTGCGGGCGGTCAACGTGCTCGAGCTGTTTCCCGAGGTCCGCGAGCGCTACAGCACCGCGTTCCGCGACGTACTCGTCGACGAGTACCAGGACACCAATCACGCCCAGTACCGCTGGCTCCAGCTCCTCGCTGGCGAGCACCGGAATCTGGCGGTAGTCGGCGATGACGCGCAGTGCCTGCTCGAAGGGACGCGTATAACGATGGCCGATGGTTCCGACCGCCCAATTGAGGACGTGAGCCCAGGCGACGCCGTCCTCTCCGGATACGGAAGCGGCGACTTTCGCCCGGCGAACGTGCTCGCCGTGCACCGGTCGGAGCGTTCGGAAGGCATCACGATCACCACGACGTCCGGCCGCCGGCTCGTCAGCACTCCCGAGCACGTGCACTTCGCCGGATACGTGGTGGGTAGGTCCCCGCAGCTCTACGTGACCTATCTCATGTGGCGAAAGGGCCGCGGGTTTCGGGTCGGTACTACCCGCACCTACACCAATGGACAGGTCAAGGCGATCATGGGTCTCGCTGTTCGCACGAGCGGAGAACGCGCGGACGCCTCATGGGTAGTGTCTACACACGAATCTGAGGCGGAGGCTCGCTACGCGGAGGCCCTCCTGTCAATCCGTTACGGCTTGCCAACGCTTCCATTCGTCGCACGGCGATACCCGGACTGGAAGGGCCGTTCCCTGGTGGCCGATCAAGAACTTCTCAATCGACTGTTCTCCGAGCACAATACAGTTCCCGGAGGTCACCGACTCCTCGCTGATGCTGGACTGTTCTTCGATCATCCGCACTTTCAGGCTGGTATTTTCACGAAAACAGGCGTTCGCCGCAGGCGCCTGGCGATCTCGCTCTGCGGAGATCGCCGCGGGCGTACTCCCATGCATCGAATCGCTCTGTTCGGCTACGACGACGAGGGGCGCAAGGCGCTGGAGGGACTCGGACTGAGCTTACGTCCGGCCCGGCGAGGATCTCTCGGCTGGCGCTATGAAACGGCGTGCAAGGACATGGCCACGGTTCAGGCGGTTGCCGACCTGATTAAGGCTGCGCTCGAAGATGTGTCGATCCGACCCACCGCCCGCCTCGGCTCCGATGCCGACCAGCTGGCGACCAACTCGCTCCCCTTCACGCCGGCATCTTCAGTCCGCGCCGGCATGGTCATGTTCGACGAGCACGGCGGCTACGAAGTCGTCGAGTCGGTTGAGCGCGCCCCGCTGGATCGACCGGTTTACGACCTCGACGTCGAGAACACGCACAACTTCATTGCCAACGGCATCGTGACCCACAACTCGATCTACGGCTTTCGCGGAGCCGACATCAAGAACATCCTCAACTTCACCGACGACTTCCCCGACGCTCACGTCGTCTCGCTCGAGCAGAACTACCGTTCGACGCAGACGATCCTCGACGCCGCCAATGCGCTCATCGGCAACAACCGCGCCCAGAAGCCCAAGTCGCTCTGGAGCGATATCGGCCACGGCGACCCGATCAAGGTGCGCGAGCTCGACGATGAGCATGCGGAGGCGCGGTTCGTAACGGGCGAGATCCAGCGGCTCGCCGATGAGGGCGTGTCGCGCAGCGAAGTCGCGGTCTTCTACCGAACCAACGCACAGTCGCGCGTGCTCGAGGACACGCTGGTGAGGGCCGAGATCCCGTACCAGGTGATCGGCGGCACAAAGTTCTACGAGCGGGCGGAGATCAAGGACGCGATCGCCTACCTGACGGTGCTCGTCAACCCCGCCGACGCGGGGGCGTTCACCCGGATCGTCAACTCTCCGCGGCGCGGAATCGGCTCCACCTCGTTGAGTCGCGTCCTCTCGTTCGCGAACACGATGGGCGTCTCGATCTGGGAGGCGGCCTCGGAGCCCGAGCAGGTTTCTGGCCTGGGGCCCCCCGCGGTGAAGGCGCTGCGCCGGTTCATGGGAACGATGCATCTGCTGCGGGAGCGCGCCGATGGTGACGCGCCGCTGGCCGTGCTCCTGCAGGAGGTACTACGCGAAACGGGCTACCTGGCCGCGCTCGAGGCCGAGCGGACGATCGAAGCTCAGGGCCGGATCGAGAACCTCGAGGAGCTCGTCAACGTCGCCGCTGAGTACGACGCCGGTGAGGCCGAGACCACCCCGTCGCTCGGCGAGTTCCTGCAGCAGGTAGCGCTCGTCGCGGACGCGGACGGACGGTCCGACGACGAGGGTCTCGTAACGCTGATGACGCTTCACAACGCGAAGGGCCTCGAATATCCGATCGTGTTCATCATCGGCTGCGAAGAGGGCGTGTTCCCTCATTCACGGGCGCTGGACGAGGGGGGCCTCGAGGAGGAACGGCGGCTCTGCTACGTCGGCATCACACGCGCGGAGCGCGACCTGTACCTGACCTATGCGCGCACCCGGAGCGTCTTCGGGGCGCGCAGCTACGGGTTGTGCAGTCGCTTCATCACGGAGATCCCGGCGACGCTGACCGATAGCGAGGAGCAGCGGCCCATGCGTGCCATGACCGGATTCCGCGCACGGGCGACCTCGTGGACGTCGCAGACCGCCGATGAGCCCGCCCAGGCTGCTTACGGGCTCGGCGACGACGTCGTGCACGCCGCGTTCGGCGAGGGGGTCGTCACCGGCGTCGAGCCGGGCGGGATCGTGGTGATCCGCTTCAGTAAGGATCGCTCCGAGCGCAAGCTGGTCGCCGGGCTCGCGCCGCTCTCGAAGCGGTAGCGGCCGATCACGGTGATCGAGGCGGTGGTCATCGGCGCTGGACCTTACGGCCTGTCGGCCGCCTCGCACCTGCGGTCGGCCGGCATCGACACGCGCGTGATCGGCGAGCCGATGCGACTCTGGCGCAGCCATATGCCGGACGGCATGATGCTGCGCTCGGCGCCGCGCGCGTCGTCGATCGCGGATCCCGCCGCGAAGCGCACGCTCGCCCGATGGGCCACCGAGCATGACGTGGTGATTCCGGCTGTGGTCCCGCTGGCCACGTTCGTGCGGTACGCCGACTGGTTCCGGGAGCACGAGGTCCCGGAGATCGATCGACGACGGGTCACCGCCGTCAGCGTGCAGGACGCGGGATTCGAGGTCGAGCTTGACGACGGCGAGCGCCTGCGCGCGCGGCGCGTCGTCGTCGCCGCGGGCCCTGAGCAGTTCGCGCGACGTCCGCCGCAGTTCGGCGGTCTCGAGCCGGCCAGGGTCCTCCACACCACCGACCTGAAGGATCTCGGCGGCTTCGGCGACCGGCAGGTGCTCGTCGTCGGCGCCGGCCAGAGCGCGCTCGAGTCGGCGGCGCTGCTGAACGAGGCCGGAGCGCGCGTCGAGATCGTCGCCCGCAAGCCGGCGATCAACTGGCTCCCAGCCGACGACCGTGACGGCGAAGCCGCGGGAGGCGGTGGCGCCGGCCATGTCCTGACTCGGCTGCGGCGCGGATTGCAGCCGCCGCCGACCGGCGTCGGCGGGCGTGCGACCGGTTGGCTGGCTGTGGCCCCGGAGATCATGCACCGCTCCCCTGCGGTGGTTGGAAGGGTGGTCCGCGCGCGTTGCATGCGTCCCGCCGGCTCGGCCTGGATCCTCCCCCGGCTCGGGGGGGTGCGGATCACGATGGGGCGGGCGGTCACCCGGGCCGTTGCCGTGCCGGGTGCCGTTCGGGTCGAATTCGATGACGGGCGCACGCGGGAGTTCGAGGCGATCGTGCTTGGTACGGGCTACGCCGTCGACGTGCGCCGGTATTCGTTCCTGACGGCCGAGCTGCTCGCGACGCTGCGGCTCGAGGGCGGCGCGCCTGTGCTCGGGCGCGGACTGGAGTCGAGCGTCGCCCGACTGCACTTTCTCGGCGCTCCGGCCGCGCTCAGCTTCGGCCCGCTGGTGAACTTCGTCGTCGGGACCTGGTTTGCCGGGCCGGCGCTCGTCGATCACGTCCTTGGCCGCCGCGGGCACGCGAACTTCCCCATCCCGCCGAAGTAGCCACTCGATGCTTTACCGTCCCGGCCGATGACGGCAGAATTGATCGACGGTAAGGCGGTGGCGGCCCGGGTACGGGAGGATGTCGCCCGCGAGGTGTCGGAGCTGGCCCAGCAGACCGGCCGCACTCCGGGTCTTGCGACGGTGCTGGTCGGCGAGGACCCGGCGTCGGCGGTGTATGTAGCGGGGAAACGCAAGGCCTGTGCGGAGGTCGGCATTGCCGACCTCCATCGCCACCTGGCGAGCGGCGTGCCGGAGGCTCTCGTCGCAGACCTGCTCGAGGAGCTCAACCACGATCCGTCGGTCAACGGGATTCTGCTCCAGCTCCCGGTCCCGGATTCCATGGACGGCGGCGCGCTCACCGCGAGGATCGCTCCCGAGAAGGACGTCGACGGCCTGACGCCGATCAGCGCCGGCCGTCTCGCGCAGGGAACGAGGGGGCTTCGCCCCTGCACGCCGATCGGCGTGATCGAGCTGTTGGACGCCTACGGGGTCGAGCTCGAGGGCGCCGAGGCGGTCGTGGTCGGACGCTCGAACCTTGTCGGACGACCGGTGGCGGCGATGCTGCTGCAGCGCAACGCGACAGTCACGAGCTGCCACTCTCGTACCCGTGACCTCGCCGGAGTGTGTGCGCGTGCCGACGTGCTCGTCGCTGCGGTCGGCGTGCCTGGGCTGATCGGTGCCGAGTACGTCAAGGAAGGGGCCGTCGTGATCGATGTCGGGATCAGCAGGTCAGAGGACGGGCTCCGAGGCGACGTGGACTTCGCGGCGGCGTCGGAGCGCGCCCGGCTGATCACACCGGTCCCCGGCGGCGTCGGACCGATGACCATCGCGATGCTGCTCAGAAATACGCTCTCGGCTTTTCGCCTGCAGGCCCTACCGCCGGACGGTGCCGCACGGTAGCGTTGCAGGTATGGGCGCCGTGACGGTGAATCCCTACCCGCGATGTGGATCAAGGGGGAGGTAGACGAGGGGCGGACGCACTTGGCAGTGCGTTAGTTCGGACTGCGGACGTCGGCGAGGCCACCACGAACGTGCCCGCCGGATCCTGAGCAAACAACTGCGGCAGCGCGGTCACTGCAACGACGGCCGCCGTTATCTGGGCGTATTGGAGGACTCTATGGACCTAGCGAAGCTTTCTCGGGACGACATGATCGTCGGTGGCCTTGGCATTTTCCTGGTGATCGATCTGTTGTTCTTACCGTGGTACAGCGTCAGCGCGTTCGGTGTTTCGGTCACCGCCAGCGCGACGAGCTCGCCGTACTCGATCTGGGGCGTGCTGGCCCTGCTGCTGGTAATTGCGTTCCTTTCCGATCTGGCGTTCGATCGATTTGGAGCTGCTCAGCTTCCGATGATCGGCGGCAGCCGAGCGAAGACGCGGACCGCGCTCGCAGCTGGCACACTCGCGTTCCTCGTGATCAAGTTCCTCGCCCACACGAGCAATCTCGGCATCGCCTGTTGGCTTGGCCTCGCGGCGGGGATCGCGATTGTCGTGCTCTGCGTGCGCGAGACGGCCGCGTGACGGAACTGGCGGAAACCGGGCGCGGCGCGTTCGAATCGAACCGGTTCGATCGGGCCGCGCACGAAGGTCGCTCGACGGCTCGTCCGCTCGCCCCGGTGCAGGCCGAACTGGTCGCGGGCGCGGGTGCGGTGCTGCTGCTCGTGTCGATGCTGTTGCTGCCGTGGTTCGGCGTCGATCGTCCTGTCGGCCACCTCGTCGTCGCCAGGGCCGTGGCGAGCGGGACCGAAGGGCCGTGGCAGGCGCTCACCATGCTGCGCTGGCTGGTGCTGGTCACGGTGGTGGTTGCCGTCGTGCCGCTTATCTCGCGGCCGGCTCACCGCTGGCTCGGGCTACCGAAGCGGACGAACGAGGCGGTCGCCCTTCTCGGGGGCCTCACGGCGGTGCTGCTTGCATACCGCGTCCTGATCGATCTGCCCGACCCCAGCCGCGTCGTGGACCAGCAGGCCGGCGCGATCCTCGGTCTACTTGGCGCGCTGGTGATCGCGCTCGGCGGCCTGGAGTCGACGCGTGCTCACGCGGCACGCGCGCGAGCTCGTGAGGTTCGCCGGACACGCCGCCAAACCGTCCCGCCGGCCGCCCTCGCTCGGGTTCGCGCCTGACGCAGCCGGAGTCCTCCGTGGGATTCGATGCCGGCAGGTTGCGCAGGGGAGAGCTGATCGCCGGCGTGGGCGCGACGGTCCTGCTCGTCGTCCTCTTCTTCGTCCCCTGGCTCGGGCACGGTGGCGCCGGCGAAGCACACGGAGCGCGAATCGCCGCGGCATCGCTCAACGGTTGGCACTCGCTGACGTACGTACGCTGGGTTCTGCTGATCTCGGTCGCCATCTCGGTCGCCCTGGTCCTGTTCACCGCGACACGGCGCTCGCCGGCGATCCCGATCACCTGCAGCATCTTCACGAGCGTGCTCGGCGGCCTGTCGTCACTGCTGCTGATCTTCCGGCTGATCGATCCGGGCGCCGGGCAGCCCGGCGCGACCACGGCCAAACCGGGCATCTACTTCGGACTTCTGGCCTCGTTGCTGATCGCTTACGGCGGCTACCGATCGATGCGCGCCGAGAGCAGTCCCTTCGGGGACACGACCGCGGTCGAGACGGTGGCGGTCGCCCCAGCCGTCCCCGGTTCCGCGGAACTGACCGGTTCCGCCGCCGCGTCGCACACGGAGTCGAGCTCCGCCGGACAACCCAGGCGCGACCACGAGCCCGCGTGAAGCCCACGGCGCGGCCGGGTCGCTTACTACGGCCGTAGAATCGCGCCAATGATCGACAGGGACCAGGTCCTCCATGTCGCCAGCCTGGCGCGTCTCGAGCTGAGCGAGACCGAGATCGACCGGATGGCAAGTGAGCTTTCGAACGTGCTCCGCCACATCGAGAAGATGGGGGAGCTCGACCTGGATGGAGTCCAGGCAACGACGCACGTGATCGATGTGGTGAACGCGCTGCGCGCCGACGAGCCAGAGCCGTGTCTCCCCGTCGAGGTCGTGCTGGCCGCGGCGCCGGACGAAGTATCAGGCGGGTTCGGCGTCCCGAGCCCCGTCGCGAAGGATGACTGAGTCAAATTCCCTCAACGATCCCATGAGCACGCTGATCGAGCTGACCGCCTCCGAGGCGGCGGAGCGCGTGCGTGCGGGGGATCTCGACCCCGCCGAGCTGTTCGAGGCGTACCGATCACGCGCGGTCGCCGATCAGCTGAACGCCTTCACGTGGGTGGCGGACGGCCCCCCGGCGCCGGCGCCGGGTCGAGATGCGCCGCTTGGCGGCGTGCCGCTGGCAGTCAAGGATCTCTTCTGCACCGAAGGAGTGCCGAGCCAGGCGGGATCGCGGATCCTCGAGGGATATCGTCCGCCGTACACGGCCACGGTGGTCTCGAAGCTGGCAGCCGCAGGGGCACCGCTGCTCGGGAAGACGAACCAGGACGAGTTCGCGATGGGGTCCTCGAACGAGAACTCGGGCTTCGGACCCGTACTAAACCCATGGGACCGCTCGCGCGTCCCGGGTGGCTCCTCCGGCGGCAGTGCGGCGGCGGTGGCGGCCGGTCTCGCGCCGTGGGCGATCGGCACCGACACGGGCGGATCGATCCGTCAGCCCGCGGCATTGTGCGGAATCGTCGGGCTGAAGCCGACTTATGGAGCATGCTCGCGCTACGGGATGATCGCGTTCGCATCATCGCTCGATCAGGCCGGGCCGCTGACGCGGAACGTCGCGGACGCGGCGCTGCTGTTGCGATACATGGTCGGGCACGACCGGCGCGACTCGACCTCGATCGCATTTCCCGGTGAAATCGAGCTACCCCGGTCAGAGGACCTCTCGGGGATCCGCCTGGGCGTGCCTGAGGAGCTCTCGGGGGACGGGATCGAGCGCGGCGTCCTGGAAAGCTTCAACGCGACCCTCAGGCTCGCAGAGGGGCTTGGAGCCACGATTGAATCGTGCCGGCTTCCGCACGCACCCCATGCCCTCTCCGCCTATTACGTGATCGCGCCGGCCGAGGCCTCCGCGAACCTGGCGCGCTTCGACGGCGTCCGTTACGGCCTGCGAGTAGACGCCGACGAGCTGACCGAGATGTACAGCCGGACCCGGGCCACGGGGTTCGGGGCAGAGGTGAAGCGTCGGATCATGCTCGGCACCTATGCGCTCTCGAGTGGCTATTACGACGCCTACTACGGGACCGCGCAGAAGGTCCGGACGAAGATCTCCGAGGACTTCAAGGCTGCCTTCGCAAAGTTCGACTTCATCGTCACCCCGACGAGCCCGTGGACCGCGTTCGAGCTGGGATCGAAGACCGCGGACCCATACGCGATGTACCTCAACGACTTCTGCACCGTCCCGATGCCGCTCGCCGGGATCCCCGCGATCTCGATTCCAAGCGGCCTCAGCGACGGGCTCCCGGTGGGTTTCCAGCTCGCCGGTCCCGCCTTCAGCGAGAATCGCCTCCTCGCCGCCGCCCACGCCCTCGAGACGGCGATCGGGTTCGGTCAATTGCCGGCGCCGGACCGTTGGGGGAGTTATGAAACGCGGTGAGCCGGTAATTGGTGGCGCGGGGAGCTCGGTGGCAGCCGGCGGGGTGGCGCGATGACCGACTACGAGCCCGTGATTGGGCTCGAGATCCATGTCCAGCTCGCGACGCGCACAAAGATGTTCTGTGGCTGCGAGCTTTCGTTCGGGGATCCGCCGAACGCGCACACCTGCCCGGTGTGCCTGGGGCTGCCGGGAGCGCTGCCGGTGCTCAATGCCCGCGCCGTTCACCACGGCGTGATGATCGGCCTCGCGCTCGAGTGCGAGATCGCCGAGCGCTCGCTGTTCCACCGCAAGAACTACTTCTATCCCGACCAAGCCAAGAACTATCAGATCTCCCAGTACGACGTGCCGCTATGCCGAGGGGGGCGGCTCGCGGGCGTGCGAATCCACCGTGTTCACCTCGAGGAGGACGCCGCGAAGCTCATACACGTGGGGGAGAGCGGTCGCATCCATGGCTCCAGTCGCAGCGTCGTCGACTTCAACCGCGGCGGCACGCCACTGGTCGAGATCGTCACGGAGCCTGACTTTCAATCCGCTGAGCAGGCCCACGAGTGGCTGAGCCTGCTGCGCACGACTCTGAAGCAGCTCGGTGTCTCGGACGCCAAAATGGAGGAGGGATCCCTGCGTTGCGACGCGAACGTGTCCGTTCGCCCGACCGGTGCGACCACGCTCGGGACCAAGACCGAGCTCAAGAACATGAACTCGTTCAGGTTCGTCGAGCGCGGGATTCGCGCAGAGATCGAGCGCCAGATCGCCCTCCTGCAGGCGGGCGGGGAGGTGGAACAGGAGACGCTGCACTTCGATCCCGGCACCGACAGGCTGACGTCGCTTCGCTCCAAGGAGGAGGCGCACGACTACCGCTACTTCCCGGAACCCGACCTGGTGCCGCTCGTAGTCGGCTCAGAGATGCTCGAGGCCGTGCGCGCCGAGCTGCCAGAGCTTCCGGCCGCACGCGCGGCGCGGTTCGAGCGTGAGCTCGGGCTGAGCGCCGAGCGCGCACACGAGCTGGCCTTCAGGTCCGAGCTCGCCGACTATTTCGAGCTCGTGCTCGAGGCCAACGGCGGGACCCGCGCGGACGCCGTCTCGGTCGCCAACTGGATTCCGCAGCTCGTCGAGCGAATCGGCTCCGATGCCGACCCGGCCGAATCGAAGGTCGCACCCGGCGCGCTCGCCGCATTGGTAGCGATGGTGGCGTCCAAGCAGGTCGGGCGGGAGGCGGCCCGGGAAGTGCTCACGCGACTGGTGGCAGATGGTGGCGATCCGCACGAAATCGTGCAGGAAGAAGGACTTGGGGCGATAAGTGCGCAGGACAGCGGTGTGGCGGACCTGGTCGGACGTGCGATCGACGCCGAGCCGGCGGCGGCCGACAAGGTCAGAGCCGGGAATGAGAAGGCTCTCGGGCCACTCGTCGGCTACGTAATGCGCGAGAGCAAGGGGCGCGTGGACGGCGGCGAGGTGCGTCGGATGATCCTCGCACGGCTGCTCGAATCCTGAGCTGAAGCGCGCAACGCCCCGGTTTCAGGGGCATATTGGTACTCCGGCGAATCTGACGTGTTCGCCGTACGCAACGCCTGGCACCTATTGCGAGCGGATGCGCAGTCGCGCTGTTACGGGCGTCGCGGGGTTAGCGTCCGGAAGCGGTGCCAAGATGGGAGGGCTGACGCGGAAAGGGCGTCAGGCCATGGACTACCGGGGGTGCAGACCCCCTCCATCCGCTGCGGCGGTTCCTGTGTTCGATCGGTATTCGGTCAGAAAGAGGACTAAAGAACCGTGCGAGGATGCCGAACGTCGGGTTCATGCGGTATAAAGTCCGCCGTGACGTTCTGCGACGGTCCATCGCAGATTGCCACGCACGTCCTCTAATCAACGGTAGCGGAAGAAGATGAACGCAGGGACGGGGCGCGCCCTCGTCTCCGCATGCGTATTGCCCACTTGCTTGATCGAAGTACTGAGCTCGTGGCGAGCACACTCTCGATGATTGCGTCCAACAACTTCACGAGATCTGCCCAGGAGCACAAGCGCCGGAGGCGCCCCTGGTCGGTCCTCGTCCACTTCACCCGCCATCGCCTGGTGCGCGTGGCCTTCGTGTCGGTGATCGCGTCGCTCGCCCTCGCGGGTACGGCGATGAGCGCGTCACGGCATCGGAAGCACCACCGTGGTCACGCTCGCATCCGGCTCTCGCTGCGGTACACCCGGTCGAGGATCTCGCTCCCGCTCGGCCATACGAGGACGTTCAGGATCCTCGCCAAGGTCACGTCTGGCTCCGTCCCTTTGGTCGCATTTCGGCTCGGCGGGCTGCCGGCAGGCGTAAGTGCGACCGTGATCCCCACGTCCGTGATTCCAGGCCGCGCGACCATGCTGACGCTCACGACCGGATCCTTTACGAGGCCCGGCAGATACCGCGTTCGCGTGATCGGCTCGGCTGCGAAGCGCGGCAAGGTCAGAGCAAGGAAGACCGCCGTCCTGGACGTCAACGTCACACCGACGCACATCGCCACCTGGTCGACCGATGATGGATGTAATGACGGCGCAGGTGCGTCCGCCGCCCTGGTTCGGGAGTGGGTGACATATGCCGCGAGCAGGTGCGGGCCGAACGCAACCAAGGCGCTGAACAACTGTCACGCGAACGGCTTGACGTACTGCACGGCGGTGGCCTATCTGGACCCGGAGAAGGTCTATTCCGTCGGCAGCGTGCCGATCGCCGCGAGCGCTCAGGAGAACTGGTGGCTGCATGAGCCCGGATACACCGACTCCGCGCATCGCATCTGGTTCTCCGCCTACGGCGGCGGGAACGTGCTCAACGAGGACAACCCGGCAGTCGACTCCTGGTTCCACTCCTACGTCGCGCAGAGCTATAACTCGTACGACGCGTTGCTGGTCGACGAGACGGTCGGCAGCATGAGCCAGGAGCTCTATCCGAGCGGCTTCGACAGCACCGAGGAGATCCCAACCGACGTCGCCCTGCAGGCGTCGCACGAGCAGATGGCGGCCGCGCTCACGCACCAAAATGGCACGCCGTTCCTGCAGATCGACAACAGCCTCACGGCGAACGACAACCTGGCGACAGCGCTCCCGATGCTGAACAACCCGTCCAGTGTCGTTGGCGTCATCACCGAGGACGCACCCGAGTACGACGGGACGCTGACGCTCTATTTCTCGACGCTCCTCGACGAGATGGCATACGTTGACCACACCGCCGACGACTTCGTGGTCCTGCTGTCCTATGACGCCTCAGGTTCGCTGACGGCGCGTCGGGTGCAGGCAGCCACGGTCATGCTGGGTTACAGCCCTGGCCATACGGTGAGCTGGTCCGATCTCGACACCAGCAGCACCGACCTCGAGATCTGGCCCGAGGAAGGCATCCTTCCGACCGATCCGCTCCAGTCGATGACGGAGCCAGGAGGCGCCGACTGCCTCGCCGGCAAGGGAGTCGTGTGCCCCACGGGCGGCCACAGCGGCCTCGAGGTCGCCCCGGGCGTTTATCGGCGCGAGTTCGGCACTTGTTACGACCGTGGCATGGCCTTCGGTAGCTGCGCCGCGATCGTGAACACCAACAGTGTCCCCGTCAGGATCCAGAAATCGTGGCTCTCACGTAGGTACGGGCACGAGGTCACGATGGCGGGCGGTGACGTCCAGTCGGGCGGCACGATCAACCTCTCAGGCGCGCCGATGATCGCCGGCAGGACAATGATCGCCGCCGACGACGCTGCCCTCCTGAGCCGGTAACGAAGCCTCGCGGCCGTCGCGCCCGCCGGCCACCCCGGCAGCCGGCGGTAGCAACGCGCGTTGCGTGCCGGGGTCGGGCTAAGCGCGCGCTGGCCCAACGCCCCGCTGGCCCACCGCCCCGCTGGCCCACCGCCCCGCTGGCCCACCGCCCCGCTGGCCCACCGCCCCGCTGGCCCGCTGGCCCTACCGCCCCCCGCCGCGTGCCGGCCCAGGGCCCTCCACCCGCCTGCTCGCGGGCGCTACGAGCCTCCGACCTGCACGCACGCCAAAGCTAAAGCTAAGCACCCGATCAGAATCGTGACTGCAGACGTCGGCACGACACAAAAAAACGCCCGTGCCCCCGGTGGAGCAGCGCTGCTCAACCGGGGGCACGGGCGTTAGTGCTGCTGTTACAGATCAGTCAGTCCGACGCGAAAGGTACCGGACGACGAGTCCGGTCGCGAGCAGGATGCTGCCGCCGCCGAGCAGCAAAGCTAGGTCAATCCCGGTAAACGGCAACGACGCCGTGGCCGGTGCGCAGTCCTGTGGGTTATATGCCTGACAAGTTGAGCTCGCCATGGCGGCACTCGGGATGCTCAACAAGAGAAGCAGACCCACTATGACTGGTGCAATACGTTTCATAGCTCTTCCCCGTATTAGTAGTCGCCGATCAGCCCGAGGATGCCCGGCAAGAATTGGAACTTTACCCGTCAGGATCGTACACGACCACCCGGAAAGAACCAAATCTGGACTGCTGCGCGGGTGCGTTTGCGGACCAGGCTGCCGGGACGTGCCGCTCGAGGGGGAAAGTCAGCTCGTCCCTGGCTCCAGCGTGATCTCCCGCAGCGCAGTCACGGGCTTCATCGGGTGCCGGGTGCCGACCCGCGTGAGTGCCTCGCGGATCGCCGGCTGCTGCTTTTCGATCTGCGCAGCCACGCGCAGGGCGTGCGCCGCCGTCGCCTCATCGCCGAGCGCCGAGGCCGCCAGCCCCTCGCCGAACCAGGCGTACCACCCGCCTGGTTCTCGGTCGATCGCCTGCTGATAGCGCTGTTCCGCTTCGGCGTAGAGCCCGTTCTCGAGCGCGAGCGTGCCACCGAGCCTGCCTGGATCCGGGCTGAGCGGATTCAGGCGAGCGGCGAGCGCGAAGTCGCTGAGCGCCGCGCGGGGATTGCGCGAGCCGAGCGCACTCGCGACCGCCACCTCCTGCACCGATAGGTACGGGAAGCTGAGCACCACCGCGGCGGCCACGAGGGCGACGCCGCCGATCGCGACCAGGGCCCGTCGCGGCGGGAACCGGCGAGGCTGCGACTCGACCGGGTCTTGATCCCCTTCGGCGTCGCCGGTCGCCGCGGGCGGGGCCGGCCGACCGAGCGCGACCGCCATCCCCAGGAACCCGAGCGCCGGCCCACTCAGCGCCGGCATCTCCCAGAACCAGTCGACCGAGCCGTGCAGCAGCCAGTCGACGAGCGGCAGCAACGCCACTGCACACGGCGCAGGCCCGAGCCCGTCGGGGAACCGAACCCCTCGCACGCTCTCGATCAGGGCGAAGACCAGGAACGCCACGAACAGCCCGAACCCGACAAGTCCGGTGCACGCGAGCAGCCGCAGCTCGAGACTGTGTGGCCAGGCGGGCTCCTCGTTGGAGCGCCTTCTGGTGATGTAGTAGTCGGCGAAGTTGTCTTGGCCCAGACCCCCGACCGGGTAGGCGATCACGGCGTCGAGCGCGACTCGCCAGAAGTCGTAGCGGCCGCTCCCGACGGTGTCGAAGTGCGAGCTGGCGCCGCCTGTCTCGGGCTGGCTGAAGCCGTTCCATTGGCGCTTGACGAAGCCGACCGGGTCGCCATGCGTCGCGACGAACGCGCCGGCGATGCCGAGCGCGAAGGCGAGTGCCACGAGCGATGCTCCGAGCGTCCGGCGGCCACGCGCTGAGAGCCGCGGTGGCGGGACACGCTGCTCGGCCCAGGCAACCGCGGTGCCGAGCACGAGCGCGGCGACGCAGAGCAGGAGGGCGGCCTTGCCGGCGCGCTCGGCCGCGTGGTTGAGTGCGACCGGCGTGCGCCCTACGAAGACGCCGAGCAGCCGGTGGATCGGCACAACCGTCGCGACCGCGGGGATCACCGCCGCGACCGCGAAGCGGAACCGGTTGCGGGACAGCAGAACCGCGATCACGAGCACGAGTGGGAGCGTGAACAGCCACCCGCGGCTCTGACCGATGACAGCGAGCTGCAGGCATGCGCATCCCAGTGCGATCAGCAGACCCCGGAGAAGGGCCGGGAGCTCGCGCCGCACCGACAGCGATGTCGACACCAGCGATCCGATCATGAACAGCGCAACGCTCGAGTTGAAGTACCCTGTCGGCGCTGCGAGCCGCCCTTCGATCACGAGTGCCTTGACGTGATCAGCGCCCGCCAGCCTGAACAGAAGCACCGCCGCGATCGTGCCCACCCCGAGCGCGAACGCAAGCAGACCGAGGAGCGCCGTATGGGCGTTCCACGGGAGGATCGCGAACAGCGTGAACACAAGCAGGTAAAGGAGCGCCCGGTTGCTTCCGTCGAGTGCGCCACCGGGTGCACCGGCCCAGCTGATCGACAGGTAGGACCACGCCACATACAGGGCGAACAACGCGATCGCCCGCTTTGCGCCGCGCGAGAGCCTTATCTGCGGGCCTAGCCAGACGGCGGTGAGCGCGGTCGCGATGAGGAGCACCAGCGCGCCCCAGTACCACGTTCCTGCGTCGTAGCCGCCGTCCTCAGCGGCCCACAGCACCATCAGGGCGATGGCGAGGAAGCCCGGCAGCACAGGCGCATACGCCATCACCGCAGTCCTCGGCGAGCGGGCAGGGCCGCCGATCTCCGTCTCGGGCTGAGGCGCTCCATCGGACGTCGAGGACATCACCGGCGCCATCATGCCGGAGCGTGACCGGCCGTGGGTCGCCTGGGATCCAGGTCCAGCCGAGGACCGGAGCCTCAGGACGACGCCGGGGGCGGATTCGACCGCGCCGGGGCGGAGTTCGATCGGCAGGCGGCGTGGCATAGTACGCCGAATGCCAGAGTTCGGCAGGAACTGCCGTTCGCAATCCCGGCGACGACATGGTGATCGTCGCTCGCGCCGAACATCCGTGATCTGACGTGACCCACACCTCGGAGCAGTTCGATCTGCTCAGCCCGTGGTGGCTGGCTTGCCTGGCATTGGTGTGCGTGGGAACCGGACTGCTCGCCGGCGTCGACCCGCTGTACGGCCTCGTGGCCGCGGTCAGCATCACGTTCGCGGTCGTCGTGATCGTGGACCTGACGGTGGGCGTCGTCCTGTTCACGGGGTTGTCGTTCCTGGACCTGCTCAGCAGCACCGGCTCGTTCAGCGGCACCAAAGTGATCGGCGTGGTGCTGTTCGTGTCCTGGCTCGCGCACATCGCCACGCGGCCCTGGGACGGAGTGCGGTCGTTCGTCGCGTCGAATTCGGGATTGGTGGTCGCCCTGGTCGCGATGCTCGGATGGTGTGCGCTCAGCTTCGCGTGGGCCGAGAGCCCCGGTACCGCATTGGGCGGAGCGGGGCGCTACGCGCTCGACATGAGCCTGTTTCCGATCATGTTCGCCGCTGTGCGCGAGCGCAAGCACGTCATCTGGGTCGTGGTGGCGTTCATCATCGGTGCGGAATTCTCGTGCGTTTACGGCTTCCTTGATCCCGCCTCGCACGCGGCCGGTCGCCAGACGGGATCCTTTGGTGACCCCAACGCAGAAGGGACCGTGCTCGCGGCCGCGATCCCGCTGCTGATCGCCATCGCGGCGGTGATCCGGCGGTCCGCGCGCCTCAAGCTCGTCGCTTCGATCGGCGTGGCGATCATGTTCCTTGGCCTCGTCGACACCCTCTCTCGCGAGGGGATCGTGGCGCTTGGTACCGCGATGGTCGCCGCCGTCATCTTCGGTGGCCGTTGGCGGCGGCGGGCGGTCCCGCTGCTGGTGATCGGAGTCGTGGCCACGTGCGGCTACTTCTTCGTTCTCGCACCGCTGACGTCCTTCGAGCGCGTGACAGCGACCAACACCTCGGGACGGTCCAGCATCTGGGCGATCGCCTGGCGGATAGTCGAAGACCACCCAGTCCTCGGAGTCGGGAACGACAACTTCATACTCGTCGAGGGCGCCTATCTGAACCAGCCCGGCGCGATCCAAGCGACGTACATCATTGTTACGCCCAAGGTCGCGCACGATGCCTTTCTCGAGGCCCTTGTCGATCTCGGCATCCCGGGCCTGCTCACGCTGCTGGCCGTGCTCGGCTACTGCCTGAGCGCCGGGGTGCGTGCCGCGCGGATCTTCGAGCGATCAGGGGACGATCAGATGGAGTTGATCTCTCGGGCGGTCATCTGGGCGCTGCTCGCCGTGCTGACATCCAACCTGTTCGTCTCCGGGGAGTACGCGAAGTATCTGTGGATCCCGCTTGCCCTGTGCCCGGCGCTGCTCGCGCTCGCGCGGCGCACGGAGGAGCAGGAAGATTCTGCGGACCTGCTGCCGGGCGCCGCGGCCTGATGTGCGGCATCGCGGGTGCTGCCGGTGCGGTCGCGGATCGCCGAGCGCTGCTTGACGGGATGTCGACTGCCCTGGCGCACCGCGGTCCGGACGAAGCCGGGTTCTACGAGGACGGGCAGGTCGCTCTCGCGATTCGCCGCCTGGCGATCATCGACGTCGCCGGCGGACAGCAGCCGTACAAGAACGAGCGCGCCACTGTTCACGCGGTGTTCAACGGCGAGATCTACGGATACGCCGCTCTTCGCGACCGGCTCGAGCGTGTGGGCCACACGTTCGCGTCGCGAACCGATGGTGAGGTGATCGTCCACGCATACGAAGAGTTCGGGATGCGCTTCATCGAGGAACTGGACGGCATGTTCGCCTTCGCGCTGTGGGACTCCGCTCAGCAGATCCTCGTGCTGGCTCGAGACCGGCTCGGAAAGAAGCCGCTGTTCGTGGCGCACCACGATGACGGTTCACTGACCTTCGCCTCCGAGCTCGCGGCGCTCCTGAAGGACGGGCGCATCGCGCGGGAGGTCGATCTGGATGCTCTCTCTGAGTATCTGCAGTATGGCTACGTACCGTCGCCGCGATCGATCCTGCGTGCGGTCACCAAGCTGGAGCCTGGTACATCGATCACATGGAAACCGACGGGTGAGGTACGCAGGCAGCGCTACTGGTCGCTGGACTTCGAGCCCAAGCATCGGCTGTCCTACGGCGACGCGCTCGATGAGTTCGAGGAGCGCGCTCGGCTCGCGGTCAAGGCGAGGTTGATCTCGGATGTACCGCTCGGGCTGTTTCTGAGCGGCGGGATCGATTCGAGCTACGTGCTCGCTCAGATGGTGGCGGCGGGCGCAGCTTCGGTGGAGACGTTCTCGATCGGCTTCCCGGACAGCCGCTACGACGAGCGCGCGCACGCTCGCCGGGTCGCCGAGCATTTCGGGAGCGTCCACCACGAGGCGGTGATGGATCTGCGGCATCTGGTCGAGCTGCTGACCGAGATGGTGCGTCACTACGGTGAGCCGTTCGCTGACTCCTCAGCCGTGCCCAGCTTCTACCTCGCGCGGATCGCCCGTGAGCGGATCACGGTCGCGCTCACGGGGGAGGGAGGAGATGAGCTGTTCGGGGGCTACTACCGCCACCAGGCCGCGAGGTTTGCCGCCTACCTGGACCGCGTGCCGGCGAGTGCGCGCCGTGCCGCGGGCGCGCGCGCCGGCGCCCTCGGCAGCGAGCTCGCACACCCGATGTCGGCCCGCCACAAGCTCTTCCGCTTCCTGCGTTCGGTCTCCCTCGAGCCGGGCGAGCGCTACGCCGAATGGACTGCCGTGATGGGTCCGCAGGAGCGCAGGGCGGTCGCGCCGGGAGCCACCGCGGTGGCGCCGTTCGTTCCCCCCGGACGCGCGGTTCGCGCGCTCGACCGGGCCCTCGCCGTTGACACGGCGCGCTCGCTTCCCGATCAGCTTCTCGTGAAGATGGACATCGCGACGATGGCGAGCTCGCTGGAGGCGAGGGCTCCGTTGCTCGATTACCGGCTCGTGGAGTGGAGCGCGCGCCTGCCGACGAGCTTCAAGCAGCGCGGCGCGGAGCGTAAGCGGCTGCTCTCGGATGCGCTCGCCCGCCACCTTCCGCGAGGACAGTTCGATCGCCCGAAGATGGGATTCACGGCTCCGATCGCAGGATGGCTCCGAGGAGAGCTGTCGGAGCTCACCGCCGACACGTTGCTGAGCGATGCCTGCCGCCAGCGCGGGATCCTCGAGCCAAGGTCGGTCGAGCGGCTGATCCAGAGGCATCGCGATGGCGAGGACCACACCAGAGGGCTCTGGGCGCTGCTGATGCTCGAGCTCTGGTACCGCGAGTTCGTCGATGCCGCGCCCGCCTGCAACGTGGTGCCGGGCTCGCTTCGAGCGCGAGCCGGAGGCGGGACCTAGTAGTGCTTTGTTGGTTGTGTTGTACGGGTTCGGTGGGGTGGCGGTGAACCGTGCGGTGCGGTTGGTCAACGGTGGCGTGTGTCCGCGGGGTTGATCGAGCTGAGGGCTGGGGGCGCGTGAGTCGCTTGAGCGTTGGTAGAGCGGGCGGTCGGCTGGGCGATCGCGAACGCGCCGGTGCCCGGCGAGCTGGCCTATGGCATGACGGAAGCCCCGCGGACGCTTTCGCGGGGCGGGCAGCGAGTATGTGCTGTCGGTTGGGCCGGCGTCGGTGTTGCGGTCCTCGGGCGTGATGGCGGCCGGGTCGATCGCGTAAGCGGCTGTGTAGTCACCGTGAGCGGAATCGATCGCCTCCTTGATCGCCCGGCTGGGAGCGCGGGCGGTGAGGTTCCGCGGCGGGTCTGACGGCACGGCTGGACGGCGGGTTTCCCTGGGGTCGTGATGAGTTATCGACAACTGTGGTGGACTTCTCATCAAGCGAGAATCCGGTGCGAGCAGATTCGGGCCAGAAGTCACACGGACGAGACATAACCGCGACGCGCGCGTGAGAAGAGGGAGGGCACCCCCGGCGACCCCGCCCGACTGCCCCGTACGCCCCGGCACGCCCCGACCCGGCGGACGGCCTCAGGCGGACGGTCTCAGACAATCCACCAGTTCCCAGCCGCTCTTCAAATGCTGGACCGCCCGCTGCCAAACCTGCCAACACCCAGTCGATCTCAACCGACTCCGCCTCGATCCAGCCACACAAACCCGAGTGACAACCTACTACTAGTCGCCTACTTCAGAACGCCGCTGGTGGTACCCCACAGCTGGTTGGCGAACACCGCGCCGCCGCTCGAGGTGTTCATGGTCGAGACGAAGAGCGGGACGCCGAGCGACGCCGCAACGGAGCCCTCCCTAGCGCTCTGCAGCTCGCTGCTGCCAGACGCCGGCCACCCCATGAAAACCGGATTCGAATCCGCCGCCCGCGCCACCCCGGCCGACCCGAGGACCACGGCCCCAACCACCAAAGCCACATCCGTCGCTAGCCTCGCAGCCACGATAACTTGTTCCAGACAACGGCCACCCCTCGCCACGCGCCTGAGCCGGTGCAGAAAGCCGGCGACAACCTACCAGAAAGTGGCCCACGCCCCGAACCATCGCGCAACCTCACTCGTGCGGCACGTACTTACGAAACGGGCCCACTAAGTCGCCCGTTCGTCCAGGAGCGCGACCACGTCGTGCAGCAGCGGGCCGTCGGCTCGCGCGTCGGAGTAGCTGAACTCCTCGCTGTCGCGGCTCAACGAGATCCGGTACCCACGCCCGCGTAGCCACCCGCACATGGAGGAGGGGAGGTAGCCGAATCCACGCGTGTTCGGCTCGTAGGCCTCGACCAGCAGCGTCCGCGGGGGCGGAGGATCATCGCCGAGCAACCCCTTGAGTACAGGCCACTCCGCGCCTTCGACGTCGATCTTGACGACATCGGGGTGGATCTGTAACTCACCGCAGAGTGAGCGCAGGGAGCGCGCCGGGACAACCTCCTCGTGAATTCCGCCGAGAACGGGCTCTGGTCGTAGGGAGTTGTGCTCCTCGCTGTATTCGGACACGAACAGCGTCGCGGTCCCGTCGGCTTCATCGCAGGCTGCGCGTACGGCGACGATCCGGTCGGGGAAGTTCCGCGCCACGTTCGTCTCGAGCAGCGCGAACGAACGTTGCGCGGGCTCGATCGCGACGACCCGTCCGTTGGGCCCGACCGCGCGTGCGGCGATCAGGGCCATGTACCCGATGTTGGCCCCGACATCGACAACGACATCGCCCGGTTCGCAGAGTCCCTGGAGCGTCTGCCCCTGGGGAAATGTTCCTTGCGCCCATACGCCACGGCAAAGTCCGTCTCTGAGGTCGAGCTGGAGTGAGAAGCCGTCGACCTCCACGATCACGGGTGGCCCGAGCCTCTGGGCGAGACGGAGCGCGATCGTGAACAGCCGATTGCGCCCACGGAAGTACGGCAGGTGGTGGAGCGATCTGGCGATCGCGAACAGGGCTCTGCGGGCTGCCCCGCGCATCCGCGGCGAGTCTACCGCTCGGCCTCCGAGGTCGAGCGTGCCCCGCTCCACAGCCGAGCGGTGACGCTTCGCACCTCGGCGACGGACAGCTCACGGGTGAGAAGCAGGACGGCGGCGTAGGCGGCCCCACCCGCAGACGCGCCCCCAAGCCACCCAGCGAGCGAGAGATGGCTGGTGCCTGCCAACAGCATCGGCAGCATCATCGCGCCGGCTGCGATCAATGTGCGTAGTCCACACCATGCCAGGCGCCTGAGATCGAGCGTGATCATCCGGCTGCAGATCCAGATGTGCGCTGCCACATACACGACCGCGACGATGTCGTCTGCGATCGCGGCGCCGACCAGCCCGGCGGTGGTGATCAGGACGTAGGTCGCGAGTAAGCCGAGCACGAGCGTCCCGAGCATGATCGTGACCCGGCGGCGCGCCTCGCCGAGGTAGGTCACCGCCACCGAGAACAGTGCGGCGGGTGCAGCGACGAAATAGGCCAGGCTCAGCACCTGCATGATCTCGGCGGAGCTCCGGTACCCGGGGCCGAGCAGGAGTCCCACGATCGGCGTGGCCCAGATGACCGTGGGAGCGATCGCCAGGCCCTGCACGATGATCAGGTACCGCGCGGCCTCCGCGAAGGCTCGCGTGTCCGGCGAGCCGGCGCCGAGAGCGAGCCGAGGGGCGATACCGCCGGCGACCGCGAGCCCGAGGTATCCCAGCACGGTCATGATCCGCAGCACCGCGCTGAAGCTGCCCACCGCGGCAGAGCTGAGCAGCGCCCCGATCAGCAGCACGTCCACCTGCGCGATCGCGCTCCAGGTGACGTCGACGACGAACATCGCGCCGGCATAGCTCGTGAGCGTCCTGAGCGCCACCGGCGCGGGCGCCAGGCTACGCCGCCGCTGTCCCCCGAGCAGGCGCAGCGTCAGGAAGAGGCCAATCGTCGCCGCGACCGTGTAGCCGATCGCCTTGCCGAGCGCCGCCCCCGCCGCCCCGCCGCCGGCGAGCACGAGCGCGACGCTCGCCGAGGTCTCCGTCGCGCTTTCGATCAGGACCATCCACAGACCGACCGCCACGCGCCGGACCGACTGCGCCATCGAGGTCAAGAACGCGAACAGCGCCTGGCCGATCAGGGACATTGCCACCCAACGCAGTGGCCACGCGAGGTGCGGATCTCCGTATGCGCTCGCGATTGCCCCCGAGGCCGCGAACAGCCCTGCGCCGGCGAGGACGGCGGCGGGAAACTGGAGCTTGAGACCCAGTATCAGGATCGCGCGCGCGTGGTCGATGTCGGCGCGGTGGTCGGCGAGGAACCGTCCGACCGCCCATGGCAGGCCCAATCCCGCGGGGAGCAATAGCAGCGTGCCCACGCTGACGGCGAGCGCATACACACCGTAGCCGGACGCGCCCAGCGCTCGGACGAGGTACAGGGTGAGGACGCTCGTGAAAGCGGCCGTCGCGATCTGGCTGGCGAACTGCAGCAGCGTGTTCCTGACGGCTCCGGGATCGGTCAGACCGCCGTCGGCAGGGGGGACGGTCTCGGCGGGACTCGACGCGCGCTCGTCTCGCCGGCGTTGCGTGCCTTTCATCGACGGCTCAGTTGCGCCATGAGGGGGTGGCGTGCCGCGCGGCGCGCGCCCGGCGGCGAGCGAGTTTCGCGTAGGCGAGCGGCTTCGGGCCGAGGATCCCGAGCACGCACGTGGCCCAGACGTTCGCATCGACGGAGCCGGCGCGGACCGCCGACCAGGTGTGCCGGATTCCCGCGATCCGGTCGCCGGCGAGGAAGGCGTGCACCGCCGCATTCTCCACGAGCCAGCGACGGTAGTGGGGGGCGAAGCGGGCGAGATCGGTCCCGTGCTCTGCGAGCATGGTCTCGGCCATCCATTGCCCATCGGGCGCCTCGCCGAGGAGCCGCGGGATCAGCTGCCGCGGGTCGGCGCTGCGGGTGTGGCTGTTGGACGCATCGGTGTGCTGCAAGCCGAGGACGTCGGAGACCCACAGGCTTGACTCCCGCCGGGCGAGATTCAGCTCCCACAGCGTCTCCATCGCGCCGCGGCGGTCCGCGAAGTAGTTCGTCGCCTCGAACACGGAGCGGTGGATGCAGTGGCCGGCGTCAGAGCTCGCTCTCGCGAGGGCGATCGCCTCGAGCCAGAGCAGGCGGCCGTGATAGTCGGTGATCGCCGCGGCGCCGTTGGGTGCCGGCATGATCGCCGGATCGAGGTGACCGTCGTCGGACTGAAGGCGGCTGCGGATGAGCCGCACCCCGGGGGGCAGCAGGTCGATCACTGCGCGCAGGCGCTCGAGCGCGTGCGGGAGCAGCGTCCAGTCGGAATCGACGATCACGAGCCACTCGCCTCTGGCGTGCTCGACAGCCGTCGCGCGCGCGGGCGAGATGCCGCGGTTCTGGTCGTGGCGGACGGTGCGCAGGCGCGGCTCCCCGAGACCTGCCAGCACCGTTCCGGTCGCGTCGGTCGAACCGTCATCGACGACAACGATCTCGAAGTCGTCGTACGTCTGCTCTGTGCAACTGCGCACGCAGCGCTCGATCTCATCGGCCCGGTTGTATGCGGTCACCAGCACGCTGAAAAAAGGGCCGGCCATGGCCGAGAGAGTAGAGAAGCGATGTCACTCGTCTCGCCTCCAGGAATGCTCGATCCGCGCCGCTCTGCCATATTCCAGAGCCCGGTGGTCGCCTCCCTATACGTCCTCGCGCGATGAGTGGCGCCGTACGCGTCGATGGCGAATCGCGGCGCACGAGGGCAGGTGTGCTGTCGAGCTCGAAGAGCTTCTTCCTGCCTCTCGGCCCGGCGATCGACCCAGACGGCGTGCGCGGCTATCCAGTCGACATGCGGGTGAAGGCCCGCTCGACGAGCTGGCCGCCGCCGGAGGTCGTCGTCGGTCCGCGGTACGTCGCCGCCGCGCAGTATGGGCTCGGCGCATATGAGCGTTGGCTCGCCGGCGAGGGCGAGCGCTGGCTCGCCGCCGCGTGTACCGTCGGGAGGCATCTGGTCGCAGAGCAGGAGCCAGATGGATCCTGGCTACATCTCGATCCGTTCCCGCACACCTTCCCGCTGCGTTCACCGTGGCGCTGCGGCCTGGCGCAAGGGGAGGCGGCTAGCCTGCTCGCTCGCCTGTACGGCGCCGTCGGCGAGGACGCGTTCGCCGATTCTGCCGTGCGTGCGCTGCAACCGCTATCGCGTTCGCGCGAGGACGGCGGCGTATGCGCCCAACTGGGCGGGCGTCCGTGGCCTGAGGAGTACCCGACGGCTCGCCCGTCGTTTGTCCTCAACGGCGCGATCTTTGCGCTCTGGGGCTTTCGCGATGTCGGCCTTGCGCTACACGACACGGGCGCGAGCGCCTCGTTCCTCGACGGCGTTGACGCGGTCGCCGCGAACCTGCACCGCTTCGACACCGGCTGGTGGTCGCTCTACAGCCTCTACCCGCATCCACTCCGCGGGGTCGCGAGCTCGTTCTATCACGACCTCCACATCGTGCAGCTAACCGCCATCGACCTGCTCGCGCCCCGAGCGGAGTTCGCGCCCATGCGCGAGCGCTGGGCCGGATACGCGGATTCGGCGTGGTGCCGTCGGCGTGCGTTTGCGAGCAAGGCAGTCTTTCGCCTGATCGTTCCTCGCAACCGGCTAGTGGCGCATCGCCTGCCCTGGACGCGGCTCTGACCGCGCGCCGCGGCCGGCGGCGCGTGTTGGTGTCCGTTGGGGCGGCGGGCGTGTGATGTGGGGGTGTCCAGAGGGTCTGGACGGTGTGTTTGTGCCGGTTCACCCTTTTCGGGGGTGTGATTGTTATTCAAAGTTACACAAACCCTTCCTTAACGGGTGTGTGCGATTTCGCGTGGAAAGTAGTGGGGGGTAACTCGCCCTGAAAGCTAAGTGGACGTTTGTTAGATCGGTAGGCGGCGGCTGGCAATAGCGTTACTTGGAGCGCCGATAGGTGAGCCATGCCGCTCCCCATCAACGCGCTCCTGGCCTGCTCGGGTCACCGCCTTTCACGGATCGCAGCCGTCGCCGCGCTCGCCTTGGGTGTTGCTCCGACTGTCGCCGGAGCCGCTCCTTCGCACCCGGCCCGCTCACGTGAGAACGCGCGGATCAGCTTCTCTGTGCGGACGACCGCACGCACTCTGTCGGTGCCGCAGGGCGAGACGGTGAAGGAGCGGATCCGGACGGCGACGGTCAAGCGCTCTGGTGCCGGCAAGCACTTCGTGTCCTTCCGTGCGAGTGGTCTCCCGAGCGGCGCGAGCGTGCAGTTCTCCCCGGCGACGGTCAAGCCGGGCGTGTCCTCGACGCTGATCCTGAGGACACGGTCCTCAACACCGCTCGGGACCTACACGATCGACGTTTCGGCGACCGGCAGCATCCGCGCCCGCCACACGCATGGCGTTCGCCGGACACGCAGGCACGTGAGCGTCAAAGTTGCCGTCATCGGCGGAAAGGCCGCTAGCGGTCAGCTTGCCGGGGCTGCGGGGACGTCCGCTGCGGTCAACGCTCCCGCGCACATCTCAACGACGCACATCGCCACCTGGAGCTATGACGATGGCTGCAACGGCGGGACCGGCGCTTCCGCCGGCCTCGTGCAGTCATGGCTGACCTACGCGGAGAGCAACTGCGGTTCGCTCG
>Ga0302325_10003411_pt1 | contig 37528 bp, 38 predicted proteins | sample Palsa_T0_2_FD_201948 | JGI IMG/M metagenome (GOLD analysis project Ga0302325, IMG submission 201948) | Peat permafrost microbial communities from Stordalen Mire near Abisko, Sweden - Palsa_T0_2 | ecosystem: Environmental > Terrestrial > Soil > Palsa > Peat permafrost | place: Sweden: Abisko...
CACCCCGCCAATCCGAGCCCAAGGGTAACGAGAGCCGCCAGCAGCGCGGCCGTTCGCCGACGACGACGCCCGCTGCTCAACATATGAAATGACTTCCGTTCTGCGCTTGGATGATGATGTCTCATACTGCAGGATATGTCGATCATCGACCTGTTGTCAACCGGCTTATTCCAACATTTCTCCCGGAGTCCACGCGAACGAGGATGCGGGCGCCTCGCGGCGCCGAGTACGGGAGTCTTGCCCGGGGAACGCTTTTCCTATCGGAGTATCCGGGGCAGCCCGAAGTGCGGGAAGGCGCTGTTGCCGCCAAACCGCTACGTATCCGGTCGGTCGAATCACGAGATAGGATCGTGCGCAGGTCGATCCGATCGAGGGCGGTGACCAGGCTCCGCTCAGTCCACCGTCCGAACCGCTGACGTGAGACTCGCACGCGCATCTGTTGGCGCCGATCCGGGTGTTCGCGGAGTCGCTGTGCGATCGTTCGCGGGGGTTTCGCCGCGGTGCTGCCAGTTGTTCAGCGGCGGGGTCAGCGCGCTGTTCGTGCGTCAGCTTCGAGCGCTGGACGGTGCAGGCGATGGCTGGCGTTGTGGGCCGCCGCCGTCACGTTCATCGCTGCGACGCGATCGGCGGGCGAGCCCGGCTCCGAGGGCGCCGAGTCCGGAGCCGAAGAGCGGTGCGAGGAGGAGCACCAAGTAGGCCGTGAGGTCCGCTTGGCCGACGCTGAGCTCGACCCAGTATTCGTGTCGGAGGTTCGGCGGGATCACGGTGCCGTTCTGCAGGATGGCCGGTGGCGCAGGGGTCTGTAGGGGGACGCTGTGCGGGAACAGTGCGATCGTGACCGAGGTGAGCGCAGCGAGCAGCATGGCGGCTGATCCCGCGGCCCAGACCGCAGTCAGGCATCCCTGTCGGGTTGGGGCGAGGCCCATTGGCTGTGTGTCTCGGCTCGAGACTCGCGCCGCGATGAAGCCCGTCGCGAGCGGCAATGCCAGTGCGGCCAGGAACCACCATTTGATTGACGGGGCTTCGAGATCTTCGCCGAGGGGCGCGGACGCGTACAGCACGCCGGCCCAGACCGCGCCGACGCCGATCCCGATCTGCAAGCTCGAGCGGGTGAGCCGCACGCGTTGGGAGGTCAGGATCAGGATCGCCGCTATGTAGCCCGTGATGGCCAGCAGCACCACCGTCTCGAGCGCCCAGGATTGATGGAAGTAGGCGCCAAGCTTGCTGCCGTCGCGCGCCATCACGGATTTGCCCGCGATCAGCGCGAGCACGATCGCGTAGCCGACGACTCGCACGGCCCGTGGAAGCCAGTTGTCGCGGACGGGCCCGAACGAGCGGCGAACCACGACCGGCAGTCCGGCCAGGAGCAAAAGGATGACTGGTACCTCTAGCCGGTTCACCGGCACGGCTGAGTCCGACGGGCTTCCGGGCCAGACGATCCACAAGACGCCCGCCGCCGCGGCGATGAACGCGAGCACGCGGATGGTGCGCGGCAGGAGTTCCCGGACGACGAGCCATAGTCCTCCGCCCAGCCATGCCAGCCTGGCCGATCCGTCCGGGATCTCATTCGCCTCGGTCAGCATGGCCTGCACCCAATCACGGCGGCCTGGGCCGAGAAGCCCGCCGCAGCGTCCGAGCAGCCCCGCCAGCACCCGCGCGAGGAGGGCGGTCATGTCTTCTCCACCGCCGGCCGTCGGGTGGCCGCCGCGGGAGCGCGCTGACGCCGGGGTGCCGCTTCGGTCAGCGCCGCTGTGGCTTGGGCCAGACCGTCCGGGGTGAGGCGGTAGAGGTGGCGCCGAGGGCGTCCTGCCGGCTGCTCGTCTTCCCAGCGTGCCTCGAGCAGACCGCGCTCGGACAACCGGATCAGAACGGGATACAACGTGCCAGATTGCAGCCCGGTCTCCTTGGCGATGAGATAGCCATGCTGCCATGCGGCAGGCTCTGCCTGAAGCGCGGCGAGCACGGACAGTGTCTGCGTCGAGAAGCGAGATCGACGAGCCATGCGCCACACTCTACCTAAGTAGACTTTGAAGTCAACACTCGATCGTGGGTGGAGCCGACCTCGGCGGCGTGGGTGGACCTGTCGGCGACGGAGACCGGTTCATGTCGGAGGGTCCGGTGCTCCGCCCACCGAGCCGTTCTGCGCTGGGCAGGGTTGAACCGTCGGTGGGCGGGCCGTGTCCAGGCGGCTAGGCCTCGTCGCCGAGCGCGACGATGTGCTCGGGTAGCCGCTTGTTGTCGCCGTACATGAAGTGGTTGTGCATGTTCTCGGAGAATCGGCTGGCCTCGGTGGTTTTCCCGACCGCCTCCGCGGTCTCGCGGATCAGCATCGGTGAGGCGCCGCAGCAGACGCCGATGTAGTTGATGCCGAGGTCGTGAATCTGCTTGGCGAAGGCGCCGATCTCATACCGGTTGGCGTACAGCGGGTCCAGCGCGGTCGGGAAGGTACGGCCGTGCGGCGAGGGCACCCTTGCGCGGTCGTCTGAGAGGTTAAAGAAGGTCGGTTCCGCGGCGGTCGTGCGGTAGGGGATCGGCAGTGCCCCGACGTGGCAGGACACGGCCGCGCGGATCTGCTTGAGCCATGGCAGCATCGTCTCGGGCCCGCGGAAGCAGTTCATCCCGACCACGTCGGCGCCGGCCTGCTCCAGCCGCTGGCAGGTCTCGACGATCCCGACACCGTCGGCCATCTCCTCGATTGCCATCGGCGCGATCGTGAGCACGACGGGCAGGCCGGTGGCCTTGGCGACCTCGAGCGCCGCCAGTGCCTCGCCGGCGTAGTAGAACGTCTCGCCGATGATCATGTCGGCGCCGCCCTCGACGGCCCAGCCGACCATCTCCTCGAACATGCCGCGCACCTCGGCCTGGCGGGCGGTGTCCTCGGGGTCCCAGATGTTGGTGTTTGAGATGTTGCCGGCCATCAGGTCGCCGGGTCGCTGGTCAGCCACCTCCCGGGCGATCTGCAGTGCGGCGCGGTTCAGCGGCTCGAGCAGGTCCTCCTTGCCGATCACCCGCATCTTCTCGCGGTGACCGTTGTAGGTGAACGCCTCGACGACGTCAGAGCCGGCGCGCTGAAAGTCGACGTGCAGGGTCCGCAGCGCGTCGGGGTACTCCAGCGCGACCTCGGGGACGAACTCACCGGCGCTCAGGTAGCCACGGCGCTCCAGCTCAAACAGGAAGCCCTCGGCACAGATCACCGGCCCGGCGTCCAGGCGCGCGGTCAGGTCCCTGCTCGGAACCTCAGAGGTGGACTCGGTCATGTACTGCTCCTTGGTGGTGAAGGGACGGGTCGGCCCACGAGCGAGCAGACAGTCGTTTGTGACGCCAGTCGCAACCGCCGGTGATGTTGGCATCCTGGCGATGAGCGCAGGCATGATCGCTCGGCACAGACCCTCCATCTCTCGTGGATCGGCACTACACGACGATGCAGGCGGTCTCCTGACTCCCAGGTCAAACGCTCTCACCCCGCCTTCCCAGGCTGGTGGGCCCAGTGGCGACGTGGGGTTCGAGCTCCCTGGTCACAGTGGCGAGGACCGTCTCGGATTCACACCGAATTCCCGGTTCTGCATCCCCACCGCGAGTGTAGCCGCCGATCGAAGCCGTGCAGCGAGAGGTCGCAGCATCGCCCTCCGGCGATGAGCTCACCGCTGCTTCGGGTCGCGGTCGGCTGGCAGCAAGCGCTGCTGGTCGCGTCACCCGGTCGGCATTCGCGACCGTCGGTCTTCGATACAAGTGAACCGGATGAATGAGAGTGCTTCGCGGGTCGTGGTCGTGACGGGCGTCAGCCGACGCCAGGGGATCGGGTGCGCGATCGCACGGCGGTGTCTGGCCGACGGTCTGAAGGTGGTGATCCAGTCGTGGTCTGCGCACGACCCCGAGCAGCGGCGACAGCAGGAATCTGAGGAGCAGCGACACGTCATCGAGGAGTTGGGGGGTCTTGGAGATCATCTCGACCACGTCGAGGCTGACTTCGCAGACCCCGACGCGCCCGGCCGGGTGATCGACCATGCCGTTGCTCGGTTCGGTGCCGTCGATGTGCTCGTCGCTAACCACGCGATGTCGGCGCCGGGTCGCCTGAGCGAGATCAGCAGCACCGACCTCGACCTGGCCTGGGCGGTCAACGCGCGCGCGTGCGTGTTGCTGGTCCAAGCGTATGCCGCCCGTCACGACGACTCCCGTGCTGACGGGCGGGTGCTGCTGTTCAGTTCCGGGCAGCACCGGGGGCCGATGGCCGACGAGCTTCCCTACGCGATCAGCAAGGGAGCGGTGCACCAGATGACCGCGTCGTTAGCTGACGCGGTGGCTGACCGCGCGATCACGGTCAACGCGATCAATCCCGGCCCCGTCGACACCGGCTGGCCCAGCGACGAGCTCAGAGAACGCCTGCGCCCGGCGTTCCCCGCCGGCCGATGGGGGCAACCTGAGGACATCGCAAAGATCGTGACCTGGCTGATCTCTGCCGACAGCGCGTGGCTGACCGGCCAGGTCATCGACGCCGAAGGCGGCTTCCGCCGCTGAGACACCGCACTTCCGGATCGTCGCGGACGCAGCCACGCACCAACAGCAGGCGCCTCATCCTCGCACCCCACACTCACGAGAGCGATGCTATCTCCGGCCTGCGAGCAATCCTCCGGTCCCATTCTTGATCATCGAACGCCGACGTGGAAGCTTCACCTCCGTCGTCTCAGCGGCCACCAAGCTCTGGCTTCCGGCGGCGGACATCGGCTGAGATTTCTGTCACGCGACCGTTAGCGGGAGCGTGCAAGCACCGAGGCGCGGTTCTGGCGAATTCCAAGGCCCGCTCAGTCGCACCCAGACCGATCTGCCCGGCGCTGCGCGCGGTACTTCGATCAAGCGGGGCCGGCGCCAGCCCTCCCCAGCAGCTTTGACACTTCCTCGGTCTCGGCCGGGAATGGCCCTTTGCACGCGGCGACGGCGCGCGCCGCGGTTAGGAGCTCGCGCGCCTCGCGCGCCGGCGCGCCGGCGGTGACGAGGAGGTTGAACGCGAGGACCATCGGCACGACCGCAGCGACGCGCGCGTCGACGGTCTTCGGCGGGATCTCGCCGGCGGCGGCGGCACGTCCGAGCGCGGCACGGAGCCCGTCGCGCAGCTCCGCGCGGTAGCGGGTCGTGCGCGCCGCGATCGCTGGCGGCGCTTGGCGGAACTCCGCGATCGTGTTGACCGCCAGGCAGCCGCGCGGCGGCCTGAGCCGCGTCGTCGCGGTCAGCCGCTCTAGGAAGCCGTCTAGGTCCGCGAGCCCCTCGGAGCCGTTCCGCAGTGGACCGACCATCCAATCGGTGATCCGGGTGTCGAGATAGCGGTCGAGCGCAGCCTCGAAGAGCGAGAGTTTCGAGCCATAGGCGTTATAGAGGCTTGAGCTCGACAGGCCAGTGGCGGCGGACAGGTCCGGTACCGAGACGCCGGCGTAGCCCCGGCGCCAGAACAGCTCCATCGCCGCACCGACGACCGTGTCGTGGTCGAACGCGCGCGGCCGGCCACGCACCTGGCCCTTTATTTTTGAATTGCCCATTGCAGAATGGCTCGCACTTCTGTATTGTGCGTTTCAGAATAGCTCAACGAGCGCTGGCCGGTGCTGGCGCACGTGACGCTATTGATCGCAGTGGTGAGTCCCTCGAGCCACGACCCAACCGCTGCTTGTTAACACCCTCGGGCGCCGTATATGGCCAGATGCAACGCAGGGAATTCTCGCGCTGCGCCAGTCGCCCACGCAATGCGCATGGCCACCGTCAACAAGAAGGGACTCCGGTCACAAATGCCAGGTATCTATGGCGAAAAGAAAACCGCCGTCGTGAAAGGGCGGCGGATGAGCTATGTCGAGCAGGGCACAGGCGCTCCCATCGTGTTTCAGCACGGCAACCCGACATCCTCGTATCTCTGGCGCAACGTCATGCCCCATCTCGAGGGCCTCGGACGCCTCATCGCATGCGACCTCATCGGCATGGGCGACTCAGACAAGCTCGATCCGTCAGGACCGGATCGCTACAGCTATCGCGAGCACCGCGATTACCTGTTCGCTCTGTGGGAACAGCTGGGAATCGAGCGGGATGTCGTTCTCGTGCTGCACGATTGGGGCTCGGCGCTGGGATTCGACTGGGCCAACCAACACCGCGATCGGGTTGCCGGAATCGCCTACATGGAGTCCTTCGTCACCCCCCTGAGCTGGGACGACTACGACCCCGAACGCCGTGATGTCTTTGAGCGCCTGCGATCGGGTGCCGGCGAGGATCTGGTGTTAAAGCAAGACTTCTTCGTCAAAGTGCACATGCCCAACGGGATCTTGCGGACCCTAAGTTCCGAGGAGATGGCGGCATACGTCAAACCGTTCGCAACTCCAGGCGAAGCCCGACGCCCTACCCTGAGTTGGGCCCGCCAAGTCCCCATCGACGGAGACCCGCCAGATGTCGACCGCGTGGTCCGTAACTACAGCCGCTGGCTTGCGCGATCAGGAGTGCCCAAGCTCTTCATCAACGCCGATCCCGGTGCTCTGCTCACCGGACGCCCGAGAGAACTCTGCCGAGCCTGGCCCCACCAAACCGAGGTAACGGTCGCCGGCAAGCACTTCGTGCCGGAGGACAGTCCCGACCCCATCGGCGAAGCAATCCGCCGGTTCGTCCAGGACAACCGCCTGCGAGACGGCTGAGGGGAACGCTGATCGTCCAATCGAAGTAGGTGTTTCATGTCTTGCCCGCTTCGCGTCCTTCCCGTACGCCGAGCTGAGAGTGCCCAGTGGAGCAGAGGTAGCACTCGGAGCACCGCGTCCTGATTAACTCGGCACGGCGCCGGGCGCTCCTGCTTAGGCTGTGGGACGGTGTTGGCCGATTTGTTCGTGCCGCCTCAGGCGGTCGTTGCAACACGCGCTGATGGTGTCGCATCGGCCCCCGGTGATCGGCCGTTGCCGTCGGGCCTAGTGAACGGCGCGCCGGTCGAGGTCAACGAGGCCGGCTGACGCCTCGCGCACGTCAAACCGCTCGACGCTGGAGTCGCTGCCAGCGAGACAGAAGCGGGGGGTCGGGCAGGAGATCGTCAGAGGGTCGCTGTCGACCGGCAGCGGCGTCAACTGTGCGTGCCCCGCTGTCAGCGTGGCGGCGAGTCCACCGATCTTGGAGTTGTCCAGCGAGGCCGCCCCGTTGGTCCAGCTGCCGACCGCGACACACCGAGAAGGAGTTCCGGGCGCGCAGGACACTGCGTCGAGCGACTGCTGTCTGGCCGCTCGGACGCGGGCGAGCGCGGGGGAAACAGGCACGATCGTTGGGAGCCAGGTGTCGCCACTGAGTCGGAGGATCACGGCGCGGCTGGACGCATGCCGCCTGGGCGCCTTGACGACGGTCTGGGTGGCGCTGCCGACTGCGACACAGGCGCCGCTGGACGGGCAGCTCACCGCGGCGGGCGTGAGCCGCGTCACGCCCGGCGCGGCTGCGAACGAGAGCTGCGACCACGCGCCGCCATCGAACCGCAGCGAGATCGGCCGCGACGGAGCCGCTCCATCCACCCCCGTGATGCCGATGCTCCCGAGAACGACGCACGCGGTCGCCGAGGCACACGCAACCGACCCGAGTACCGCGTTTTGAGCCGGGACCGGAACCACGCTCCAGCGCAAGCCATTCCAGCGCACTGCCAGCGGCGCTTCGACAACACGTTTGGGCGGGCCGACCCCGAACCAGCCGCCCACCGCGAGGCACATCGACCGTGACGGACATGCGATCGACGCCAGCTCGCCGGTGTCGATGCTCGTGCGTTTGATCGCTGTAGGGGTATCGACGGCGATCGACGTGCTGGTCCAGTGCGTACCGTCCCAGCGCCCCACCCTCGCGGGATCCAGTTGAATGTTCCCGCGGCCGGGCAACGCGCCGACGGCGAGGCAAAATCGCGTCGACACGCAGGCCAGGCCAGTTGTCCATGGGCCGGGTTCCGAACCCCCGTAGGTCGTCGAGAGCGTCCGCAATCGGGATCCGTCGAAGCGCATGAATGTATTGGTCCCTTCGCCGTCAGAGCCGAGGACGTCGCAGGAAGCGCCTGACAGGCACGAGATCTCCTGGCCGCCGTTTCCATCCCCGGGCTGGGGCACCAGCGTCCAGCGCCCGGCGGCCAACGCGGCAGGAGCGCTTGCGAGCAGGACGGCAAGACCGAGCACCAGCGCCGCGATCAGCGCCACCGGCGCACTCTCAAACCGGGCATTGCCCTTTTTCACGCAGAGATCCTCCCACGATCTGGTCACACGTCGCGGTGGCCGCGATAGCGCCATCTGATCTCGCCGTTGGCTTCGCCGGTCCGGCGAAACCGACCCGTTCGAGCGTGCGAACCGAGGGCACGTTGTTGGGGTCACAGCCGGCGACGATGACATCGACCCTCGGCTGGGAAGCTGCCCATCTCACGAGAGCGCTGGCCGCCTCGGTCGCGTATCCGCGACCGCGACGGCTGGGGATGACGCTATAGCCGAGCTCGATCGTGCCGCCGTCGTCAGGCGGCCCGCGGAAGCCGAGGTCCCCAACCACGGTTCCGCTGCAGCACTCGATCATCACCCAGACGCCAAAGCACTCCGTGTCTACAGGTGCGCCCGCGTGATGTCGAAGGACACCAAGAAGATGGGGATCCGGCCACTCGGCAGAGAGTCGTGAACCCAAAGCGCGAGACGCCGCCTCCCGGTCCTCCGGCAGAGCCGCAGCCGTCTGTGCAGGCAGGGGCTTCAACTCCAAGCGGTCGGTGAGCAGTCTGAGCATTCGCGTAGGCAACCTATTAGAAGCGGCGAGAACTCGGTGAGGAGCGCGTTGGTGTTGCGCATCCGCTCAAAGCCGAAAGCCGTCGGCGCCCCGGCGCACTCCCCCTGTCTCACGAAAACGCTGTCAGGCGCCGGCCGCTCCTTGGGGGTGTCCCGACTTCTGCTCCCTACCCGCCGCGATCCGACGCGGAAGCGCCGATCTCGTCGCCCCGTCGGCGACGATGGAGAAGCCGAGCCTTCGTGCCCGATCCCGTCTGCCACACGTACAGCGGGAACTCCGAGTCCAGCTTCCCGTCGATCACCTCGTCCGCGGCCGCGACGATCGCTTCCGTGATCGGATGATCAAGGCTGCCGGCACCGGCGTTGCACGTTTCACGAGAAGGCGTGGCCGCTCTCGGTTGCTGCTCGATTCGGAGCACCTTGGCCGCACCGGCTCGGGTCTCGCGTGTGGCCGCCGCGTCCTGTTTCAGATCAACGCCGTAGGTCGGGATGATCGTCTTCAGCCGGTCCAGTCAGCCGCCTGACGTCAGCTCGTCCGCGAAGCACTGCTCGACCACCTGGATCGCGATGGATGCGGCGGTCGACGCGTCGGGCGAGGCGCCGAGCAGGGCGACGATCGAGTGGCTTGACCGTGCTGGCGGCCTTCGTGGCCGCAGCCACGGTGTGGTGGCGACCGCTTGGTTCGGCCCACAGGCTGGAGCGGCGACCCGGCAAGACGCCGTTCGAGAAGAATTCTGGGCGCGTCGGTGACAAGTAGGACATGGACTCACTATGCGGACTTCGCAGCTATGCCGAGGCGCGACGGTTGTCGGGCGAGTTTCGGATTGTGCTCAAGGTCTGTGTGCCAGCTGCCGATAAATCGCTGGCGGCGAGTCGCTGGATCGCTGCCGGTGAAGCAGCGCGGGTCCCGGTTGCACCCCGTGCTACGGGATGCGGTTACCAAAGGAGATCCGGATGAATCGTGGTGCTGGTGGCTGGCGCGTCGTAGTCGGCCTTCGCCGGAGCATCCTTGTTGTCGGGCTGGTCGCCCTCTGCTGCTTGATGACCGCTACGGCGGCGTTTGCAGCGTCGCCACCTACCGCGCAGATCACCATGCCGCCAAACAATGAGACCTTCAGCCTCAACGAATTTGTGGGAACGAACTTCTCGTGCGTCGATGGTGTCGGCGGATTGGGGCTCAGCGCGTGCACGGACTCCACCGGGGCCTCGGGTTCCGCGGATACCGGTTCTGGCTCGTCGGGGAGCGGCACACTGGATACATCGAGCGCGGGAACGTTCACCTACACGTTCACCGCAACCAGCATCGACGGGCAGAGCTCGACCGCGTCGATCAGCTACACGGTTGTCGCGCTGGCCCCCAGTCCGAGCCCAGTGCAGTTCGGCTCGGTCGACATGCACTACCAATCATCGCAGCAGGAGAACTTCTACAACCAGTCGGGCACGCCCGTGACCGTACTTTCTTCAGCCATCACCGGAGCCGACGCATCGAGCTATTCGATCCAGCCGGGCCAGGATTTCTGCACCGGTGAGACGATCCCGGCGTACGGCAGTTGCCACCTGAATGTGATCTTTTTCGCACTGGCCAATGGACCGGGGCCGCAGAACAACGCGACGCTCGCCATCACCGACGACGCTCCCGAGACAGTTGACGTTCCCCTCACAGGGACGGCGCTGACCGGCACATTGAGCGCCTCGAGTTCGCTTGACCTCGGTCAGCAGGTCATCAATCAGGGAGGCTCAAACTCTGAGCCGGTGAACGTCACCGATAATCAGGTCGCCAGCGCACTGGTCTCCAACCAGCAGATCATCGGACCTGACGCCGCCTCGTTCTCGATCAACGGCGGCGGCTGCGAGGGCTTCGACATCGGCACCGGCAATAGCTGCCAGATCTACATCCAGTTCAATCCGACCTCGGCCGGCACCAAGCACGCCGAACTCGAGATCGACAACGACGGGACACAAACACCGCTGCTGGTCTCGCTGACCGGCCAGGGCCTGAACGGGCCGGCGCTGACGGTCACCCCAGCCCAGGCCAAGTACGGCAACGTGACGCTCGGCTCGTCAGGTTCACAGACCTTCACGCTCGGCAACGCGGGCGACGCGCCGTTGCAGATCCAAGCTGTGGTTCTGATCGCTGGATCACCAGAGGTGTTTCCGATCAGCAACGACGGCTGCTCGGGACAACAGGTCGCGGTCGGCTCCTCCTGTCAGATCACCGTCGGGTTCACTCCGATCGCCGCGGGCGATAAGGACGGCTCGCTGCTGCTGATCACCAACTCGTCAAACCCGGGAGTAAGTACCGTCGGACTGAGCGGCACCGGTATCGATTCAACCTCTCCGGCCATCTCCCCGCCCGGGGCCACAGGACCCACCGGCGCCGCCGGAGCGACCGGGGCAACTGGAGCCAGGGGCGCGCAGGGACCACGGGGAAAGAACACCGCTTCGACGGTCGGGTGCGTCTTCAAGACCACGGCGGCAGGCACACACAAAATGACCCGCGAGACCTGCACGGCACGCGTGCCCGCACCACGTAGCCAATCGGTGACCGTTGACATCTCGCGCGGCGCGACGACCTACGCCATCGGCACAGCACATGTCCGTCGCGGTGTGGCCCGCTTGCGCCTGCACATCCTCCGAGCGATTCATCATGCACGCTACGTGGTCACGGTTATCGCCACGAACGGCAAGCACGCGACCGTGACCCGTCACTCGGCTACGCTCTGAGTCAGCCGCAGCGGCTAAGAGATCGACGAGCGGAAGCCACGCCGGTCGCGCTACGTGCCCCTGCACCCGACGGTCGTGGCTGCGCTTGAGCGATACGCGCGCCGACGCTCGGTTTCCGCCGCGGTTGCATGACCTCAGGCACACGCCTAGACCTACTACTACCTCTCAGCAGCGCCGCAGCTTCTGGCGTGTACCGCCGGCCTGCTCGACACCGCCCAGGAGGCGCAGTCGTGACCCTGATCGCCCCGACCTTGCAGCGGTGACGAGCTCGAACGCGATTCCCCCAGACCCCTACGCACACTGACCTCGCGACCCGGCCGAGTCAGATCGACGCCGGCGGACTTCTCCTTCGGGCTGTCCGGGTAGCAGAGCAGCAGCGAGGCCAACGTGGCCCAGTTGGCGACGTAGGGGAAGCCAGGACCGAGCGCCGGAGAGTTCCGTCGACCCGATCGTCAGCAAGGGATCTGCTAGCACCTGGACGGACCTATGTTCGGTTTCCGCGCATTCCGGGGTCTCGCCGCGTTCCTTGTGACTCACGTGTTCGATTGGGTTGATCCTGCTTGCCTGAACGTCGTCGCGGCGGATCCGATCGCCCAGCGCTCGGGCAGGACGATCTCCGGCCACCTCCCTTGGCTTGCTGCGGCCCGACTACTCCTCCTCGATGACGGAAACCGCGCGAGCCGGTAACACGGTGCGGAGGTCGTGCAATGAACCCCTTGATGACATCCTCACCCACCCTCCCCGCGCCGGCCGTGTCCAGCGACGCCTCGCTGCTCGCCGCCGCGCGCCACGATCCCGACGCGTTCCGGGAGCTGTATGAACGCTACGCGCAGGCGGTGAATGAGTACTTCGTGCGCCGCACCGGCAGCCGGGCGACGGCGCTCGATCTCACGGCCGAGACGTTCGCCCAGGCGTGGTTTGTCCGCGCCCGGTTCCGTGACGAGGCCAACGGCTCGGCTGCACCGTGGGTCTATGGCATTGCGCGGAACGTGCTGTTGATGTCGATCCGCCGCGGCGCGATCGAGCGACATGGCACCGAGCGACTCGGCCTGCAGGAGCGGCTTGACCGTCCGCAGTGCGTCGAGGATCCGGTGCCCGACGGCACGTGGGCCGCCGGAGCCGACGAGCTGCTCGACACCCTGCCGGCGCACCAGCGCGAAGCCGTGCGCCTGCGCGTGCTGGAGGACCTGGAGTACTCAGACGTCGCTCGCGCACTCGGCACCACCCCCGGTGCCGCGCGGGTTCGCGTCCACCGCGGGCTGAATGCCCTCAAACGACATCTCACCCCGTCCAAGGAGAACCACTCATGACCCGTTTCGATTTCGATCCCGATCTGGAGCGCTTGGGCGACGCGCTGCGCGACAGCGCCACGATCGACCTGGCCCGCGAGGAGCAAGCCGCACCCCCGGCTTTCGCCGGGCGAGGACGCCACGCCGACGCTGTGGTCCGGACGCGAGCCCGTCGCCCGCGTCCGCGCATTCTCGCGGGCGGCACGCTCGGGCTGGCGGGCGTCGGCGCGGCGCTGCTGCTCGTCCTGAGCGCCGGGGGCGCGGCGGCTCCGCCGGCGTTTGCCATCACGACGAACAGCGATGGCTCGGTGACCGTGCAGATCAACGAGGACACGTCGCTTCCCGCCGCGAACCACAAGCTCACCGCAATGGGGATCGACGAGCAGGTCACGATCTACATGGCGCCCGGGGCGGCAGCCGGCAGTGGCGCGGTCAACTGCACACCGGGACCGGGTGCGAGCCTGCCGAGGCCGCCGGTGAAGGTGCTCGTGGGCACGGACGGTACGGAGGTCATCGGCGCGGGCCAGTCAGCTGGCAACACAGGCGAGGGCACCTTCCACCTGGCCCGCTGCACCGTTGCGCCTGACTCCGACACAGGCCCGGGCACGGGCAACACGGGTAATACAGGCGCTGGTTGATCTGGTGACGGCTGCCGGCGCCCGCTCGGCGCGGGTGTCGGTGCTTCGACGGTTCGCGGTCCGGCCCCGGGGCGGGGGCCGGACCGCTGTGTGGTGGCCGTGGCTGCTCGTTGCCGCGGCGGTCGGCTGGGGCCTTGTGAGTCTGCGGGCTTTGACGGTCGGGGTCGCGTACTTGAATGACAGCTCGCTGCATGAGCAGATGGTGCGCTTCGCGACCGCGCAGCTGCGCGCCGGACATTTGCCTCTGTCGAGCTGGTTTCCGTTTCTGGGTGAGGGGTCGCCGCAGTTTCTTCACTACCAGAGCCTGCCCGCGATCCTGACCGGCGCCGTCGGTCTGCTGATCGGCCCTGACGTGGCGTTTCGTTGGTCGCTGTATCTGCTGTTGTCGTTGTGGCCGATCAGCGTCTACCTGTCGGCCCGGGCGTTCGGGGCGGGCCGGCCGGCGGCGGCCGCTTCGGCCGCGATGGCCCCGTTTTTGGTCAGCACGACGGGGGTTGGTTATGAGCAGCACGCCTACCTGTGGACGGGGTTCGGGGTCTGGACGCAGCTGTGGGCGTCGTGGACGTTGCCGCTGGCGTGGGGCTTTAGCTGGCGGGCGATCCGCGACGGGCGCGGCTACTTCCGAGCGGTTCTGCTCACGGCGCTGACGGTCGCGTTGCACTTTGAGACCGGCTACCTGGCGCTTTCGGTGCTGCTGGTCTGGCCGCTGGTCGCCGGCCGGCCGCTCCTGGTGCGGTGGCGACGAGCTGCGGTCCTGTTCGGCGGTTCGCTTCTGGCGGCCGCGTGGGTGATCGTCCCGCTCATCGAGCAGCGGCGGTGGGCGGCGGTCAACGAGCCGCTGCAGGGCACCGGACTGGTCAACGGTTACGGCGCGCGTCGCGTGCTTGACTGGCTGGTCTCCGGACAGCTGCTTGACCACGGCCGGCTGCCGGTCGTGACCGTGTTCGCGGCGCTCGGATTCGGATTGGCGTGGCTTGCGTGGTCCTCGGACGCCGACGCCCGCGCCGTGCTGGTCGCGCTCGCGGTGTGCCTACTCTTCGCGTTCGGTCGCACAACGTTCGGGTCGCTGGTCGATCTGATCCCGGGCAGCGCCGACCTGTTCTTTCGCCGCTTCATGATGGGTGTGCAGCTCGCCGCGCTGCTGCTTGCCGGCCGCGGCGCGGCGTGGCTGGCGGCCAGCGGCGTGCGGCTGCTCAAAACCCGGGTCCCGCGCCTGCCGCCCGCCCTGTCGCCGGCCGCCGGGCTCGTCGCGGCGATCATCGTGCTCGCACCCGCGTGGCTGCAACTCGGCGCCTATGACCGCCGTGACGGCGCCGCGATCAAGGCGCAGCGCCACGCCGACGACACCCAGGGCGCCGACGTCGATCACCTGATCGCGGTGATCGGGCGCGACGACGACGGCCGGACGTACGCCGGAATGCCCACGAACTGGGGCGCGCAGTTCACCGTCGGCGCCGTCCCGGTGTTCAAGTACCTGGAGAGCCGCGACGTTGACGAGGTTGGCTACACGCTGCGCACCGCCTCGCTGATGACCGACCCCGAGTACTACTTCGACGACCGCGATCCGTCCGACTACCTGCTGTTCGGCGTCCACTACCTGATCGTCCCCACCGGCACCAGACCCCCCGTCCCCGCTGCGCTCAAGCTCCGGGCCGGCCCCTACTCGCTCTGGACACTGCCAGACGCCGCCGGCGTCGTACACGCCGGCACGATCGTCGGCACACTGTCGGCCGATCGCGGCGACATCGGCACGCGCAACATCCCGCTGCTGAACTCGCGGCTCGCGCAGGCCGGCGACTACCTTCGCGTCGCGTACGGTCAGTCCGGAGCCCGCGAACCCCGGCTACCGCAACCGTCGCCCGCGACGCCAGCCGGGACGGTGCTCGCGGAGTCCGACAAGCTGCAACAGGGACTGGTGGCGGCCAGCGTGCGGATGCGCCAGGCCGGAGTCGTCGTGCTCAGCGCATCGTTCGACCCCGGCTGGACGGCGACCGTCGACGGACGCCGGCAGCGCACCGAGATGGTGGCGCCCGCACTCGTCGCCACGACCGTTCCCGCGGGCACGCACCGAATCATCTTCCGCTACCGCGGACGGCAGGACTACCCGCTCCTCTTTGCGGTCGGCGCAGCCGCGCTGATCGCGCTTGTCTATAAGCGTCTCTTAGCTCGCTGCGCCGCCAGCACGATGAAGCGCTGAGTGAGGCGATCTGGCGTGTGAGTCAGCCCGCAAGCGCGATCGCATTTCCGGGGTTCGCGGCGCGTGTCAGGATGGCTGCGTGGACGACCATCGAAGCGCGCGCGTGGTTGACGAGCGTTATCGGCTGGGCAGCGATGCCCTGCGCGAGCTCAACCGCCGACTGGGTGACCATCGAGAGTCCACTGATCTCGGGTCAGGATGGGACCGAGGCGGGTAGCCGGGCTCATTCCTGGAGTATCTGTCAGTCCTTCCTCTCCTGTCTGACCCAGGCGCACACGGCGCAGACCCCGCCGACGCGTTCACGGTAATCGTCCCGTCGCTGCCCGGTTACGCGTTCAGCGGACCGCCGCCGCCCACGGGGATGACCGGACGCCAAGTCGCGCGGCTCTGGCATGAGCTGATGACCGCCGGCTTCGGATATGACCGCTTCGTCGCGCATGGCAGCGACCTCGGGGCTGGCGTGACCGCATGGTTGGCCCGCGACCAACCAGAGGCCGTCGCGGCAATCCATCTCGCGACCCCCGGCCTGGCCGTTGCGCCCATGCCGCGGACAGAGCACGAGGAGGACTTCGCCCGCGCTGTGCAGGACTGGACCGCGGAGGAAGGCGGCTACATGCATGAGCACGCCACCAAGCCGGGCACTCTCGCTGCGGGACTGTCGGACAATCCCGCCGGACTGGCTGCCTGGATCGGCGAGGAAGTCGTTGCCTGGAGCAGCACCCGCCCAGATGGCAGCCCCGCGTTCGACCGCGAACTGCTGCTGGCGACCCTCACCCTCTACTGGGCCACCAATACGATCACCACCTCGCTGCTGCCCTACTGGGCTCACCGACACCTCCCCGGCGCAACCCTCCCTGCTACGGACGTATCGCCGGTCCCCACCGCGATCAGCATCTTCAGCGGTGAACGAGTCCCATTTCCCAAGCCACCCCGAGAGCTCGCCGAGCGCTACTACAACGTGACATCCTGGGCTGGGGTTCTCGCTGAACGCGCACCTATGTCACGGCTTCAGGTCGGCCGTGGCCGTTGCGTAGTGCGGACGCCCGGTTGGCCGGTAGACGTGAATCGATATTCCCCTTCGGAGTGGTCGTCAGTTTCATCGTCGCAGCGCGCTTCTCGTTGATTCGGTCGTCGTTCGCGTCGTCCTGCGAGCCCAGGTCGATGGCGCCCGGAGGTTCAGTAGGCTCCTTGGGGCGGCGAGGGCCGCATCCAGTCCGCGGAAAGGGCCGAGCCCACCCTCGTTTTGTCTGGCGGGTTGTGAACACGCTTCCTCTCCAGCCGGAACAGGCGGACGCCCGGCGCGACGGAAGGGAGCCATGATGGCGTTTCAGCTCAATCTCGAGCAGCTGCGCAAGCAGGCGAAGGAGCGTGTGCGCGAGCGGCGCGCAGGCGGTCAGGAGGTCAGGCTGGCTGACGTGCAGTTCGAGCTGGCGCGTGAGTTTGGCTTTGCGAGTTGGCCCACGCTGAAAGCCTACGTTGAGCGGCTCGCGCTCGAGCAGCCGTTCCACGTGGACATGGCGTACTACAGGGGCCGCGCGCGTGGCGTCGCTTCGTTCAATGGCGTGAGTCTTCCCGAGGCGCGCCGCGAGCTCGCGGCGCGACACGGCTTTGGGAGCTGGAGAGAGCTGCGCCGTCACGTCGAGGCGATGCATAGCGGCGCGGAGCCACCAACGCCGTTTGTGCTGGCGTATCAGGCGGTGGAGGCGGCAGACCGTGAGCGGCTCGTGGGGCTGATCGATCGCTTCCCTGATCTGATCCTGCTGCGCGGGACCAACGGTAACGATCTGCTCGGGATGGCTGGTGCGCACGAGATCGTGTCGCTCCTGCTCGAGCGCGGCGCCGACCCGAACCGGGGCAACGACTATGGGTGGACCAAGCTGCACCAGGCCGGCTATTCCAACGACTGTGCGCTTGCGAGGCTGATGCTCGCGGCCGGTGCGCGCACCGACCTGTTCGCGCGCGGCGACGGTGGCACACCGCTGGTTGCGGCGCTGTTCTGGGGCCATCGCGAGGTCGTTGAGTTGCTCGGTCGAGAGCCGCTCAACCTGCGTGTCGGCGCTGGCCTCGGCGATCTGGAGGCGATCAGGCAGCTCGCCGGCACACCGGCGGCGGGCGCGCATCGCGGCTTTTACCGTCCCCATGGCGGGTTTCCCACCTGGTGGCCCTCCGAGGACCCGCAGGAGGTACTCGACGAAGCGCTCGTGTGGGCGGCGAAGTCCGACCGCGTGGGCGCGATCCGGCTCCTCGTCGAGCTTGGCGCCCGGGTCGGTGCCGACCCCTACCGAGGCACCGCGCTCACCTGGGCGGCGGCCAAGGGTCGGGTGCAGTCAGTCCGCGCGCTCGTCGAGCTCGGCGCCGAGCCCAACCAGCGTGGCACATTCGGCGGTCTTGACCATGGCGAGGGCGTCACCGCCATCCACCTCGCCTCCCAGGCAGGAGAACGCGAAACGGTTCTCACGCTGCTCGAACTTGGCGCTGACCCGCTGATTGTCGACAACCTTCATGGTGGCGCCGCGCGTGACTGGGCGAGCTACAGCGGCCACGAGGACCTTGCCGACCTACTGCGATCACCTCCGCCCGAAATTGAGGTTCAGCTCGCCGACGACGGGGGGGCTACGGCCTGCGGCGGACCGCAGGACCGCGACGACATCTGAGGCGGCGCGTTCCAACGACGTCGGCTTCAGGTGGCGATGAGCACAACCCAACGCGGGCCGGACATCGCCGCCCGCAACTCGGCGACGTCCCTCGTTTTTCCGCGGTCGCTCAAACCCGATCCTGCGAAGCGCGGGGTACTCGCGAACGCGAGGCCCGTGCTCTGGCTGCCGCCGCCCGCTGTGGCTACGCGTGCGGAGGACTCATTCGGTTCGGCTAACTCGCCTTACCTAAGCGCCGGTCAGATGCCATTTGGTTGAGCGACGTGCACCGGTCCGCTTGACGGCTCCGTCGGATTCAAGCTGCTTGAGGACCTTCAGCACGGCGTCAGCGCTGCCGCCGGTCTGTGCGCGGATCTCCGAAGCGGGAACACCGTCGCTGGTGACGAGTCCGACGACCTTCGCTGGCGAGAGCACCTTGGCGGGAGCGCTCGCGCCGTTGGTGGTGGCCGTCGGGCGTGTCCTGCGCCCGCGCGGGGCCCTGCGAGTGGTTGCTCGAGGTGCTGGGCCGGATGAGTCCTCGAGCGCCTGTAGCGCCTGGATGGCTTTGTCGAGCTTGTCGCGCTCGGCCGTCAGCTGACCAATTGTTGCGTTGATGTCCACTTGAGATCCTCGGTTGTTCGTGATGTATGAAGTGAGACGAGTACGTATCTGCTTGCTCAATCCGTCCGCCTCACGATAGACGGGACTGGAGACGCGCCCGGTCGTCTGGGAAATGTGCTCTCCCTCGCGCAGAGCTCGATATCCCGTAGCCGGACCATCTCGCCGGTCACGCGCTGCTTTCTAGGAATCCTAGGTGATAGCTGTCGTCGTTTGGGTGGGTCGAGCCCGACCTCTTGCACGATGCCGCGCATGCTCGCTGCGACGCTACCCCCGCGGGACGACGGAATCGTCGGGCAGAGCTCGACGTATTGGCCTTTCACGGACTCGTCGACCATGACCGGATTATCGCGCACCGCACGGGTCGCCGTCGACTGCGGAAGCCGTCTGAACGAAGTCTGCAGGGAGACGTCGCCAGCGAGTGAGCGTCTTAGAGCGTGGTATGCCAGCGAACGACGCCGGTGCGGCAGGTGCCGTAGCGGGCGGCAGGCGAGGCCGTGATACTGAAGGTTCCCTGGGCGCTCCCGGTGGCGGTGAAGCTCCCAGCAAGCGCGAAGCGCTCTCCGCCGCGGCCTCGAACTGACGTTTTGAGCCGGAGTCCGTGGAGTTGAAGGCCGTGAGCCGTGAGCGTGTGGTTGAGATGTTGGCGGTGCTGGCAGGTGAGCCGGAAGCCGAACCTCACCGTCGTCAGTGCCTTTCCGGTGGGCGCGACCGTCATCGCGATCTGCTTGTGCTGGCTCGTGCTGCCGCGATATAGGCCCGGATGGACCGTTGACCGTGGCGTTGGGGTCGGCGTTGGGGTCGGCGTTGGCGTCGGTGATGTCGGTGGTGGCTTGAGCGCGGCGATCTGTGTGTTGACCCAGGACGCGATCGAGTCGGCACGTGTGAAGAAGTCACCGAGGGTGGGGGAGCAGTCCGCGGAGCCGAAGCTCGTGATCCCGACCTCGATGGGCGTGCTGGTCTGGTAGTCGGCCAGCAGGGGCCCGCCGCTGTCTCCCTCGCAGGTCGCGTCCTGATCGGTCGGGTCGTCGACGGCGCACATCTGATCGGCTGGATCAAACAGGGCGTCTCCGGCGGCTGCTTGCTGAGCGCAGTAGGTGTCGTTCTGCGTCACCGTGTAGCCGTACTGCAACTGCGCGGGGATCGAGTTCGGATCTGACGCATTGGTCCTGCCCCACCCCGCGATCACGTCTGCCGTGCCTGGTGCCAGCAGGTCTGAGGTGGTCGCCAGCGTGACGGGTGGCGCGGTGGTCAGAGTGCTGAGCTCAAGCAGAGCGACATCGCCGCCGTCCAGCGTGGACGGGCTGAAGCCGGGATCGATGAGTACTGCCGACACTGCGCTGACCTGCCTGGTAGCGGCGTTGGTCCAGTCGAGGCTGCCGGTCACGACACGGTATGCCGACGCCGGGTACGCGATGCCCGTCGAGATGTCCTCGGCGCAGTGGGCTGCGGTCAACACGAGATTTGACGAAACCACCGTCCCCGAACAGATCAGATCACCACCGGCTACCGGCGCGGTGATGAACGCCAGCATTCCAAGCGACCCCGCCGGCGCTGGTTGACCCCCAACGATCTCAGTACGAGCGATCGTGGCTGGTCTGACCGATCCCCGGTGTGCCGAAGCAGCCGGCGCGGCCAACGCGATCGCGAGCCCCACGCACGCCAACAGCAAGCCCGACCTCATCCATGCCCCCAGTTTCACGGTGCGCGAACAATATCCGCACTGGCGCGCCGGCAACGATGTCCATGTAGCGCAGCACGCGCGCCGGCGGAGCTCACTCGCTATCGCCGAGGCGCTCGCGCGATTGCCATGGACTGATTCTGCAACGCGTGTTGGCATATGCCCGATGTTGCCTGTAGGGTCCGCTATGGGACCGGGACGAGGGCTACGTTTGCATTCGAGATGAAACGGGCCAGCACGGCGAGACGCTGGAGGACGCGGGGGGACGCGCCCGGGTGCCCGCTACATCAACGCAGGATGGACCGGGAGGTCATCATGAGAGTTGGCAAGCTGGCGATAGCGGTCGGCGCGACCGCCTGCGTGCTGGGTGCTGGGTCCGCCGCGCTGGCGGCCTCGACCCCGAAGGGCGGCAAGATCCGCGTTTTCGTCACCAACACGTCCTCGACGAAGGGCAAGATCCTCATCACCGGGGCGATCGGCGACTACGGGACCACGGTCTCGCAGGACGCCAACGGCAAGGTCGACCCCAACGGAGACTTTGAGAAGGTGACCCTCAAGCACGGCGGCTTCATCGTCAACGCCACCGGTCTGAACAAGAAACTCAACAGCGGCAAGCCGACGATCAACACGACCAATTGCTCGTTCGCGTTCACCGGCACCGGTCCGACCACGATCGGAGACGGCACCGGCGCCTACGCGGGCATCAGCGGCACGGTGGCGATCACAGTCACCTTCGCGGGCATCGCGCCAAAGACTGCCAAGGGATGCAATCTCGCCAACAATGCGCCGACGTTCGGCGCATATGAGTCGATCACCGGCACTGGGAGCGTGAGCTTCAAATAGCCCGTCGGCGGCGGCACCGGCGGCACCGGCGGCACCGGCGGCGCCCGACGAGCTCGGGCGCCGCCGCGCCGAACCCGCGGCAGCGGCGCTATCTGCCGCGGGCGGCCTCTGACTCGAGGTTCGCCTTCAGCCCCGTGAGCAGCGCGCCGGGTCGGAGGCGTAGGCGTAGGTCGCCTCGGGCGGTCGGTCGAGGTCGATGGTGGCGGTGACCGCGGCCATCAGCCGGCCAGCGGGAACAGCTCGGCGTAACGCCGCAGGTAGAGCGGCCAGCCGTCTTCGCCGGCGACGCCGTCGCGGATGGATTGCCAGCCGTCGCCGTGGCGCTCGAGATGGCGGTGCGTGAGCTCAACGCGCGTGCGGTCTTCGGTTTCTGCGACGAAGCGGACCTCGACTTCGCTGGTCTTGGTGGGGTCGGGTTCGATTTCCCATCGAGGGCTGATGTCCCAGCTGATCAGGAGTCGGTCGGGCGGCTCGTAGGCCAGGACGCGTGCCCATCGGCAGATCGTCCCGTCGACACCGCGGTCAAACACCGAGCCGCCGACTCGCGGTTCGAGCACGGTCTCGGCGATGTCCACGCTCAGCAGGTTGTGCTCGCGCGGCTTGAACGCTCCGAACTGCTCGGTGAAGACCCGAAACGCGCGGTCCGGCGGCGCCTGAACGACGATCGAGGTCTGTACGACGGTGTCAGTGTCCGGCATGTTCATCCTTTCGCCTGTGGTTGCTCAACGAGCGCTTTGAACCCCTTCAGGGCCTGCTCCCAGAACGTCTCGAGATCGCTGCGGAGCGCGGCGATCCCGTCCGGGTCCGCGCGATACACCCGACGGGTGCCTCGCGGCTCGACGGTGACGAGGCCGGCGGTCTTGAGGATCTTGAGGTGCTGGGAGACCGCGGGCCGGCTGACCGGCAGCTCACGTGCGAGAGCCCCGACCGCCGTCGGCTGTTCAAGCAGCCGCTCGAAGATCGCTTGACGCGTCGGGTCGCCGAGGGCAGTCCAAGCGGCGCGATGGTAAGTCAGCACGAACGGTAAGTGTAGACGCACGCTAGGGCCGGCGCAAGTGCCGCGGCCTGACAGCGGCCTGATGCTGGCCCTAGGTCAGGGTTCCGTGTGGACGACGACGTCGGCAATCGAGGGGACCTCGTGGCGAAGTTCCTCCTCGAGTTCGCTGGCGAGCTGGTGCGCTTGGGTGAGCGAGGCGGTCGCGCCGACGGAGATGGTGATGAACAGCACGTCGCCCGCTGGGGTGGGGAGCAGGCGGAGGTCTCGAGCGGGTGTGTGCGCGTATCGCTCGACGACGGTCTTGATCGTTTGGAGGGCGTCCGGGTCGTTGCCGGCCGTCGGATCGGCGGCGATCGGCTGTTCGAGGGGTTCGAGGTGGGTGCGGACATCGCTGACGCCGGGAAGCGCACCGATGGCGTTCTCGACGCGCTCGGCGACCTCGTGGGCGTTGGCCAGGGAGCTGTCGGCGGGCAGCTTGAGGTGCAGGGAGACGCTGTGTTGGGCGTCGTGGTCAAAAATGGTGATGTCGTGGGCTTCGCTGACGGTCGGTTCGCTGAGCGCGATCGCGAGGACTCGGTCGCGAAGGGTCAGTCCGCGACGACGGGGTTCGACATGTACGACGACGTCGGTGTCGGGCAGGACCTGCTCGATCGCGTGTTCGACGTCATCAGCGGTGGCGTGGGCCTCGACGACGGCTTGGCCGGGTGGGATGGCGACGACGACGTCGGCGAAATAGCGTCCACCGGATTCACGTAGCCGGAGGCGGTCAAGCTCGACCTCGGGTCTGAGCGAGGCGAGCGCGTCGCGAGCGATGGCCTGGGCGTGGACGGGCGCGGTGTCCATCAGGACCTGGGCGTTTTCGAAGATCAGCCGGCTCGCGGCGGTGAAGATGAAGCCTGCGACGATCAGCGCCGAAATCGCATCGCCGTCGCGAAAACCGGCCCGTACCGCGATCAGTCCGATGAGCACCGCGATCGATCCGCCGACATCGCTGGCGAAGTGAAACGAGTTAGAGCGCAGAGCGGCCGAGCCGTACCTGCGGGCGGCGCGACGTGCGATCAGCGCGCGGCTGACGTTGACAACGATCGCGAGGCTGATAACCGCGAACACATACCAACGGGCCGAGAGCGAGCCGCCGTTGCCGATCAGCCGCTGGACGGCTTCGATGACGACGATCAGCCCACCTCCGAGCAGGATCGACGCCTCGGCCAACGCTGAGAGGTTCTCAGCGCGACGGTGCCCGAAGGGATGGGATTCGTCGGCGGGCCGGGCGCCCAGTCGAACGGCGAAGAACGTGACGACGGCGGCGACGACATCCCCGGTGGATTCGATCCCGGTTGAGACCAGGCCCAGACTGGACGCGGCCAAGCCGACGCCGAGCATCAGGACCATCAACGACGAGGCGGTGATGATCGACACCACGGTGGTGCGCTCCTGGCCCGCGGTATCAGCGGTCGTGGCGGAAGTCTCGGCCATCGCGAGAGCGTAGGCACTTCGGCTGGCCGCGCCGTCGTCGGCGCTCAGTGACCGAGGGCGGCCGCGAGATGCACGCCCGTGGAGAGGATGTAGAACAGACCCAACAGGTGGCGAAACCAGTTGACTCCGTCGACGAGCTCCTCGTAGGCCCAGATCGTCATCGCCAGATAGGACACGGCACGCGCATCGACGCCGCACAGATCCTTCCCGCCACCGCTCCCAGCGGCCCGGTTCGAGGTCCAGTCCGGAAACCGGTACGTGATCCGAGGAAGCGGCCTGCGGCGGGAGGGGAGCTTGCAGGACGCCGCCTCGAAAGCCCGCCGCTGATCGCCGACCGCTACCACGCCAGGACTGACGGGCTGGTGAGCCTGCCGGTGGTGCTCAGCGCGATCGTCGTCGCGCTCGGCGTCCCGATCGCCGATCCGATCATCGGCCTGATCGTGAGCATCTCGGTGCGGCCGACATCGCTCAGGTCTGGCGCTGAGGACCAGCCCACCAGCGCCCACCGACGCTGGTGGGCTTGGATGAGCAAGCACCGCGCCATCGCCACACAGAAGTTGAACGGAGGTCGGGAAGGAATGGAGGTCGGCCGGCGTCCTAGCCGGTAGGCATCCGCTTTTTCGGGGGCCATCCAACGTTCTGCAGAGGAGTGGCAAATGAGGAAGTACCAACTGGTCGCGTCGCTTGTGGGTGCGGCGCTGGTGCTGGCCGGATGCGGCAGCTCGCACAGCAGCAGCTCGCACTCGACCCAGACCGCAGCGAAGGCACCCGCCGCAAGCACAACGGCAGCGGCCACGAGCACGACAGCCAGCCAGACGAGCGCCGTCGGCCACGCTGCCGCGCAACCCTACCTCGCGCGGCTGCACACGGTCACGACGCTCGGGTCGACCGTCCCGGCAAACGGAGATGTCAATCCCTACGGGCTGATCCGCGTGACGAGCACCGTCGGCACGCTGCACGCCGGCAGCTTTCTGGTCAGCAACTTCAACGACAAGGCCAACGACCAGGGTACCGGCACCACGATCGACCAGTTCACGCCATCTGGGAAGCGCACCCTGTGGGCGCAGATCCCGTCACGGTTGCCGGGGGCATGTCCCGGAGGAGTCGGGCTGACGACGGCGCTGAACGTGCTGCCCGGCGGCTATGTCGTCGTCGGAAGCCTTCCCACCACCAACGGCAAGTCAGCCACCGCACAGTACGGATGCCTGATCGAGCTCAACAGCGCCGGCCACGTCATCGCAACGATCGCCGGGCCGCAGATTCAGGGGCCGTGGGACATGACGGCGATCACCCACGGCGCCACCACGACTCTGTTTGTGAGCATGGCGCTGAACGGCGGTGCTGTGAAGGGCCGCCACGTGATCGACAACTCAACCGTGTTGCGGATCCGGATGCGATCCAGTGACAGCCAGCCACCCAAGGTGCTCAGCCAGCAGGTCGTTGGCGATCGGATTCCGTGGCGCGACGACCCCGCCGCGCTCGTCATCGGACCAACCGGCGTCGCGTTGGCCAGCAACGGCACCCTGTACGTGGCCGACACGCTGGACAACCGCATCTCCGCGATCACCCAAGCGATGACCCGCACGACACCCGCCGCCGATGGCGGAACCACCGTCACTCAAGGGCAGCATCTCAAACAGCCGCTCGGGCTTATCCTGGCCCCCAACGGCGACATCCTGACGACCAACGCTGGCGACGGGAACGTCGTCGAGACCACACCCGCCGGTCGGCAGCTGCTCACACGAACCGCCGACACAAAAACCGGTGCTGGATCACTCTTCGGGCTTGCGACAGCACCCGGGACGACCGGTATCTACTTCGTCGACGACGGTGACAACACGTTCAAGTTGCTGCACTGAAAACACCCCGCGGACGCTCGCTGACGCCGTCGCGCGCCGGGGGACGGTACCCCTGTCGCGCGACGGTTCGGGTCGGTGTGCATCGCACCAACAGCACGGGGTCGCACCGGAATAGACGCCTTCGACTGTGACGACAACGAGGTCCCGCGCTGATACGCGCCGGAGTCAGCGCATGCCCAAGGCGGCGGCATGATCTCTCAAAACGCGACGATCACCTGATGTAGGCTGATCCCGAGGGAGCCAAGTTCGAGGGCTCCGAAGACGAGCGAGAGGATTCAGATGGCAGACAGCGTGTATCGCGTAACCGAGGTAATTGGCGTGAGCAGCGAGTCTTGGGAGGCGGCGGCGCGCAACGCGGTTGAGACGGCGGCCAAGACTGTCCGCGATATTCGCGTAGCCGAGGTGGTTCGCCAGGACGTCACGATCGAGAACGGTTCACTTGTCAACTATCGCGTCCGGCTGGGCATCTCGTTCAAGTTTGCCAGCGGCGACTGATCCGACCTCGTCTGCATCAGCGACCGGCTGCGAGGAGCGGCCGGTCGACTGACTCAGCTCACGCGTTGGGAGGCGATGACAAGCAGCCTGGACCGCGACAGCGACAGCCGCGTGTCTTGGGGTGAGCTCGACACGATGTTGCGCCGGGTCGTCCACGGCCAGCTCAGTCGGCGGTTCGCGAGCCTGATATTCGGTGTCGGGCTGCTGATCGCGCTTGGGGCTGGGCCGGTGCGCGCCTCCGGATCATCGGCCACCACGCGGCCGTGGTCGGTCACCGCTCCGGGGCATGTCAGCGTAGGGCGGCTGGCGCTCGTGGACGTTTCGGTGGCCACGTTGTGGATGAAACCGGCGCGGACTCGGCCGCTGGATCAGCCCTCGCTCGCCAACCCGGTCCGGCTCAAAGCCTGGCTGAATTCGATGGGCACCTCACAGCGGCTGTGGCTTGACGGCCGGCTCGTCACCCAGGCTCTCTTCGGCCAGCAGGTCCTGGTTCGCGCCCGACGTGGAGCGTGGGTGAAGATCGTGCTCACCGGGCAGCCAACCCCGACCCAGTTAAGTCACCCTGGCTGGCTGCCTGCGCGCCAACTGGTCCGTGACCCCACCTCAGTGACCGCGCCCGCCTCCACCGCCTCGACGACAGCTCCATTGCCCTCGAGCTCGACATCGATCGCGGTGATCACCCGTCCCAAGGGCTGGCTTCGTCAACGCTCCTCGGACGGCGGCCCGGGCCGTCGCCTGTTGCTGTTGAGCTACAACACCAGGCTCCCCGTACTCGTTCAGACCGGGGCCTGGATCGTCGTGCAGACTCCGTCCGGCGGTAGCGCGCTGATTGCCCGTTCGGCTGTCGCCATCCACGCCATCGACACGTCATGGCCCTCGCCGACCGGCCGTGAGCTGGTCATCGCCGCTGAGCAGTTCCTGGGCGTGCGCTACCTGTACGCGGGCACCTCGGCCTTCGGCTTTGACTGCTCCGGCCTGACCTACACCATCTACGACGCCTCCGGGATCCTGCTGCCCCGCACCGCCGCACTGCAAGCCCTGGCCGGTAGACCAGTTGCTCGGCGGGCGCTTGCACCCGGAGATCTGGTCTTCTTTGCCACCGAGCCGCCATCACGAGCCATCACGCACGTGGCCATGTACGTCGGCGGCGGACGGATCATCGAGTCGCCAGATTCAGCAAGCTCGGTGCACATCATTCCGCTTGCCGCGTTCGGGGATGAGTACGTGACCGCCCGTCGTTATCTTCCCGAGCGGTAAGGTCGGCCGCGGCTCAGACATTGTCGGCCGCTGCTAACGGAGAGCTGATCTCGGCAGCCGGCGCGCGGCCCCGGGGCGCTGGCTGATATCGACCCCGGTATGGCTCGCGTTGGCGCGGCTCGGGGGACACCGGACCTGCGGGCCGGCGGTCAGCTCCCGCCGTCGACGGCGCGCAACCCCGGGGCGCCGGACCCGCGACGCTCGGGCTGCTCGTGGAACTCGGCCGCCAGCGCGGTCTGCTCGAACGCCGCGAGCGCCCGCTCGCAGGCGTCCACCGCCGCGACCGCCTCGGCGTGTCGCGGTGCCTCGAAGTAGTCACGCGCCTCGATCGCCGCCAGCCATTTCTGGTGACGGACGAGGTCCGCCTCGGATTCCTCGAACTCCGGGTACGTGACGCGGCCCCGGCCGCGCTCGTATTCGAGCTCCTCGTGAAACTGCTTGGTGCGCTCGACCACCTCGCCGTACTCGTCGCTGCGCTCGGCCTGAAACTCCTCGATCAGCGCCGCCTCCTGCGTCTCGTCGGTGAACTTGATGAGGTGGACCTCGCCCTTGGCGCCGCGGCTCTGCAGCCGCTCGATCAGCGTGTCGATCGCCGACCTGGTCCGCCCGCAGGCGGGCAGGACGCATACCGATTGATGTAGGTAGAGCGCGCCGAGCCGTCGCAGCTTGCGCCAGGCGTAGACCCGCTCGGCCGAGGTTTCGCGGCCGGGCGTGTGGACGGTGACGAGCAGCCAGTCACGCCCAGCATCGGCCATGCGGACGACGGTAACACGGCGCAAGTGCGTTACGCCGTGGTGCCAGCGTGGTTTGCGTTCACGGCATCGGATCAGCCGACCGAGAAGCCTTCGGCGGCGTGGTGAGGTTCGGTGACCCACGGCCCGTGGGCTGAGATCCGCGGCGCTCGGTTAGCTTGGGAACGATGGCATGGCTGAGCTTCGTTGATGAGCTGCCGTACCGCCCGGCACGGGTCCTGGTCGCGGGCACGTCCGGGTCTGGCAAGTCGACACTCGCGCGACACCTCGCCGCGGTCCTCGAGTTGCGCTACTTCGAGCTTGATGCGCTGCATCATGGAGCGAGCTGGACACCCCGACGTGCATTCGCGGACGACGTCGCGCGGTTGGCCGCCGGCCCGCGGTGGGCGACGGAATGGCAGTATTCCGCCGTCCGCGAGCTGCTCGCGCAGCGCGCCGACCTCCTGATCCTGCTCGATCTCCCACGGCGGATCGTCATGACCCGCGTCGTACGTCGAACGCTGTCTCGCCGGTTGCGAGGAACCGAGCTGTGGAACGGAAACGTCGAGCCGCGACTCCGGACGATCGTGAGCGACCGCGACCACATCATCCGGTGGGCGTGGCGTACCCATCACGACCATCTACCCCGCGTCACCCGGTGCGTCGAATGGCATCCGACACTCCCGGTCGTACGGCTGAGGACTCCCGGGCAGATCGAGGACTGGCTGGCCGGGCCGCTGACGCGAGCCGCGTGAGACCAGCGCGGCGGGTACTCTGATGCCCGGGGCCGGCACCGTCGAGATGTCTCGGTGCTCCTGCCCGACCTCGCGTCTCGCGTTCGACGATTCGTGTGCGATCGGCTGTCGCGCCCGACGATCGCCAGCGGCCGAGTAGAATGGACCGGACGTAGGTCCCACCGCGTGGGTGTTGCGCTCTTGCATTCTCTCTGTGGCCAGCCTTCCTAGTGGAGCGACGAGGAGTGCATCGCATGGCGAATCAGGCGCAACAACCAGGCCGAGAACCGAGGACGGCGTCGACGGGTTTCGATGACCTCCGCAAGGAGATCGCGCAACTCAACGAGCAGGCCCAAAAGAAGGCCCGCAAGATCCGCGATGTGCGCGACCAGGCGCGGATTCTCGCGCGTCGCCGCGGGAGCGCTCTCTAACTCCGCGGAGCGCGGTGCGGTCAGCTCACCGGTCCGACGGCCGGGGCGCTGTCCTCAGACGCCCGTTGACGGCGAAAGTGTTCGAGGATGAGCACGCTGACCAGGGCCACGTACACGCACCACAGGGAGGTCAGCTCATCCACTCGCACGAGCGCGGCGGTGATCACGCCGACGAGGCTCACCGCCCCAAACCAGCGCAGGTGGCGGCGGCTTGACATCAGCGCCGGGCCGCAGGTCACGACGACGTAGAGCACGCCGATCAGAAGGTTGTTGGGCGTATGCGTGGTGTAGTCGATACAGCGGGCCTGCTGCTCGGCACCCACCGGGTAGGCGGTGACCTGCCAGAGCAGGTAGGCGCCCAGCAGCAGGCCAAGGCCGACCAGCGGCCACATCCATCGCGCCCGCCGGCGGTCGGGCTCCAGCAACGTGAACCCCAAGGGCACGAGCGCCGGCAGGACCGCGTGGGCGAAAACGATGTACGTCTGCTTGGCGGTGTCGCCCACGCCCCGCGAGACCTCGCCGCGGAGGCCCAGCCAGACGAACCCCTCCACGAGCTGATGGATTCCGAACAGCAGCGGCAGCGCGCCGACGATCAACTCGCGCCGAACGCGCACGCGACGCAACGTCTCGACCCCCACCAGGGTGACCACCGCGCCGGCGGTGAAGTCAGCCTGCGGTGAGAAGCACATGGGCCTCGGACCCTAACGCGACCTCTGCTACGAGCCGCTCGGCGCTCGATTATCTGGTGCGCGGTCGGCGGTGACTTCCGCCGTCGCGCCGAGGTCGCCTCGCTCCTCGTGGCACTCGACCGCGCCTGAGCAGACCCCAACCGGCCCCGCGGCCGGGGCGAAGCGCGACAACGTTCGTCCGTGGCGGAGCTTCTCAAACCCAGCATTCGGAGGAAGATCGCGCTTCCAGATGGCACGAGCGGGATCACCTCGTCACCGAGGAGCGCCCCGATGGTCGTCAGGCACTGATACGGTCGATGGACGGGAGCACCAGCCTGACGCGGGCGCCCACACGTGACAGCGCCATCTGATTCTCCGAAACCGCCCTAGGCGCGGAGTTTCGTTTGTCGCTTGTGCCTGACCTGACGATCGTGGAGTGCGCTGCGGATGATGCCCGCGGATCCGCGCTTCGCCGGAAGGTCGTGCTGAGCGTGCTGGGAGCTCTCGCAGTCACATGCGCGCTGGGATTTGTGCTCGCCGGACACCGTGCTCAGTTCGTCGCGGCGCTGCACAGCGCTCCGATCTCGCTGCTGGCCGTGTCCGCGTTGCTGCAGATTCTGGCACTACTGGCTCGCAGCGAGGCCTGGAACGTCACGGTGCGGGCGGCAGGGGGGTCGGTTCCCCGACGCCTGCTGTTTCGCGCGGCCGGAGTCGGCTACCTCGCCAGCGTGGTGAACGGGTCCTTAGGCATGGCGGTGCGAATCGCATCGCTGCGGCGAGTTGCGGGGGACCTGGCCCCTCGAGTACCGGCGCTGCTGGCTGCCGAGGTTCCGATCATCACGGTCGAGGTCGTGCTCGCGGCGACGTTCTCGTTCACGCTGATCGCGCCGCTCGGCATTCCGTGGTGGGAGCCCGCGATCGCTGTGGTGCTGATCAGCGGTGTTGTCGTCGGACTGCGCAGGCTGTCGGGATGCCGTCGAACCGGACTCTGGGCCGGCTTGGCGATCTTCCGCATGAAGGGTCGCGGTCGGATGATCGCGTTCACGCTGATCGCGGTGTGCGCGCAGGTCGCCCGCAACTGGCTGATGCTGCGCGCGATCGGTGTGGATGTCTCGATCTTCGCTGCGATGGCCTGGCTGATCGCAATGTTCACGCTGGGACAGCTGCCAATCGGACCGAGTATCGGCCCAGCCGCAGCCGTACTCATCCTCGGCGCCCACGGTGTCGCCGCGACCGCCGCCGCCGGCGTGCTGGTGGCGGTCACCGGCATCACCGGGTCCGTCTGCTACGCCCTGTGGGCGATCACCGATCAGATCGTGACGCGACGGCTCGGCCCGACACCGGAGCTCGTCGTCGCACCGGCCGCAGTGGCGCTGCGGTCAAGCTGACAGACGATTCCCGTTTGAGGTTGCGCCGAGAACACGCGACGGACCCCTCACCCGGCTCCTGGGAATCCTTGCTCAGGCCAGGTGGTCCTCGATCAGGTGATTGATTGCCTCGGGCTGCTCGATTGCCGCCACGTGCGCGGCGGGCCCGACGATCTCGTGTCGCGCCCCGGGGATCGCGGCGGCGATCAGCGCCTGGCACTCCACGGGCGCAGCGAGATCATCGGCGCCGGAGATGACCAGAGTGGGCGCCGTGATCCGCGGCAGTAGGGCGCGGAGGTCCATCCGCTCGATCGCACCACAGCACGCTGCGTAGCCTACGGCCGGCGAGTCGCCGAGCATCGTCAGCAACTCGGCCCGCACGAGCGGATGGGCGGCGGCGAACCCCGGCGTCAGCCATCGGTCTACGACCGCCTCGGCGATCGGCGCGACCGATTCCGCCTCAAGCACGCGGGCGGCGCGCTCCCGCCACGCCGAGGCGGGCGGCATCTGGGCCGCGGTGCACACCAGCACCAGGCGTTCGATCCGCTCCGGCGTGTGGGCGGCGAGCCACATTCCCACCATGCCGCCGATGGAGAGGCCACAGTACGAGGCGTGCTCGAGCTCGAGCTCGTCCATCAGCGCCAGCACGTCGGCGCCGAGGTCGGCGATCTCGTAGGGCCCGGGCGGCTCGGGCGACCCTCCGTGGCCACGGTGGTCGAAGCGCACGAGCCGGAGTCGGTCCGCGAGAGGCAGTTGGCCCCGCCACATCTCGAGGGTCGTGCCGAGCGACCCGCCCATGAGCAGCACGGACGCGTGCTCCGGTCCGGACAATTCGTGGTGCAGCGTCATGACCCGGGCGAGGCGCGGGAGCGCAGACTCGGGACGACCGTCACCCCGCGGCCCCGATCGATGCCTGCTGCAGCGCTTGCGCGAGTCCCTCGGGCTGGGTGAACAGGCCTTCGTGGCTCCCCTGCGCCGGCACCGGATCGACGCCGAGGCGCTCGGCAAATCGCGCCCAGCCGAACTCGCCAGGGGGCAGGGCGACATCGTCGCTGCTCAGGATGTAGGACACGTCGAGGCCGTCGGCAGCCGGGTCGTAGGCGGCGACGCTCTCGGTGAAGTACTGCATCGGGTGCGGGACGAGGAGCGAGTGCACGATCCTCTGCGTCTCGGTGCCCGCGTCCTGCATGAACGCCTGCTGGAAGACCTCGAGTGGCATCGCCACCGAGTTGTTGCCGGAGGCCTCCGCCTGGGCCGTGAACAGGTCCTGATAGGGCGGCGGCACCTCGTCGTAGAGCGACTTGCCGTCGGCGGGGACGAATGCGCTCCAGTAGACGAGTCGCTTGAGACGAGGACGCACGCGCGGGGCGGCGCCGGTGATCACGTAGCCGCCCCAGCTGTGGCCGACGAGCACGGCGTCGGTGAGGTCGTGTCGCTCGATCAGACCGGCGACGTGGTCGACGACGTCGGCGAGCGAGTGCTGTCTCGGGTCGTCGCCGTCCGCGAGGCCCGGCAACGTTGGCGTGAGCACGCGATGACCGGAGGCGCGCAGCGATTCAGCGACGGCGCGCCAGGCCCACCCGCCGTGCCACGCCCCGGTGACGAGAACGTAGGTATCTGACATGGCCGCTATACCGATGCGGTCGCCCGGGCGGGCGCGAGCGCGAAGTCGTAGTCGATCACGAGCGAGCCGTCTCCCTTGGCCTCAGGGTGCACGATCAGCTGGTCCTTGACGGCGCTGGCGACGTCGGAGTCCAGGTAGTCGCTCGTGTCGATGAACAGCTGTGTGACGAGCGGCTCATAGTTCTCGGCCGAGACGATCAGGTGCACATGTGCGGGGCGCCACGGGCTCCAGCCCGCCGCGGCCGTCATCTTTCCCGTCGGGCCGTCGAGCGGGATCGTGTATGGCCCGGGGATCACGGTGCGGATCTCGTAGCGGCCTTCCTCGTCGGTGCGGACCTGACCGCGGAGGTTGCCGTCCGGCGGGCCCGGCATGAAGCCCGAATAGCGGCCGTCCGCATCGGCCTGCCAGACGTCGAGGTTCGCGTCGGCGAGCGGCGAGCCGTCGGCGTCGGTCACGCGGCCGGTGATCAGGGCCGGATCGCCGGGTTCGTCGGGCCGACGGGGCAGCTCGAAGGGAGCCTTAAGCACGGGTGCGCCGGCCAGGTGGAACGGACCGAGGATCGTCCCCTGCGACCCGGCGCGGTCGCCGAAGGTGTGCTCCTCGACGACGTGCTCGATGTAGACGTCGCCGAACAGCGGCCACTCACCGGCCTGTCCGACGTCGATCAGCCACTGCTTGGCGGTCTGGTACTCGTCGTAGGTGACGTCGTTCTCCACGATCGCCTCGTGGATGCGTCGCAGGACGTCGGAGATCAGTTGGTTGGCGCGGTCGGACATGGTCTCTCCTCGATGGTGTCGGTCAGATGGCGTTGGGGTGGCGGGCGAGCGGGGTCACCCGGATGTCGAGATAGGGGAACAGCGGCAGTCCGGAGAGCAGCTCATGCAACTCGTCGACGGATTCGACGTCGAGCACGCTGATGTTCGCGTAGCGGCCTGCGACGCGCCAGAGGTGCGGCCAGCGCCCGTCGCGCTGGAGCGCCTGGGAGTACTCGCGCTCTGCGGCCCTGAGCGCGTTGGCCTGCTCCGGGTTCATGTCCGGCGGCAGGCGAACCTCCATCTCGGCCATGAACAGCATCAGCTGTCTATCCGGTAGTGCTTGAGAGCGGCCGGGTCGAGCTTGGCTCCGAGACCCGGAGCTCCGGTGACGCAGACGTGGCCGTCGGCGATCACCGGCGGTGTCACGAGGTCGGCAGCGAGGTCGAGAAAGTTGCCGGCCTCCGCCGGGCGTTCCCACAGTGCCCCGGCGGCGAAGGCGATCGACGCCCAGGCACCGAGCGCGCCCTCGTACTGGCTGCCGACGACGGCCTGCGCGCCCGCGGCCCGGCAGGCGGCGAGGATCTCCCTGGACTCGGCGAAACCGGTGCGAGCCACCTTGATGCTCACCTGGCCGACAGGTCCGGCCAGCTCGTGTGCCGTCTCGGCGAGGCTGCGGCAGCTCTCGTCTCCGGCGAGCGGGACGGACCACTCGGAAGCGAGCGAGCGGCGCCCCTCCGTGTCGGCGAGATCAAGTGGCTCCTCGATCGCCACGACGCCGAGTTCGATCAGTGCCGGTGCCGCAGCCCGTGCCTGGGCGAGCGTCCAGCCGCGATTTGCGTCGACGTAGAGCGTGGCCGCCGGGAGCGCGTCACGTACGGCGGTGATGGCGGCGACGTCGAGCGCGACGCCGCGGCCGACCTTTGCCTTGAACGTCGCGATCCCGTAGGTCTCGTGGAGATGGATGGCCTCCTCGGCCATCTCCTCGGGTGAGCCGAAGCTCAGCATCGACGCGACGGCGATCGAGTGGGCCCCGCCGCCGAGCAGGGTCGAGCAGGGAAGGTCGAGGACGTGCCCGGCGAGATCGGCGAGCGCGATCTCGACTGCGCCGCGCGCGCAGTGGTTGCCCTTCAGGCCGGTGCAGGCGGCGCGGGCACGCTCGCCGGCGACGGGATCGAGGCCCTGAAGTCGCGGCGCGAACCATCCGCGGACCGCGTCGAGGATCGATTCCTGCGTCTCACCGTACGTGTAGGGCCGCGGTTGAGCCTCGGCACACCCGACAGCGCCGGTGTCCGCGTGGATCCGGACGAGCACGTGGTGAGCCGTGTCGATCGTCCCCGAGGCGAATCCGACCGGCCGGCGCAGCGGCAGTGCGACGGGGATCGCCTCGACGGCGACGACGCGCGCCGCCGAGCGGGACGCCCCCCGGGCGTGGATGAGCTCAGGCGTGGACAGCGCTGCTCCCGTGGCGGTCGGCCTCGGCCGTGCCGCGTGCGTCGTGGCCGTGGATCCACGCCAGATCCGCGGGCAGGTCGGCGAACGCGCGGTCGCGTTCGGCAAAACGCTGGACGTCGACGTGCAGCAGGTCGACCGCGCGACGCGAGTACGCCTGCACCCGGGCCGTGCGCGAGAGGCGCTGCGCCTCGTAGCGCTCGAACGCCGCCTCCGGCTCGGCGCTCTCCCCGTCGGCGAGGTGGGCGGCAAGCGCGGCGGCGTCCTCGATGGTCTGGTTGGCGCCCTGACCTTGGTGGGGCAGCATCGCGTGGGCCGCGTCGCCGAGCAGCACGATGCGCCCCTTGTGCCAGCGCTCGAGCGGCGTGTGATCGTGCAGGGCCCAGCGCGCGCTCTCCGAGACAGCCGTGATCATCTCGCACACCGCCGGATGCCAGTCCCTGAAGGCGGCGGCCGACTCGCTCGGGTCGCATTCCTCCATCCATGTCTCGGACCGCCACCCGGCCGTGCGTACGACGGCGAGGAAGTTGACCGTCCTGCCCTCGTCGATCGGGTAATGCAGCAGGTGCCGGCCGGGGCCGGCCCAGAACTGGATCGCGCCCGGTTCGGGCAACGAGGGGAGCTTGGAGACGGGCACGAGCCCCCGGTAGCCGACCGTACCGCTGAACACCGCCTCACCGCCGAAGCCGATCGCGCGGCGTACGGCCGAGTGCACCCCGTCGGCCGCGACGACGACGTCCGCCGTCACCTCGGCCCCGTTCTCGAAGCGCAGTCGCCCGTCCTCGCTCGCCTCGGCGACACGGTGACCGAGGTGGACACGGCCAGGGTCGATGCCCTCGGCGAGCAGCTTCAGCAGCGGCACGCGGTGCACCCCGTAGTAGGCGGATCCGAAGGCGTCCGGGTAGACGTTGCCCTCGCCCATGGGCTCGCGGCAGATCAGCGTGCCGTCGTCACCGCGTCGGATGCAGAGCGACGACGGCTGCGTCGCGATCGCCGCGAGACCTCCGGCGAGCCCGAGGCGCTCGAGCTCGCGGACGCCGTTGGCCGAGAGTGCGACCGCGGCGCCGATCTCGCGAAGCTCCCCGGCCTGCTCATAGACGTCGGCCTCGATCCCTCGCTCGGCCAGGGCCCGGGCGAGGGTCAGGCCCCCGATCCCGCCTCCGGCGATCGCTACGCGCATCTGGCTTCCCTCCGTAGTTGCATTCTCGATCACTCTCGCGCCGGACTGGCCTTCACGCAAGACTTATTTCGTGCGCTTTCAGTGCAGTTCGCTCTCAAACTGTGAGCGTCGTGTCCGGGGTGCGGAGCGGACGACTGCTCGCGAACGGCTGGCGAGCAGGCGCGCCGCCGGTCGACTGGGGTGGCTGACGCGGGAGCGGGCGCGCCGCGACGCGCGCGCATGGGCGCCGAACGCCTCGGACGCTGAAGAGGAGCGGGCGGCCGTCGAGCGGACGCGTTCGTCCCGGCGCAGCTCGGTCGCGGCTTGGTGGATTACGCACACCAGTCGCAAGCGATATCCCAACCCACCGCGGCAGTTGGTCGATTTTGACTACGTCATCGGCAAAATCGACCAATCGACCGGCGCCAGCCGCTGCGGCGCGTGAGCGAGCTCGCGCACCCGGCCGCGCCGGATCTCGGCGGCGCGGCGCGGCGCGGGACGGCGCGGCGCGGGACGGCGCGGGACGGCGCGGTGCGGGACGGCGCGGCGCGGGACGGCGCGGGACGGCGCGGTGCGGGACGGCGCGGGACGGCGCGGGACGGCGCAGGACGGCGATCAACGAGCGGCCGGGGCGCGTCGGCGCGGTTTCGCGGGTCGGGCTCCCGACGGGTTGGTTGAAAGGGCTCTTCCGCGTGATCATCCGGCAAGACAACTGCTAGGGATGCCGATTCAGTGGGTCTAGCACTTGATAGATACAGTCGGGGAGATGCGCACCGAGCTGCTCGAGGCATTCGCGATGGTGGCCGAGGAACGCCACTTCGGGCGCGCCGCCGAGCGCCTGCACATCGGGCAGTCGCCGCTCTCGCAGCAGATTCGCCGGCTTGAGCGCGAAGTCGGCACGCCGCTGTTCACGCGCACGACGCGCCGAGTCGAGCTGACCGCCGCGGGCAAGGTGCTCGAGCCGCGGGCGCGCGCGCTGCTGCACGATCTCGCCGCGGCCGCCGACGACGCGCGCCGAGCGGCCGACGGGGAACTCGGCCGGATCGCCATCGGCTTCACCGGTAGCGCCACGTTCTCGATCATGCCCGCGCTGGCGTCCTCGTTGCGCGAGCGCCTTCCCGCCGTGACCCTCGACCTGCACGGCGAGCTCCTCACTCCTGCGCAGGTG